>Ga0315315_10000015_pt1 | contig 131222 bp, 140 predicted proteins | sample M140m3416metaG_FD_203699 | JGI IMG/M metagenome (GOLD analysis project Ga0315315, IMG submission 203699) | Ammonia-oxidizing marine archaeal communities from Monterey Bay, California, United States - M1 40m 3416 | ecosystem: Environmental > Aquatic > Marine > Intertidal zone | place: USA...
GCAAAGTTTTGGATAATCCAACATATTTTGATATATTAATAGAAACTTCTAAATCAATTTGTGAAACTGATAATGATTGTCACATATATCTAAAAAAATTAAAAAAATTAAACTATAAAGACATTATCGACAATTTATATAATATTGATTATGATAATACAATAAATTATTACGAACTTATATTAACAAGTTGTTAAAAAATGATTTATTATTTTATTTTAAAATTAAAATAATGTCTAATAACATTACTATTATATTATCAACAAATAATACAGATAAGGATACTATAATTAAAATAACAAATAAAAAAAAATTAAAACCTATTCCACCAAAATATAAATCCGCATTAGAACTTATTGCTAAATCTCGTTAATTTGTAATATTAATTTGTTAATATAATCAAACGGATTTTTTTCATTATATGGTGCTATATGAAAGTAACCAATAGTACCAAAACCTTCATAATCTATATTATATAAATTTTCATCATCATAATTATACATAATATTAGAAGGATTCCAATCGCCAAATAAATTATAATTATTAATATAAGTATTTAAATCATCTCTTAATATTCCTAATTTTTCTATAATTTTATCTTTAGTTTTATTATCTATTTTTTTATTATTATATAAAATATCATATAATGTAACACCATTTACAATATAAATTGAATAATAACTACCATCATCTTCAATATATATATTTTCAGGTTTATATATATATTTATTAATAATAAAAGTATCTTTAAGAGAATATATTATATCTTTATATTCATCTATATTAATATATTTTCGAATACCTTCTTGAGATTTTTTATATATTACATCATATTCTTTATTTAAATATATTTTAAATAATGAATCACCGTTATAAGGGGAATAAACATCTATTTTATCTAATTTGATAGATTTATAAAAATCACTATTATATAAATAGTCTTTAAAATTTTCTATAGATTTTTTATTAATTATTAAAGTAATAATAATAATTATTATTAATATTAAAATTACTATTTTCTTTTTCATTAATTTATAGAAATATATTATAAAAAATGATATTAAATTATAATCTATAATAATACAATTATGAATACGTTAATATGGGATAAATTACCAGACTGTATTCTTGATAATATTTATAGTAAAATTATTTATAAACAAAATAAAGATTTATTAGAAGATATTAGAAGTTATACATTAACAATTAATTTTATTAAAGGTAATATTATTATAAATAATGATAATAAATATAAAGAACTATTATGGTATTTAATGTTATATTATGATAAAGAAAAAAATAATAATAAGACTATACATAATAAATATGAAAATATAATCAATAGTAATATGGAATTATATTATATTAAAAGATATATTATGAAAATTAGTACAGATGATAGATATAGATTAATAAGATTATTATATTTTAAAGAATAAAAAAATGAATTTTTTATTTACATTATAATATATATTATGTCTATAGTATGGGATAAACTGCCAGATTGTATTCTTGATAAAGTTTATGAAAAAGTTATTTATAATTATCCCGAAAATTTATTAGAAGATATTAGAAGTTATGTATTAACTATTAAGTATATAGAAAGAACTTATCTATTAATAGATGATATATTATGGTATATATTATTAATTTATAATGAAGACTTAAAATATATAGATAAATATTGTAAATTTGCTAATATTAGAATGAAGAAAAAAGAATTGAAATACATAAAAAAATATATTAAAATTATGACACCATTTGAAAGATATAAATTACTTAATATGTTTTTATATAATGAAAATTTAAAACACGTAATTGATAATTAATATCTAATAATCATTATAATCATCATAATAACTATCATAATAATCTGCTAATTCTTCATAATAATCATCAGTATATTCTTCATTATTATAATAATCTTCAATATTATCTAAATCGATATAGTTATTAATTTCATCTTCTAAACCACCGATATAGAAATATACATCATTTGCTTTTTCATCGTAAAACTCTGATAACATTTTATAATAATATTATAAAATCAATATAATCATTTTTTTTCTTTTATATCTAATAGAAAATGAATTTTAGTCAAAACAAATTATCTCAATCGTCATGCGAAAAGTTAAAAGGTAAAGAAATAGATAAATTATTAAAAAAGAAACATTTACCTCAATATGGTACTAAAAAAGAAAAATGTAAAAGGTTATTAAAATTTAAAAAAGAAAGCTCTAAAAAAGATAGTAATAAATGTAATAGTAAAAAAAACGAAGAATGTAAGAAAAAAGGAAAAATGTGTAATCCATTAACAGGTAGATGTATAATAAATAAAAAATTATCTAAAAAAAAAAGTAAATCATCTAAACCTAAAAAATTAACAAAAAATAGTAATAAATGTAATAGTAAAAAAAACGAAGAATGTAAGAAAAAAGGAAAAACGTGTAATCCATTAACAGGCAGATGTATAATTCGTATTAAAAAAAATGAAAAAATAAGTTCTAAAAAAAAAATGTCAATAAAAAACGATATAATCAACGCAATTAAAAGTATTACAAATAAAAAACCTGAAAATAAACCGAAAACACTTCATAAAAATATTTTTATAAAAGATGTTATAAAAGCCGAATCAAAAAGCCCTATATTTAAAGAATTATCTAAGAAAACTTCTTTAACAAAAAAAAATTCTAAAGCAAGAAGGATACAACGTTTTTTAAGGGATAAATTAATTAAAAATAAATATACACTTGATAATCGTGTTCGATTCGCGAAATATTTGAAATCGAGATTGACTGATATAAAAGAAAATGATTGTATTGAAACAAAAACTTTTAAAAATGGTAGCAAAGGATATACAATTAAAAATGTAATTGATTTAGTAAAAAAAATAGGAACGGAAAGTGTATTTGGTGTTATTTATCTTTCAAGTATTAAAGAAAGTTTAGGTGGCTATTCAATTGTTACGAAAACAATGAGTAGTAATTCTGATAATTTACAAGAAATTAAACTTATGTATAAAATAACAGAAGAATTATTACTAACTAAAAAATCAAAACATTTCGCCGCCGTTTATAAATATGCTAAATGTTCTAAAAAGGAAATTATAAGATATGATGGAAAAAATGATAAAAGAAAAGCAAAAGAAAAATTAGTATCCGTTAATGAATTAGCTCACGGTGATTTAAAAACATTATTACAAAATAGAGATATAGCAGGTGATAATAAATTATTATTTAATTTATTAATTCAAACATTTATTTCTATAGCTACATTTCAGAACAGAATTAATTATATTCATTTTGATGCTCATCATGGAAACTTTTTATATCAAAAAAATAATGATATTGGTTATTATCAATATAAATTTAATGATTTCACATTTTATTTAAAGGCGTGTGGGTATAATATTATAATATATGATTTTGGTTTATCAAGAAAAGTAGATAGTTTCCAAGGTATTAATAAAAATTATTATATCAAAATGGACTATTATAGAATATCACATGCGTTTTTATCAAGTAATCGTGGTGGTTGGGGCAAATGGAGTGATTTACCAAAAAAAAATGTAGAAGATATAATTGGAAGATTAATATATGAACTTTTTAATATTAAAAATACTGAATATAATAATCAAGGAGAATATTTTAAACATTTATTGAAATATATTTTTAAACAATCTTCATTAGTATCAAATGATATTATTATACATAATAAACCAAAAAATGTCATAAATAAAGAGCCATTTATAATATAAAATATTCATAATTAATAGTAAAATGATTAAAGGAGGTGGTAGAAAACCATTAAATTGTGAAACAAAAATGATTTTAGGAAAAGAAAGATGTATTTACAAAAAATCAAATAGTTCAAAAGAATATGTTAAATACAAAGGGAAATTAGTCACAATAAGTGAATTTATAGAATTAAATAAAAAAATTAGTAAAACTAAAACTAAAAAAATTAGTAAAACTAAAACTAAAAAAAATAGTAAAACTAAAACTAAAAATTCTAAAATAAAATTATTACAATCAGTTTTAAGAAGAAAATTACAAAAAAAACCAAAGAATCTTCATGTTAATATTTTTTTAAAAGATGTAATAAAAGCTGAATCAAAAACTCCTATATTTAAAGAAATATCTAAAACTACAAGTAAAACAAAAAAAAATTCTAAAGCACGAAGGATACAACGTTTTTTAAGAGATAAATTAATTAAAAATAAATATACCCTTGATAATCGTGTTCGATTTGCGAAATATTTGAAATCGAGATTGACTGATATAAAAGAAAATGATTGTATTGAAACAAAAACTTTTAAAAATGGTAGCAAAGGTTATACAATTAAAAATGTAATTGATTTAGTAAAAAAAATAGGTACTGAAAGTGTATATGGTTCTATATATTTATCAAGTATTAAAGAAAGTTTAGGAGGATATTCCATAGTTACTAAAGTAATGGAAAATATAGATGATAATAATATTGAAATAGAACTAATGATAAAATTAACAAATGAACTATTATTAACAAAAAAATCAAAACATTTTGCGGCTGTTTATAATTATGCTAAATGTTTAAAAGATAGTATAATTGATTATGATGGTACTAAAAAAATTAGACAAAATAAACATAAATTGGTATCTATAAATGAATTAGCACATGGTGATTTAAAAACATTAGTTGAAAAAAAAGAAATATTAAATAATGAAAAATTATTATTTAATTTATTAATACAAGTATTTATATCAATTGGCACATTTCAATCTCATTTAAATTATGTTCATCGTGACGCTCATTATGGTAACTTTTTATATCAAAAAAATAATGACATTGGTTATTATCAATACAAATTTGGTAATATGACATTTTATTTAAAATCTAGTGGTTATAATATTATTATATATGATTATGGGTTGTCGAGGCCAGAAAATAAATTTACAAATAGAGAAATAGGTTCTTATTTACTTCGTGATTATTACAGAATAACACACGCATTTTTATCGAAAATGAATGGTTGGGGGATATATTCTAATTTACCAAATAAAAAGACAGAAGATATTATATTAAATTTTAAAAATGATATATCAAGATATTCTTTTATTACTAAAGACGAAGATAAAACATTTCCACAATATGTTTTTCAAACATTAATGTTTAAATTATTTTACACTTTGGATAGTAAAACATCTTTAAAAGACGATTTGTATACATTTAAAACTCCTAATAATATTATAAATAAAGAACCATTTATAATATATTAAATATAAAAAATATATAACACATAATATATAATTATATATACATTATAATCTATTTATTCTTTAGTATTTTTGGGTTTCCTTCCCTTCTTATTTTTTTCCTCCTTCACTTCCTCCTCCTTCACTTCTTCCTCTGCTTCTTTAACTTCCTCCTCCTTCACTTCTTCCTCTACTTCTTTAACTTCCTCCTCCTTCACTTCATCATCTACTTCTTCTTTGCTTTTTTCTTTATTTTTCCAAATTTCTGTAACCTTCGCGATTACTTTTTTTTCCTTTTCCTTCTTTTCCTTCCACATCTTCCCAATCTTTTTCATTAGCTCTCTGCCAGAAAGGTCGGGAAATTCTTCCTTCACAACTGACATTTGCTCTTTGAGATAGAGATTGTAAGCTGAAGGCTCCTTTTTCTTTTTTTCCTCCCCATTGCCCTTAGCTTTCTTGCCCTTGAGATTATTGTAAATCTCAGTAAGCATTTTACTAAGTTCCACACGGGTATATTCCTTGCTGGTATCGACCTGCTCGGTGAAAGTAGTGATGATCTGCTCGGTAGTAGTCATAGCTATTGCTTGTATTTACTTTTTTTTATTAATAATCATTTTTTAATAGATAATCATTTTTTTATAACATTTTTAGTATTATGCATAATTATCGTCTGTGGATTTAGTATCACTATTGTCACTATCTATTTTAATATTATTATCTATATTATTTTTACTTAAATCAGTTATTATCACGTCTTCTGTTTTAGTAACAATATCACCTTTTACTCCCATTTGAGTATTATTATTAACAGATTTTTTATATAAACTTCTAATTAAAATATTATCATTATTATATCTATTTTCATTATTATATTTAAATTTATCATCATCCTCGTATTTAATTCTGTTGATACAACATAATATTTTACCTAATGTTTTTGTAAATGAATTATATTCTGGACCTTTTGTAACTATTTTTTCGGAGTAAGAACGCAATTCTCTTTCTTTATTTTCTGATAATATTTTCATTAATTCGCTATCGGGTATTATTATTTTTTCTAGTTTTAATAATTCAGCATGAATATTGTTATCATAATTTATTTTATTTAAATTATTTTCATGTTTATATTTAAGAATTTTTATTGCTATATCATAATTTGATATTTGCATTAAACGATTACTTATTAATTCCATTTTAATTTGATACTTATTAAATCTTATTAAACTCATTATTAATGTTATTAAACCACCTGTAAATAATGCGAATAAATCACATGCCAAGTTCCAATCCAATTCATTTTTTGTTATACTATAAGTAAATTTGTTATTAAAATCTTGAGAAGTGTTATTTGATATAGTTAATTTGTCACTTGATTCTAAAAATATCAATTTTGTAGATTCAACAATTGTTAATACACTTGATAAAATAATTACAGATATTGATAAATACCAATATTTATTATGTATATAATGATATACTTCGCGTGAATATATCAATTCCTTTTTTGACCAAGATAACTTTTGTAGTAAAATGTTATCTATTTTTTCATTATTACCTTGATTATTAATAATATTATAATTATTCATATAAATATTATAATATATTTTTTTCTTTATTTTATACTTATTAAATAGTAATATGACAGATTATATGCCTTTTGGGAAAAAAAAGGTAAGACATAGAGTATTGCCATTTAAAACGATACCAGAATTAGTTTTGGGTATTAGATATCCAAAATTAAGTAATATTAAAAGTAAATTAAAAGAAATAAAGGAAAAATATATGCCTAAAAAAGAAAAACCTGACTTATTTTATATTAAATATTATGAATCTAAATCACTAAAAGAAAGAGAAGATATCCTTAAGAAATCACTTATTTATGAAGAATATTCAAAAACAAAAGATAATCCAAATAAATTATTTTATGGAAAAATACTATATGATTATGATAAATTATCTAAATTGACTGATATTGATTTTTATAAAAAAATAAAAAAAAGATATTTTGTTAGTATCGATGATGTTAAACATTTATGTAGGCTTTTAAAATCACCGAGATATGGATATTTTACATCAAAAAATATATATAATAAAACATCTTTATCTCAAGAAATTGAAAAAGATATACAAGGCGAAATTTTAACAACAAAATTTAAAGATTGTTCTGAAAAAATGAGTAAGGAAGAGATGATATTAGCAGGAAAAATTCTCAAACATATTTATAATACAGATATTGAAGCATTTGAATTAGCTAATTATATAAGAGAAGAGAAAAAGAAAGAAATAAATAAAACGGAATATAGCAATCCTTATAAATCTCCCTCTAAATCCCTTTCTAAATCTCCCTCTAAATCCCTTTCTAAATCTTCATCTAAATCCCTTTCTAAATCTCCCTCTAAATCCCTTTCTAAATCTCCTTCTAAATCCCTTTCTAAATCTTCATCTAAATCCCTTTCTAAATCTTCATCTAAATCCCTTTCTAAATCTATATCACCATATAAATATAGATTAAAAAAAAGTCTAAACAAAACACAATCACCTGAAAAAACTACTATTTATTTATCTACTAAACCAGAAACAATGCGTTTACCAAAATATGATATGTCTATGTTTAAATATAAATCTAAATCAAGATCAAAAACAAGATCAAGATCAAGAACAAGATCAAGATCAAATTCAACAAGTAGTTATTTTTCAGCTGTTAGTAATATTAGTTCAAAAAGTAAATCAAATAAAATTTAATAAAAAATGATTTATTAATATTATTTAAATATAAATATGATCAAAAAGTTTATTAAATATATCTTTAATTATAATAAAAATATAACTAAATTAGGTAGATGGAATCTTAAAAGTTGTAATAATAATAAAACTATTATCAATAGTATCTATCAAAATAGAGACCACTGTGGAGATATTTTATGTAAAGAACCTATTAAAGCTGATAAATTTATGAAATAAAAAATATATATAACATGTATTGTGGTGTGTTGTGTGTGTGTGTGTGTAATTTAGCGAACACCAGTTTTATAAACGTGGTAATTGACTGCCGCACGAAGAGCATTGATATTGAACCTCCTTGGGTTGCGTTTTTTTTCTTTTTTGTATTTGTTCTTGAGCTCTTTGCAAATTTCTTTGTTGATCTTTTCTAGTTCTTTCTCAATGGTAGAGATTCTCTCGGTGAGAATAATCTCCATACAGTCGTTGGGAAGCGTGTCCAAGTAGCTGTTCATGATGCCTTAGTGTATTTCTGTTGAGAAACTGTCATTTTTTTCAGTTTTTAGCTAATTTTAGAACATTTTTAGTATCAGTTACTTATATTGTTCTAAAAATCATCTAAATATAAAAAAAATGATTTTTATAAAGTAAAATTATAATTATAGAGCCGAGCCAGATTAGCAAGGCAACAAAAAAGTTATACATATATCAACTTATGCGAAGATATTAGGTACCGGAAGAAGTGATAAAATTTTAGAACGCGGCTATTATACCGTATTTGACTATAAGTATCTAAAGACTTCGTGTATTGTTGAGCAAAAAAGGATTACTAATGCGTATTATACAGAAGACAATCTGTCAAGAATCTTAATTTAGGATTAAGAGGAATCGCTGTTAATACGTATTACCTTAGTAGCGGTATGTATAATTTTTTTATTTAAAAAAATGATTTATATATAATTTAATATTGTAAGACCCGATGATTAAATATATTAATAAAAATAATGATGCGAATATTGATACTAAATATTTTGATTTAAATAACTTAAATAATAATAAAACCTATATTTATGGATTAATTTATTTTAATTATAATAAAAATCAGGATAGTATAATATTAAATTATAATCTAACAAATAATTATAGTGGTGTTATAGACGAATTAAAAAAATTATTTTCAGAATTAGCTATTAGTCAAGAAATTAATAAATTAATAATTCAAAATAAAGAATTAATAACTGATATTACAAATATTTCTAATAATATCTACGATTTTCTTGAAAATTGTAAAGAAAATATTTATGGTTTCATTTTAGCTTATTTAGAAATACGTGGTAGATTATTTTCAGATAATAATATATGTAATTTAATTTTAAATTATGAAGACAAAGAATTTATTAAAACTATATATGATAAAATTAATCTACCATATATCTTATTTGATAATCATATATTATACGAAAATGTAAATTGTATTGATTTATTAGGACTTTTATATAACAAAATTGATAAAATTTATAATCATAATAATTATTATAAATACATAGATATTATTAATAACGGATACGAATTGCCTAAAATTAAAGTATTTAAATCATATAATGACGCTATTTTACCTTCTAAAAATAGAAACTCAGATGCTGGTTATGATTTAACTATTATCAAAGAAGTAAAAAAATTAACAAATAATACAATATTATATGATACCGGTATTAAGTTATTAATACCAAATGGCTATTATGTTGAAGTATTTCCCAGAAGTTCTTTAAGTAAATCTGGTTATATGTTAGCAAATAGTGTAGGTATTATAGACCAAGGTTATACTGGTAATATTTTTATCGCATTAGCTAAAATAGATAATACCAAAGATGATTTAGTTATGCCTTTTAAATGTTGTCAATTTATACTTAAAAAACAAGTATATTCTGAATTAATTTATTGTGATGATTTAAATAAATTAGAAAAAACAGATCGCAATGAAGGAGGTTATGGAAGTACTGATAAATCATAATTATCTTTTAAAATATTCTCAAATTCTTCACCTGTAATAGTTTCTTTTTCTATTAATTTTTTAGCAACATTTTTAATATTTTCTTTATTTTCTAATAATAGTTTTTTTACATTATTATAACTATTATTAACTAATTTTAAGATTTCTTCATCTATTTTTTTTTTTAAAGACATAGATATTTCCATATCATTTATATTTAAATGACCTATTTCCTTATTCATTCCATAATCCATTATCATATTTCTTGCAACAGATGTTATTCTTTCCAAATCATTACTTGCTCCTGTTGTAATTTCATCAATTCCAAATATTACCTCTTCTGCTATTCTTCCACCTAAAGCAACCTCTATTAATGATTCTAAATAATCTTTTGTATATAGTCCTGAAGAAATTCTTTCTTCATCTGGTGTAAAAATAGTAACACCACCGGCATTACCACGTGGTATAATTGAAACTCTTGAAACTTTATCATAATTTTTTTTATTAAAAGCGACAATAGCGTGTCCAGCTTCATGAACTGCTACTAATTCTTTATTTTTTAAAGAATTTTCTCTTGATTTTTTAGCAATTCCAATGGTAATTTTATCTAAAGCATCATATATATTTTTATTTGTTATTTCTGTTTCATTATTTCTTACCGTAAAAATAGCAGCCTCATTTAGTAAATTTTGTAATCTTGCTCCTGAAAAATTAGGAGTGCTTTGTGCTATTTCTTCATAATCAACTTGTTCTGACATTGGTTTATTTTTCCCATATAATTTTAATATTTCTATTCTACCTTCATAATCAGGATTATCAACAAAAATTCTTCTATCAAAACGCCCAGGTCTTAATAAAGCATTATCTAATATATCTCCTCTGTTTGTAGCTGCTATAACAATTACCCCTGTATTTCCTTCAAATCCGTCCATTTCCGTTAATAATTGATTTAAAGTTTGTTCTCTTTCATCATTAGTATTCATTCCATTTCCTCGTTGTCTTCCAATCGCATCAATTTCATCAATAAATATAATACAAGGTGAGTTTTGTTTAGCATTATTGAATAATTCTCTAACTCTTGATGCTCCTGTACCCACAAATAATTCAATAAATTCTGAGCCTGATGTAGAATAAAAAGGAACATTTGCTTCACCGGCAACTGCTCTTGCTAATAAGGTTTTTCCAGTTCCAGGAGGTCCTTCCAATAAAATACCTTTAGGAATTGTAGCACCAAGTGAAGTATATAATTCATCATCTTTAAGAAATTCTACAACTTCTTGTAATTCATATTTGGAACTATCAATACCAGCAATATCATCAAATGTAATATTTATATTTTCTTTCCTATTTTTATATTGTTGTTCTTGATTATTATTTGTTAATATATATCTTGTCAGTCTTAGAACAATATAAGATGTAGCAAGATAAATAATAATAAATTTCAAAGTTTCTACATACATTTTTCCCATATAATTTTCAACTTCAATTTCTATATTATTTTTATTTAAAATAGTAATTAAATCTTTATCATTTGGTATTTTATCTATTTTATATTTATTATTTTCTTTATCATAAATATATAATTTAGTTCCGTCATTAGCAAAAAAGGTTTTTTTTATATCACCATTTTGTACTTTAAATAAAAATTTACTATATCTTATATTTTCAACATCATTTTTGAAAAATTTATTATATTGTTCAATATATGGATTATTATCGATTAAAGCAAGTGGTTTAAACCCAATTACTCTATTATTATAAAATATATTGGTAAATGAATATATATTAGTTATATTTAAAATAAAAAATATAATGATTTTTTTTGACATATATAATATATATAATATTTTATAATTTATATATTTTTTTACGATTCACGATACAAGTACAAACTCTACATAATCCTGTATTTTTATATTTTTTAATTAGTTTAATTCCACAATCGCATTTTTTTGTCATATCATTGATTATATTTTTTAATTCAATTAATTCTTCCTTAGAAAGTAGTCTAAGTTCATCTTTAATATCACAATTATTATTCATTAATAAAAATAATTTGGTAATAACATTCATTTTTTTTTTGTTACCTTTTTCGCCTTTTTAGCCTTTTCTTTCGCCTTTTCCTTTTTAGCTTTTTCTTTCGCCTTTTCCTTTTTAGTTTTTTCTTTCGCTTTTTCCTTTTTAGTTTTTTCTTTCGCTTTTTCCATTTTAGCTTTTTCTTTCGCTTTTTCCCTTTTAGCTTTTTCTTTTTCTTTTTCCTTCGCTTTTTTAGCTTTTTCTTTTTGTGTTAGTTTTTTTTTATTTTTATCTTTTCCTCCAGTAGCGATATGGAGAGGACGCGATTCTAGCGAAGCGCCAAAAGCACCAAAAGCGGCTTGGTGACCCTGCGATTGTCGCGAAGAGCCAGAAGCGATGGAGGAATCTTGCGATCGTCGCACAGCTCTTGAAGGCGTGGAGGAGACGATAGCGGCCGGAGCGCCATAATGGGTGTAGGAACCCTGCCGTTGTTGTTGCATATTGCTATGACGGATAGGAGAAAAATGCTCGCCGAAGGAATTATGCGATTGTGGCCAAGAGCCAGAAGAGACGGAGGAACTATCCGGTTGTAGCAAAGACATACGATGAGGGATGCGGGAGGAATCCTGCCGACGTTGCAAAGAGTTATAATTGTCGAGGGAATCCTGCGATTGGGGCGCTGGAGGCACAAGTGGAGAAGGTGGAATGGAGGAAGAGGAGGAAGAGGAGGAAGAGGAGGAGATGGGCGGGAGGAGGGCCATGTTAGGATGACGGGAGGAGGAGTTATTCTGCCTTCTCACAGGTTGTCTTTTTAAATTTTTTATATATTCATCAAGTTTTTTATACGTTTCATCTTCTTCAATAAATCTTTTATTTTCTTCTTTTATATTATATGTTAAAAAATTAAATAAATATACTAATATTAATTCTTCTATAACCGTACAATTTGAATATATTATATTTATTGTTTTTATAACAAAATTAACAAATTCCGGATTATCATTAAAAAAATTAGGAATAGATTTTACACTACTATTATTAAAATAAACTATTCTTGAGATATTAGTGTATATTTTTAGACCTTCTAGATTTTTAATTTTTTTTAAAATATTTTCACTATTGCCACCAGGGGCGATGCCTTCTTCAGATAATTTATCAGTTATTACTTGTAACATTATATTATCATAATCTTCTGGTAGAATAGTGGGTGTATCAATATCAATTATTATTTTATAAAATTTTTTACAGTTACTAAATTTATCTAAAGCATCTTTTGTTTTTTTAAATAAATTAAATATCTTTTCTTTATCTTTATTATTATTATTAAACCGCCCTGTTTTTTTTACTTTAATAAAATTCGCAAGAATATTCTCTAAATCTTTACTTAAATCGGTAAAATATTTTTCATGTTCTTCATCAGTTTTTATATTTCTTATATTATTAATAAATAATGATCTAAGTAATATTTTTTGATATTTTTCTCCATTTACATAGTATTTAATATGATTTTTTAATTTTTTTTTAAATTCTTTTTCAGATTCTTCTTTAATTTCTTCATTACATTCTTTTTGATCTTTAAAAAATTTATTATAAATTTCCATTATAAATTTACTATATTGATTCACAAATTTTTCTTTTTCACTAGTATTATAAAAATATGATTTTGAATAATCACTAACTTTTAAATCATCTAATAAAAATATTTTATCATGTAATATATTTAATTCCCTCGATAATTCTGAAAAAGTAAGTTCTTTATTTATCGATGATACATTATTTATATCCGAAAGATATGTATTTATAAATATATTAAAGATATTATCTAATGCTTCTTTAATCTCTTTTTTACGTTCTTCTTTTCCATTATTTTCTATTAATTCTGGCAATTTACTAAATTTATAACCAATAAATTCTAAGAATGAACTAATACATAAAGCATTATTTGTTTCTTTAATGTATTTTAAATATTTATTATAAAGTATTGTTACACGATAATCTTTTTCATCATTAATTGAATTAAATATAGGCATTTTATCATTTATATATTTTTGTATAGTTGCATTATCATTTTCTTGATTTTCATTACAACTTTTATTCCAGTCATATAATTGTGATTTTTTTATTGACAAATTCATGACTTTATTATCATTATACATAAAAAAATTTAATTCAGAAGGACAATTTATCAATTTTCTTAAATTATCTTCGTAGAAAATAAATTTTAGCATTGTGTAAAATATTCTTAATTTAGTTTTATCGTCATTTATTATGTTAAAATCTATAGACTTTAATCTATATTTAGATCTATTATCAACAAAAACAGACTCTTTATCCGTGAAATCACGTACTGACGTAGAAGTATTTCTTAAATAAAAATGAATATCACCCAAAAATAAATCACTTATAAAATCTTCTTCTATCCTATATTCATCATCATTTTTATTTTTTTTCAAATTTTTACGAAAAATGCTATATTTAAAATTAAAAATACGGGAATCTCCTTTATTAATAAACCAAATGATTTTATCTTTAATATATCTTATTCTAATGTTTATAAAAGCATCAATTTCTACAGATCCACTATTTTTTGTCCTCCCAAATTTTGTATTAGTTAAATTTTCTTTAATACTTTCAGCAAAAATATTTAATTGTTCTTCTTTTTTTCTCGCAAATCTATACGTTGTTTCACTAAGTATAATTTCCTTTAATTTTTCAGAAACATTATCTATTTTTTCTTTTTCATTCATTTTATTAAAATTAGGAATTGCCATGATATTATTATACTTCCTTATATTTAATACCATTTGTAATAAATAATATAAATTTACTAAATTATTAAATCGAGTAGCAAAATTTCTACTGTCTTTACTTCCACCTTTAACTTCTTTCACATTAGTTTTTTTTATAACTTTTCTAGTTTTTTTTTTTAGTTCATTACTTTTAGTATTTACTTTTTTAACCATAATATACTATTATAAGTCAATATTTTTTATTTTTATTATAAGGGCATCCTAATGGAATAGTACAATTTTCCGGAATATAACCTGATTTATCAACATTTAAATTACATATATTACATTTAACTATATTATTACGTAATAATAAATTAGTTTTATAACAATTAATACTATTTGTTAAAAGTAATAAAATAATTAGATATTTATATAGCATTATATATATTAATATTATTATTAATAATCATTTTTTATATAAAAATAATAACATATATAATATTAATGAAATTGTTTAAGTTATTTTTAGTATATCAATTATTTTCTTTTGTAAATTCATATTCTTTTAATAATATTATTAATTATAATATTCAATCTAATAAAAATACCATTTGTGATTACAATACTCTAAGAAGAAATATGCTTTATACTGGTCTAGGATTGTCTTTACTTCCTAAAAATGCTTATGCTAAAAATTTATTAAATTATATGGAAGAAAAACAAAAAGAACTATATGATACTACAGTACCATCTGTATGTTATATTAGCACAGAATACACAAGTATGGGTGAAAAATTTAATATAGAGAAAGATAATTTACCAAAAGGTGTAGGTACAGGATTCATTTGGGATAATAATGGACATATTATAACGAATTTTCATGTTATTAATAAAGTTGATAATGCTATTGTTACTATTACTAAAAAAAATTTAGAAAAAGTATCATATAAAGCAAAATTAACTGGTATTGACCCTGATAATGACTTAGCTGTATTAAAAATTGACGCACCTAAAACCGATTTAACCTTAATTAATTATAATCCAAGCGTTAAAATAAATGTAGGCGAATTTGCTTTTGCTATTGGAAATCCATTTGGACAAGATCATACACTTACAACTGGAATTATATCAGGTATAAATAGAGAATTATCAGCACCTACTGGTAGAAAAATTTATAATGTTATTCAAACAGATGCCGCTATTAATCCAGGAAATAGTGGTGGTCCCTTATTAAATAGTAACGGGGAACTATTGGGTATAAATACTGCTTCATTAGGAATGGGTGTTTCAGCAGGTATAGGTTTTACGATACCTATTAATACAGCTATTAAATCAATTAAAGATATCATTGAAACAGGTTATGTACAAAAACCAATCCTAGGAATAACATATATGGAAAGAAATCCAACTGAAAGCGAATCTTTAAAAAGCGGGTTACCTATTATTGAAAAGGGTCTTTTAATTTTAGATGTTCCAAATGATTCTCCAGCAATTGAAGCGGGTTTAAGAGGAATTAAAAAAAATAATGAAACACAAAAAATAGAACAAGTAGGAGATATTATTGTAGGAATTGATAATTATGAAATTAATACTCCAATTGATTTATATGCTATTTTAAGAAAATATAAACCAGGTGATAAAATTAAATTAAAATATTTAAGAGAAAATAAAGAATATATTACCGAAATGTTTTTAGGTAATTATAAAGGAACTACATTTACAAAACTTGAAAATGAAAGAGGGGAAGATTTTGATAAAAAAAGTAGAAAAATAGACATACCTCTTAAAAATTTAGAACCTAAAATTGAACCTAAACTTAATTAGGAAATAAAACTTTATATTGCGAATCATAATATTTTTGAAAACAATTTTTTCTTAAAGGCAAATTATATGCTTTAAATACATCATCTTCATGAACCCAATCATTATTTCTTCTACGATCAACAATACATGATTGACCGCCACCACAAGGACAAATAAATTCTACTTTTTGTTTTTTATTTTTAAAACTAAATCTTTGAATTTGAATTTTATTATCTTTAACCATTATTTATTATCTTTAACTTTTTAATAAAGAATAATATTCATTTTTTTAAAAAAATGAATATTATTTAATCATTTTAATAATAAAATGCTTACAACAATTCTTTATATTTATAACTTATTTAAACAAAAATGTACTGATACTAAAAATAATTTGGTAATATATAAAAATAAAAAGTATGAAAAATTTACGGTTTTAGTTCAAAATAAAAAATTATTATTTATTGATTTTAAAAAAAGAATTATACAATTCGTTATTAATGTATTAACAAAATTAAACACATATTTCAATAATCTTTAGAAACTAAATAACAAGATAACAATTCATATTTATTTTTTTTTATGAAATTCCATCTATAAATAATATAACAGATATTTTCATTATTATTTAGATTTAAATTTGTATTATCTCCATAATGTATATCATTAAATTGAATTCCATTATATAATAAATCTTTATAACTTGCAGAAATTTTAACATCTACGTCGCAGAAATCTGTATCATCTTCATTAAAAGAATTATAATTAATAATTTCAAAACTTTTAAATTTTTTAAACAAAATACCATATTTTGAATCATTAAATATATTAATTAAATCTTTATTTTTTTTATATTTAATAGCATTAGCATCTGAGCAATAAGATTTTAATTTATTAATAGAAACATCAGGATCACTATTTTTAAAAGTAATTAACAAGTCATTAAGAATATTATCAATTTCTTTAATTACCATAGTATTACTATTTTCATTACTGACTTGTCCTTTATTTATTTCAGGTAAATCACTAAATGACTTTTTTTGAGCTTCAATAATTTCAATGATTCTATTAGCTTCATTACGTAATTCGTCAATAGATTTATCACTATTAGCTAAATATGTTATAATAAAAGGAGACAAAGTATTTAATTTGCGTCTTGTTATAAGTTTATTATTTTTATTAAATATATTTTTATTTAATAAATTAAATTTATAAGAAAAAACACTATTTAAACACAATATAAAAAACACACAACACTTCTTAATCATATTAAATAATATATATCAGTATATATTTATATATTTTTACCATTCTTCTTTTTCCATTTCTTCGATGACTTTTGCCAGGTGTTCAATTTCTTCGGCGTTAGCAGTAGGACACATATCATATATTTTACTATTAATTTTTTTTCTTTTTTCCCACATTTCACGAACAATCATATTTTGTTCTTTTCTAGGCATTAATTCATATTTATTGCGAACAATCATAGTATGTTCTTTTACAAATTTATTATATTCACTACGTTGTCCTGGTTTGGGTCCACGTTTTTTTTTGATAATAGAGATAGTCTTTTCAGTATTCATAATATAGAATTTGTTTGCTGAGTTCTATTCGGTTTCTTTCAAGTAATTCAGTATTCTTAGTATATATTTTTTAATACCAAATCAATTTTTTTATCATAATAAAATAAATAGAACATTTTTATATAAAAAATATAATTATATTAATAATAAATAATGTCTTTATATTTAAAATTATTTATCATTATTAATATATTGTCTTTTAGTTATCAATATAATAAAACTACATATAATTTAACAAATATCTTAAATAATATTATAAATAATACTACAGCATTATCTCATAAAAATAAAACCAATACACCTACTTATTTAAAAAGAAAAAGTAAATTTTGTCATATTAAATGTAATTGTTTTTTTTCGCATAATGCTGGTAATGATAATATATGTGTTACTAATCCAATTAAATTTATTTAAAATGATAATAATATTATTAATAAATGGATATAGAATTCAGTAAATTATCATTAAATAGTTGTAAAATATGTAATAATAATTGTAAAAATGAAGTTTGTGATATTTGTACATATAAATTAAATTTTTTATATAGTGATATTGTTGATTTAAATTGTATTTATTGTCAATATTATAATGATTATGAAGATAGTTATATATGTACTAAATGTTTAGCTTTGTAATTTATTTTTTTTTATTTTTTGAAGACAATCAAAAACAGCTATACTAATATGTTTAACTTTGTATTTATTTTCTAATTTAGTTGTATCAAGATAATTATTTGAACGTTTTGATTTTAATATTTTATTTTGTTCATTAATTGTAAAATTATTCCATTTAAAACTTGTATCCACAATATTTTTATACATTTCTAATATTTCATTATGTTCTATTCTTCCTGGATTTGTAAAATTATAACAACCATTCTCATTATTTTTCATCATATCTAAACAAATTGGCAACATATCATCTAAAACTGTCATTGAATTAGGCATACTACAAATTTTATTATAAGTTGTTATTTTATTTATAAAATTTCTTTTATTATTATCACTTGATACAGGCATTCTAATACGTAATACTAAAGCATTTGTATTTTTAATTAACATATCAGTAAATCCTTTAACAATACTATAATTAGAACCAAAAAAATCTGGTTTATCATATTCGGTATATTTTTTGTTTAAATCATTAAAAATACATCCTGTACCGATATAAGTATAATGAATATTATATTTATCAGCGAAAAATGCTAAACTTAATGGAACATATAAATTATCATTAATATTTTCTTTTAATTTACTATTATCTTCTAAATAATCTATAGTATCACAATTTTCTCCATGTGTTCTCCCACTACAACAAAATAAATGAGTTGTTTTATAATCTAATATGTCTTTATAAATATTTTCGTCTTCTGCTCTTAAATTTGAAAAGGAATAAGGAATATTATTATAATTTAAAATATCAATAAATTGTTTAGCAATCCAACCTTTATGACCAATAATAAATACTTTCATTAATTAATAATAATTAAATAATCTTTAAATATTATATAAAAAAATATTATATATTATTATAATAATGTTAAAAAATATAATTAAGAATCTATTATTATTTAGTCAAATATTAAATATAAATGGTTTTTTAATTTCAGAAGGACAAAATATTTTTTATAATAAAAATTTAAGAAAATCAACTAATATTTTAAATCTTAAAGCAAGATTTAGTAATGATATTTCAAGACGTAATTTACTTTACTTATCACCATTAGTATTAAATCCTAAAATTGCTTTTGCTAATGATAATAATGAAATCAAAAGAGTAGCTGTATTTGGTGCGTCCGGATATACTGGTGGTGATACTATTAGAAATTTATTAAATAAAAATAAAGAGGTTTTAGCCTTAACAAGAAGAGAAATGAAAATAGTTGATAGAGAACATATGGGAAAAAATACTTTAGTTCTTGATAATATTAAACAAAAAAATAAAATTAAAAATGCTATTATTGATGTTATGAAACCAGAAACATTAAAAGGAGTTTTAAAAGATATTGATGCTGTAATTTACTGTGCTGCTTCAAGACCTAAAGTAAATAAAGATGATGCTAATAAAGAATATGTAGAAGAAAGTAATCATGTCGAAGATATCGGTTTAAAAAATGTTGTTAATGAGATTATTAAAAATCGTGTTAAAAAATTAGTAGTTGTATCATCAATATGTGCTAAATGTCAAAGAAACGCAAGAAACGAATATGAAAATACAGATTCAACTATTTGCGAACCTTGTTATAATAAACAAGAAGGCGAAGAAATAATCAAATTAATGTATGAAAATGAATCCGAACTAAGTTATACTATTGTTAGACCAGGTATGTTATCACCAGGTGAAAAACGTGGTATAGAAGAAATTGAATTTAATCAAGGAGTATCAAAAAGTGGAATTATATCTCGTGAAGATTTATCTGATGTTTTAGTTGAATCTATATTAAGTAATGATTCACGTTCAAAAACTTTTGAAGTATATTACAAGGATACAGCACAACCTGTAGATATGTATAAATCATTACAAAAATGTAAGGAGATGGGTAAAAGTGTTAAGGAATGTTTTTTCGGGGAGGGATATGAAAATAAGGAGGATTTTACAATTGATAAATTACTAAAAAATAAAGTAAAAGGCGTAATATTTCCATCAGGAAATGAAGTAAGTGGAAATAATTATAATGATATTTTCAAAAAATTAAAAAAAGATGAAAAAGTTACTTATGATATATCTGTATTAGGTTCGCATGATATTATGTAAAATAATTTTATTTTGATATATAAAATGACTTATTTTTTTATGACAAATAAATTGGGAGATTATGCGTGTTTTACTTTTGATAATTATGACAACTATATAAAATGCTATAATAGATATTATAATATAGGGTGGATATAAATGGATACAGAAAATAATCAAGTATGTATTCCAAAAAAAAATATAGATGATATAGAGGAAAGAATAAAAAATGCTATGATAAATTTACAAGAAGTTATTAATAATAAAGATAAAATAGAAAAGGAAAAGCAAGATGCTATGTTAAAATTAGAAGAAGTAATAAATAATAAAGGTATTATTGAAGAATCATTAAAAGATTTAACAAATAAAGTAGAAATAATTAAATTAGATGATTTAAAAGTTTTAAGTAAATCTAAAAAAATTTTAGAAGATAGATTAAATAAATGCTTAGATGAACAAAGTAAAAATATTATAATTGCAAGAAGGTCTTATCATAATATTAATAATAAGTATTGGTGGTCTTCTATATTTATTTTAATATTTTCATCAGTAATTACATTTATAGAAGCAGTAAGACTAATTATAGAAAATACTGAAAATAAAAGAATAAAAGCATTAACATATACAATAAGTATATCTTCAATATTTATTGGTATTTTAATAACAATCGTAACTGGTTATATCAAATTTAATGATTATCAAAATAAATTAGAAATTATAAGTGGTCGTTTATCTTTATTATTACAATATCAAAAAAAATTTGAAGTTATACGTTTTCAATTATCTACATATTCTTTACCAGAAATTGATACTATAAATAATGAAATACAATGCAATAAACATAATATATTAACAACGGAATTATTAAAAGAATTTAGTAGTTCTTTAAATAAATTAGAAGAAGATATTCAAAATAATGAATTATTAAAATATATTACAGATACACATGAAGTTAGATATTATAGAGAATATGTCGATACATTTATTAAAGATATGATGTATAATTATTATATTAAAACATTATCGGAATTTATAAATGATGATAGTATAGAAAATATACAAAATAATAAAATATTAGAAAGAATAGCAAAAATAGTTAATAACTCAAAAAAGAAAAATAATAATAAGCATAATATAATTGATTTTGAATTATTAAAAGAACTTAAATTATATCAAAAAGATAATAGAATAAATATAGAAATTATCTAACGTTATAGTATGAACGAAAAAGATTTATTAGAAGAATTTAAAAAAATATTAAATGAATTAGAAAATCTTACTAAACCGATAAATGAATTTGCGGAAAATAATATTAAAAAACCTATTGATAATTTATTTAAATAAAAATAAATATATTAACAAAATATAAATGAGCGATAATTTAATTAATCTTAAATGTATTGATGATTTTAATAATAAGATTGGTTTAATGCTCAAAAAAAATGTAAATAATTTTTTTACGATGATAAATATTGATTACAATATTAAAATAGAGGAAAGTAATTTTTTTGAAAATATACAAAAAAAATTTGAAAATAAAACACCCGATTATTCAAAGGACGATAATAATTTATATGATCCTTACAAATAATTTTTTTTTATTTTATATATTATGACAAGTAATATTATATTATATGATTCAAATAAAAGTAATATAACTTTAAAAGTAATTGAATTACAAGAAAGAATTATGAAATCAAAAAATGATACGAGTACACGTTTATTTATGGTTACAGAAGCTTATGATAAATATAATAAAGAACATTATATAATATCACTAACAATATTAGTATTATCTTCAATAATAACATTTATAGAGGCATTACGATTAACTTTAATTGAATTAAATACAAATAAGGAAATTGATAATCTATTATATTCAAGTTTAATTTTAAATTTATTATTATTAGTTAATGGTACAATAATTACAATATTAAGTAGTATAATTAGATTTAGAAATTATAGAGAAATATTAGAAGGTTTAAAAGATGCTCAAATACAATTAGTAAAATATAAAAATAAATATTTAAGACAATATAATATTATAAAATTTAATTATGTAAATAAAGATTTATCTGAACAAGATATTATTAAAATTTCTGATAAAATTAATTTATATGATAGATTAGTAAAATCTATTAATTATTTTCAATTTATTAAAAATAGAGATATTATTAAATATAATAAAAATAAAGCTAAATTTGATAGTGATATATATGAAATTACTACAGAATTAACAAATAATAGAGAAAAAATAACTAAACAAAAAGAATTAGAATTTATTATAATAAATAGTGAATCAGATATTGAGAAAGAAAAAATAGATTTTAAAAGATTTATTGAAGTTAATGATATCAATTTAAATAGAGACAAATATAAAGTAGATACCACACATAACAAAATAATTTTAAATAATAAATTTAACAAAATAAAAGAGGATTTAAGGGATTGATACTAATTCTACTGTTGAACGATTACTAATATCTTTTTTTTTTAATCCACTGCCTCCATTTAATTGTAAAGGTAAGGCATAACCGTGGCAAGTATCGATAACTTGTAATTTAATTTTACGAGGAATATCTTCAAATTGACATTGAAATAAATAAGAATCATATTTATCAATATAATTTAACATTCTATTTGAATCAATTTCCTCTTCTTGATATTTTATTTCATCTAATTCATGAGCCAATTGTAAAAAATTATTTGATAAATTTTTAAATAATTCAACTTTTTCACTTATTTTTAAACTGTTTTGTAGTCCTAATAATAAAACATTTACACTATTTATAATTATATTGGGTGTTTTCATATTTGTTTCTTCATTATCTAAAGAATTTAAAATACACATAACAGAACTAATAAGAATTAAAGGAATTTGAAAACAATATTTAATTATATTCCAATAGTTTGTACCTTTTTGACATAATATAGACATAACTTCACATTTTTCTTTTAAAGTATTAATTCTCGCATTAGTATCATATTGTTTAACTAATTGATTAGACATTATCTAATAATAAATTATATAATAATTTATCAATTGATTCAATTATATCAGTAAGTATATTATTAAACATGTAGTTATTATTTTTCATCATAATAATGGTTTCTTTGAAATTTTCAATATCATTAATAATATACTCTTTTGTATTTATTAAATTTGTATTAATAGATATATTAATATTATTATCTGTTTTTTTTATTTTATAGATATATTTTAAATAATAATTTGATATAAGTTCATTTATTTCTTCATTAAATATTTTTAAATTATTTTTTATAAATATGTTATTACTTGTTAAATAATAATATTCGAATTTTAATCTTGTTTTACTAAATAAATTAAATATATTATTAAATACGTCCCTATCTCTATCCCTGTCTTTAATAATATCCCGCTCTTTATTAATATCTTTATTAATATTATCATTATCATTATCATTTGATATATTATTATCATTATCTTCAATAGATTCCTTTGATATATATATTTTCTTTTTATCTTTATATTTTTTATCTTTCATATGTCTAATTTAAATTATATTTTAATTATTAGATTTCACTCTCACTTTCACTATCACTAATATCAATTATATCTTTAATATCAGTATAATTTGTATTATTATGTTCTTCAAAATAAATATCATCACTTATATTAAATTCTACATTATCATTATTTGTTAGTTTATTATTATAATAATTTATTAAAACATTCGATATTTTTTCTTCTTTTATTAAAATTTGTATCTGTTCGCGATTAAATTTATGTACTATATCTACTTTATTATCTTGAAAATCTCTTTTTGATGCTACCACTATATCCCCCTTTTCTATTAAAACTCTATGTGAAAATTTACGTAAATTACCACGAATTACACCAATACAATCATTACCGGTATTTGTTATCAATGATACACGACAATTACCTAATAATTTTTTAACATAAGCATATTCTTCATAATCATTATTAATCTCATAATTATTATTTTGACTATTATTAAATATTTTCTTTTGTTTTTTATTTCTTATGCTTGTCTGATACATATTATTATTATATAATATAATGAATACTTTATATAATTAAAAATCTACTTAAATGATATAGCAAAAATATATATATAATGTACTTAAATGATATTTGGGCCTTTTATTTTCACGATCCATATGAAATGGATTGGAGTATAAATAGTTTTAAATTTATAAATAATATTAGCAAAATAGAAGATTTTATTGAAATATATTTATGTTTTAAAGATATTATTCATAAAGGCATGTTCTTTTTTATGAGAGAACATATTTTACCAATTTGGGAAGATGAATATAATAATAATGGAGGGTGTTTTTCATATAAGTTATATAATGATAACTTATATGAAAAATTATTTAATATATTATCATTATTATTTGGGGAAAATTTAGGTATTAATAATGAAATATCTGAAAATATAAATGGAATATCAATTAGTCCTAAAAAAAATTATTATATTGTAAGAATATGGATTAAAGATACAAAATATGCTATTAAAGAAAATTATAATTTTGATATACCCAAATTTACAACTGTTTTATATAAAAAACATAATCAATTAGAATAAAAAAATATATAACATATAACACGTAACACATATTTTTCTTAGAACTTCATATAATATTCTTCCTCGCAATACTGTGCGAGTTTGTCATTCTCTGTGAGATAGTCCATATCTTCGTCTAGAAGATTAGAGATATTGTTGATGATCATATTTTTGAATGTGTAATAGTTGTCTTCCATAGTTTCGCAAGTGTCGGCCCAAGTGTAGTTTGTCATTGTTACTTAATAGTTAAGGTTAATAGAATAAATCATTTTTTTAGAATTAAAAGGGAAAATAGAACATTTTTAAAAAGAGTACATGTTTATAAAAAATTAAAAATTTTAAAAAGTTTTATAAAATAAAAATAAAATTATAAACATGTACTATTTTTTATTTAACTGATATAAGTATTATTCATATCAATTAATTAATGACTGTTATTAAAAAATTTTTTATTTTAGAAAAAGAACAAAGAGCCTTTACACATTTAGTTAAAAACAAAATATACGAATATAATGGTATATTATATGGTGATATAGTAATAAATACAATATTGGTTAAATATTTTAAGAATGAATTTATAAATAATAAAAATAATTTTTCTGATTATTGGAATGAAAAAATAGACGAAAAAACTAAACTTCGTACTTTAACATCTAATAAAATTGATGTTTATTTCAAAAATTTAAATGATTATGTTAATTTTATTGAATATTTAAAACATTGTGACGATTTTAATATAACAAAAACAATTAGTTTAAATAATCAATATAACTATCTTAAAAATATATATAGATTAACAAGAAAAATTGGTTATAGTTTTACTACTACGGGTACAATTTTAGATTTAGAATTAAATATATTACTTAAACTGCCTGTTAATCAAATGTTAGAACCACCTTTTAATAAAACAATAATGATAACAGATTTATTAATTATGACTAAAAATGGTCCAAGAATATCTAAAAATACAGGAATACCAAAAATAGATAAAATGAATTTAGTAAAAAAAACTTTATTATATAGTAAAATAATTGAAAATATTTGTAATTTAAATACTTATATATTATCAACAAAATATATTAAAAACACAAATAATTTGTATTATGATATATTACAATTAATGAATAATAATTGGCATATTATCAATTCTCCATTAAAAAAAATAAAAGTAGATGAAAAAAAAACAAATTGTTTAATCTGTTTAGATGATATTGATAATAGTGAAAATATAATTGAATTAAATACAACTTGTAAAAGTATTTTACATGAAAAATGTATTAAAAAATATATTCATAAAAAATTAGAAAAAGATGAGGAAATCATATGTCCTTTAAGACAAAAAATAGAATTAAATGTAGATACTAATAAAATAATAGATGATATATTATTAAAAAATTGATATAAATCATATTAATAATATAATTCAAAAACCATTTTTAAAATGGGTTGGGGTAAAACATTATTCTTGACTAATAAGATTATCAAAGATATTATTTAAATTTTCAGTTTTGATCATTAATTTATAGTTTGGTAAGTAAGGATTATTATCTATAATTGATACATTATAATAATGACCAATATTTAAACATTGATTAATATGATGATAATCTTTTAAATTCTTAACTTTTTTATCCGCATAAATAATATATTGTGTATCTTTATTAATTACATTATTTAAATCCATATGTTCGGGTATTATATAATTTTTAGTATTATTTTAATATATCCATAAAGTTATTGATTATTTTATTATTATTAATAAATACAATTAAAATTTTTTTATTAATATTTTTCTTAATATATTTTACTATATTATTATAATCATAATTATTATTTAAATAAATATATTCTATATTACCTTTATCATACTTATTTTTATTTAAGAAATTTGTATAATCAGTATATTTATCTTTTGATAATAGTAAGGGTTTAACTTTGTTATAATTATAACTAACTATAAAACTATTAACATATGATATCAATAGTAAAAAGAAAAAATATTTATACGTCATTATATATATAATATGTCTATTATTTAAATAATATTACGTTATTATACATTATATATATAAAAGTAAATAGAGCAATAAAACCGAAAATAATTTGAATTATATGCCACACATACAAAATATCACGTTTTATAGATTCAGAACATTTACATTTATTATATTTTAACATATCTATATAATAAACTATTATGAAATATGATATGATATTTAATGAAAGCAAAAATATGTATATTAACGGAACTTCTCTATCAAATAATGGTCCATATATTAATGTTAATATTATCATTAATAGACTATGAATTATTATGAAAATATAATAATAATTTATATATTCTCTCATCCAGTTTTCAGAACATAAACATTTCTCTTTTTTTAATTTCATTATCCATATTAAACCTAATATTGGCGGCGTAAGAATTAATAGTAAATTTAATACAATGCTAAATATTGAGATTGGTTTCCCAGTATCAGGTATTTTTGATTTACGTAGTCCAGAAATAGATGATTTTGATTTACTTGACATTTTACTATTATAATCAAAGATAAAATTATATTGAATAGGTAATCATATAACAATCCTTATTATCATTTAAAAAATTACAATTATCTTTATTATATACATTTATATTCATATCATCATATTTAATAAAATTTTCACCATCTTCATTTTTACATATCGCATAGTAATGACCACTATTTAAATTACCTATATGACAACCAATAGATGAAATATTATAAGAGGCATATAAATCTTTATCTGATAAGATACAACCTTTATGTATATTTATATTTTTATTTATATTTATTTTATGATTATTTTTTTTATTAATATCTATATATCTTTTTAGAAAAAAGGTTAATACATTTGGAACCTTCCATAATTTTAATGTTTTTTTATATTCTGTATTTTCTTTACACTTTTCACATTTCCATTCATCTTTATTTATTGTTTGTTTTAAATAATTTCTAAATAAAGAAGTTAATGAAACAGATTTATCACTATTAGATGGTAAATCCAATTGTATTCCTACAAACGGTTCAAAATTATAAGATATATTTTTACATTTATTACATTCTATAATATTTATAATTACACCTTGACTATTATTAAGCCAAGTACTTGCTTTATTATTATTAAATTTATTAATAATATAATCGGCTTTATTATTTATTAATGGGTCATTTAACATACAATTATCAAATTTTTTATTATATTTAATATCAGGTAAGTTATAATTTATTTCTTCACATATTTTATCAAAGAATATAAGCCATAATTCTGTTATATCTAATTGTTCGCCAAAATTAAACATAGGCAATCTTTGATATAAATTCTTAATAAATTTATTGGGACTTAAAGAATTATTATCTACATGCATAATTTTTAATATTTCTTTTAATTCAATAGATAGTGTATTATTAGGAATATCTTGTTTTAAGATACTATCCCTTAAGTAATGATTTCTACAAATAATTTGTATTAAAGTATTAACGGCACAAGTAGCTCCTAAATTATTTAGACCTTGCATTATAAAAGTTTTTACACTTATTTAATAATATCTTAAATAATTTTAAATAAAAATAAAAAATGATTATTTTATTAACAGTTAATAACTACAAATAAAACCTTAACTATGTCTCAAGAAGTTCTAGAATTTAATAAAGTTATGTTTGATGATAGTCTTCATGATTATATTAACGGTAATCTCATTATTAAAATGAAAATTAATAAATGTGACAACAAAGTTAATAATATTAATAATGTAATTAAAAGTGTTACTATTGATTTCTATTTAGATAAATATAATATTGAAAAAACTAATGAAAATATTCTTAAATATTCAAAGATTTATGATAGTTTATTGAATACTAATAATAAAGAAATTGTTGATAAGATTAAACCTTGTTGCTATAATGAAAAAGATTATAGTGATGATGATGAATATAATGAAGACCATAGACTACATTATCAACAATATTTTGGCAGATACAAAGATTTATTATATATTATTGATTATTATGAAAAATTAATCGAGGAATATGAAAATAAAGAATATGAATTCGTAGAAGAAAATAATTACTATATTAGTGATAATGAAAGTTATATTTCAGATTATGAATATGAAGATGAAATAAATAATTATGAAGAAGATTATGACGAAGAAGAATATAACGATGATGAATATTAATTTAATATTTAAAAAAATGATTAATATAATTATATAATACTTTTTATTATGTCTAATAACGATAATATAATAAGAGATAATTATAAAAAATTAATAACTGAAAAAACAAAATTAACAAAATTAGAAGTGGATGATCTTGAAATTGGTGTTTTTAATGCTTCTTTAGATTATGCTATTGAAAATAAAATACAATTATCGTGGTTATGTAGTCAATTTGTAGAAATATATAGCAATATAGCGCGCTCTGTTTATTCAAATTTAGTATCATCAAGTTATATAAATAATAAAGATTTAATAAAAAGACTAAAAAAAAAAGAGTTTTGTCCTCACGATTTAGCTAAAATGCCAAGAGAAAAATTATATCCAGAAAAATGGTTTAATATTATTGAAAAACAAAAATTACAATTAAAAGAAGCTTATGAAATTAAACAAGTTTCTATGTCTGACTTAATTAAATGTGGTAAATGTAAGAATAATAAAGTTTCTTATCAAGAATTACAAACACGTTCAGGTGATGAATCTATGACAATATTCTTCACTTGTATTGTATGTGGTCATAAATGGAAAACTTAATAGTACAATATACTTAAGATTAAAGGAAATTATAAAAATAAATGAAAGATAAAGTATTATATTATAATACATGCATTAATAAAATAATAATAAATTTAGTTATTTCTAAATTTATTAATTTTTATACATTTTTTAATTGTATGCTAGAATTATATTTAATTTTAAAAAAAACTTTTGAAGAAATAAATAACTTATATTATAAATATTTATTATTACCTAAAATGCAATTTACAATGTTAAATCGCATAGTTGTTTGAAAAAAATTTCTGGTATATTACTATAATTTGTTTTCAATACACTATTTATTTTTTTAATTATTTTATTTGTATTATCACATATTATATATTTACTTTTTAATGTCGAACGTAAATAACAGTTCTTATTTTTATCAAATAATACGTATTTTCTTAATTGATCTATATTAATTTCTTCCGGATTATCAAAATTTTCATTAATTGTTGAAGGATTTGTATTTGATACCTCATTATTATCATACTCTAACTTAATTCCTTCACTTGTTTCTATAAAACCATGTATTTTTATTCTATTATCATGTTCTTTTTGATGACATTTTTTACATAATGTTACAAGATTATGTTTAGCATTTTTATGAAAATTGTCAAAAAATCCGTTTTCATCCGCATTACATTGATAATTAATATGATGAATATCATCTACTTTTTCATTACATATATGACATTTTTCAATTAACATTTCTTTATTATAGTGACTTTTATTTAAACCTATAATAAAAGTATCAATACCTTGAATTTCTTTTCTAATTTTCTCAGCATTTAACATAAAATTATTCGGCATATCTAATGCTTTACATACTTCTATACCATATATACTAGAACCAGTGCCTTCTTTTAATTTTCTTTCGTAATAAATAACATCATCTACTATTTTAATATGTAAATGATATATATCTATTTTAGACATATTTATATAATCTTTCATTAATTTGATATTAACTAATTCATGTAAATGTGTGGCAAATATAAAACTACAAGATTTTTCTATTAAAGTATTTATTGAAGATGCTACTATAGAAATACCAGAAGTAGTTTCAGTACCATTACAAATTTCATCTCCTAAAATCAAACTATATTTATTAGAACGTTTTAAAATATTTCGCAATTCTATCATTTCGACCGTAAAACTACTTAATCCTTTATAAATATTATCACTTCCAAATATTCTTGTAAATATATGATGATAAGGTTCATAATAAAATTCCTTAGATGGTACATACATACCACTTTGAGCCATTATAATATTTAAACCTGTCGCTTTCATTAATGAACTTTTACCTGATGAATTTACACCATATAATAACATACCTTTTTTATCTAATTTAATATCATTGCCTATATATTGTGTATTTTGATTTATTATTTCAATTACAGGATGTCTAATATCTTTCGCATTTATAATACCACATTCATAATCTTCATCATCTGTTATAAAATTAGGTTTATAATATCTATTTTCATAAGCATTTTTAGAATTACAACAAGTAATATCAATATCGGCAATAATATAAATAATATTTTCTAATTTTTTATTAAATTTATAGATAAAATCTGCCATAAAAGATTTATAATATTTTAAACTTAATTGTGATAAATGAATTAAACATTCATTTAAATTTTTTGAATATTCTATTAATTCATCTGTTGTTATTTTAAGATATCCTTGTTGTTGTGATACTATTTTATATGTTTTTCTATATTTTTCTAAATTTTGATATCTTTTTTTTGTTATATTTATATAATATCCATCTCTATCTGTAAATTCTAATTTACAGTTTGTATCCGTATTATATCTTTTCCCTACATTTATAACATCATCTATTATAAAATCTATATCTTTAATAATCTTTTTATGTTCCTTATCTAATTCGTCTATATCACTATAAATTCCTGTTTTAAATATTGAACCTTTTATTTCATTTAAATTATATTTACAAGCAGAATCAATATCAATTACATTTATATAATAATCTATAATTTCTTCTAATTCTTTTGATTCATTATTATAATTTAAAAAATTTAAAATATTTAAACAATTTTCTAATGATATATTAAAACCCGACCATTCATGAGGATTTAACTTTTCTAATATTAGTCTTCTTTTTATTCTTTCTAAATCTAAAATTTTTTTAAGATATTTAATGATTTCTTTATATTTATTATCTGTTAATAAATTATCTATTTTCTTATAACGTTCTCCTAATTCTTTTTTACTTATTATTGGATTTAGTAAGCGTTCTTTAAATAATCTACTACCAAAAGATGTATTACATTTATTTAAAATATCAATCAAAGGTTTATCATTATTATTTAAACTAATAATATTTAATTGTAACGTGCTATCATATTCTAAATTTAGATATTTATTAATTTCAAGGATTTCAGGTTTATAAATATCATTTAAGTTATCTGAATTATGATCATAAGCAAATTGTAATAAATAACAAAAAGATATTCTTGCCAAATTTAGATATTCTAAATTTAATAAATCAATAATTGATAATTGTGTTTTAATACTTTTATAAACCTTTTTTAAAATTTTTTCTTGATATTTAATATCTTTCATTACATCAATATACTCATAATCATTCCATAATTTATGAATTAATATATTATTTAAATTTAGATTAATAATAATTTCTTTCTTATCTGCTTTAGTTAAACTACAATCTGATAAAAAAACTATCTCACAAGGATTATAACTAATTATTAGTCTGTATACCTCATTATTTACTATATCTGTATCATCTTTTGTTGAACCTATTTCATATACATATGATTTACCCGTAGAAATATCTAAAAAAGATATACCAACTAGTAGTAAATTGTTTATTTTTTCATAATATATTGACATTAAATAATTTGTTTTTTTAGTATTACTATTAATATTCATTCCTGGACTTAATATTTCTGTTACTTTTCTTTCAGGATTTGGTGGTTCAGTTATTTGTTCTATCATAACTATAGTATAATTATTTTGTAATAATATATTCTGATATTTTGATATAGTATATAAAGGAAATCCAGCCATTAAAGGATTACTTGAATTTACTTCGCTAATTGATTTATTCTTTTTCGAAATTAAAATATTACAAATATCGGTGATTTTATATATTTCACTATCTGTATCTTCTGTAATTGAATATAACTCAAAAAAAGAACCTACCTGCATCAAAACTATTGTTTTATCTCCGTATTTACGTTTATACTCTTTAGTATAAAAAATATAATCATCTATTATCATTGTGATGGTATATATATAATATATTTAAACTTTTATATAAAAAAACTACAGACAAAGATAAACTACTCTGGAAATATAATAGAACAGCGATTCCTCTTATAAAAGATTCTTGACAGATAGTCTTCTGTTGATATTATACTTTTGCCCATTTTGTATAAAATTGCTGATAGTTTTTTTACCTCTTTTAGAAAGAGTTTTTGAGCCCATCTTTCAGGGCAATTAGATATTTAATATATTATTATCATTTTTTATTTATTTTTTATTATTTTTATACAAATTAGGTTAATAAATTACATATATTAGTTCTCAAATCAGTCCAATATTTACTTTTATCAAAATTGTAATTACCATCTTCATCAATAATATTTAAAACATCTGGTGTATCTGTATTATAAATATGGCTTGATACCATTTCTTTATATTTTTCATCTGTAATATTTTTTACATAATTTATACATTCATCTACAGATGAAAAATCATTAATATCTATATAACAATTTTTATTAAATTGTTTTGCTACAGTTTTACTACAACCTTGATATATTGGTACTGAACCTGAAGTAAAGGCATTCATAATTTTTTCTGTAACATATCCTACTTTAATATTATTTTCAATTGCTAATATAAATTTAAATTTAGAATATTCTTCAATTGTATTAATAGTTAAATGATTGCCTTCTATTTTTCTATGTTTTTCCTTATAATTACCATATACTGAACCTAATGCTTCAATCTTTTCATCTGGAAAAGCTTCACAAAATTTGTTAAAAATATTAACTCTATTATCACAATTAGCGTAAGCATTATTATTACTAACACAGAATGCTAAAAATTTACTTTTTTCGTTATTAAACATTCTTATATCTTTATTCCAATATTTAGAAACAACTATATAAGGAAAAAGACAAGATGTATTAGAGTTAGATACAAAAGAATTTAATTCTAAATAAGGTAAATTATTCATAATAATTTTATTTGGATAAGATTCTCCACTCCAATACATAATTTTCTTATTAATATTAACATTTTTATGATTAGATTTCCATTGATTTGTAAAATATAAATCAGCCTCATCACTATTATTTGTTATAACAAATTGATAGATTTCTTTACATAATTTTTGTAAAATATTAAGAATAAATAAACATTCGTCATAATGTACTGCCCAAATAAATATTTTTATAGTTTTCATTTACTAATCATTATAGAATTAACTTTAAATAAAAAATTTATTATATTTTTTTTTCTTATTATATTTTAGTATAAATAATATGGCGGCAGCAGTTGATCCAGTTGATAATTTAGTAATAAAGCTAAATAATTATAATTATTTTGAATCTCCCCCTGCTGGTAACCTTGCACAAAACTACTCAAGCTTAAATAGAGGGTGTCAAATATTAATTTCTATAGCAGATACATTTCATGATTTTAATCATGTAGATAATAAAAATTTGCCTAAAGGGCTGACTACAACATCAGGGCGTACTATATTAAGAGAATGGGCAAAACATATTATTGATAAAAATATATCGGACGACACGACAGGAACAGGAACAGCAGCAGCAGCAGCAGCAGCAGCAGCAGCAGCAGGAACAGCAGCAGCAGCAGCAGCAGCAGCAGCAGCAGCAGCAGCAGTAGCAGCAGCAGCAGCAGCAGCAGCCGCCGCGGTGACTAATGATGATATTAAAACAATAATGACACACGCTGAAATTTTTGTACTAAAATACTTATATTATAATGATGGAATTTTTTATACAAATTCTGAATATAATCCACAATATGTAATGCCCCCCCCCGGCGGCCACGGAGTCGCTGATGTTGCTTTTACGAATCCAGCTGATGTTATTGGAACAGATGGAAACAAGGATTTGGCCGCAGGGGTGAATCCTTACCATTTTATAGTTCATAGTTATCCATATGTGTGTACGATCAGAACTGATGATGAGGAGGGTATAGAAATAGATCAAGATTATTCTAAAACATCAGCATTGGCATTATATAAAATTCAAGATGAAATAAATAAAACTGATAATGCTAAAAAATGGCAAATGACTTTAAATCAACCTCACAATACGGGTTATATACCCTATGATCGAGAAATAGACAGTCTTGATGAAGCTCCCGGCGACGACCCACAAACACACAAATCTTTATGGTATTCGTGGGATCAGGGGGGAAATGAAAGAATTTTTAAGGATTTCGATTGTCAGGAGGTGACAGGGCCGGCAACAAATTGGTTTAGGTGGGAAGGTTTAGCAGGTCAGTATGATAGAAGTAAATCAGATTTAGATGTGGAACAAATGAAAAAAGCATTTTGTCAGGAGCCCCCACCCAACGGGCCTCAATGCGATTATTATGCGGGCGCGTGTCTGTCACTATCATTAGATGTTAGTTTAAATAATTATGAAAATGTTTTTGGAATAGATAGTATAAGACTTCAAGATGATAATTTTACATGGACGAAACTGAATGCGGCTGGAGACTATAATGTTGTAGTTCCTTATCATCTGCCAGAAAGACATCATTTAAAGAGATACTTAGCATTAGCTCTTGGACATGTACAAAATTTAACAAACGCGAACAGTAATGTAAGCAATATAAAAGATTTATTTAGAATTATATTTAATTATTCTCAACAGTTTGCAAAAATGTTTGATAAAGGATTATTTAAAAATCTAAATATTTTTCATAAAGTGTCTGGTAAAATTATAGGAATAAATTTTCAGAAGATTGCAGAAATATTTGGGATAAATTGGCCGCCGGCAGGACCCTCGCCTGCTGACTTGATACAAATATATTTTGCTACTATATCATTATTTACTGACTTTAAGAGAATTGGCGATTATTTACAGGCAAAAGAAATTAATCATTTGAGTCAATTGAAAGACCAAATAATTCCATTAGTTACAAATGACGCAATATTATCAGCAATATCTCATAAAATTTTTAATAATCATACAATATTACATAAAATGGAGACAACAGATAGATGTCCCTTATATATCCAAAAGTTACCATATGAGGAAGGTAAAAATATTAGTAGACATCCTACTGCCCACCCAGCAGCGTCCGCGTCCAATCAAGCACGTGCCACTGCGGCAAATTTTAATACGAAACGGCCGGTGCCCCCACCTGCAGCTCATCCGGCAACATTGAAATTTATGAGTATTAAAGAATTTTTGGATCATATTGAAACAACGGCAGGAGCCAATCTAACAGATATGATATGGGGAGGAAAAAAAAAGAGAAAGGATAGGATAACGACGCGACATAGAAGTTCAAATAGGCAGAAACCGGCGGGTGGAGTTGTCGGCTTGGGTGGCGGGGGGTCTGTAAGAAGAGGGGGAGGGCCCAAGCGGAGCAAAGAGGAGGTGGAGGAGTCCAGTGGCGTGGTGGTGGACAGGCGTCGTCGCCCGATTCAAAATATAGAAAGTCATGCACAAAAACACAGTTTTGATGAAATATATATTGATTTAAAATCAGAAATAAAAAAATTATTTGAAAATGGAAGTTTTATTCAAACAGATTATGACGATCAATACAATAATTTTTTAAGAGAGGATAAAAATCTTTATCCTCTCTTTCAAAAAAAAGACTCCGACTCCCAATATAATTATTATTATAATTTACTTAAGTCTTTTCTTAATATTCAGTTAAAAATATTAAAGGATGATACTTTTATATTAGACGATTTCATTACTCTTCCTCATGACATAGATAAACAGAGTATAATATTTTCTTTTATTATACATTATGAAATCAATAAAATGCGCGATCAGGACGAGAAACAGGATTATGAAAAGAATGACAAAAAAAATAGGAAGGAAAGTCCCCGACTTGCTGCAGAGAGTAGACCAGCAGAGCCAGCCTTCGACGATAAACTCTTCGATCAACCGTCTCAAGCGTTTCAACCGCCTTCACCCGCCGCCTCGAGAGGCCCCTCTTCTGTCAGCTCCACTCCTCCCCGTGAGCAGTCCGATGGCCCTAGTACCATTCCCTTCGAGTCCCAGGATGGTGGCTCTATAAAAACAGTAATGCATTTAGTTAAAATTGATAAGTTTAAAAAAAAAAATAAATTATTAAAAAAAGACAAAATTAAAAACAAAAAAGAAATTGAAAAAAATAATAAATTAATTCAAGAATTGAAAGAAAAACTAAAAAAAGAAAAAGCTAAGGAAAAAGCTATGGAAAAAGAAAAACTTAAAAAGGAAAAAGAAAAACTTAAAAAGGAAAAAGCTAAGGAAAAAGAAAAACTTAAAAAAGAAAAAGAAAAACTTAAAAAAGAAAAAGCTAAAGAAAAAGAAAAACTTAAAAAGGAAAAAGAAAAACTTAAAAAGGGAAAAGAAAAACCTAAGGGAAAAGAAAAACCTAAGGGAAAAGAAAAACCTAAGGGAAAAGAAAAACCTAAGGGAAAAGAAAAACCTAAGGGAAAAGAAAAACTTAAGGGAAAAGAAAAACCTAAGGGAAAAGAAAAACTTAATAATAAAAAACCGAAAGCAATTACTAAAAATATATAATAAAATAATGTATTATTCACATGACAAGCAATACTTTTATTTAGAAACACGTATTTTTAAAGGTTATAAAAATGGTGTTTTTATGGATATTGGGGCACACGATGGCAAACAAATAAACAATACATTATATTTTGAACAAAATAATAATTGGACTGGTATAAATATTGAACCTATAAAAGAAGTATATAATAATTTAGTCAGAAATAGAACATAATGTATAAATATAAATTGATCCGTTTGTAATTATAATGGTAAAATTCAATTTATATGTAATAAATGACACACCGAAATGATTTATATAATTAAAGAAATGTATGATATTCGTCATGAACATAGATTAAATAAAGAAAATAATATTCACGGTTCAACAACTGAAATTATTGAAGTCGAAACTATGAAAATAGAAACAATATGTGATATTCATAAAATTTCACATATAAATTACTTATCAATTGATGTAGAAGGTGGCGAATTTGAATTAATCAAATCTATTAATTTTAAGGTTTATATTGATGTAATTGGATATGAAAATAATTATTATGATACAAGTATTCCTATTATAAAATATTTAGAAGAAAAAGATTACATAGTTATTAATATAGGTTTAGATATTTTCATGATACATAAAAAATAGATTTTTTATAATTAAATATATTTAAACATATATATTTTATTATTTTTATACTTTACCAAATTCCTGTGGATTACTTATAAATAACACCCACTGTTCTGGACTATATCCACAAGTATGTTTTTTTGGTTTAGATGATTTCAATCCAAGCCAGAAATCAGTACTTTTAGCTTTTTCAAAATAGTTTGCATGTTTTGGACATTTATTATATATTTTATCATAACCAGCCATCATAATCTTATTTCTAATTAATCTAATGTTAACGATTACTTCATCTTGACTAAGATGACTGAAATTTTTAGAATGTGTATTTAATATATTAAATAATTCTTTTTTATGAATAGCAGGTTCATTTGCTGTCATTTGACCATTCCCTACTTTAATGCCTTCTTTTTTAGGATTTAATACTTCATCTTCTATAATTTTATCAATAATTTCTTGAATACGAGTATCTGGAATATCATCAATACATAATGGAGTATTGTTATTAATTTTTTTAAATAATTCTGTTGCGATGTTTCTATTTTTTCCTTCGCAATAATCAATACAATAACATATAGCGAATATTTCTTTATTTTCATCAATTTCACCATCACTAATCAATTCATCCAACACTTTCCACCTATGCTGTCCGTCTAATATTTTAAGATATGTTGGAATTTCATCTTTTTTAACATGAGTATATTTATCAAATATAAGACTAACAGTCCATACAGGACTTGTTTTAACATCAAATACCTTAACTTGTTCTTTAAGTTCTTTGACTTTTTCATCATCAATTTTGCGATTATAATCCCACGGTTCAGATTCCATAACAAATTCCTTTACTGAAAATTTAAGCAAATATTTGTTTTTATCAATACCATATATAATATTTTTTGTAATATCAAATTTAATAATTTTATCATCAGAAATATTTTCTTGAGCATCATGAAATTCTTCTACAATTTTGGACATTGTTTAAATTAAAAAAAATAATAATTTAATCATTTTTTTATTTTTAAATCATATAAATTAAAAAAATTGATATTCTATATAGTTAAATAATTAACTATAAATATAATGGTTCTCAATGTTCCTCCTCCTCCAATGATGACACACAAAATTCTAAAAAATAATACTATTGAAAATATCATGTCATTTATGAAAAACACTAATGATAATGATAAAAAGGTATTCTACAGTAAATTTGCTAAGAAATATAAAAGTACAGATAAATTACTAGAAAATATTGAGAAAGCACAGAATTTAGAAGAATTAAAAGTAATTAATCTTGATATCAAGAGTATTATCAAAGATTTTAACGAAAACAAACATTTACATGAGAAACCCAAGAAAAAGAAAGCTATTCCTGCTGCTATTAAAAAACTTGTATGGAATACTTATATTGGTGAAGATGTTGGTAAGGCAAAATGTCTTTGTTGTAAAACTACAGATATTACACAATTGTCTTTTAATTGCGGACATATTATAGCAGAGGCTAATGGTGGTGAAGTAATAGTATCAAATTTGAAACCCATTTGCCAAAATTGCAATTCAAGTATGGGCACAAAAAATATGGATGATTTCATGAAAGGTTTTAAATAGATTTCATACCTTTATCTTGGCATTCTTTTATTTTTTTATCTGTACATTTATTTATAGTTAGTGAGGCAACTTTACTTGACATATATTCTAATTTTATAAAATATATTAAGTATAATTAAATAAAATAAATCATAATCATAAATATATTTAAATATAAAATAATATATTATATAAAATGGAATATATTTATATATTAAAATTAAAAAATAATAAATACTATATTGGTAAAACACAAAATGTAGAAAATAGATATGAACAACATTTAAATGGTAATGGTTCATTTTGGACGAAAAAATATAAACCAATATCTATTATAAAAAAAATTAAAAGTACATCTTTATTTGATGAAGACAAATATGTAAAAGAGTATATGGCTAAATATGGTATAGAAAATGTAAGAGGCGGTACATATTCATCAATAGAATTAGATGATAGTTCATTACATATACTACAAAAAGAAATATGGCATTCAAAAAATTTATGTACAAGATGTGGTAGAAATAGTCATTTTGTCAAAGATTGCTATGCTAAAACCAATGTTAATGGAAATTTAATAGATAATGACACATCTGAATCTGATACAGATACGGAATACGAAGAAGTATGGTGTTGTAGTTATTGTAATAAAGAATTTGAAACAGAAAAAGGTGCAAAATTTCATGAAAACTTTTATTGTAAGAAAAAAAATAATTTAAATTATAGAAAATATAATAAACCGTGTGATATATGTGGAAAAACAGGGCATCGTGAAGTAAATTGTGATTATTTTTAAGTTTTATTATCTAAAAATAAATTTTATATTTTTTCTAAAATAGTTAATCCATTATTATTAGTATATCTTTCTTTAATCCTCCAATTTCTATTAAATGATAAAAATTCTTCAATTGCAGGCCATAACCCTTTATTTATTTCATTTACAGGTATTCCAGTCATTTTAGATTGGATTTGAGCATTCATATTTAAACGAATAGTTTCACCATATATCTCATCAACTGTTGTATCATGCATAATTATATATTTATTTGTAATTTTTGAAAATTTATCTAATTCTCTTTTTAATTGCCCATAAACATGCCAAGTATCAATAAAAGTTAGATCGTAATTTTCATTTATATTTAAATCTAAATCATTTATCCATTCATAATAAACTTGTATAGGAAGATTATTTGTAATTGATAATAATTCATTTATATTACATGGATTTATATCATTTAAAAGTATTTTTTTTTTTGATTTATTATTTGAAACCAAACCATAAATCAAAGCATAACAGGAAATAACACCCCTCACACCTAATTCAATTGCACTTTCACATTCTTGAGCATATTTATATAAAGTAGGCAGATGTTCATTTATATCAGAACGATTATTACAATAATAATTATATTTTTCAATAAGTTTGTATTCCATAAATCATAATTTAAATTTAACTCTTAAATATAAATCGGGATATAAATCAAATAACCAAAAATACTTAAATAATAAATTAAACTATTAAAATATTGATGATATATTTTATTGTAACTACATCTGTATATGATAATTGTTCTATTAAAAAAAAACAATGTTTTAGAGGAACTAATAATATATATGATAATTATTCTATAAGAAAAAACCAATATATAAAAGCAATTAATAAATTAAAAAATGTAATACAAGATTTAAATTTTGAAAATTACTAAATTATTATTATTGAAAATAATGGAAAGAGATGTACATTTTTAGATACACTAGATTGTGAAGTATACTATACAGAAAATAATTTTGTGCAAACTGGTAATATAGGTATAATAGAATTACAAGATATTTTAGATTGTATAAACAAATACAATATTAATGATACCGATTTCATTGTAAAAATGACAGGTAGATATATTTTAGATGATAATAGTGAATTTATGAATGTTATTAAAAATATTCATACTACAAATTATGAATGTGTAATAAAATATGGTTGTTATTCTAAACCAGTAAATTATAAAACGAATAATTGTATTACAGGATTAATTGGGATGTCTTGTTTATATGTAAAACAGATTGAAATACCTAATGGATACGATAGTGTTGAATGGAAATGGGCCAAAGTTACAAATTTAATAGATGATAAAAAAATATATTTAGTAAATAATTTAGGCATAAATATTTGTCCAGGTAATAATAATTATTTTAAGATTTAATCAGCGTTTAAAATATACAAAGCTGTAAAATTATTATATTTACTGTGTTTCGTTACAAAATTCATCAAACATCTAGAACACCTGTTAATTCATCAATACCTTTACAAATTTTTTTTATGTTTAATTAAATATCTATTACTTTTATAAACTTAATGTTACAATTACGCAATTAAAAAATAATAAAAACTGATTAAATAAATAGATTATTATTATATTGTGATTATTTTTAAGTTTATCTAAAAATAAATATAATAAAATAGTACATGTTTATAAAAATTATTAAATATTAAAAATGTTTTATAAAATTTTTTATTTTTCATAAACATGTACTATTTTAATTATCATAGAATAATTGTATAATTTCTATTGTTTTATTGGTTTTATTATCAATCCAATATTGAATTTGTTGATTTAATATGTTTATTCTTTCTTCCCATTCTGACATTCTTGTTTTCGTTATTTGTATTACACCCTGTTTATTAGTTCTCCAACAAGATGTTATTTTATTACCATCTTGATTTATATAACTATCAGGATTAAATCGAATAAATACAATTGGTCTATGTTGTAAATCTTGTGATAATTCCATTAATCTTTTATTTTCACAACTACAATCATAATCAGTATGTTTATTTTCATCAACTTCAATAATTATAATATAATCACCCATATCTAATAATAAATCTGGCCTTCTTTTAGAACAACCATCCTCTACTTTTTTATCACTAACCCAAGTAAAATCAAGATATTTTTCTTTAATTCTATCAACTACTTCTTTTTCTTTAGTTTTATAATTTCTTGATACAGGTTTATCTGGAAACATATTCATATAACAATACAGACAATATCCATCATATTTTTCAGAAACAAGAGTATGACACCATTCATTATTACAAGATTTATCTTTAACATTAATCATTCCATCTAATTTATGAGTAGCACAATACATTGCTTTAGTTTCTCCTTCATAATTATAAACGGGTTGCGTTTTACAATCAGGATGATTACAAGATTTATGTTTAACATTAATCATTCCATCTAATTTATGAGTAGCACAATACATTGCCGTAGTTTCTCCTTCATAATTATAACAGGGTTGTGTTTTACAACCAGGATAATTACAAGATTTACTTATAACATTAATCATTCCATCTAATTTATGAGTAGCACAATACATTGCCGTAGTTTCTCCTTCATAATTATAATGGGGTATTGTTTTACAATCAGGATGATTACAAGATTTATTTTTAATATCAATCATTCCATCTAATTTATGAGTAGCACAATACATTGCTTTAGTTTTTCCTTCATAATTATAAACGGGTCTTGTTTTACAATCAGGATGATTACAAGGTTTATCTTTAACATTAATCATTCCATCTAATTTATGAGTAGCACAATACATTGCTTTAGTTTTTCCTTCATAATTATAAACGGGTATTGTTTTACAATCAGGATGATTACAAGGTTTATCTTTAACATTAATCATTCCATCTAATTTATGAGTAGCACAATACATTGCTTTAGTTTCTCCTTCATAATTATAAACGGGTCTTGTTTTACAATCATGATGATTACAAGGCATTTTAATAATAATTTAAAAAATATTAAATCAATTTTTTAATTAATGTATATTATTATATACAAATTAAAAAACCAATCTACTTTATCATCTTCTCAAATTCTCCCATATCCAATATCTTAACACCTAATTCATTTGCTTTATCTATTTTACCAGATTTGTCAGTTTTATTTTTGACAACTAAATAATCTGTTGTTTTAGAAATAGCAGTAACAACTTTACCACCACTATCAGTTATTAATTTTTCCCAATCTTTATTTCTAAATCCGGTGAAAAGAATTTTTTTATCTTTTAATATTTCTACTTTATTTTCATCCTTTATATCCTCTTTTTTAACTTCTTCTCTATTACATTTATATCCAATTTTATCTAAAAATTCATAAAACTTTTTAATATTTTCTACAAACTGTTTAGCATTTACATTACCAATTCCATCTATTTTAAGCAAATCATCAACAGTTAATTTTAATATTTCTGCTTTTTTATTTAAAGGATATTTTTCACTAACTAATTTAATTTTTTTAAGAGCAAAACCTCTTCCTAATATATTACTAGCATCTAATAATAAATCACATTCAGCTTCTTTTATTTTTTCAAAATTTTCAACAATTTTTGTGGCACTTCGCACTTGAAACCCCTCAAGACTTACTAAATCTTCGACTTTTACTTTCAATATTTTTTCTAATGTATCAAAACCATTTTCATACATCTTTTTAATTGTACTTTCTTTAACTAAACCTACATCCAATTTTGACATAAAATATGTATAAGATTTAATATCCTGTTCTTTATTTTTACCATCTTCATCTAATATAATATCAATTTGTGTATCAGTCCATTTATATTTATTTTCAGGCATTTTTGGTTTACCATTAGAACTAACACTTAAAACTTTTAAAACATGTGGAATAACATCACCACTTCTAATTATAACTAATCTTGAACCAGGACCAATTATATTATCATTAATAAATTTACCATTAAATCCAGTTGCTTTTTGAATTTTAACACCGGATATAAAAACCTCATTAAATTTTATAATAGGTTTCATATATTTATGCATAGATACATTCCATTCAACATCAGTTACTATAACCTCTGCTTGTTCATGTGTTAATATACTTTTAAAAGCAAAAGCGTATTTAGGATTTTTCCCAGAAACTAATTTATGTTGTTTATTATTATAAATAACGATACCATCAACTTCATATTCGCTATTTTTTCTTCTTAATTCTAATTGATTAGATAAAGTTTGTAAATTTATATCACTTTCTTGTAATAATTTATAATAAGCACATTTAATATTATTTTTAATAAAATAATTAAAAGAGTCATCAATTTTCATTTTAGGTAATAATATATCATATGCTAAAAATTCAATATTTGCTAAAATCTTTTTATTTAAAATTTTAGAATGTATAGCACCTGCTACAACATTTCTCGCATTACTTCCTAAGTCTTTTATAGATTCCCAATTATTTCTTGATATAATTAATTCCCCTCTAATAGCAATTTTAGTTTCTGTTACATTAGGAAAAGTAATATAATTTCTTAAATGTGTAATATCTTGACCTTCTGTACCATTTCCACGCGTATAAATTTTAATATCGCTATCGTTTTTATAAAATAAACAACTTATACCATCTAATTTATCTGAAACAATAGCAGAACCAGTATATTTTTTTTTCCAACTATCAATAGCTTTTTCATCATCTTTAATTTTATCGAGAGAACCCATCCAAAAAGGTAATTTAACTTTGTTATCTTCGTCGGCACCTACTCTTTTAAAATAGGCATTTTTGGGGTCTAATTCTTTTAAATAGTTTTTAACTAAATCGTACATATCATCATTTAAAATAATTTTATTAGTATTAAAGAAAGCTGTATCACATTCTTTCAAAAAATTTATAATATCCTTTTTATTTTTTGTTTTCAAATAATTTATTGGGTCCTTTAGTAATGCGTCAATATCCATTATTATAATATATAGATTATATAAATCATTTTTTATATTATATTATTATAGAATATATAGAATATATATATATATTATGAAAGGAGGTAGAGATAATTCAAGAACACAGCAATCAAATAGAAATAGTAATGAAAATATTATAACGGAACCTATTAGACATATTATACCAATTAGAATACCAAATAATACAAATAATAGAAATAATAGAAATAATAACGAAAATATTATAAATAATAACGAAAATGTTATAATAAGACGTATTAGAAGTAATACAAACTTAAATAATAATATTCGTAATGTAAGAACCCGCAGTAATTCAAGAACAAGAAGTAGTTCAGGAAGTAATTCAAGAAATAGTTCAGGAAGTAATTCAAGAAATAGTTCAGGAAGTAATTCAAGAAATAGTTCAGGAAGTAATTCAAGAAGTAGTACAGGAAGTAATTCAAGAAGTAGTACAGGAAGTAATCCAAGAAGTAGAACAGGAAGTAATTCAAGAAGTAGAACAGGAAGTAATTCAAGAAGTAGAACAGGAAGTAATTCACCGGGAACAACAGAAATATATGGGGATAGAAACAATTGTTCAATATGCTTTGGAAGATTAACAAGTAGAGGTAGAAGAATATTAGAATGTAGACATGCTTTTCATACAAGATGTATAAATAGATATTGTACAACAGTTAGTAATTGTAGGTGTCCAATATGTAGAACACCAATAACTAATTAAAAAAATAAAATATTATTTACTTTTTACCTTTTTTCTTTTTGTTTTTCTTTTTCTTTTTCTTTTTTCCACCGGCCATTTCGTCTTGTTTATGACCACTTGATCCAAAAGCTTCAGTAAGTAGAGCTAAATAATCACCACCGCCTCTTTTTTTTCCTTTTCTTACTTTACGTTTTTTAGATACTGATTTATCTGCCATTTTCATTTTTTTGTATTTTACAAGGTTCATCATTCTACCTTTTGATATTACATATAACTTTTGAGAACCTACTTTTTTATATAAAACTTTCTTTACACCCATAACTACAACTTTTTTAGATTTACCGGTTTTACCTTTAACTAATTTATATTTTTTGCTATTTACCATATTCTATTTTATAGTTAGAAAAAAAACGCGTAAAAATAAAATAAATTCTAACTCACTAAAAAAATGATTTATTTATTTTAATTAAATTTCAAAATGGATAAATCTATTATTAAGATTCAAAAAGTTATTAAAAAATATCTAAAAAAAAGTAATAAACTTGAATTTAACTATTTAAATAACCTAATTAAATTTACAGATATTAACTATTTTGAAACTACTAATTTAGAAAAAAAAAATAATGATATTAGTAATAAAAAAAGAGAAATAATTATTACTTCTATAATAAATCAAAAAACCCCCAATCTATATTACCGACGTTCTTTAAGATGGAATAATCTAAAGAAAGAAATTGATAATTTTATTAAAAAAATAATTAATAAATATTCAATAAAAAAAATTAATAAAATTAATTGTATTCCTAAAGCAGGTCGTGGCAATAATCACGATTTTGAATTAAATATAAACGAATATAAATTAAAATTAGAATGGAAATTCAATGCCAAAATTATTAAAGATACTCCACAATTTGTTTCACCAATGAAACCATCTAAATATTTATCAAATAGTTATGAAGAATATTATTATGATAATTATTTAATTAAATTGAAAGACAAATTTAATTTAGATATACCAGACAGGAAAGATTATTTAAAAACTATTCACGGTAGTAATCCGAACTGTGTCAAAGAAATTCAAACTAAATATTATAATGGTTGTAAATCAAGTAGTAAATTTAAAAATAACATTGATGATATAGAGTTTTATAACTATATGATAAAAGAATCTAAAAAAAGTATTAGTAAATTTATAGAAACAACTGAACTAAATGTTGAGAAATTGAACGAATATCTATTAGAAAGTCAAAATATGAAACACTATATGCTATATAAAAATAAAAATATCTATTTAGAAATGGCAAATACCGATGATTACATTATAACCTCATATATTAAAGAACCAAATAATTCACGATATGTTGCTAAAACCAAATCAGGAAATACTATTAAAATATTATTAAGATGGAAAAACGGTAATGGTGTAGCATATCCAGCATTTCAAATATCATAATTATAAATAGGTAAAATATTTAGTAATTCATTAGAATTAATAGCATTATTACCAAAATAAATATCAATAAATTTAGAAGTTTTAATATTTTGAAAAGAATTAATTATTTTCTCATATTTTTTTATTAGTTCATCATCTGTTATTTCTTGTGATTTATTATATTTTACAACAAGCAAATGATTCTCTATTAAATATTCTTTTTTATCATTTATGATAGCATAATTGAAATTATATTTACCTACACCATAACCACGATTAATTACTAATATAATATCTTTATACCCTTTTTTATTAATATAATTTTTTTTTTCTATATTTTTATATTTTTTTACAACTAAATTACTATTTTCTATATCACTACTATAAATTAGTCTGGTATTATTATTATCATCTGTTAATAAATTTTTAACTTTATTCCAAACAATATTACCAACAGTAATATTAAAATCTAAGTTTTTCAATGTTGTAGAATTATTATATAAAAGTTTAATATTATCGATATCTTCTTTAGATCCAAATATAACATTATTATTTATCTTAAAAGAATATTCGCACTTTTCTGTAGGTTTTTTATTTTTAATAAAAACAATTATTGTTTCTTGTTTAGTTTCCAAATAATTATCATCTAAACAATTACTAATATTTATAATAGTATAATTATCATTTATATATTGTCTTGTTTTATTATAATAAAGAGAATTATTAAAACTTTTAGGTAAAACAAATATAAGATAACCATTTTTATTAAGTAATTTAAGAGATTTAATAATAAATATTATAAATATATTTGGTCTTCCTTCAAAATAGTTATAATATTTTTTACTTATTGTATTTTTATCTATAACAAAATAAGGAGGATTACCAATAATTAAATCATATTTATTATTATTATTATAAGTAATAAAGTCAGTATTAATTATACTAATATTATTTTTTTCTATATGTTTAATATCATTATAAATTGTTAAATTATTTTCAATACAAGTAAAATCTAAATCATATAATTGATCAAATTTTGTAACAAATTCACAAGAACCACATGATGGTTCTAAAACTGTTTTAATGTCATAATTGTAATATTGATTAAATAATTGAGTAATATAATCAATAGTTTTAGGAGGTGTAAAATAGATACCTTCTTTCTTTTTAATATTTTTATCTATAGATTTAGTAATATTTTTAGATAAATTAGAATAATCTAAAGACATAATATTTATTTATACTAATAATTAATCAATTTTTATTTATATGAATTATTAAAAAAGGCCTATTTTTTAGTATTTTTACGATACGTAACAGATAATAGCTATTATAGAAAATGGTGTATTTTTAATCGAAAAAAATGGGGTAAAAAAAAAATAAAAAATTTACAAAAAAAATTTTTCAAAAAATATTTTTTTTTGTCGTTGTCGTCATTTGCGGAAAATTCTCGTAACAAAATCTCTATATAAAAAAGAAAACATACATTATAGATAGTAATGAACGAAAACGACGACAGAAAAAAGCATAAATGTGTGTTTTGTAATTATTCAACTTACCGTAAGTTCGATTTAAAAAAGCATCAGTTAAGGATACATAAAATAGAAATTAATAATTTTCACGATACTCAAAATTATGAAAAAAATGTAAGCCGAAATGAAAAAAATGTAAGCCGAAATGAAAAAAATGTAAGCCGAAATGAAAAAAATGTAAATCAAAAGGAAAAAAAGTGTAAAAAGTGTAATAAAATTTATAAAACGGAAAAAAGTTTAATAGAACATGAAAAAACTTGTAAAGGTGTAGATGATTTAACATGTCCTAGATGTATGATAAGTTTTACAACGAGACAAGCAAAATCTAAACATATTAAAAATGATAATTGTAAGCCAAGAAGTATAATACATTCTAGAACACCTAATCCACAAAATATAGAGAATCAAACAAATAATATAGAAACACAAATTAATAATATTATAGATAATCAAACAAATAATAATAATTTTATTATAAATAATTATGGTAATGAGAGATTAGATTATTTAAGTTATGAGAAAATGTTAAATATATTTAAGAAGTCATATAATATACCAAGTTTATTAACAAAAGAAATACATTTTAATAATGAATTTCCTGAAAATAATAATATAAAATATATCGACAATAAAGGTTGTTTAATAAAAAAAGAAAATGATTATATATATAAAAATTTAAACAATTTAGCAAAAGAACTAATAAAAAATAAAGGTGGTATTATGCAACAATTTGCTGTTGAAAATAGAGACGAGATATGTTTAACTGTTGATATACAAATTTATCAAGGAATAATAGACCAACTTATTTCATTAATATTATTAAATGAACCTGAAGAATATTATAAAGAACAAGTAGAGAATATTAGGGATTTAATTAAAAACACTAATTTAGAATAAAAATAAAAAAGTAGTTTTGTTTCTACTTTTTTATCTTTTTTTTGTGTTTTCTTTTTACTCTTGAGCCTCCTTCTTGGCCCTCCATATCTCCCCTACCTTCTTCATCAAGTCCTGACGAGAAAGATTAGGGAACTCCTCTTTGAGGAGTGGCATCTTCTCTTTTACAAAGAGATTGTAGGCAGTCGGCTCCCTTTTCTTTTTCTCTTCTCCGTCTTCCTTCTTAGGCTTCTTCTCCTTTTTGGCTGGCTTGCCTTCGTTCTTCAAGTCATTAAAGACCTGAGTAAGAAGCTTACCAAGTTCGGCACGGGTGTATTCCTTGTTGGTGTCAACCTGCTCGGTGAATGTAGTGATGATCTGTTGGGTAGTAGTCATAGCGTTTGGGCTTAATAGTAAAGGTAACCAAAAGTGTCATTTTTTCCCAAAAAACTGAAAAAATAGAACATTTTTAGTATTAATTAACAATATAATTTACATATAGTTTCAATATAACTAATATCTAATTTATATTCTGGTGGTCTAATTATATCACCTTTTGTAGAATCTGCTTTTAGCATAATATCTATATTGTTTTTTGTAACACTATTTTTACACATTTCTTCATATCCATAAAATGCTCCTAATAATGCTCCTGCTATTGCTGCGTTTGTATCAGTGTCACCAACAATTATTTCATTTTTCTTCCATTTTCCTTTTAAACAAATTTTAGCTTTTTCTTTTTCTGTTGGACCCAAGCAAATAATAGCATCTATAGCATCTTTATAATTATCAAAATTAAACAATGCCCAAAAAGTACAATATATAGCATGTAGAATATGTCCTTTATTTTCAGTAACATTTCTAAATATATTTTTTGAAGCTTGATCAAATACTAACATAATTTCATTAAATTCAATAAGTTTTTTAATATTTGTTTTAATAAATGCCTTTGTCTTATTTTGTAATGCCATTTTTATAGCGGATACATATATAAATACACAATTATAAGTTAATTCTGAAGGATTTGTAATAAAAACATCAGTTTTAATTATATTTTCTTTTGAAAATATATGAGCATATGCTCTCATTAGTGGTCCATTTGATTGAGATTGTTCCATTACATCTGGGTCTGAATAATGTTTTTTAAAACGATTTTCATATAATTTATATGTAGGTTTTGGGGTGATAAATAAATTTCTTGTATTTCTTCCAATAAAAGGAGCATTCCCTTTACAATTTTCAAAATTATTATTTGCCCATAACATATAATTAATAACAGCTTTTTCCTTTGTATAACCACTTATAATAGTTTTTGTTAAAACTATAGCTGTTTCTGTATCATCTGAAACTTGTCCTATTACACTAACTTGTTTTCCATAGGCTCTATTATATTTAGTAATTGGTGTATCTAATCTACCACTATAATAAGCAAATGGAAATAATTCTACAGGAGAACCTAACGCATCACCAAGGGCATGTCCTAAAATGACACCATAAATTTTATCTTTATCCATAATATATATTTTATCTTTATCCATAATATATGTTTTATATACTTAAATCATTTTTTTTTAATTAAATAAATATATTTAATATTTATAGAAAACATAATGGAAGGTGGCACGACAAAGGTATATACGGGCCCAAGAAAAGGTAAATTTTATATAAAAAATGGGGAAAAAGTTTATTTAGATAGAAAAATGATAGCAGATAATGTTCCTTATAAAAAAAAAAAGAAATCTAAAAAATAAAATTGTTTTATTTTTATTAAATATATTATAAAAATTGATAACTTATATTTATAACTTAATTAAGTTTTACAGAAAACTAAATGGATAGCATTACTAATAAGAACGCTATTATTAGATATCTGCCTTATTACAATAATGAAATAAAAAGTAAATTTTCATATGAAATTTACAAAGCGGCAAGAGATTTCGCGATTATGAAATTTCTTATAAATTAATACTAAAAATGTTCTATTTTTGGCCGTTTTTGGGAAAAAATGACGCTTTTAGTAGCCTTTCCTATTAAGCCCAAACGCTATGACCGCTATCCAGCAGACCAACACCACCGCCATCGTCCTTGCCCTTGTGGCAAAGGACATTGTGACTCTCAGTGAGCTCTTGAAGGACTACCGTCCCATTGAGGCGACAGAGGATGAAAAGAGAATGAAAAAGGAGAAGATTCGTGTAATCATCCAGCTCCTGTTTGGGGAGGAAGAGGAGGAAGAGGAGGAAGAGGAGGAGTTCTAAGAAAACCAAAAAACCAAAAAACCAAAAAACCAAAAAACCAAAAAACAAAAAAAACAAAAAAAACAAAAAAAAGTAGAAACCCACTACTTTTTTTGTTTGAAATTTATTAGAAAAAAAATGATTTAAATTATAAATTATTTTTTTTATTATGAATAGAAAATATGAAAATACGCATTGTGGGAATAATGGAATTTCATCTTTTGCTCCATATATACCAATAATAAAATTGAATAAAAATAAAAATGATTTTAGTAGAGAAAGTCAAAAAGCATACAAAGATGTAGGTTCTTTTTTGAAAAATAAGAACTAAAAATGTTCTATTTTTTCAGTTTTTTGTGAAAAAATGACGCTTTTGGTTACCTTTACTATTAAGCCCAAACGCTATGACTACTACCCAGCAGATCATCACTACATTCACCGAGCAGGTTGACACCAACAAGGAATACACCCGTGCCGAACTTGGTAAGCTTCTTACTCAGGTCTTTAATGACTTGAAGAACGAAGGCAAGCCAGCCAAAAAGGAAAAGAAGCCTAAGAAGGAAGAAGACGGAGAAGAGAAAAAGAAAAGGGAGCCGACTGCCTACAATCTCTTTGTAAAAGAGAAGATGCCACTCCTCAAAGAGGAGTTCCCAGACCTCTCTCGTCAGGACTTGATGAAGAAGGTAGGGGAGATATGGAGGGCCAAGAAGGAGGCTCAAGAGTAAAAAGAAAACACAAAAAAAAGATAAAAAAGTAGAACAAAAACTACTTTTTTATTTGAGATAACTATCGACTTTATTTTTAATAAAGCTAATTTGATTATTCCACCAATTAAAATTAGATAATATTATTTTTTCTATTTCTTCTTTATTATTATAAATTTCTTTACATTTTGTTATTACCGATTCCCAGCTATCACTATATATAATATTTGGCATATCATAATTAAATCTTTCTTTTATTTCTTTTTCAGTTCCAACAATTACAGGAATTGATCCAGCTATAATACATTCATATAAACGAAAACAATCTAAACTGACGTTACCTCTACCAATAGGAATAAATATAGATTCATTATAGATTTGATATAACAATTGTGGATTAATTCTTTGATTATTAGTGGAAGACCAATTTGTATTGCCAACATTTATAACAGATCTAGGAAAGTTATTTTGAAATAAATGTAACATAATCATTCTATCACTTTTTAATTGTCCTACAAAAGAAAAATCGTATTTTTTATTTTTATTTAATTTTAATTCTGTTGGAAAACCTTTAATATAAGCCAATGGTATTTGATAGTGATTATTATGATATATTAAATTATTTGAATTATATTGATGGAATACTGCTTTACAATTTGAATTAATATAATAATTATGATATTTTTGTGTTTTAGCATCTTCGTCACTTAAATGAAAAATACAAAAAGGTTTTAGAAAATCAATTGTTTTTTTTAAAAAATCAGGAATATCGTTATCATTGCCATTTTGTAATATTAGTCCAGGAACTTTAGTTGCCCAAGATTGTGTAAATGATATAATTAATACATTTAATTGATTTTCAAAACTGCTAAAATCAAAATCATAATCATAATTATAAAAATTATGTAGAGGGAATAGATCTTTTTTGAAAAAATCATATTCCCATTCAGAGCAAATTGGGAAAAAGATATTATAAGTCTTGGTCATAAATAATAAGTAATGATATATATTTATATAATTTATATATATATATTAGATGAATAAAAATTTTGCAGATTTATATAATAAATATAAAAGTGATTTTAATGAAATGTTTACTACAGTTTTAGATTTATCAGCATGTAATCGTGAAAAATGTAAGAAAGAATTTGAAGAACTACAAAAATATAAAGAAGGTGTATTATCAAAATTATCAGAATTAAAAATAAAAGAGTCAGAGACAAGTGACTATAAGGTTTATAATCAAAAAAAAAATTTATTAATTGATGAATTTAATAAAAAAAAGAGTGTAATAGACTATTTTGAGAGTATTAAAAAAGGTAATCCTCCAAAAGAGGAATTAGCTAATAAATATTTCAAAGAAGCAAAAATTCATCAAAAAAAAATTAAGAAATTATTAAAAGAATATCACAAAACAAAAATTGGTAAATATTATATGAAGGAATCTGAAAAATTATTAAAAGATTTATCATATAATATTAAATCTATACCATTTGCAAAATGTAGTTATAAAAAATGTGTAGAATTACATAAAAAAGGTTTACAATCTATAAAAAAAATAGCACAAAAATTATGTAATGATAAAAAAAAGAAATCATGTAAAATATTAAAAGCAGTTAATAAAATAGATTTTAATAATATTAATTTAAAACAGAATATGAAATTAAAAAAATTAATCGAAAAGGGCTTTGTGTAAAAAAATAATTTAAATTACAAAACAAAAATCCCCATAAAAGTCAAAATATATACATTATAAATTTTTTTTATATTTTATTAATATAAAATGGAAACAGAAATATTATTATTGATATTAATATTTACATTATTTGTTTTAGCAGCAATATATATAAGTTATATAGTTTATTATAATTATTATAATACTGAAAAAATAGCATTAGAAGCACAAGGATTATTTGAAGAAAATCCTGCGGATAATGATATAATATCAATATCATCAAGAAATATGGTTTATAGTGATAATCAAAATAAATTAATAATAATCACATCACCATATAGTTTCAAACAATTTTCAAATAATTCAGAATGGAAATTCAATGGATTATATTGGGTAAATATTAAATCCAATGGAGAAAAAATAATATATAGAAGACATTTTAGTAATAGTTAATATAATTATTATCATATAGTATAGTTTTATTATTTGGATATAATTCTTTATAAAAATTATAAATATTAGTATGTATATCTAAACTATCATTATATTTAAAACTATAAATTAATTTTTTTGATTCAAAGTTACTATGAATCCAATAATGTACCATATAAGCATTATCATAATTACCTGTTTTAATTTTTTTGATATCATCTTGAGAACATTTTAAATTATCTAATTTAATATCATTAATAGGATAAATTAATTTAGTATCAATTATATTGTAAAGATTATTATTACTATTTTCAATAGCAAGTTTGAAAATATTAGTTCCAAAAACATTAAAATTAGTTAATACATTATCTCCGTATTTATTATATATCTGTATAATAATATTTAACATTATTGTAATAATTTCATTATTTTTGTTACAACAAAAAAAGGCATTACATATATATTTATCACTATTCCATAGATAAGTAGTTTGTTCTTTAGGTTCATATGAAAAATTAAACTTATCGCTATCATAATCTAATAAATCATCCAAATTTTTTAATAATAAAATATCCATATCAATATAAAATCCTCCATAATGGTGTAAAATAGCTAAACGAGCTATGTCGCTTTTTTGCACAGCTAAATTAGTTTTTTCGTATATTTTATATATATATGGATATTCCTTTTTAATAAATTGGTCAATATTGTATTCATTAGTATGTTTATTTTCATCAGTCCATAAAATATATTTGAAATTACTATTAATCGACTTATTATATTCATAAATTTTTTGAAAAATTGGAGGTAATTCATGTAGTTTTTTAGGATAACTTATCCAAATAAGATGAATGATTTTCGGTATCATTTATTTATATAAAATAAATAATGCTTATATATTTTATGGAGAATAACACAGAATGTTGTATATGTCTATCAGATATAAATGAATTATATGATTGTGATAGATGTATAAATAAAATATGTGAAGAATGTTTTATTAAAATGGATAAAAAATATGACCAGCGTAATTTTATATTGAAATATGATTGTCCAGTATGTAAATATGAAAAATTATTAAATTTGGATGATATAGATGTAATAAAAAAATATAAATTGCTAATATTTATAAAAAATTTAATAAATAATCAAAATAATGCGATAATGGAATTAAAAATAAATAATAATATATTAAAAAATAAGTTAGATTTATTTACATATTATGGAACACAAATTTATAAAGTTATAAAATTATTTTATATTGTTGATAAATTTGTTTTATTAACTGCCGTAACTATGGTTTATTATTATAATACTTAATATTTAAAACCTTCTTTTAATTTAAAAGCCTCTATGGTTTTATCGTTACCCTTATTTAAATTAATATTATTATGATCTAAAGGAGTTGAGGTAATAGATATACCACAATATTCAACTGGATTATTTTTAAAATCTTGTCTTATATAGACGCCTATATTAATAGATTCTTCTAAAATCCATCTAAAATTATCCCAAAATTCTGTTGTATGTCCTATAGATTCTGATGCTAAATGACCCATTTCGTGTAATGCTACAAACATCATGGTATTTAAATCCATTAATTTATCATTATTTGTAACACAAAGTCTAATTTCTTCACCTTTATTAACAGAATAACTTGTAAAGTTTGGATCATTAGGTGCTTCTTTAATTGAATTTTTTTTATAATTTTCAAGAATTCTAATAGTTCTTGGATCATTAGGATAACTTCTTTTAATATGTTCATTAAATATTTCTATTTTTTCAGTAATTTTTGATAGTAAATCGGCTGCTTCTTGTGAATATTCAGTATCTTGAACATAATAATCTTTATTATCATATTGACTTTTTATTTTAACAAGTCTATAATAGTAATAATAAATATAACAAAGATATAATATAATAGTAATCAGTATTAATATAATAAATACTTCAAGGTTTATATTCATATCTATCTATAAAAAAAGCGACAAAAATAAAAAATGATTTATATAAAAAATAGAATTGATAATCTTATTAATGGAATTTCCCAGAAAAGAAGTAGATGATTTAATTGATAATTCTGAAGAAATACAATTACAAATTACAGACTGGTATATACATGAAAATGATAAAATGAGAGAAAAGAAATCATATACTGAAGAACAGGATAAATATACTATGTTAATTTATGGTACAACATCATCTGGTATTACTGTATCAGTAAATGTAACAGATTATGAACCATATTTTTATGTAAAAGGACCTGATTCATGGGATAATTTATCAAAAAAACAGTATGAAAATAAGGTAAATGAATTAAATATAAAATTATTAGAGGAGAAATATAAGTGTGTTTGGAATAAAAAAGAATATTATAAAAAAATTATTCCAGATTACTTAAAAGATCACTTTAATAATTTAACATTTTGTCGTAAAAAAGAATTTTGGGGTTTTACGAATGAAAAATTATTTAATTATATTAAAGTGAAAACTAAATCACTTGCCTTATTTAATGGTTTGAAATATTATTTTCAATCTTTAAAAAAAGATGGTTTCAAATTATATGAAAGCAATATTGATCCATTTTTAAAATATATTCACGAAATTGATATTAAACCGTGTGGTTGGATATCAATAAGTGATTATGAATTATCTGATAATGATACTAAATCAAACTATAATATAACTACTAATTACAAAAATATTCAAGCTTTGAATATTAATAAAATAGCACCATTATTAATAGCAAGTTTTGATATTGAATGTACAAGTAGTCATGGAGATTTTCCATTAGCGAAAAAAAATTATAAAAAACTTGCTCAGGATTTAACAAATGTATCAAGAAACGGTTATGATATAACAAAAAGCTGTTTAATAAATTGGATTCAGTGTATATTACATAAAGATATAATTATAGATGATGATTTAAAGATACATAAAATCTATACAAAAAAGAAAATAAATTATGAAAAGATACCAGAATTACTTGAAAATAATGTTGATGATATAATAAAAATATTAGATAAAATTTATAATTGTGATGATGAAAGTGATGAAGAAGAGCGTGAAAATTTATCAATAAGTGAAATAAATAAATTAGAAGACGATGTTTGTAAGTTATTAACAAAATCTTTACCAGAATTAGAAGGAGATGAAATAATTCAAATTGGTACAACAGTTCATAAGTATGGTAGTGATGAGATTATTTATAAAAATATAATTACTTTAAATACTTGTGATAAAATTGATAATTGTGATGTAGTAGAATGTAAAACGGAGAAGGAGGTTATTTTAGAATGGAAAAAATTAATTAGTGATTTAAATCCAGATGTATTAATTGGTTATAATATATTTGGTTTTGATTTAAATTATATATGGGATAGAAGTTTAGAATTAAATATAAATGAAGAATTTTCATTTGGTTTAGGTAGAAAAATAACAAGAAAATCTAAACTATTTATTCAAGAATTATCTTCATCTGCTTTAGGAGATAATACTTTAAAATATATTGATTATGACGGTATAGTTATAATTGATTTATTTAAAGTAATGCAAAGAGAATATAAATTAGACAGTTATAAATTAGATAATGTAGCGTCGATATATTTAGGAGATAAAAAAGATGATTTAAAACCAAAAGAATTATTTGAAAAATATAGAGGTAATTCACAAGACAGATGTGTAATTGCGAAATATTGTATTCAGGATTGTGCTTTAGTAAATAGGTTATTACATAAATTAAAGATATTAGAGAATAATATTGGTATGGGGAATGTCTGTTTAGTTCCTTTAAATTATTTATTTAAAAGAGGACAAGGTATTAAAATATTTTCATTAATATCAAAACAATGTATGAATAAAAATCTAACAATTCCTGTTATAAATAATAATACTAATTTTGATTTAACTAACGATGGATATGAAGGTGCTGTTGTTTTAGATCCAAAAGAAGGAATGTATTTAAATGATCCCATAGTCGTATTTGATTATGGTTCTTTATATCCATCATCGATGATATCAAAGGATTTATCACATGACAGATATTTATTAGATGAAAAATATAGAATAGAAGATCCTAATATTGAATATATAGATGTATCTTATGATTTATATGAAGGCAAAGGTGATAAAAAAAAGAAAGTAGGTATTAAAACGTGTACCTTTGCTAAAATAAAGGATGAAAATGGAAATCAAAAAAGAGGAATAATAGCGGAAATATTAATTATGTTATTAAATGAAAGAAAAAAAACACGTAAGAAGATAGAATATCAAACAGTTGAAACTAAAGATAAAACTTATAGTGGTTTACTAAATGAAAAAGATGACCAATATACTTTATTAAATGTTGAAACTAATGAAAAAGTAAAAGTAATGAAAAATGATGTAATTAAGATATACGAAACATATAATAATTTTGAAAAAGATGTATTTGATTCATTACAATTAGCATATAAAATTACAGCTAATTCATTATACGGTCAAATAGGAGCGAGAACATCTCCTATATATTTAAAAGAAATTGCTGCTTGTACAACGGCAACAGGAAGAGAAATGATTATGACAGCGAAGAATTTTGTAGAAGTAAATTATAATGCTGAGGTAATTTATGGAGATACAGATTCAATATTTTGTAAATTCCCATTAAAAGATAAAAATAATAATCAAATATTTGGAAAACAAGCATTACAAAGTGCTATAGATATTGGTATTGATGTAGAAAAAAATATAGCAAAAATAATGCCATATCCTCAAAAATTAAATTATGAGAAAACATTATATCCATTTATAATCTTAAGTAAAAAACGTTATGTAGGTAATTTATATGAATTTGATATAAATAAATTTAAACAAAAATCTATGGGTATCGTTTTAAAAAGACGTGATAATGCGAATATAGTTAAAAAGGTTTATGGTGGTATTATCGATAGATTATTAAATAAACAAGATTTAAACGCTTCAATTGAGTTTTTAAATGAAGAATTAAATGATCTTGTATCTGGTAATACCGATTTAAAAGACTTAATTATTACTAAATCATTAAGAGGTTCATATAAAGATCCTACAAAAATTGCTCATAAAGTATTAGCAGATCGTATAGGTTCTCGTGATCCTGGTAATAAACCAGCGGTAAATGATAGAATACCATTTATTTATATTAAAATTAAAAATGAGGATAAAACAACATTACAAGGTGATAAAATAGAAAATCCAGATTTTATAAAACAAAATAATTTAATACCTGATTATCTTCATTATATAACAAATCAAATTATGAAACCTGTAATACAATTGTATGCTTTAGCATTAGATGAATTACCAGGTTATGATAAAAGTATAAATTATTGGGATGAAATAAGTGAAGAATTAAAAAAGAAACCGATATATGAAGATGATATTAAAAGATACAATAGAATTTGTAATTTAAAATTACAAATGGTAAAAGAGTTATTATTTGACAATTATATAAATAAATTAAAAGAACCAGTCATAAAAACAAGAAAAATCAAAAATAAATATGAAACTCCTGATATATCTATTGAAAAATTAACAGATAATTTATATATAGATTTAAAAATAACTAAAAAAAATAATTGTGAAAATATATCAGTAGTATGTAAGCTTATAGATAATAAAAAAACTTTATATAAGTATGTAACAGAAACAGATTTTAATAAAACTGGTATAACAACAGCTATGATAATAAGAATGATTGATTATTATAATGAAAAGGGAATAAATCAAGAATTAAAAATTAAACTAAATAATAAAGCATATATCAAAGAATTTAATAAAGCTGTAATATCATATAGGGACTTTATAAATAATGAAATAAGAAATAATAATTTGGTAGAAAATGCGGTAGATACAAATGATATAGGTATAATGAATGAATCATTATCATTAATGGGGTTTAAAGAAATATTATTAAAAAATAAAAAAATAACATTCGTATAATAGAAATGAAAATTTTGTCAAATTGGATAATTTTAGGTATAATTAAAGTTTTTTTAGCTACTTTTTTAATTTTAACACAAAGATATTATAAAATAGATTCAGAATATTTGTTTCCAATAGTTATACATATAGTATCTTCAATATTTTTAATATTTATATTATTAAAAACAAAGGAATATAAAAATATTAATAAATTAGATTATAAATTAGTTTTATTATCATCTATATCAGCAGCAGCAATTATTTTAGTTAGTTATAAATTAATTAAAATAACTCCAAATCCGGCTTATATAAGAATATTTAGTGCCATTGATATGTTATTAATATTACTAATAAGTGGATTAATATTTAAAGAAAAAATATCATTACAGATGATAATTGGTTTTATGTTTATATTTATAGGTTTTGTAATATTATGTTGTTATATTTAGATATTCTAAAATTTTTTTAGCTTTTTCTATTCCAATTTTATCTATATTTGTTAATAATTTTATTTTATTATTATATGAATCCATTTTATCTATTTCTGTAATAAGTACTTTAAAATTATTATATTTATTAGCAATATTTTTAGCGATTGTATGAGAAATAGTAGGTATTTGAGATAACTGCATTATAAAACAAATTTCAGGTGTTATATTTTCTATTTTTTTCTGTTTTATTTTTATGTTTTCAATATAATTTATTTCACTATCTGTTTTCTTATATTTATCTGGATTATCAATTATTTTACAACATAATGATAATATAAATGTAGCAGTTTCGTCAATATTATTTGTAAATATAAGTTTAATATTATCTCTATAAAGAAGACTAAAATAAGCAGATGAAATTTTTTTATTATCTTTAAGTAAACTTTTAATAATAGTATCACCTTCAATAATATAAGTAATATTATTAGAATTATAATTAGATAATAATCTTAATTTTTGTTCTTTATATCGACCATCAATAATAGAGGAATTAAGATCGGATAATGTTTTTCTTTCAATAATAAAATTATTAAAATCAGTTATAATTTCAATATCTCCTAAATTTAAAGTTTTGAATCTAATATCAATAAAACTTTTATATTTATCTAAATCTCTATTAATGATATTATTATAAAGATTTTTTTCTCTTGTGTCGATATTAATAGTAATCATTAAATAATTAAGTTGATTATTTTTTAAATATTTATATATTAATAGATTTAAAAATGAAATTATATTTGATAATAATATTTAATATTATATATTTTATTTTATTATTATTTATTTATTTATATTTAGTTAAACATTTAAAATGTAATCAAATAGAATATTTTCAAAATAAAACTAATAAACCCAAAAAAGAAGAAGAATTAGATATTGGTAAAAGTAGTTGTAAACAAAGTTATGATATGTTAGATTTTAGTAATTTAGATAATTCAAAAGATTTTATAAATTGTCAAATATCTGATTTAGTAAATGAATTAGAAAAAACAGAAGATTAAAATGAACTAAATATCATAGCATCTAAAGAATTTTTATTTTTTAAATTCAATTTATTGTTTTTAATTTTTTTTATTTTATTTATAAAATTTTTATTATATTTATTTTTAATAAAATTACAAAATATATTATTATCATATGGTAAAGATAAATTAATAAATTCTTTATAATAATATAATAATATTAATTTAACAATAAAATAGGAAAAAACATTAGTATTTTCTTTCCAAATTTTATATTTGTTAATGTTTCTTAATTTAAAATATTGATTAATTGAAAATTCTAATTCTTTTTTATAAAGTTTTTTGAATTCTATATTATATTCAATAGAAATAAATATTAAATTATAAATTGTAGCCCAAAATTCAACGTTACCTTCATTAACTTGTATATTACTATCATAAGATATATTAAAATATTTTTTTAAATCTAATATAATTTCATTTGGTAATTTTAACATAGAATCATTAATTATACCAATATGATGTATTAATTCATGTAACATAACTTTAAAATATTCATCATATCTATATATATATATGTCAGCTTTTTGTATATTATTGTTATTATATATATAGGTAAATCCACCATTAAAATTTTTAGTTTCAAAATAATTATTTTTAGGCATAATTCTTTTAGAATTAGTTAAAACAAGATGAAAACAAATATCTTTATTTATATTATATATATTTGATAATATAATAAGTCTATTATAAATTTTTAAAATTTTTTCATATAATATATTTGTTTTTTTATTATAATAAATTAATATTTTAATATTACAATTTAATTTACTTATTGAAATAATATTATTACAATTATTTGTATATTTAATTATTTTATTACAATTAGAAAACTTACTATTATTAATTTCATATTTAATATTATCAAGTAATTCATTTTTATTTAATAAATTATCATTGATGATAATGTTATCATATAAATTATTATAATTATAATATTTTTTACAATTATTAATTAATGTTTTTATACTAATCATGTGTAAAAAATTGTCTAGCTTCTTTAATAATATTATTTAATTTTTTTTTATTATTTATTCTATTTATGAGTTCTAATAACTTATTAACTTTTATTTCAATATCATTTTGTTGGTCTATTTCATAATTACTTTTAATTTTGTTTAAATTATTTATTTTAGTTAAAATTAAATTACATATATTTTTTTCAATATTATTAATTAATTTTTTTTTTAACTTATCATCATACCATTCATTTGCTTCATTATTATAATATTTCCAATTATTATTACCTATATATAAATGCTTATTTTTAAGAATTATTTGAATATTTTTAGCTATATTATAATCTGACGAATCAATTATAAATCTATCAACAATATTTAAATCATCATACATACTTATTACTTTATATTAATATTTTATATATATAAAAATATAAAATAAATATAGATTAATAAAATGAATGAATGGAACATATTAGATTTGTATTTTAAAGATAATAAATATTCATTTACAAGTCACCATTTAGATAGTTATAGAGATTTTTTAAAGAATAATATACCAAATATTATTCAATCTTATAATCCTATTACTATGATTAAATATACTGACTCGGGTGAATTAATTGTTAAAATACAAATTTTTGTGGGTGGATTAGATGGTCAAGATATTTATATTGATAGACCAATCACATTTGAAAATTCTTCACCAAAAATTATTACACCAAATGATGCGAGATTGAGAAATCTTACTTATGAAACACATATATATGCTAATGTATTAGTTAAAATTACTAATGAAGATGATTACAATTATGAAACAACATTTAAAAATATTGCGATTGGTTCTATACCTATTATGTTACATAGTGATATATGTGTTTTAAATAATCAAGGTTCAGACGTTTTAAAAAAATTAGGGGAATGTATATATGATACGGGTGGTTATTTTATAATTGATGGTAAAGAAAAGGTAATTATAGCACAAGAAAGAATGACAACAAATAAATTATATATATCTGAATTAAAAGAAGATGATGATTATAAATTTAAAGGTTTTATAAAATCTACAGCAGAAACAGGAGAAACAGTATTATCACCAAAAAATATAGAGTTTTATTTATCTAAAAATGATGTAATAATGTGTTCTTTTAAAGCCATTAAAGGTAACAAAATACCCATAATTGTATTATTTAGATTATTAGGTATTGAAAGTGATAAAGATATATGTGAAAGTATATTAGGAAATGATTTAAATGAAACAGAAACATCTATATTTTATAATTTTATTAGACCATCTTTATCATATAATAGAAATGTATTTACACAAGAACAAGCGTTTGAATATTTAAAGCCAATATCAATGTATGGCACAATAGATCATATTAAAAGTGCTTTAATAACGGATATATTTCCAAATATACCAATATTCAAAAATAAATCTGTTTATTTAGGTTATTTAATAAAACAATTTATAAATACTTGTTTAAATATTAATACGGAAACTGATAAAGACAGTTACATATATAAAAGAGTAGATATAAGTGGTTATTTATTATCCCAATTATTTTATGAATCTTATACAAAATTAAGTAAATTTATTAGAGATAGTTTAGATAGAACATATAATTACGGAGCTTGGAAGAGTTATAATAATTATGATTATTTTATAAATGATAATAATATTTATAAAATAATACCATCTTTAATAATTACTAAAAGTTTTTCGAGATCGCTTAAAGGTATGTGGGGTCTCGAAGATGATGATGACCCTGAATTAGGTATGGTACAAGATTTATCACGTATAAGTTATATAGGATTTTTATCACATTTGCGTAATATTAATTTACCATTAGATAGAAGTATTAAATTAACAAGTCCTCATAGATTACATTCACAACAATATGGTATAATTTGTCCCTTTGCTACACCAGATGGAGGGTCAGTAGGATATTTAAAAAATATGGCTTTACTTGCTAAAATAACGGCATCATCAGATATAAGTTATATAAAAGAATGTTTAATGGAATTAGAATTTGTTATATTGCTTGAAAATTTTGATTCAATATTTAATAGAAATATAACTAAAATATTTTTAAATGGTACTTTATATGCTATTACATATGAACCTAAACTATTAATAAGAACCTTAAAAGCTTATCGTAGAAATAATATGATTAATATATTAACATCTATAACATGGAATATTAAAGAAAATGATATAATAATATTGACAGATCCAGGAAGATGTTGTAGACCATTAATAATAGCTGATAAAATAGATAATTTAAACAAATTTAATAATTGGTATGATTTATTAACTGGTACAAATAATCCTTTAGCGGATAGTGATAAAAATGAGAACTTTTATTACAAAAGTTTTTATAAATCACCAAATACATTACAAATATTTTCTAATAAAACTTTTAATGAAATATTAAAACAATTAGAAAAGAATGGGTCTTGTATTGAATATATTGATACGGATGAGATTAATACTTGTTACGTATCAATGTATAAAACAAATTTAAATACATTTCATACTCATCATGAAATACATCCATCTACTATGTTAAGTGCCATTAGTGGAAATATACCATTATCGAACCATAATCAATCTGCGAGAAATGTATTTAATGCTGCACAAAGTAAACAAGCTATTGGAGTATATGCTACAAGTTTTAATAAAAGATTTGATACAATGTCATATGTATTACATTATTCACAAAAACCAATTGTAACTACACGTTTATCACACTATAGTTCTTCAAATAGTTTACCAAATGGTTTTAATGTAATAGTGGCAATTATGACTTATACGGGTTTTAATCAAGAAGATAGTATAATGATAAATAAAAATTCTATAGATAGGGGATTATTTTCCTTATCATATTATAAATCTATTACAGCAACAGCTAAAATAGAATCTCAATATGAAAAAATAATATTCGCAAATCCTACTAAATATATTAATTTAGGTTATAAAATTAATAATTTGAAATCAGCAAATTATAATTTAATAGATGAAAATGGTTTTATAAAGGTTGGAACATATATACCTAAAGGACAAAAAGTAGTAGTAATAGGTATGTTAAATGAAAAGTATGTATATAAAAAGGTAACAAAAGGTGTTTTTACGGAATATGTTAAAGAAGTTATTTATACTGATTGTTCAATAACAACAGATAATTCATTATTTGGTAAAATAGATAAAGTATTTGTTGGTAATAAAATTAATGATGAAGATACAATGATATGTAAAGTTAGATTCCTTAAAATAAAAAAACCAGAATTTGGTGATAAACATGCTTCAAGACATGGACAAAAAGGTGTAATTGGTATGGTAATACCCGAAGAATCAATGCCTTTTTCAAAAAATGGTATAAAACCAGATATAATTATTAATCCACATGCTATTCCATCAAGAATGACAATAGGACATTTAGTTGAGTGTGTTTTTGCTAAATTGTGTTGTTTAAATGGATATTTAGGTGATGGTACAGTATTTTTACCATTTGATGAAAATTTAATTTATAATAGTTTAGAGGATTTAGGATTTGATAAACACGGAAATGAAATACTTTATAATGCGTTTAGTGGAAAACAAATGTCAACAGATATTTTTATAGGACCTACTTTTTATTTTAGATTGAAACATATGGTTGCTGAAAAGATGCATGCTCGTGATATAGGACCTAAAGTTTCTTTAACTAGACAACCTACAGCAGGTAGACGTAAAGGAGGTGGATTACGTATAGGTGAGATGGAAAGGGATAGTGTATTGAGTCATGGTGTTTCTAAATTTATGCAAGAAAGCATGACAGTACGTTCAGATAATTATAATATACCTATATGTCAAAATTGTGGTACAATAGCTGTTTATAATCCATCAGTTAAAAATAGAATATTATATTGTAAATTATGTAATAATAATACAAATATTGTTCAAGTTAATTTACCTTATGCTTTTAAATTATTAATACAAGAATTGGAGGCGATGAATATGCAATTGCGTATTAATACTGAAAAACTAAATTACATAGATAATAATACTAATATGTTAGATTTAATAAGTTTTGAAGATGAAAATAACAATGAACAGTCGGGAGGTGCTTTTGGAAATATATTTACAGATTTATATGATAATTTAAAAAATAGAATAACATCATTATTTGAAAAAAAAGAAGAGGTTGAAGAAGTCAAAGAAGAAATCGAAGAAGAAGTTGAAAAAGATGATGAAGAAGGTAAAATAACTGATAAAGACGATAAAGACAGTGATAAAGATAGTGACGAAGACGATGAAGACGATGAAGACGATGAAGACGATGAAGACGATGAAGACGATGAAGATGATGAAGACGATGAAGACGATGAAGACGATGAAGATGATGAAGACGATGAAGACGATGATGAAGACGATGAAGAAGATGAAGACGATGAAGAAGATGAAGACAATAATAAAAATAATGTAAGCGATGATGTAAGAGATGATGAAAGTGAATATGACGATAGTAATAGTGAAGAAAAAATAAAAAAAGATGAAAATAAAGAATTAAAAATTATTGAAATAAAGTAAATTAATTATATTTATATTAATTAAAGTAATAATTTCTAAATGTTTTATTTGAGATTATTTTTAATAATAGTTACAATTACTATGATATTAGTTAGTATAATGTATTATAATTTCGCTAATATAGAAAGATTTAAAGATATTAAAGAATTAACTATTGAATTTGTAAAAGAAGATTTAGATAAACTAAAAAAAAAAGTAGATGAAGACAATTCATATTTAAAAGATAATATAGATACTAATAAAACTAATATAGATAGATATCATGATGATTTTACAAAATTTATAAATAAAAAGGATACAATTAGTATATGTAGTCCTGATGAATGTAGTGAAATAAATAAAATTAACAAAGATCTAAATATTAAATCAGATAATATTAATATATTAAATGAAAATGATTATATTATTACCAAATTTGATAATAATGAGATATATTTAGGAGGAGATAAAGATATTAATTCGCCATTATATATAATTGATGATAGTGTAAATATTAATCGTTTAAATGCGATGGATTTATATATAAATAGTGAAAAGAAGGGGCAATTATTAAATATAAATAAATATATAGATTGGATAGATGAAAATATACAATATAATTTAAATAAAGAAAGAATAAATACTGAGAATAATAAAGATAGAGTAAAGGATATTTTAAAAATAAATCAAGAAATACATGCGATTAAATTAGATAGAGATAATTTAAATGAAAAAATAGAAGATAATATAAAAAAATATGAATCTTTAAATTCTCATTATCAAAATATACAATCGTTAGATACAAAATTTATGAGCAAATATAATTTATTAGAACAATTAATAAATGAAAAAGAAACTTGTAATTGTAACGATATAATTGGTAATGGTAGTATAAATAAAGATATAATTAATAAAAGTAGTATAAATGAAGAAACTGATATAAAAATACAAGAACTGGATAATAAAATAGAAAAAATTTCAGATAATATATCAAATACATTAGAAGACTTTCAAAAAAAATATAAAATATATATAACTGGAAATAAAGAAACATTAGATGAACATCATACCATATTTGATAATTTATTATCGGCAGCTATAAATTTAGGAGTACCACGTGAACAATTACAATAATAAAAATGTTATATATATATAATGAATATTAATATAATATTATTATTTATATTAATCTTTTTAATAATATTTTATTTTTCGTTTAATTTATATAAAAAAGAGAAGGAGAATTATATCAATTATCATCGTCATCTTTGATAAATTCAAATTTATTTTTTTGCTTATTTTTATATTCAATTGGCATTTTTTTTGATAATTCTACTTTATGCCAAAAATTATTTATCTTTTCCGGTATAGTAACCCACAAATCTATATTAAAATTAACTTTTTGTACATATAATTCTTTTAATACCCATCTATGTATTTTAGTAAATTTTTTAGAATTGTTTTTAATATTATCTAATGATGCTTCTCCATCTAAAAATTCATCACTATATATATATTCATATTTATTAATATCTTTATTAAAAGTTTCACCTATAACACCATAATCTTTATTTGTTAATTTATTATCTTTAATATATTTTAAAAACTCTTCGTCGGTATATAATATTTCAAAATAACATTCAACATAATCACATTCTTTTAAATTACAAACAGCTAATTGACCTTGTATTTGATAATAATATTTTTCAGGTATGTAATCTTTTTTTAACTTTCTTGTATAAGGACATTTAATTTCAACCATTACTCCTAAATCTGTAATACCATCCGGAGATGCCCCAAAATGTTCTATACTATCATTCTTAATTAAACCAAATTTATGTATAACGATATTATTATTTCTTTGTTTATAACATCTTATTGCCATATCTTCAAACATATTACCCCATTTTAATGGTGCTATTGTATTATAATCTATATTATCAATTAAAACACCAGCTTTTTTTCTTGCTAAATTATCATTTTTAGTACAAATAGCATCATATAAATCACTAGCAGTCAAACATGATTTACGTAAATCAAACCATTCATCAGTACCTTGTTCTATGTAAGGTAATTTAAGAAGGTCATCGAGAATTATTTTATAATTTTTTAAAGTGCTTATTCTATCAGTTATATAATCATTGGTAATATTATCATTAATTAAATAATTGTAATCATTTACATCTAAATTAATAGAATATTTTAGATATTTATATAATTTATTATCAGTATTTCTATTAATGTCGTTAGTATCATCAGTATTTATTTTAAAATTAATCATTTGTTTTGTTAATTTATCAATAACTTTATTATTAGATGACATATTATAAATTATAGTTTTATAAAACTTAATATATAATATATATTAGTCTTTTATATAAATTATAAAAAGAGTACATGTTTGTAAATTTTTATAATTTTTAAAAAGATTTTAAATTATTTTATATTTTTACAAACATGTACTCTTTTTATCTTATATTAAATTAGAATAAAAAATGATCGGCATCAGTATCGGTATATTAATTATACTTTATGCTATCGCACATATAACAGCATTATTTACTTCAATATATTGTTTTAAATATGGTGTTAATTCATCTAGTTTATTAGGATTTTTTATTATGTTATTTTTAGGACCATTTTTCTGGTTATATTACGGTTTTTCTAAAGACTATTGTACAGATTATTATAATGTATAAAATAAATAATCCTATATTTCGCAAATAGGTGTCCATTTATTAAATATATTATTATATTCACATTTAAATTTGATAATTGTTGATACATTTTTATTTTTGAAAGCAAGTCTTAACAATTTACTTGTGCTTAATTTTGATACATTAGCAATACCAATATAATTTGATTTAGTATTATCTTTATATAAATAATAAACATCAGCTTCTGTAGATTTACAAATCCATAATATATTTTCGTTATCTAAAATATTTGTTTCTTTATCGTTAGTAATATCAATTTTAGTAGTTATATTTTCCTGTACTATATTTTTATCATTTTCTAAAACTTTAAATTTTGTTACATCTTTAACTTCTCTAACAACAGATACAATATTATTTTCATTAAAATTATGTAATATAGGTTTATAATTAATATTATAATTCCATAAATATATACCTCTTGAAGTATAATTTAAAGTATTTGATAAATCTAATAAATTTTTAAAAGTATTTTTATTTAAATAATAATAATTTTTAACTTTATATGTACATACATCTAATATATCATCTGGTATATATTCATTTTCTAACAAATTATATATAATTTCTAATCTTTTATCTAATTTAATATTATTTAAATACGCCCCTTTATAAACAATTATATCATTAAATATAAATTCCCACTTATTATCTTTTGTTTTAATCATTTCACCATCAAGTAATGTATTTTCAAATAATCTTAGATTAAAACGTCCTCTTATTAAAATAATACGTGGCTTTTGATAATTAGGATGAATCTTCTTATCAATAAAATAAATAATCGGTATATCATTATATTTTGTGAAAAACACATAATAAGGATTTCCATTACTTCTTAAACAACATAAGTAGTTATTTTTTTTAATATGTTCAATGCTGCTATCATTTAATATATAATAATGTTTTTGAATAATTTTAATATTATATAATTTATATATTTTATTTAATATCATATCTTTGAATTCATTTGATTTAATATTAAAAGCAATTCTATCTGCAAAAGAAATAATACCAGTATGCATAATTAAAGATATAATGATATATATTAATCAATTTTTATATATTATTTTTATTTTTAAGTTTTTCAACTAATACAGGATTAATATAGCTTTTTACGCATATTGTATAAGTATTATGTAACTTTTCTGCTACCTTTTCAATAGCCTTTTTAACTGGATTTTTCTTATTTTTAATTTCAGGTAATTTTATATATTCTAATAATAAATTATTTGCGTTCCATGTTCTTAAATCTTTAGATGTTATTTTATCATTATATTTTTTTAAAAATTTATTAACATCATTGCTTGTTATATTAAAAACCTTTTTATTTTCATCATTATCTTCTTTTTTCATTTTTTTAAGATAATTTATAATATTTTGATTTAAACACTTAGAGATATTTCTGACACCTTTTTTACCTATAAAATCTATTATCAAATCTTTTTTCTCAAAAATTAAATGTTTATAAAGTAATGTTGTTATACCATATGAATTATTATCATTTTTATATTTTTCATTACCAATTCTGAAACCACAATTTAATATTAAATATATTATAATAGCAATTTTAAATTCTTGTGATTTATATTTTTTTTGATTTATAATATTATCTATATCTTCCTTAATATTTTTGAAAATTTTGTTTAATTTTAATATTTTTTTATATTTTTTCTTATTTTGTTTATTTACATATTCAGGATTATATATAACTTGTTTTCTATTTTTACTATCATAACCATATGCTAATATTTTATTATTTTTACCATCTGGATAAATATATACATTAGTATATGCAGGTGGTATTTTGATATTATTCATATATCTTCCTATAAATTAAAAATAGATATATATATAAAAAGATTAGATATTATAAGAAATAATAATGATAGATTTAAAATATTATAATATAATTCGTGGATATTATGATATAATTATAAATAATAAATCACAAAATATTAGTGCGAGATTAATTTATAATTTATTTAATAAATATAAAATAGTTGATGAAAGATTAAGAAATATTATTAATAATTATATGTATAGATATCATTTATATTTTGTTATTTAATTATTATAATTAATATAAAATTAGAATTAAAGTAATTGTCTTGTTTAAAAGATATTAAAAAGAAAATATAATTTATAATACCTAATTAAATTATATTATTAAATTAGATATAATCAATAAATTATTTAACGATTAAGATATAAAAAAGATGCTAATATAAGAGTAAATAAGCATTCCTTCAAATAAATATTCATAAATTTTATTTTAAAGAATAAGTAGTAACAATTAGCAAAAAAAAATATTATTATTAGAACTTTTGGGATTTTTCTGATAAATCTGTTATACCTATTTCAAAAAAATACATAATATTATGTCAGTATTCACAAATAGAATATAGGATACTAAATAGAAATTAGTGAAAAAGGATTACCAACAGATTCAGAAGAAGATTAAGTTAAAATTTTATATAATTCAAATATAAAAGTTATAGCAATAAACCATAAAGTTATTAACCAAATAGGAACATTAATTAATTGTTTATTGTAATAGAACCACGTATTATCAAAATATTGAATAAATAATATTTCAGTAAAAACGCAAAATAGTGTAATTATTATATAAAAATATAATATTTTAGTTTTAATTTTAAATAAATAAATTAAGTAAATTGATATTAATAGTAAGGCAAATAATCTGTAATAAGAATTTTCAATATATTTAAATATTAATAATATAACAATATAAAGTATAATTATATTATACAAATTAATATTATTTATTTCCATAATATATATATAGATTTTAAAGTTACAAATTAAAAATAATTTATATATTTAATAGACTAATATTACCATCATAATTATTATAATATGATAATAAATTAGAATTTGTTGATTTAGATAATAAATTTATTAATTCATTTTTTTCTATTTTAATTTTAGAATAAATTTCACGATGTTCTTTACGTTCTTCTTCTAATTTATTTTTTAAATTATTAATTTCTTCATTTTTATCTTTTAATTTAATTTTTAAATTAATAATTTCTAATTCCATATCATTAATTTTAGATGAATTAATATGTTTAGTATCCATATTTTTCTAATATTTAGAAAAGAAAAAAATCATTTTTTTTATTTATAAAGTAAAATTAAGATATTCTTATTACAAATAAAGCATCATTTACATTTTTATTTGGTAATTTATATTCTATTTTTTTATTAATTTCCACAAAATTTAATATACCTTTAAATTCTTTTACATTATCTTCTTCTTGTTTTATATAATTATTACATATTAGTTTAAATTCTTTAATAAAATCACATAATTCTTCATTATATAAATTAATAGTATTACCATTTTTAAGTTTAAATTTTTTTAATTTATTAACAATATCTAAAACAATTTGAAGTCTTTCTTTTTTTGATAAAAAAACCATTTAATTATATATGTAATAAATATTTTAAGTAGATTCTTCTTCCTCTTCTTCGTCTTCTTTGATTTTTAATCCTTTCCAACCTTTATTATCAACAGGATATGCTCCAATAGCTTTTTCAAAATAAGCTCTTAATTGATTTCTATCAGGAATCTTCTTATTTTTAGGAATATTGCCCATACACCAAACACGGAAATCATTATAGATAATATTAATACGTAATCTTGAATTACATTCTTTATCAAATACAAGTCTTTCAGTTCTATATTGACCAATAATATCATTATTATTTTTATAACTTTCAGTAGCAATTCTAACTTCCATTGGTTCATGAATATTATTTGGATTAATATTTTTATGTCTTTCAATTAACATACTCATAAAGGTTTCGGCCCATCTATCAAATTTATCAGATAATTCTAAATCCATTGGAAATTCATTTGGTTTAGTAGGATTTTCACAAAATTTAGATAAGAATTCTATAACTCTAATACGTCTCCAAGTACCACCATCATCACTTGGAACTTCTGGTAATTCATTACAAGTTAATATCATTTTAAATTGTGGTTTAAATTCAAAAGGTTCTTTATATAAACCTCTACAAAGAATTCTATCATTGCCTGATAATTCTTTCATAAATCCAATATTAATTTTATCTTGTTCGCTTGGTTCTTGCATAACAGCGAAACGTCTGCCTTTAGTTCTTTCTAATTCACTTTGAGCACTATTAGAAGCAGCACGTTTTTGTGTTAATAAAGCGATAGGTAAGATACAATAATAATCACCAATTGTTTTTTGAATTAAATCTAGTAATCTACTTTTACCATTACTACCACTTCCAGTAAATACATAGAACCTTTCTTGAGAAATACTACCATCTATGATACAAGTAATAATATCTAATACATAATTTTTAACATTTTCATTAATAAATATTTTAGAAAAGAATTCATTAATTTCTTGAACTTCTGGAGCATTTTCATTATAAGGAATATAATTTATTTTAGTAGAATATGATATATAATCGTCTGGCATACCATCTCTAAACATATGCATTTTCAAATCATATACACCATTTGCAAAACCAATTAAATAAGATTTACTATCAAGTAACTCTTCAAATTTTTCATCAATAAACAAACTTTTACATTCTTTCATAACACTATCTTTGAAACCAGCATTTTTAAGTTGACTGGCAATTTTTAAAGACATTTTAGCTTTTATTTTATTTGCTTCAACTTGTAATTCATCTTCATTTTGTAATGTATTCCAATATTGAGTTCTTTCAATAAATTTCTTGCATATATCTTCACTTAAAATTATACGAAGCAATAATCCTTCACTTGAAGATCTCCATTTATGCTTATCACGATCATAATAATACCAAGCTATTTTACTAATAGCTCTAATATCATCTTTTTTAAGTGTTTGAACAACTTTAGCAACATCATAGTGAGCACCTTCACTACGAATACATTTATCAATCCAAGGAAATAAGGACTCGTTAATAATTTCTTCGTATTTCTTAATATTATCTTGTTTAGACCACCAACGTAATGTTCCTAATCCCATATTATCTTTTCGCATTTTGTTCCATAATGTTTGACATTCTCCTTCAACATAAGCTGTACCAATTTTGGAGAATTCAATCCACGTATCAAGTAATCTGTAATCAATATTTCGCAATACCCAACCTAAATTAATCCAATCTTCATAATTTTCAGCTCTATTATAAGATAAACATTCTAAAACAAGTTTTCTTGATAATATAAGCTCATCATCATTTGAATAATTTTTATTAATATTTAGTGATTTAGCGAAAATATTATTATGTAATTTAGTTTTCTGTTTAGTATCAATAGAAGGTAAAACGTGTTTAATATATTCTTCTATTTCTTGATTTATATTTGTTTTAATTTTACATATATCTTCATTTACTAAATTATTTTTCATCGAAAATAATTTAATAAATTTTACATAATCAGCTAATTCTATTTTTTTGTTATATAATTCACCACATTTATATATTCTTGTTACCATATATGCTTCACAATCTGGTTTGCGACTACCATACATTTGCCATGAATTAACATCAATAATAGCCTTATCGATAATATTTTCATAAGTATTACAAACGGGTAAATCTTTAAGCATATCACTTGCGATATCAAGAATTTTTTTTCTTATAAAATGCTGTTGATTATTATTTAATATAATATGAGGATAAATGATATGAATACCATCTTTTAGTTTTCCTCTTGTTATACTAGGATTGGGTTTTTCCATTAAATAACCTAAATTAAATTCATCTTTTACATCTAAACATTCAGTAATAATTTTGTTATAATAGAACATAATATTATCTAAATGCTTATTATTGTAAATCCTATTATATTTAGTTGTATTATTATTTTCAGAAATATCATTTGCTGTTGAATCTAAAGAAATAATAAATCTAAAATCTAAATCTATTCTTAAAGGACTTGGATTAGTGGGTTTTTCAGTAAAATGTAAATGAATTCCACTTGTTATTGCTAAACTATAAACACGTAAAAATTCATCATATTCATCTTCAGGAATAAAGAATGACTTTTTTGGATGCCCAATACTAGTATTTGTATATGGCTTTCCTTTGACAACTGAATATTTATTGATTAAAAAATTCAATTCTTCTTGGATACCCATTATTTAATATTTATAATATCTTAATATATATAATCAATTTTTATTTTATATATTTTCCCTCAATTTTTATTATTTTTTCTTATATTATTATCATTGTCATAATAAATATATATAATAATTATATATTTTATTACTAAACATAATAAATAAAATAAAATATAATTATAATATAAGAAGGAATAATGACAGAATTAGGTTTAGCCTATGGAGATATGAATGGAGACGTAGGCATGGGTATGAAAATGAATGAAGAAACAATTGAAAAGAAAATAAAACAAGTAAAAAATTTAGATATAGATGATTTAAAAATGTATGAAAGACAAAGTGATAAAAATATTCCAATAAATTTTAATGAAACTTTAGAGAAAAAGAAAACATTTAATCCATCAAATTCTATAAATAATATAAATACTAATAATAGTATGAATAGTATGAATGTTATGAATAATATGAATAATGTTCCAGTAGTAACACAAACAGTTAATACAAATAATGTTGAAATAAATAGTGATACTTTTTGGAATCGTTTTGTATCTAAAAAAAGTGAAGTATATAAACTATTTTTATTTTCATTTATTATAATATTTGCTATTAGTATTGATAAAATGTTATCGCATTATTTAAATAAATATATAAATGATAACATTTTAACAAATATGCAAGAAGTTTTTATAAGACTAGCATATCCTATTGTAATTATACTAACTTTATGGATTTTAAAAGCTATATAATTATAGAATGAATATAGATAAACAATATTGTAGTCCTACATCAAAAGATAATAATGCTACATGTTTATCTAAAGAATCTCTAAAAATATTAATAGATACATATAATAAATCGCGTAAAACTAAAAAAGAATATATAAAATATTATGATAATAATTCTCAAATTGAATTATTTAAAAAATTAGACAATAAAATGAAAAAAATTACTAAAGGAAGTAAAAAATATTGGTTATGGCCTGATATTATAAATAAATTGACACCAGTAAATAATTATAATATAACAATTATATCTAAAACAGAATTAATTCCAAAAAAACCTAAATCATGGTTAAAAAATAAAAAAGAATGGTTAAGTAATTATGATATTGATAATGTAATGAAACAATATTGTAAATGTAAAAAATATCAATATAAATATATTGGTACATTTTCAATAGATTTTGCAGTTAAAGATAATATGGGTTTATGTTTACATTCTAATTTTTGTGATATAAATATACAAGATTATCTAAATAAAAATATAAACAAAATTGGATTTATTACAAATTTAGATAAACATGACCAACCTGGTTCACATTGGACTTCTACTTTTATACATTTAGATGTTAAATCTGATACATTTGGTGCTTATTATTATGATAGTGTATCAAGAAAAATACCGGTATTAATAATGAATTTTATTAATAAAATAAAATTACAATGTAAAAAAATATATCCAAGTAAAAAATTTAATATTAAATATAATTATTTAGAACATCAAAAAAAAAATACTGAATGCGGTATGTTCTCTATTATATATCAATTAAGATGGATAGAAAAACTTCAAATAAATAAAAATACAACTTTTAAAGATATTATAAATAGTAAGAATTTAACAGATGAAAATGCTAGTATGATGAGAAATTATTTATTTAGATAATAATTCTATTTAGATTTTTAATAATAGACATTTTAGATATACTATTAGGTCCTAATGTATATTTACTTTCTTTAATATTTATTTTTACAATTTTTTTAAATTTTTTATTAATTTTGATAAAATAATGTGTATTTTCGTTTTTATTTTCAATATTATCATAATATAAATAACCAGCTTTTGAACCAACTCGTCTAATAGCTACTGTTGGATTACTAAATTTATTAACAAAATAATAATTTTTATTTGGTTTAATTTTATATATTTTTTTTCTATCGTAATCCATTTTTTCCCATATTTGAAATACACATTTTATTGGTAAATTAAAACTATTTTCTGGTAAATCTACTGACTTAATTAAGTGAAAATTAAATGGTATTGTTTTTTGTAATGAGTTTTTTTCAAAACTTTTAGGTAAAATAAACGCAAATGATTTACAAAATTTACAAGAATGTTTTATGAATTTAATTGCTAAACTTGATTTTTTACCAAAAGGAGGATTTCCAATAATATAGATATTATTATATTTATTAATAATTTCTTTATAATTATATTTCAAATAATTTTGTTTTTTTATTTTGCTATGTTCTGGTTTTATATCCATTAATAATATATTTTTAAATCTTTTGATACATTTTAAAAAAGCTCCATTCCCTGCACTAGGTTCAATTACCAAATCATTTTTATTAACTTTTATATATTTATTAAATAATTTACAACAAAACTTTACAAGATTATAACTTGTATAGTGTTTATCATATTTTTTCATTTCTAATTATTATTACTATTTTTACATTTATCTAATAAATTAAAAAATTCTCTACATTTACTAATATTATCCTCATTTTTAGATAAACACTCTAAATAATATTTATTTTCATCAACACACTGTTCACAATTTATTTCTATTTTTCGTGGTCCCACGATACTATCAATTGTACGACTTGCTAATTGTGATCCTGTACCTAAAGCTATTCCTTGAACAAGATTTCCTATCACATTTGACAAAAAACCTTCTTTCTGTTGTTGTACAACAGGTGGTGATATTGAGGGAGATATTGTAGGAGGTTGTTGATGTTTTCGCAAAGTTGCTTTATCATTTTTATATCTAAATAAAACCATTTAACTTTATATCTAATATAAATTTTATATAATTATTTTATAGAGTAGGTAATATGAATAATATTCTAATAATTTTATTAGTTATATCATTAATATTATCATTAGTAATATATTATTATATAAACGCAAATATAATTGAAAAATTTTATCAATTAACAGAAAATGATTTTAAAAGTAGTTATGATTTTTTACTTTTAAATAATAAAAATATATCAAATAAAAGAAACTATAATAAATATAGTATTTATAATAATGATACACTTGAACCTGAAAAACAAAAAATTATAGATGAAATTAATACATTTAATAATTTTGAAAGAACAATTAATAGCTTATGATTTTTTGTAACAACAATCTTCTCCATATTTATTTTTCTTTTTGAATAAATTATTTTTACAATTACCTTTAACGTCTGGTCTTCTTGATTTTGGATTACAAGTATATTTTAATTTTTTTTCTTTATAACAACATATTTGTTTATGTTTATTTAGTTTTTTTATGGGATATTTGTCGTCACATTCTTTTGTTATTGTATCTGGTCTTCTTATTTTTGGATTACAAGTTTGTTTAATCTTTGTTTTTTTATGTTTTCCTGCTTTACCTTTTTTACTAATATTTATATCTGAATTAAAATTACTACTTGGACTTATAGTATTTGAATCATACATCTTTTTAAATAAATGGTAATCAATAGATACCTTTTGTAATTCTTTAAGTAGTATTTCAATTTCTTTATATTTATTTGGAATAATTTTATCATATAAATTTTGATCAACTGTACTATCTATATTTCTATCTTTATCACTATTTGGTACTAATTTATATATATGAATGTTAATATTTCTTTTTAAATTTTTATGTTTTTTTTCATTTATATCATAATGAGAACAAAATCTAATAGCACGACCTTCTATTTGTCTTTTTCCAGATTCATTCCATACTGGATCTAATATATGAATATGTTGTATATGTTTAAAACTAACTCCTTCTTTAATACTTGGACTACCAATTAACAATTTTATTTTATCACCATACAAATTATCTGTATTATTCATAATTTTTTTTATAATATCTTTTTTTTCATTACTTTCATTACCACTCCATATAGAATAAATTTTATTTTTATATTTTTCTAATAAATTTTTATCTTTATAAATTTTTAAAATAGAAATCCATCCATTTTTTAATAGATATGCTTCTATTACATTAATACCTACATCTACGAAAGATGTATAAATAACATGTTTACCATATACCTTATTTGAATTAATTATTTTAACTAATTTATCAATTTTAGGAGCATATAATTCTAAATTATTAGTGACTTTATCAATATCATACTTTTTACTTAAACAACTTACTCCTATTTGTCTTTGATTAGAATAAAATGCTTCTTTTTTATTTAACACTTCTTGAGTCATTTTATCTTGTATTTTTGTCATTTTAATATTATGTATAATTGTATTACTTTTAGGATAAGCATTTTTAGATGTTCCTGGAAAATAACTAATTTTACCTTTTAGTTTTTCTAAATTTTCTTTATAATTATAATTAGTTAATTCTTTTTTAACATTATCTTTTGCTGGATTTAATAAATAAACTAATTCAGGCAATTCTTTAATTTTATCATAAATTGGCGTGGCTGTTAAATAAATAATTTTACAATTATTATAAGAAAATTTAGATAATAATTTAATTAATGTAGAATTTAATGATAAGGTATCTATTTTAACTAACTTACCTTTTTCTTCAATTTTTAAATAATCATCAATACTATAACTATCACTAATAATATTATGTATTTCGTCTATAATAACCATTGTATTTTTAGTAAAATCATTTAGAAATTTTAATATATTATTTTTATTTTTCATACATAATAAACGAAATTTATCATATGATAATATATTATATTTCAAATTAATATTTGTTATAAATTGTTTTCGTAATTTTTCTTTTATATTTAAACTTGTATTATTATTAATATATAAATTATAATCACTTTCGTCAAAATATTTAAAATTAGTACATAATGATATTAATTCATCATAATAATTATTAACTAATCTTGCGGGTAATAGCACTAATATTTTATTTTGATTATTTATTTTTAAAAACTCTTCTGCTAAAATAATTGATGTACAAGTTTTACCTGAACCAATTTCATGATATAATAAAAATTGTTTAATATCATTTATATTTTTATTAAAATATTTTTTTAAAAATAATTGTTGTGGTTGTAATACAAAATTATTATTTTTTTTACATAATTCATCCATATTTTTATTATCAAAATTTTGTTTGTATTCAATATATTCTTTATAAATTTTATACCTACTTTTATTCATAAATATACTAACTATTTAAAATATTATTTTAATTATATAAGAGAATGATAAATACTGATAAAATACTAAATATATTTTTTGTTATTATAGTATTAATTATTGCTTCGCTAATTTATTTTAAATATAAAACATTTTATGAAAATTTTACAGTTAAAACAGATGAACAACAAATCCTTGACAAATGTCCAAGAGGATGTGGTTATCATAAATCTGTTCCTGATTGTGATGAATGTATAACCAGTAAACCAAAATATGAAACTGCCAATAATAATGAAAAATTATGGATAGAAAAATATCATATAATTGGAGATCAAATGGAAAGTCATGTAAAAGATATAATCTCTAATTTTAAGGAACAAGTCCCTGATATAAATTTTAGATTTAAATTTTTATTTGATAATAAACTTCATAATGTTACTTTACATCCTAATTATTATACTATATTATATGAAAAATATAATCCAGAAAAAAATAGTAGTGATATCCGTAATGTTTATAATTGGATAAAAAAATTAAGAATTGATTTATCGCAATTAGAAAAAACTTTAGAAAATGTTGAACATACTAATAATTGGAAATATATTGATTATGTACCATCACAATGGGTTATTGATACAATAAATGATATAGTAATTGATCATAAATTATATTCATCAGAATATAAAAACTTATTTTTGAAAGATAATAATGTATCAAAAGATAGTACAGAATATTTATATAATATTTTCAAAATAGATAATAATTCTTTTACGTTTGCTAAAGAAAGATGGAATTTATATAAAGATAGTGAAACAAATGAAATAATTAATAGTAAAGAATATTCAGAAAAAATAATAGGTCATTTATGCGAAGGTAAAGGGTTACATATTAATGATATAATATTATTATTTTCGCTTAATAAAGATAAAGGGAAACAATATATCGATGAATTATTAGAATTATTAGAAAAGGCAGAAAAAAATAGATTGGATTATTTAGAAAATATATTAAATATTAAAGAAAATGATTTTATAATAAAATTAAATAATAATTGTACATATAATGAAAGTGATAAATTATTTACCGAAATAAATATTCCTTATAACGTTAAAAAAAATAATATTGAAATTTATCAACAATTTTGGCCAATATTTGATAATATGGATTATAATCTTAATAAAAATAAATATATCAATTATAATTATTGTTATGAAAATATTAAATGTTATGATGATTATAATGATAAATGTTTATATAGTCTAAATGATAATAAAGAATAATTATTCACTATCATCGCTATAATCTGTATTATCATCATCATTGTTATCCTTATTGTATAAGTCATTTCTTATTTTTTCATAATCGAAAACATTATTAGTATTATATTTTTTATTTGAAAATTCTAATTCTTTTTTCTTATATTCATTTAAATCAATAATATCATTATCATCATCGCTATTATCTTGTTTATTATCGTCTGAATATTTATATTTCATAAAATTCATATCATATTCAGGATTGATTACAGAAGCAATAAATTCTTTATTTTGTTCCGGAGAATAATAATATATAGTAAAAACTAAATTATGATTAACACCTCTAAAATTATATAACTCTCTATCACTGTCTCCTTTTTCAAATTTTAAAGTCATTTTTGCTAATTTGCCTATAGGATGAAATTCTCTTAATTTTAATTTTAAATATGTATTTGAATCCTCATTTAAACCCCAAGAACTAACTTTAATTTTTGCCAATCCCATTGTATTTTGTGTATATGATAAAGAACCATATAAATGTTTTTCAATTTCTGGACATCTAAGTATTACATAATCTGTACCTATCAAATATAAAATACCAGGCGCAACAATTTCATAATAAGTACTTTCAGAATTATAAATAGAATGAAAAAATTTATTAAATTCTAATTCTTTATTTATTTCAATATAATCATAAGTATTATTATTATTATTATTTGTTTTTGAATAAAACCCCAATGTCTTATCTGCCGTAGACTTATTCATATCAATAATGATATATCGGTTAGATTCTATTTTTAAAATATTTTGTAAATCAATTGGATCACTATTACCTTTAAAATTTAATATGATTTCATTATAACTATTTTTATCTAAAAGCAAATTATTAGTAATTCTATTTTTAATTTTTTCAATTATATTTTCTCCTATTTGTTTATTTAATTGTATTAATAATTTATTAACAGTATAATTTCCTATATCTAATTCTAATTCAAATAATTCAAAAAAATTTTCTAATAATAATCTGTAATTTGTTTTGTTTTTTATATCAATTATATCTTTAGGTTTATAATAAATAATCTGTGGTTTATAAAAATAACTTGGATATATTCTATAGTAATCATTATTTATTTTAATAAAATTATAAGGACTTAATATATTTGTATTATTAAATTCATTTCTTAATAAACTAACTTTATTTTCATTACTATCCAAATTTTTTATTATACTATTTTTTAAATTTTTATTTATTAACCAAAAATTATCATTTTTTGGAACTATATATAATTTTTTTTGTATAACTCTTATGCCATCAACAATAATATAATGAGTACTGTTTTTATTTTTATTTATTAGTTCTATTAATTTATTTTTAATATTTAGGTCTATTATTTCAAAATCATTAATATTATTATTTAAATTTTCTTTAATAAAAGTTCTTAAGTTAATATATTTTTCAGGAAAATTGATTTTATTTATTTCAATAGTGCCTAATTTATTTGTTCGATCTGTTGTCCATAAAATACTTGTATTTAACTCTAAATATGATTCAAAATTTAAATCAAAATCAAAATTTAAACTATTTAAAGTATCATTTGTAAATTCTAATTCTAAATCATCATTAATCTTATCATTAATCTTATCTATAATTGTATCTTTTATCATATTATTATTATATTCAGTATAATAATCAAAATTATGAATATCTTCTATATTATCAAATTTTTGCCAGGAATTTCCAACATTAAATAATGATTTAGGTTTATAAATTTTATTATCTATTTTAATATATGAATTATTATTAATATTGCTTAAATCTATATTATTATCAAATATTTCATAGTGGCTTAATGAAATATTATCTGATAATGTTTTTGTTTTTAATAATTTAACTATATCTGTATTAGTATTTGTAATATCATTAGCATATATATTATTAATATTTGAACTTATTTTTTCCCAAAAATATCCATAGTTATAATTACTAATGAAATTACTATTATTATACCATTCTAAATCATAATTACTATTATTATAATCAATTACAGCAATACTATTATCACTTCTTAAATTATTTAGTAAAATATTGTTATTATAAATATTACTATTAATATTTAATGAAATGTTACTTGATAACGTTGGTTCATATATTTCATGAATATAATTTATATTAGTACTTTTTTCCCATATTTCACTATTAGCAACTTTAATAAAATTGTTATTATTTAAATTAGTTATTTTATAGTCTTTAAAATTATAATATATATCACTAATTTCTGTTGTATCTATCAAATCTTGATTATTATTTATTATATATAATTTATCTTCAATATTAATATTATTTAAATGTATATCATTTGGATTAATTTCATTATCTTCACATTTAATCCACTTATTACCTATAGATAAATTTTCAATATTATTTATTGGTTGCAATGTTGTATTTAAATAAATATTTAATTTATTACTATCTGTATCCACATTATACATAGTTTTCGGTACAGATACATCCATAATTTCTATTCCAAACACATTTTTAAAAGGTATATCAAAATTTACAACATATTCATTCGGTTCAGGATATTCATCAATATTACGTTTAGAACTATCAACAATAAATGTATAGGTTTCTTTTATACTATTTTTTTTCATATAGTCAACATCCTCAATGGACATTATATTTAATTATATAAAATATATTTTATATATAGTTTTATATGTATAAATCAGAGTATATTATTAATAATAAGTTTGAAAAAATTGTTATAATTGGCGATATACACGGAGACTTAAAAAGATTGAAAAATATTCTTATTAATGAAAATGTTATTAATAATAAATTACAATGGGTACAAGAAAATATAATGGTAATACAAATGGGTGACCAAATTGATAGTTTAAATCGTATGAATAATATTGAAGAATGGGAATTAATTCAAGATATAGAAGTTTTAAATTTTACAAATTTATTAAGTAAAATAGCAAAAGAAAAAAATAGTTATTTTATTTCTATTATTGGCAATCATGAATTGATGAATATCACGGGTAATTTTTCATATGTATCACAAAATAGTTTATATAAAGAACGTATTAATAATTTTCAAGTAAAAGGGATTTATAATCATATACTTTGTAATAGACCAATTGTTTTTAAAGTTAATAATTTATTATTTTGTCATGCAGGTATAATTAAAAATCATTTAGATATTTTAGATAAATATAATAAAGATATATTTTATTTAAATGAAATATGGAGTAATTATGTTTTAACTGGTAAAGTTGAATCAAAAGATAGAGAAATATTTTATAAATTAATTTTTGATACCGATAGTATTTTATGGCACAGAATTGAACAAAGTAAAGAAGATATTAATTATATATTAAATAAATTACAACTCAGTTATATATTTATAGGACATAATACTGTTGATAATATAATGATAAAAGATAATATATGTTATACTGATAATGGTATATCAAGATCGTATGGAAGAGAATATTATCAGTATTTAGTAATAGATAAAAATAATAATCTAAATGTATCAAAAATAAATATTTAAAAAAAATTGAATATAATAATATAAATACTTATTATGACTGATAATATTAAATGCGACGAATATTATAATAAATTTGATGAACTTATTATAAAAAAAGATAATGAAATTAATGAGATAATTGAAAATAAAAAAAAGAGTGTAGATGATAAAGATAATGAAAGTTTAAGTTATGATGTAAAAAAAATATTATCAAAACAAAAGACACATGATAAAAAACGTAAAGAGAAGTCAAAAAGTCATCAAAAAGGGTTAGTAGAAGATTTTGAGAAGATATTAGGGGCTGTTTAAAAATAGTACATGTTTATAATTTTATTTTTATTTTATAAAAGTTTTTTATTTTTTTATATTTTTATAAACATGTACTATTTTTAAAAAATGATTTATTATTACTTAATAATCATTATTATGACTACTACTATTTATATTTTACAACTTAATAATGATAAATATTATGTTGGAAAAACTAACAGACTTATAGATGATAGATATAAAGAACATTTAGATGGTATTGGTTCTTTTTGGACTAAAAAATATAAACCTTTATCTGTTATTAAACAAATAGAATACAGTTCTCCTTTTGACGAAGATAGATATGTTAAAGAATATATGGCTATTTATGGTATTAAAAATGTAAGAGGGGGATCATATAATCAAGAAGAATTAAATAGTGAAACTATAAAATTTCTTAAAAATGAATTAAGAACCTCTAATAATGAATGTTATAAATGTGGAAGTACAAATCATTTTGCCAGCGAATGTGATTATATATCAATAGATGATTATATTGAGTTATTTATTACTAATCTAAATAGTATTGAATGTTTAGATATAGAAATATATTATTTAAAAAAAAAATATAGAAATATTAAACAAATTAATGATTTATATGAAACAAGAAAAGAGCTATTATGTAATGTATTAAAATGCGATTACAATTATATTGATACATATTCTAATGAAATAAAAACATATTACGATAAATTTTGTGATAAAAATACTTATATTGATGTATTAATTATACAATATTATGAATGTATATTTGAATATAATAAATTTTATGAAGAATGGAATAATGGTAGTAGATTCAACTTTAGTCGTCAATATTCAAAAGAAATAATAGATAAACTTAATAATATGGAATGTGAAAAGTTAAATAAAAATTTAGATACAATTAATGTTGATATTATAGTTAGACAATTAGGAGCCATTATGAAAATAAAATATGACTTAATTAAAAAAAATTAGAAATACTAAAATCATCAGTTTTATTTATTAAACTTGAATGAAAATTAGCTAAAGGTAAATCTTTACTTAATTGTTTTTTAAAGCGTTCATCATAATAATTTTGATTACTACAACTACTATTTAAAGTTTGATTATAAAAATCTTCTAAATTCTCTAAACTATTAGAAGATTTCTTGATTATTTCCGAACCTACTTCAAAGTTATTTTCTTCCAATTTAATCGAAGGATTTACATAATTAAATTCATTTATTTCTTTACTTGTTGGTATTAAATCATTTACATAAGTAACAGGTAATGAATAATTATTTTGATTAGTATCAATTGATAAATCATCAACATAAAAATTCTCTATTACTTCTTTTTTAATTTCTTTATTATCAAATTTATTATAAGATAAATAAATAATAACAACTAATGCTATAAATATTACAAATATTATAATATTATTATAATCCATTTAATCTAATTTAAATAAAGATATTAATCTTCGTCTTTTATAAATTCTAATTTCTTTTTATTATCACTATTTGTATCACTATCATAATTTACATTTAATTCTTCATTATCACAAAAGTATCTCATATTATAATTATTTTTTTTATAATATCTTATACGTGTGTAACCTTTTACTATAAATACTGAAAATTGGTCCCATATATCAATACATAAAGGTATATATTTCCTTTCATTCGGCTTTTCTCTTAAAATTCTACCAATAGATTGTTGAATATCCGAAATAGGACTTGCAAATATTACCGTATTCAATGTTGGGATATTCATACCTTCGGCTGCCATTTGATATGTTGCTAATATAATTTTTTTTTTTGATGAAATATCTAATACATCTTGAGATAAACCACCAATATAGTAACCAATAGAATAAGAAGTAGTATCAAATAATTTTTCAAAATATTTTAATTGATTTCTTCTTTCACTTAAAATAAGTATTTTACGGTCTTTTTCTTTTTTTAATAAATTTATAATTAAATCAAATATATATTTATTTCTTTTCTCATAATTACATATATTATTTACCATACCTGCCAAATTTGGTTTCCCATTCCATAACATTATATTATTACAATATTCAATATTTGTATCAAAATATTTATGCAATTCTACATTTAAATCAATATTCTCTTTATTAACATATTTATATACAGATTTACCTATATAATATTCAAATACCTTTCTTAATCCATCTTTTCTATTTAAAGTAGCACTTAAACCTAATATTATTTTACTATTAATATATTTGAATGCTTTACTAAATACTTCAGCTCCAGTATGATGTACTTCATCAATTATTACTAAACCAAAATCATTAAATACATTGATATCATAATCTCGCATTGCTAAAGATTGTAATGATGCTATAACAATATCTTTGTTTTCTACGTCAACTTTAGATTGTTTAATTTTACCTATTTTAGCATTTGGTACAAAAGTTTTAACAGATTCTAAAAATTGTTGATTTAAAAAGTCTTTGTGTGATATAAACATAGTTTTCTTTTTAAAATGACAAGCAATATATACAGCCATAATTGTTTTACCAAAACCACAAGGAACAGAAATAATTCCTCCCATTTTTAATGGGTCATTTGCCGCTTCTATAAAGTTATTAACCGGTTCTATTTGTTGTTCTCTTAAAGTACCATTAAATTCTAAATTAGAACATATAATACCTTTAGAAATTTTATTTATATTTGGAATACCAAATTTTTGTAATCCATAGAATTTTGGTATATAAATTCTTTTACTATTTTCAGTAAATAACATAAAATATTTTTTTTTATTTGAATCAAAGTTCTTTGGAGATACCGTTAATTCCTTTTTTAATACCTCAATAATTTTTTCATTGTTTTCTTTAACAATACCATATCCATATGTAGATAAAATATTATTCATTACAATATTATATATTGATATATTCTTAAGTATATAATTCATTTTTTTTATATAGTTTTTAGTAGAATAATAATGATAAATAATTTATTTAGAGCTACAGGTATTATTATATTTCTTATAATCTTAATTATGGACGATTTTCCATTTTATGCTAAACTTAAAGAACAATATGTACAACTACTTTTAGCTATATTTATTGTTATATTATCAATATTTGATTATTTAAGTGGTTTAATATATGCCTTAACATTAATGTTAATTTATTTTGAAATATATAAAAATATAGGGGTAAAAAAAAATACATTAAAAAAAGAGACAGTTGATAATGATAAATATAATACAAGTATGAATTATAGTTTTATTGAAAATTTTATGAATAATGAAGAAAAAAAAACAGAAAAATCTAAAGAAATATTAATGGATTATATTAGTGAAAAACATCTTGTTGATGCTCAAAATAACGTATTTGTTGAAAATAATTCAGAAATAAATGTATCAAAAACTGATTTTGATATTCAAGGAATAAAAAATAACGATACAGATTATTCTATTGGTGGTTACGATTTAAACAAACAAATAATTGAAATGCAGACTATATAAATGATTATATATAATCAGTATAATATAAAAAATATATTATAATACCTATAACAATATAATAAATAACTTTTTCATATTTTTCTAAAGAAAAATATAAATATTCTGGTATTATATTTCTAAATAAATATAGCAGTTTTAAATTATTTATTACTATTAAAAGACAAATAACTACAATTATTTTTATAATTAATTTATAATCATATTTATTTTTAGTATCTATATTATCATTTAATAAATTATCAATTTCTTTTTCAAAAGTTTTATCTATATCTATTAATTGTTTTTTAGGCATTTGTTGAGGCATCTGTTGTTGAGGCATCTGTTGTTGAGGCATCTGTTGTTGAGGCATCTGTTGTTGAGGCATCTGTTGTTGAGGCATCTGTTGTTGAGGCATCTGTTGAGGCATCTGTTGAGGCATCTGTTGTTGAGGCATTTGTTGTTGAGGCATTTGTTGAGGCATTTGTTGAGGCATTTGTTGAGGCATTTGTTGTTGAGGCATTTGTCTTTGAGGCATTTGTTGAGGCATTTGTTGAGGCATTTGTTGATTATTGGGAGGAGGCATTTGTCTTTGTTGATTAGGTGGTGGCATTTGTCTTTGAGGCATTTGTTGAGGCATTTGTTGTTTCATTTGTTGATTAGGATTTTTAATATTTTTAAATACATTTGTAACATCAGGGTCATTTAATTCTTGTGTATTATTATTGTTATTTGAAGTTTGTATATTATTTAAAGAAGTTAACATAGTATTTTGATTACTATTATTCATTTTATATTAATAACATACATTAATCATTTATTATATTTAACGCAATATCTTAATTACTTTTTTTCGGGATTATACATCTGCCTGTTTCTGGGTTACATTCTTTTCCTTTTTTCTTACATTCTTCTTTCCTTTTATCGTCGCACTTATCTAATACTGCTTCATCTTTTTTAGGTCCCATTTCATCTTTAAAATTTTCTTTATTTTTTTCTTTCGGGATTATACATCTGCCTGATAATGGGTTACATTCTTTACCTTTTTTCTTACATTCTTCTTTCTTTTTATCGTCGCACTTATCTAATACAGCTTTATTTTCTTTAGCATCATCATCTTTTTTAGGTTCTATTTCATTTTCTTTAGCACCCGCTTCATCATCTTTCTTGGGTCCTTCATCATCCTTGAAATTTTCTTTAATTTTTTGTTTAGGAATTATACATCTGCCAGTTAATGGGTTACATTCTTTACCTTTTTTCTGACATTCTTCTTTCTTTTTATCATCGCATTTATCTAATACAGCTTTGTCTTGTTTAGGTTCTTGTTTAGGTTCTTGTTTAGGTTCTTGTTTAGATTCTTGTTTTGGTTTTTGTTTGGGTTCTTGTTTACCTGTGCCTAAATTATTATTTATAGTTATATCATATGTATAAATTTCTGGTATAACTTTATAATTAAATTTATCATAATTAGCTAATTTATTTGTATTAATTTCATTTTTATCATTTAACCATTGGTTATAAATATTTTGTCTATTTATAACATAATCATTATACTGTTCTAATTGTAAATTTCTTGGTATTTCAAAATTTTCATTATAATATAATTTTTTAATATCTTTATCATTATTAACAAATTCAAAATTATTATGATAATCAGTTATCATTTTTTCAAATTGAAATACATCAACATCTCTTTCTTGTAAACTAAATTTATCAATTAAATCATATAATTTAGAATTTATTTTGTTTAAAGAAATACTCATTATCTAATAAATATTTTATAAAAAAAAAGATTATTTATACTCCTATTTACAATTTATTAAGTCGTAGGTTCCATAGTAGATTCATTAGTTGGTTCTGTTGTTTGATTATTATTCTTGATTGGGAATTGAGTAACATTTTCTAAAGCCATTCTACTCCCCATCGCTTCTTTCCAATTTGAGCAACTGTAAACAGAACAATTAGCATCAATTGGACTTATATTATTCATACCTCTATTATTCATACCTCTATTATTTTGTAAATCATCAAATAAACTTTTATTTTTCTCTGAACCATCAAACATTACTTTATAAAATTCAGCTAATCTTTCTTCACTATTTAATTGATCTTCATAAATACTTCTTGGAACATATTTAATTATTGTTTTTGGTACTGAACATGTTGTTTTGTCTTTATAATAAGCTTGAATAACTAAAATAATTCCTAAAAAAAGAAAAAAAATAGCGAATGCTTTCATACTACTATTTATAAATATTTATTTATTTTCTTGTTTTTGACTCCATGCATCTTTTTCAGTAAATACAGCATCTAAATTTGATACTTCTTTGCTTAGTTCTTCTACAACTTCTTCTTCTTCTGTAATTTGTGGTGTTGATTTATTTATTGAATCCATTTTTCTTTTTTCAAAAACTTCATCTCTCGCATCAATATTCTTTTTATATTCCTTCATTAATGTATTTAATTGTGTTTCTGAATATTCTTGATTGTCTAATTCATCTGGATTTGGTGAAAAAGGGCACCAACAACCTACTTGACCAATGAAAATATTATGAGCCTTATCCTGTTTTTTAAGAAACTCACTACGATTTCTAGCTTCTTCAATTGTATCAAAAACTCCTCTTACTTTAATACCACGAATAGTAGTTTGAAAATTATTATCCTTATGAAATTCTTTTTCAACATCTGAATTGTTAACAGATTTTGAAAATTTATATTGTTCATCTAGTGCTTTCAAATCAAATAAATATTTATGATCATCCCTAATGTTATCAATCATATCAGTTTTATCGGGAAAAACATTTTTGAGACCATTAAATAATGTATCCATATCTTTTGAAAATTTATCAAAAAAATATTTTAAATAATATGCTTCTTTATTTACTAAAACTTCCTCAGGACTTACAAATGAAAGTAAACAATAATTTTGATTTTTAATTGGTTTATCTTCATCTAAATAATCGCATTCTTTTGTCGATACCGTTGTCATTATATATAAATTTAATAATAAAATCTTATATAGTTTTAGAATATTAATGATTGATAATAGTAAATTTATTGAAATATTATTAAAGTATTTTATATTATTATTAATAATAATATATATCAATTATGTCATGCCTACAAATATTGATAAAATAAAAAGAAGTGTATTTATTGGTTTATTTATAATAATGATTATATTAATAATAGATATCTTACTTAAAATATAGAAATGAATTATTATAATATAATCATATTTATACTTCTTTTAATATTAATTATTTTTGTTTTTAATAAAATAAAAAAAGAAGGATTCAGTGATATCAATTATGATGATTTAGGTATTCCATTAACTCATCCAGGAAAACCTAATAAATTTAAAAATATTCCCTTATCAGATTGTGTTAAATATAGTACAAGTTCATATATTTAATTAATAAATATCACATTATCATTTTTATTAGATACACTGTTATATGTATCTATATAAATATTATCATAAATATAATAATCTTTATTGTGATGTTTTGAATAATTAGCAATAATTGATAACATATCAGTAATTCTAATTTTAAATAATTCTATAGTATTATCTATTATTTTGGACATATTAATATTTAATAAATGTTTGTATTTAAGTGGTATTATTAATTTAGAAGATTCTAATAAATCAATAACAGATTTTTTTAAATCTATAATATTTTTAATATATATTTTAGGTTCATATATATCTGATAATATATAAATATATAATTTCATAATTTTATTTATTTGTATCAAAATATCTAAATATAAACTTTTATTAAATTTTTTTATAAACTGTATGTCTAATACTAATTTAGTAAGTACTTCGTCTTTTAATAAATATTTAAATTCATTTGGAATTTTACTTAAAGTTAAATTTAAAGAATTTTTTTTATTAAAATCATTTAGATTACTATTAATATTATTTTCAATACTTTCCTTTTCTATTTTATTTGTTTTTTTATCATTTATAATCTTCATATAAAATATATAAGCTACTATAAAAATTATTATAATAGAAACAAGAGTTTTAATATCAAAATTATTTATAATATTATATATTAATGCTAACAATAATATATATATATATAGATAATTATATTTATCACTCATCTTAATAAATTAAATTATATTTTTATACATTTGTATTATCTATAAAATAAATCACTAATGAAATAAATATTAAAATAATACCAGTATATAATATTCTATCGTTATTTAAAAAAATTTCATATATCTTATTACGATATTCATGATTACTTAAATTACTATGATTAACACTTAAAAAATCACTAATATCATCTATAATATTTATTAAATATTGCATAGTATTTTGATATAATTCTTGAACACTTAATTCGTGTATTTTTTTTTCATCACCTTTTTTATTTGTAGAATTTTCTGTTTCTTCTAATTTATTAAATTTATCTTCAATTTTTTCTTCAATATATCTATTAACGTATCTATAATCAAAAAATTGATTTGTATCCATTCTTAAAAAATACATAGAAAAATAATATTTAAATAATATTCATTAAATCAATATCAGTAATAAACATTCTTCTACAACAATATCGTGTTATACCTAAATTATCTAAAATATCTTTAGTATGTATTTTATCAAAATGTTCTATTACATCATCGTCTTTTTTTGTCTTATTTTCTTGTTCTTTTTTTTTCTTTTCGGCATTATAATAGTCAATTTGGTCAGCGATTACTTTACCACAAGTAAAACATCTAATTGGTTGTATCATTATATCTAACTTAATAGTATATAAATATATATAATATAAATCATTTTTTTTATATATAAAAAAAATAATATTAATATATATTAGATTATTAAATGAGTTCAGGATATCTTAAAAATAAAATTGAATTTTTAGAAAAATCTATGTCTGAATTAAAAAATAAAAATACTAATAATACAGATAATAAAGAAATACAAAATCTAAAAACTGATTTAACTGGAAAAGTTACAGCAGTAGAAAATAAATTAACTGAAGTAGTAAATGTTACAAAAACTAATAATGACAATTTTGTTAAAAATTTACAAATACAAGATGCTAAAACTAAAGAATGCGAAACTAAAGTTAATAAGATTGATTTAACAAGAATAGATAAATTAGAAAAAGATGTTAAAAGCTTACAAGATATTTATAGTAGCAAAATTGGCAATTTAGAACAAAATTTAAAAAAAATGAATGATACTATTAATTTATTAACTAAAAAATTAAATAGCATGTCTTCACCCAATGTTTAATGATATATTGATTTATGCTTCATAAAATCATCTATATCTATTTGATTCGTTTTATATATATTTATACAATTATTTATAATTTCATTATTTTTATCATAATATGCCTTAGATTCTCTAATATTATTCGCAGCCAAAGTTAAATATTTTTTAGCATTATCTATATCCCCCTTTTTATAATAAATTAAACCATATAAATGATATATTTCGGGATTCTTTAAATTTTCTATTGTATTATATATATCGGTTGCCATCTTTAAATTTTCATCCGTAATTGTTGAATTACTTCCAATCTTTACTAATTCTATATAATTTGTATTTTGTGATAAAAAGTTTTTATTTCTTATTGAACTCGTAAAAATACCTACTTTACTTCCTTCAAGAAATAAACATTTATTTAAAAATTTTACATTAAAATTATTATTATCTATGAATTTTGTTATAGCTGTCTTCATATCATATTTATAATTATCTAAATAATCATATAACTCTTTAGCCATATTTTTATTAATAAAATATGATGATTTAGATACTAAGATTTTATTATAATCTCTAAATGATTTTAATTTTAATTTATCATCTTCATCATATACAAAATCGCAAGTACATAGCATATCAATATTATCTAAAATAGTTAAATCGGCAAATAATTCTTCTATATTTTTAATAAAATCTTTACTTATAATTACATCATCTTCTAATATTATATTATATTCTTTATCAACAACTTGATTTAAAGCTGCTTTATGTTTTTCAATATTTGAAATTTGATTATAATTTAATTTAATAATATAATCATTATATTTACAATTATCTATTTTTTCCAAATTTATTTTTTTATCGTATAATTCTTTATTATTATTTATTTCGTCTATTTCTGGAGTATTTATAGCAACTATATTAGTATCAATATTATTTTTTTCACATAGATTTTTAATAAATGATATAGAACTATTTATATAATTATTTCTATTATTAAGACTTTTTGTATATACAATAAATATATTTAATTTACTCATATTTATTTAAAGTTATCTATGTTTTTTTTATATAAGTTAAATTATATTTCTTTAACCTTAACTATATTTGGAAAAAATCCTAAAAATGGTATTCTATAACCATAACCTTCTACTTCATAAGTTTTCCCTATATCCATTTTATTAAATAATTCAACACTTGTCCAGTGTAATAAATATAAAGAATTTTTAACTATATAAATATTATTATTAGTATCGGAAATACTTTGATTACCTTTTGAATTATTTGAACCATATGTATATTTTTGATCAATAGTTATAGTTTTTTTAAATTTAGTAGAATAAACATAAATAAAATTTAAAATAAAGGTTACTAAAAATATTATTAATAATGTTTGAAAACTAAAAGCATATACACTAAATATATTACCAGAATCTTTCATACTATTTAATATATATAAAAAAAATACTCGTTAATATAAATGAAATGAATAATTACATATATTGTAAATTATATTATGAATGGTTTGATAATTCTAAATTTTGGTTTGATAAAAATTTAGATAGTGACAAATATCTAAGTGACAAATATTATAAGTATTGCAATAAATGTTATATTGATAATTTCACCAAACAAGAATTAATTGGTTCTATAATTTTATTAGACCAAATACCAAGACATTACAAACGATATTATAAACAAAATATTAATGTAAATTTATTTTCAAAAAAAGCAACTTATTATTCTGATTTATTATTAAAATTATTTGATATTACTACATTTACAATGGATGAATTATGTTTCATTTATTTACCATATAGACATATTAATGATATAGAAAAGATTAAAGAAATAATTAATTTATTTATTGTTATCTATAAAAATGCGAGAGATAGTTATGTTAAATATAGAACAAAAAAGTTTTTATATTATACATTAAATAATAGTTATAAATATATTAATAAAATATCTATTAAAAATAATGATAATAATATATATGATTTTGATGATAATATATTAGAAAATAAAAGTTTTAATTTTAAAAGATATAATTCATCTATTTATAATACAAATATTTATAGAACGATATATGATGAATTTTTAAGATTAAATAATAATTCTTGTGTTGTTATATCTCTTTCTGGTGGTGTTGATAGTAATGTTAGTTTATTTATAGCAAATATTGTTAATAATAATTTAAAATATAAAAATATTACATTAATAGCAATTCATATTAATTATAATAATAAATTTAATTCATATGAAGAATTATATTTTGTGAAAAAATATTGTTATTTTAATAATATTAAACTTATATATCGAAATATAACTGAAATTAATAGAAATCAATGTATTAATAGCAGAACTTTAAGAAGTATTTATGAAGATATTACAAAAAAAATTAGATTTGATATGTATAATTATGCTCTTAATTATAGTAAAGATGTTTATGTATTTTTAGGACATAATAAAGATGATTGTTTTGAAAATATAATAACAAATATTATAAATAAAAAAAACTATGAAAATTTATCAGGTATGATGAAATTTACAAAAATGGATAAAATATATTTATGGAGACCATTATTAGATATTACTAAAAGTGATATTATTAATTTAGCATTAGATTATAATATACCTTATTTACATGATAGTACTCCTAAATGGTCTATGCGTGGTAAAATTAGAGATAATATTAAAACAAGTTTAATTGATTTAAATAATGATAAGAATGTAACAGATAATTTCTTTGACTTAAAAGATTATTTAGCAAATTCAAATGAAATTATAGATAATTTAATTATAGATAACTTAGTTAATAAAGTAATAGATAACAAAGGACATTATAGTAATAATGAAATTAAATCATTTAAATATTTTAATATTTGTTATTTATATTTTAAAAAACTTAAAATAAATATTTCAAACAAAACTATAAAAGAATTTATTACTTTTATATTTAAGGAAAAAAATAATTGTAAAATTTTTATTAATAAAAATACAAGTATTACAAAGAAATTTAGCAAAGATAACAATATTTTAGATTTTCATTTTTTAACATTAACATGATTCCAAGGACAATGACGACATTTATTACCACAACATTTACGCTTTGATAAAAAATATGATGTTAATACATTGTATCCCGTAGTAGGATCTATATAACTATTTTGTGAATTATCACAAGCCTCTTTATGAAGTTTATTAATTAATAAATCTAAATCTTCAATATCTGTTATCATTTGATAATATATGATAAAAAAATTTATCAATTTTTATTATTTAAATATAGTAAATTACTTATTATCATAATAAACTAACCACCATTCAAGTGTTTTCGGGTCTTTTATATTAGAATAACAAGGATAACTCCTTATACCATCTTTTTTGGCACTAAAACCCCAATTTCTTTCTTTATAAACTTTTTCAGTAGATAAAATTTCCAAACCTTCCCTAATAGATCCATAGTAAAATCCATCATCATTAATTTTTTTCCTATTAGGACCTCTTTTTGTTGGCATAATATTTTTAAGTTTATCTTTAATCCAAGTAATCATTTCATTTTGACCTTTCTCTCCATAGAATTTTTTTATTATTGGTTCATCTATTTTTTTTTCTTCATTTTTTAAAGAAGTTTTATTTAATTGTTCTATATTATCTACATTATTAAATGTTGGTTTTTTAATACTTGTTATATGGTTTTTCATATTATATTGTGTTGTATTTGTATTCCACACAATTCCCTTTTTGAAGTTCATATCATTATCCCATAATTTGATATAATTTTTAAGTGATGGTATATTTGTATAACATATATTATCACCATTATCATCATAACCTGTTAATCTACCAAATGAACCCTGAACAATACTTGAATCATTTATATTTATACAATATCTTTCATATGAAATACCTATATATTTTTTGTGTTGAGTTTTAGCACATCTTAATATTTCACAATAAAATACAATTGTATTTTTTTCTGGTTGTATTTTAAGAAGATCATTGATATCATCCTTTTTTGCTTTAAGGTAACTTTCATTATATTCATAATTTTCTCCAAATATTTTTTTTAGATTAGATATTACTAAAGGTTGATTATTTATCTTATTTGGAACTCTAATTAAATGATATCTTTGATTTTTAAATTTTTCTTCTATATCTTGTTTAAGATCCTTTACATTTTCTATTTTAGTAAGATCTTTAAACTGTTTTACTCTATTTTGTTCTAATGCTTGTTTAGCTCCATAATAATTAAGACCAGGTTCAAGTTTAATCTTTGCCGAATGATTTTCCCAATCCATTATATCATTTATATTACCGTCAGGCGTTGCTGAAAATTGAATTATTTTTATATCGTTTTCTAAAAGAAAATCTAAATCATAAAATCCGCATTCTTTAAAAGTTTTATGAATAGTTTGATCCTCTATACACGCTATTTGTATTTCATCCATTATAATCAATAAATTTTTTTTAGTTTTAATATCATTTATAAATGTTTCTGATAGATTTGGTCTATGAAATACCCTTTGTTTAATTGAATTTGGCATTCTATCTATTGTATCTTTCTTCCATTCAGTATCAGATAAACCAGTTATTATATAAATATTTTCAATTGGTATATTATTAGATTTAATATATGAATTAATAACAGATGTCATACAACCTGTTTTTCCTGTTTGTGTCATTCCAAGAGATAAACAAATAATTTTAGATTTATTATCAAATATATTTTTAATAGCTTCTCCACATTTCTCCTGATTTTTATATATAGTATTTATTCCTTTTAAAGAATTACTTTTAATTTCATTATATAATATATTAGAATCTGTATTAATTATATCTAATTCATTTAAATTATATTCAATATTAGAACGTAATCTGATACTATCCATATTGATAATAGTATTGAAATACAATATAAAAAATCAATTTTTATTATTTATATATAAAAGAAATTTAATCAGAACCTTCTTCTTTTTGTTTTTTCCATAATTCTCCTACTTTTCTCATTAAATCTTGTCTATTTAGTTCAGGATTTTCTTCTTTTAATTTACTAATATTTTCAGATACAAATAAATTATATTTACTTGGTTGTCTTTTTGTTTTCTCTGTTTTTTTATTTACCTCTTTATAAGCTTCATTTAGAATAGCACATAGTTCATTTTTTGTATATTCTTTATTAATATCAACAAGATTATTAAATTTATCGATGATTAATTTAGTATTAGACATAACTGATTTATATTATTAAAATAAAATCATTTTTTTTTATTATTTTAAATATATTAGAGAGTAAACACATGACTCATATACAAACACAAACAGAAAAACCTTACTTTATTATTACAGCCGGACCTACAGCATCTGGTAAAGGTTCTTTAAAAAATAAAATAATATCATATTTAAATGCTACAGATATAATTACAGATAGTAATACAACTGAATTATCAATAGACGAATATATTGAAAAAAATCCTTATTTTATACAGGAAATAGATAAATATTTTAAATTACATTTTAAAAGTAAAAAGGAAATTGATATTCAAAACGAGTTTAATTATCCATCGCCTAAAACTATAATATTTTTTAATAAATTATATTGGAAAGCAAGAAGAGAAACAAATTGTGAAACTGGTAGATTTATTAATTTAAAGAAAAAAGAACACGGTTCTTGTGGAGAACTTTTTGCTAATAAACTAAATGAAAATTTAAAAAATAAAAAAAATATAATATTTGAAACACAAGGAATTACATTTCCTTTTTGGATATTTAAAAAATATCCCAATGATTTAATTAATTATAATATAGTTATAGCATGGTCTGTTGTAGATATTTGCGAATTATATAAACGTAATAAATCAAGAGCTTACAATAAATATAGATTATTTATTGATAATTTTCAAGAAGTTCCACGCATGCCTGATATAAGACATAAAAATTATAAAAGAAATTTAATAAATATAATTGAAACTTTTAAAAAATTATTAGAATATTATGGTCCAAGAGCATTATCTAAAATAAGACTTTTAATATTTGATAATAGGACTAAAACAAACATAAATATGTTTGATAGTTTTAAAAATAGTTATGAAAAAGGCATTAAAGCTATATCCGCTTATGATATTCATAAAAAATGCGAATTAAGTGATACCACTTTTAAAATCTCACCTAAAAAATCTACATCACCAAGACCAAGAAGTAAATCAAATTCACCTACATCACCAAGACCAAGAAGTAAATCAAATTCACCTATATCACCAAGACCAAGAAGTAAATCTAAATCGCCTATATCATCAAGACCAAGAAGTAAATCTAAATCCCCTATATCATCAAGACCAAGAAGTAAATCTAAATCCCCTACATCATCAAGACCAAGAAGTAAATCTAAATCCCCTACATCATCTCCAACAATATTTGATGAATTAGGTCAATCATCCAGACCAGAAACAGAAACAGAACTATCAGTACGTAGGTCATTGAGAAATAAAAACAAACCGGCGGTTAATTATAAAGTATGAAGAATTATATAAAAAATGAATATTATTATATTATAGATAATAATTAAATAATTATGGAATTCTGTGATAATTGTAATAATATGCTATATATTAGTAGTAATGATGATAATAATTTAGTTAAATATTGTAAGCATTGTAATTTTAAAAAAGAAGAAACTGAGAAAAAATGTATCAAAGTATCTGATACATTATATTCATACGATGACCTATTATATCATCAAAATATAAATAAATATTTAAGACACGACCCTACTCTAAGACGTATTAAAGATGAAAATATTAATTGTCCGAATAATGATTGTAATATTGAAAAAGATAATCAACAAATATTATACATTAAATATGATAATAAAAATATGAAATATTTATATGTTTGTGATCATTGCGGACATATATGGCGTGAAAATATTTAAATATATTTATATATATAATAGTAATAAATAAATGTTTATTTTAAATTATGATATATTATCACCAAATGAATATATTAGAAATGATTATATATATCCAAATGAATATATTTTTTTAACAAATAATTATATCGATTATATCGATTATAATTCTCCTTATATATATAATAATATTAAAAACGAAGAATTAGAAAATATATATGACACATTAATTAATAATAAATGGTTATTTATTGCTTCATTATTTTATATTGGATTTTTCTTTTTAGTAATTTTAATAGTAAATATAAGATTATTAAAAATAAATAACTATCCTTGTATTATATTTACTTTATTAAAATTTATATTAATGTTAAGATATCTATAATATAAAAAAATGATTTTTATTTTTATTTTTATTAATTATAATGTATCTAATTATTGACACTGAAACAAATGGACTACCAGATTGTAAAGATATACCATATGGTTTTTATCCAGATTATAAATTATTAGATAGATATAATAAAGCAAGAATTATTCAACTTAGTTATATGTTATGTAATGAAAATATAGAAGAAAAAGAACTACGCGATTTTGTAATTAAACGAGAAAATTTTACTATAGATAATAGTGAATTTCATGGTATTACTAATGAAATATCAGATAATGGATATGATTTCGATTTAGCAATTAATAATTTTATAGAAACTTTAGGTAAATGTGAATATATTATAGCACATAATATTAATTTTGATGTTAATGTAATTAAAAGTGAATTATATAGAAGAAATAAATTAGATTTAATTGAAATAATAGATAGTAAAAAATTAATATGTACTGTTAAGAAATTTAAATATTTAGTTAAAGCCAAAAACAAAATTAATAAAATTAAAAATCCTTCTTTAAAAGAATTATATCAGTTTTGTTTTAATACTGTTAATGATAACGCTCACAATTCTAAATATGATGTAATTAATTTACATAAATGTATTTATTATATATCAAAAAACTATAAAAGTTTTTATTTAAAATAAAAAATGATATAAATATTAGATAAAAGATTTTTTAATTAATATGCAATATTCATCAATTTTCAATAAACCTTTAAAAGTTACTTCTGTAAATGAATTATATACTAAATTAGATGAAAAAAAAATATCTAAACCTATTATGACTAAATACGAATTCAATCAAATTATTTCTCAACGCGTTACTATGATTGCTCACGGTGCTATACCATTTGTTGATGTAAGTAATTTAGAAATTGAAAGTAATATGAATTTATCAAAAATAGCTATGCAGGAATTAAAAGAAGGTAAAATACCCTTTATTATTAAAAGACCATTGCCTAATAATAAATATGAATTATATAGAGTTAAAGATTTAGATTTAGTAGCTGTCCAACATATGATTAAATAATGTTAAATAATGCTACTGTTGTACCATATAAAAATGTACCCCATAATGTGTCTTTAATACTTATTTCTAAAGTATAATTACTATAAATAGATATACTTGTAAAATTATATATACCATAAATAAAGAAACCTACCATACCGCCATAAAATAATGATTTCAATATAATATTATTTTTTTTATCTGTTTTATTAATATATTTTTTAGAAAATGGTAATGCTAACATAAATATACTTGCGAATACAAATAAATAAGCAACAAATGCATAATAAACATTCACTTTCATTTCTGTTTTTTGTACTTGTTTTGTTACATTAGCATAATTCTTTGAATTGATTAGATATAACCATATAAATTCCGCAATACAAACATATATAAAAGTAACTATATATTTCATATAATTTTCCATTTATATTAATAAATGACAATAAAAAAAATTTCGTTATATCTTAATATTATATATCTATCTATTATTATTTTAGTATTACTTATATCATATTATTTATATTTAATATATAACAAAAAAAAGAAAAAAGTAGAAAAATTTGAAAAAATAGTTGAATATAGAGATGTGACTTTTTATGATGAAAAAGATACTACAGAATTTTTATTAAGAGATAGTGATAATTATGTTAGAAATTTTACTATTTACGATTTAATGGCAAGAAAAGTGGATAGTAAAGATGAATATATAAAAAAAATATCACAATGTTCTAAAAATTTTTCTCAAGAACAAAAAGATATTATTAAAACCGCTTGTAGTCAAGCAGATGAATTTCTTTTTAATTATAATAATATATTAAATGGTAAAGAAATTTCTAAAATTCCTTGGGTGTTTTGTTTAACATATAATAACAATTACGAATATGAAAATGGTTTTCCACATACAAGAGAAAATATTATATTTATACCTGATAAAATTATACCAAATACTGTTACTATTGATTTAGTAAATACACTTATTCACGAAAAAATACATATTTATCAAAGATATAATAAAAATATTATGGATGTAATAATGAATAATATGGGTTATAAAATAACTACAGAATATAATCCTAAAAAAAGAGCGAATCCTGATTTAGATTATAATACATATTATGATAGAAATAAAGAGGTATTGTTACAATGTTATTATAATTCAGATAGACCGAATTCAATAACAGATGTGACATGTACGGATAATAATAATATATATGAACATCCTTATGAATTAATAGCTTATAAGATAGCAAATGAATATAATTCAAAAATATTAGAAAATTATATAAATATATAAAATAATAATTTATTATGGAAAAAGGATTTAATCAAGCACCCGATGGTATATCTTATGAATATTTTAAAGAAATATATATTAAAAATAGTAGTAATATAGTAGATACTTTAACAGAACTTTGGAATATTAAAGAAGAAAAAAAAGTTATTAGTGAAGAAAAGGCGAAATGGAATGAAATTAGAGAAACTTGTAATATGTTTGATGAAGAAATGTATAAAAATTTTTATAATAGTACTACAAAAAACATTACAATACCTCATTGTAATCCTCCTGTAGCAACTTGTGATGTTCCCGAAGCTACTTGTGATGTTCCTGATGCTACTTGTGACAATGATATTACATCAAGTGAATAAAAAAGAGTACATGTTTATAATAATATTATAATTATTAAAATGTTTAATTTATTTCTTATTTTTTTTCGAACATGTACTCTTTTTACAAGTTACTTTTTAAGCTTTTGCTTTAGCTTTAGCTTTTTCTTTTTTAGCTTTTTCTTTTGTTTTTGGTGTTATTTTTTTGTTTTTATATTATTAGATTATACTTTTATTTAATTTGTTAAATTATATATTCTAATTAATATATCTTTTAAAGTTATAGTTTTTTCATAACCACTTGATTCATAATGTCTATTTGAATTTCCTCTATCATAATGTCTATTCGGTTTCATACCTATATAATCCCAAAAAGAAACACCTCTCGCATTCGAACTAGCATCTGTATCTATTACTAAAATATCAGTATCATTCAATGTGATTCCATTCTCAAAAACATACACATTATTACCATTGCGATCAGTATGATAATGTCTTCTAATTATAACATTATAAAATAATTCTAAAAGTTTTTTAGATAATCCAAGACCTTGATAATCATCATCTATACTTACAGATAAATCATATGGTCTAGAAATTTTTAAAGAAAAATGTCCTAATTCTTTATTAGTTTGATCATCTATCATTAATGCTGAAATTTCACGATGTGTTATATTTTCTTTAAATGTTAGCCCCCCTCCCTTTTTTTTATTATTTTTAGGTCGCTGTGAAGCAGTTCTAGTTTTTTTTTTTGAAGATTGTTTAGCAACCTGTTTTTTATTATGTTTTAATAACATTAATTTTTTTCTTTTTTTTTTATAATTATTAAGCGATATCATGCATATTTTCTTACCATTTTTAGTATTAATCTTATTTTTACAATATAATTTATTTGAACTTTCTTTTTTATAAATTTTTACATTTTTGTCAATAATAAAACGTAAACATATATATTTATATTTGGTCATATTGATTATCTATTATATGTTACACATAAAAATTCCTGTCAACAACATTATTACTTCGCTTGTTCTCTACTTATCCATGCTGTAGTAGCAGATTGATAGACACCTTGCGTAAAATCTTTTATGAATTGTTCTAATTGGACACCATCCGAATGTTTTTCGTTTTTAAAATAACGTGAAACGGTATTAAGAAATTTATATAAAATCTTATTATAAGCATCATTTCCATGTTTATGTTGATCTAACAAGGATGTATGTCTTAAATACATTTTGAATATTTTACCCAAGATACTCACATGTAATCCTGTTTTTACATTATCTTTCAGTAGAGTTAAATGGAAATATTCATGACCACCTGATGAACGTATTGATACAATATTTTTATTCTTTTGACCAGGAACTACTTTTGTATCAAAATTTAATGAAGGTGTCATATGTCTCTTCAACAGCACCTTTTTCAAATTCTCCATAACCCAAAAAACGACCATGTTGGGCACGCGGTGATAATACTACTGATTCCTGTGATGATCCTTGTGATGATCCTTGTGATGGTCCTTGTGATGATCCTTGTGATGATCCTTGTGATGGTGAATGTGATGGTCCTTGTGATGGTCATTGTGATGGTCATTGTGATGATTCCCGCGATGATCGTTGTGATGATCCTTGTGATTCATTTTCTTCTGGTGGTGTATTCTCTCGTTGAGAACTAACAGACATTACATAAGGGTTATTTCTTTGACTAAATTTTTTTTCGGTTGGAGTTTTTGACATTTATTTATTTTAATTCTAAATAATAGAAAGAAAAAATCAATATATAAAGATTATTAATATTAATTTTACATATAATGGTTCAAAATAAAGAAAAATATTTAATTAATATTAAAACAATACAGGCTACTATTTTTAAACAAGTTATTGATGCTTTAAAAGACATTTTGATGGATGTAAATTTAGAAATTGATGAAACAGGTATTAAAATAATCGCTATGGATAATACACATGTAGTATTAATTCATTTAAAACTTGAAGCAGATAAGTTTGAAGAATATTATTGCGAAAAAAAACGTTTTATTGGCGTAAATATGCTTAAATTACATATGTTAATTAAAACAATTGGTACAAATGATCTGCTTAATTTATATATTGAAAAAGAAGACCCTAACAAATTAGGAATTAAAATTACTAATAACGAAAAAAATGTAGAAACTAATTATAAATTATCTACTATCGATATTGATGTATTAGATGTATCAATACCTCCCGCTGATTTTACAACAACTATAACAATGCCTTCATCTTATTTACAAAAAATTATAAGAGATATGCATAATATATCTGAATTTATTGAAATAAGAAATATAGAACAATCTTTAATATTAAAATGTAATGGTGATTTTTGTAGTCAAGAAACAATTTTAGGAAGCGAAAGATCGCATAATATTACTATTTCGAAAAATATAGAAAAAAATGAAGAATCAAATCAAGAAATAATCCAAGGAGTTTTTAGCTTAAAATATTTATTAATTTTTACAAAATGTACGAACTTATGTCCAACTGTTGAAATATATCTTAAAAATTCCTATCCAATTATATTAAGATATAGTATAGCATCATTAGGAGAAATAAAATTATGTTTAGCACAACAAGATGTAGATATATAATTTATATTTTTTTATTAGAATATACTTCTATCCCTTTTTTTTTCAAATAAGATTTAATACGTTTATTAATAACCTTATTTATGAAATCATCAAATATACTATAAATAAATGGTATAATAATATCATCAACTATATCTTCTCCTAAAAATGTATTTGCTGTAAATAATAATGTATCACTAAAATTTATCTTATCATATTTTGAATAATCATTAATAGTTATATCATCATTTATTATATAATCATCATTATCTATCAATGGGTCATCAGATGGTATAAATTTTCTAATATAACTTAATACTTTCAATGATTTATCATCTTCTTTAGGATAAATTTTAATATAATATACAGTAGATTGGTCAGCTAATAAAGTTTTAATATAATATGGTTTATCTATATAAGCAATAATTTTGTATATAAGCAAATCATCTGTATCATAAACAAGTTTTTTTTCTAAAGTTAGTTCTACATTAATATTTTTAATTTTAGGAATTAAATTATTAGTAATATATTCGTTAAATTCAATTTGTTTTTGTAAATATTCTACATTAAAATATTTTTTTATAATAACATCACAATCATTAATTTTTTCTATTTTATCATTTTCATTAATATCAAATATTTTAGTAATAAATTTATTTGAATTAAAATATTTTTTGATATTATTAAAATCTGTTTTTATAATCATAGGAATAGTTGCCATTATAGTTAATATATATATATAAGATATAAAAAGTTTTATATATATTTTTATATTTTAATTACTTTATTTGATAAATCTATAATATGATTACTTGTATAAAATTTTTTAAATTCGTTTTTATAATCAAATGAACAATTATGATTTGTAAAAAATAAATGTTTATCACAAAAATATAATTCGCATTTACATTTAGAAGTTAAGGACGCTAAAGTATTTAACTTTTTATTACAAATATTACAATATATATTATTTTTTTTCATAATATAATATATAACAAAAAAATTTATATATTTTTATTTATAAAAAACTCTACTTCTTTCATAAATTTATTTAAATCTATATTAGTATAGTCATAAACTAATTTTTTATTTTTTAATAATACATAAATTATCATTATTATTACAATAAATGTATATACTATTAACATAAAATCTTCCAAATTCATATTAAATCTATTATATAAAAGGAAAATATTTAAAAAATGATATATAATTATAATTAATATATTAAGATAATGATTAAGTTAAATGAATTAATTGTAGAAGATACTAATTTAGTTGAAATATATATAAAAAAAGATATGATTGATAAATCACGAGTAAATTTAGAAATTGACGAAAATACTATAAAAAAAATTACAAATATGTTTAAATTTAAACAAGAAGTAAATCATGTAGACTTTTATAAAAATAATCTAATTTTGACATATGATTATACTAATGATAATCAAATTTTATACGAAAAAAAGTTACTAAATATGAAAGAAAATAATAATAATCTTATAATTGTTTATAATGATAAAAGATTACCTTCATATATGTATGGTTGTGATGATAAAATTGATTTAAAAACAAATTATAAAATTAAAGAATATAAAGTAAATAATAGGATAACATTAGTAATAAAAGAGACAAATAATAAATATATATTATTTATACAATATAAACATTCAGATAATATAGATATGGAAAAAACAGAAGAAATATTAAATAATCTTATAAATAAATTAAGTAAATGAAAAAAATCTTATTAATAATTATTTTAATTTTATTTATTTTATTAATCAAAATAACAATTAATAAGTATTTAGAAATTAATAAAGAATATTTATTTTATAAAAATACAAAAGTTTATGTAATTAATTTATATCATCGTAAAGATAGATTAGAATTATTTAAAAATACTTATAATTTTCATAATATAGATTATGAAGTTATATCGGCAATCGATGGTAATAAATTAGATATAAATAGATTACATAAAGAACAAATTGTAGGAGACTATGTTATGAATACAATGAATAAAAAAATAAGAGATTATCATTATGAAATTAATACAATGGGGGCAATAGGATGTTATTTAAGTCATATCGAAGTTTGGAAAAAGATTAAAGAAGATAAAAATTGTAATTATGGTATAATATTTGAAGATGATGTAATTATTAATAACAATATTACAGATAAAGTAATATATGAATATATAAATGATTTACCAAATGATTGGGATATATTATTATTGAATAATGTTAGAAAAGGTGATGAAATTAAAAATAATTTAGTTAAAGTATCTATATTTTTGCGTACGCATTCATATATAATAAATAAAAATAGTATAAATAAAATATTAAATGAAATGTTGCCATTAAATCAACATATTGATTTCAAATTGTCTTGTTTAGCAACATTAGGAAAAATAAATATTTATCTTTATAATAATAAAGATAAACTTTATAAACAAGGAATAACAAAATCAAATATTCATAATTCACAAGATATAATGAAAGGAAGAAGTTGGGAATTGAATTGTAATATATAAAAATAAAATAATATAATAGTATGTATTTACAATTTATAATAATATTAACAGTTTTATTAATATCTGTTGTGATTTTACATTTTATTAATTTAAATAAAAAAATAGTTTTTTATAAAAAAATAAAATCTTTTTTAATTAATTTAAGTTATCGTAAAGACCGTTTAGAACGTTTTGATAATACTTATAATTTACATAAAATTAATTATGAAGTTGTCCCTGCTATTAATGCTAAATTTATTGATGTTAATAAGCTAATTAAAAATAATATTATAGGAGAATATGGTGTTAAATCTTTAAATAAAAAAATAAGAGAATATCATCATGAATTTAATACAATAGGAGCAGTAGGATGTTATTTAAGTCATTTAAAAGTGTGGAAAAAAATTAAAGAAACTAAAGATATTAATTATGGACTTGTATTTGAAGACGATATTGAATTTAATGATTATATGTATAGTGATTTAATATATAAATATGTTAGTGAATTGCCGAATGATTGGGATATTTTATTACTAAATAAAAACCGTGTAGTAATATCGAGAGTAAAAAATAATTTATTTAAAGTAAATAAATTTATATGTCTTCATTCTTATGTGATTAAGAAAAGTAGTATAGATAAAATATTAAATGAAATGATGCCAATAAATCAACAAATAGATTTTAAATTATCTTGTTTAGCAAAAAATGGAAAAATTAATATTTATTTACATAATGATATAGATAATAAGAAATTTTATAAACAATATTATTCTTCCACAGATATACAAACAGATACAATGGATGACGCAAGTTGGTTATTAAATTGTAGTATATAAAAAAAAGTCTATATATATATATTAATATGTCTTATAATTATTTAGATAGTAAGTTTAAGAAAAATTTATTAAATCATAACTCACAATATTATAGAGAATATAAATATAGTTTTGGAGATTTAATAGAATTATTAGATAAAAATATATTAAAAAAACCTGTATATCAATGTAATATAAATGAAGATAAAGTAAATGAAATGCTTTTATCTTATAAAATAAATCCAGAATTTTTTTATTTTAAAAATAAATTAGTATTTTGTTATATTCCAAGTAAAAAAAATAATATATATATTGTTGATGGACAACATAGAATTGAATTAATTAAAAAATTATATGAACTAAATTATGATAATTATATATATATATGCTGTTATATTATTACCGATGAAGAAAAAATGCGTTTATTATATGAAGAATTAAATAAGGATTCATATAAAAATGTATCTTATGTATTTTTAGATGATTTTAGTAAAAATATACATAATAAATTTGTAGAATATTTAGAAGATAATTATAGTTTATATTTTGATAAAAAACAAAAAAAAGATTCATATAAAAGAACGATAAGTGAATTTTTAAGTGTAATTGAAAAGAAAAATTATTTATTAAAATTTAATAGTTTTGAAGAATTAAAAGATGATTTTGAAAATGCTAATTTTAGTTTTAATTCAGCAATAAAATATAATCAATTATATACAAATAGTTCTAAAATTTTTTATAAAGACGAACAAGATTCAGTTAGCAACGGTATTACTTTTACATTAAGAAATAATAATTTCATTGAATATTTATTAGATAGAAGTGTTATACCAGAACATAAATTTAAAAAAGAGAAAAAAAGAATTACAAAAAAACTTAAAAAAGAAGTATGGGTTAAAGAATATGGTAACAAAAAGAGCGGTAAATGTCCTTATAAAAACTGTGTAAATACTATATTTGAAGATGATTATAGTTGTGGTCATGTAATATCAGAATTTAATGGTGGTCCGACAACAATAGATAATTTAAGACCAATGTGTTATAGATGTAATAATAAATTGGGAAAAAGAAATTGGATATAAATAAATAATAATATAGTATAGTGATGGACGAAATATTAGAAAGTTTGAAAAAAATATTTATATTAGAAAATTGTTGTGAAACACAGGAAAAAAAAAGAGAATTAATAGTTTTTAAAAGATATGATGAAAATAAAATTGTAAATAATATTAAAACACAAATGAATCATGATAATAATAAAAATAATAGAATTTATAGAAGATATATTTAATTAATAATAATTTTTGATTCATTAAACGATACACACTTTTTGTCATTTTTATTAATATTATAATTAAATGATATTTCACTTAATTCACAATCATCGATTTCAATTTCATTCTCTAAACTATTATAATCTACATCTACGTTGAAATTTGTTTTTTCTATTAAATCTTGTAAATATTCCTCATCTAATAAGATTTCTGAATCACCTGTACCACAAGGTGCTACTTGACCTAACATAACATTTGCGGATACACCATTGACATTATCATATTCTGAAAATATACTAGCATTAATTAACATATCTGTAGTTTCTTCAAAACTTGATTTAGCCAATGGACCAATGTCTCCTCTATTAATACCATGTCTATCAATAGACATTAATTGTCCTTTATAAGTCATTGTATCAATAAGTAACGATAAATGTCTATAATTCATAGCATCTTCACTTGTTACATTTATTAATTCGTGATATAGTGCTGTTCTTGCTGCTTCAATTCCAAATGTTTCATAAATCTCTCTAATATCATTTGAAATTGTTCTTGTAGAGTCAATATTAGGATTAGATAATACTTCAATAAGATTAGTACCATCTGTATCTAAAACCCATTCTACAATATTATCAAATTTAAATGTTTCATAATTATATTTGGTATATTTCTTTTTATTTAAAGATACTTTTTTAATACCTTTATAACCCTTTAATAATACTTGATGAATAATATTATGTTCTAATGCTTTAATAGCTGCTAATTGATCATCAAATGATATATCTTTTGTAATACTTTCAATCATTTTAATTCTAAACACACATTCATCAGCATTATCATCACTATAAACAGCTTCAACTACTTTATCATATGTTGAATTAAGTTTAGTATAAATATCTATCATTTTAATATCATAAAGTTTCATCTTTTCTTTATCAAAATTTAAACGTATAACCCATGGTGAATCTGATGTTAATTGATTAATAAATTGAAATTCTTTATAAACATTTAACATACCTTCATCACATTTAATATTTGTAGTATATCTATTATCACTTTTATCCCAATAAATTTCACTTGATTTTAATATATCATATAATTTTGTAATTTCAATTAAATTCTTAACTTTCATGGCACTATTCTTAGTTTTTTCAATATTTGGATCATCACAATCATTGCCATCATCATTTATATAAGGATTTAAAGTTGTCGCAATATCATCTTTCATATAAATAAGTAATGTAGGTGTTTTAGTTTTTTTAGTAGCACTTAAAATTTCTTTTAATCTTGGTACACCACTTGTTGCTTTTACAGCTGCTGCTGTACCAGATACATGAAATGAATCAAGAGTCATTTGTGTACCCATTTCGCCAATAGTTTGTGCTGCTATAATACCAACCATTTCACCGGGTTGAGCGATAGATTCATTGTAATATTGTTTAATTTGTGATATAATATTATCAAATATATCAACTGTAAAGTGATAATTGATAATAAGTTTTTTGGGATTTAAATGATATCTAAGTAATATTTCTAAAAATCTGGTACCTTGATCTTTTGTTTTAATATAAAGAGTATCAATTAATTTATCAATATTATCTAAAATATATAAGGGTGTTAAATCAGTTTTTACAGATTTAATTTTAATTGCTTCAAGTCTTTTAATATAATTATTAATAATACGATCAAATGGTATAGGATAATTAATAGATTTATTTTTTTTATAATTAAATATATATTTTAATAAATATTCTTTATCATCTACCATTTTTTCATAATATTCCGTACATCTTTTATAAGTATTTTCTAATACCTCTTTATTAGCTTTCGTAGTTAAATAATTATTTAATTTATCATTTTTACGTAAATGAAACATATTTTCCATTAGTAATGGATCCATGTCCATATACGATAAATATTGATTTTCTATTTTACAACCATCCATACCATCCTCACCATATATAAACTGTATTACTGAACCACCAGCATTTCTTACAGTATTATCATAATAAATTTTCGCATCTTCCATTGCTTTAACTAACCTTCTTTGAATATAACCAGTTTCAGATGTTTTAACAGCAGTATCAATTAAACCTTCACGGCCACCCATAGCATGAAAGAATACTTCTTGTGGTGTTAAACCAGAAATGAAACTATTTTCTACAAATCCTCTTGCTTCTGGTCCATCATCGTATTTAGTATAATGAGGTAAAGTTCTATCAGTAAAACCATATGAAATACGTTTACCATCAACATTTTGTTGTCCAACACAAGCAATAATTTGAGCAACATTAGTTTCTTTACCTTTAGAACCTGATTTAACCATATTAATCATTCTATTTTTTTTTTCATCAATTTGGCTTAATCCAATTTTACCAACTTGATTAGTAGTTTCATTTAAAATACCAATTAATTCTCTTTCAATAAAATCTTCATTATTAAATATACTATTATTTTGAATATAACCTCTTCTTGTATTATCTAATTTTGTATAAGCCTTTTCTTTCATTTCTTTAATTTTTGTTTTAAGACTTAATTCAGTTTGATTATCTGTAACTAAATCACTAATACCTACACTAAAACCAGCTGTTAATAACCATCTACAAATTAATCTTTGAGTATTATCTAAGAATTTCTGTGTTTGAAAAGGTCCGTAATCATGATAAATAATAGGTAATAATCCAGAAGATTTACTATGAAATATAGTTTTATCTAAAGAATCAGATTCTTCTAAATATTTACTATTATAAATAGTAACCTTTTTCTCTGCTTTATTTTTTCTATCAATATTTAATCCTGGTGGTAAGATTTGTGAATAAGCTTGTTTTCCAGTATAAGTATAATTTTTATTTGGTTTTTCTAAATATCCCTTGAAATTACTATTAATCATTTGTAAATTTGCCATTGTCTTATCACTTATCTCTACATTATCTTTTGTTAACCTAAATGAACCTAATAATGTGTCTTGAACTATTTCAATAATTGGTTTTCCATCCCTTGGTGCTATAATCATATAAGGAACAGCCGCAATATCTCTTAGTTCAGACATTGTTTCAATACTTTGAGGACAATGTAAATTCATTTCATCGCCGTCAAAATCAGCATTGTAAGGAGGTGTATCTAAAACATTTAGACGGAATGTTTGATAAGGCATAATAACAACTTTATGACACATCATAGACATTTTATGAAGAGATGGTTGACGATTAAATAGAATATAATCACCATCTCTTAAATGTCTATGAACTACGTCGCCAAATTTCAATTCATCAGCAATTTTTTCCAAATTAGCATTTTTAAGATTAATAGTTACTAGATTTTCATTCTTTTTAACTAATTTAGCACCTGGCCAAACATCTGGACCATTTAAAATTAACTTTTTCAATTCTTTTATATTATATCTGTTAACTACTTCTGGAAATGTAATATTAATAGCAATTTTAATAGGTACTCCTAATTCATCAATACTAATATATGGATCAGGTGTAATAACCGAGCGTGAAGACTGATCAACGCGTTTGCCATTTAAATTACCTCTAATTCTTCCTTCCTTTTTCTTCATACGGTCAGAAACAGATTTCAATTTTCTACCATTTCTTTGTTGAGAAGGTGCTAGACCGGGAATTTGATTATCAATAAAAGTAAATATATGATATTGTAGTACCATAGTAACTAATTTTATTGTTTCTTCAGATGTTCCCTTAGTGATTTTATCATAAATATTATTATTTATTTTAATAATTTCACTTAATTTATGAGTTAAATCATCTTCTCTTCTTTGGCCATTCTCTTCAATAATACTTGGTCTAACTGATGGTGGAGGAACTGGTAATACAGTACAAATTAACCATTCAGGTCTATTCCAAATAGGGTTAAAACCTATTAATTCCATATCTTCTTCATTAATTTTTTGGAATATTCTTAATATATCTTCGGCTGTTAATTCTAATTCTATATCTTCTGCTTCCTCATCATCATCAGTTGTATTTTTCTTAATATTTTTCCATTCCGCAATAATTTTCATGGAACCATCTTTAGTATATTTAGTAGGTTGTTTAGAATTACAACCACAAGAACCATCTTCACCACAAATTTTAAATTTAGTAGGTGAAATATATTTACTACACAATTTAAAATAAGCATCCCATCTTTTTTGATTATTTTTGATTTGTTTTATTTTTATAATGTCATTTCTAATATTATCATCAATAGTTGTTTTATCTGATAATAATAGTTTAGAACATTTATAACAAATACATTTCAAAATTTTTCTTGTAATATCAAAGAACATGGCGTGAAAAACTGGTTTTGCTAATTTAATATGTCCAAAATGACCTGGGCAAAATATATTTTTTTGCTCACAAGTTGAACATAATCTGTTGTGTTCTAATACACCCATGCGGGTATCAAATAAACCTCCTATTATAGGTTCACTTCCCGCATATGTATCAGTTTTAGTAATTTCAACAACAGAACGTTTAATAATTTCATCTGGACCTAAAACACTAAATTGGATTCCTTTTACATCTTGAATATCAATTTTTTGATTACTGTAGTTTAATTCAGGATATATAGACATATTTTATTAGTTTCTTATATTATAGTTATTTTTAAATATAAAATGAAAATAATCATTTTTTATTATATAAAATATTAATTATTTATAGAGTTAAATATTAATGATTAAAATTAATACAATAAATAGTCTGTATGATAATATTAAAAATTTATATGAAAAAAACTATGTAAATGATATTGAATTAGATACTAAAGATATTAAAAGCGATAATTATTATATACATAACGGTTATCATATTGAAAAATATATATTTATTAATTTAATTAATAATAATAATTTAGATATTAAAGATTTTTTAAATAGTAATAATTATTATTACGATAATTATGAATTATTTGCTACATATTATAACAAAAAACAAATAAATAATCCTAATAATGACTATTTTCTTAATTTTATTAAAGTAAAAAATCAATATAATATTATTAATAATTTTGTTTGTGATATTAATATATCTAAAATATTAAATAATAATTATATTAAATCATTTTGTATATTATCATTATTGAGAAATTTATATTATTATATTACAACTGATGAATATTATAATAAATATGATATAACTAATGATACATATTATTTTAAAATACCTTTAAAATATGATGTTGAAAAATCAGGAACAATTTATGATACAAATTATAATATATTTATTGAATTTAATGCTAAAAAAATAACTAATAACATAACTATCACATTTATAAATTATGAAAATATGATTGAATTAATTGAATTATTAAAACCTATATTACATTATCATTTAAGTATTATTTTAAAAGATATAAAACTTGTTTTAAAAGATTCTGTATTATCAACATCAAAAAGAGTTGACTTTAGTTATTGTTATAATATATCTAAGGTTTATGATTTATTACGTTTTGATTCAATAACAAAAATAATCGATTTATTATCAGAAGGAAATGATTATTATAATAAATTTAACGATGATATTTTTAAATATATTAAAATTAACTCATATAAATTTTTAAATATAAGTCCTATCAATAAAACTTTAGAAAAACAAACCGATTATCATATAAATATGAATAAATTAGATAAATTAATTGTTTATGACCCTAATTATTATATACAAGAAATAATAAATGAACCAAAAAAAGTAAATAATAATGAAGACGATGATATTAAAACAATTACATCAAAACCAGTTAAAGATATTATAATAAGTGAAGAAACACAAGAACCTGAAAAATATTTTGATGATTTACAAGAACAGAATGAAGAATTAAATGATATAAATAAAATTTTATATTATAAAACTATTACAAAATATTTTATATTTTTTTTAAGTGTAATTAATATTTCTTTAATAATATTTTTAATTAGAAATTTTATTTATCATAATTATGATACAAGTTTATTTAGAATAACTGATTATATTATTATTATTATGATAATTGCTATAACTGTGGCAATTATATGTCTTATAATATTATATAATAATAATCATCTATTTAATTTCAAAGAAAATTTTACAGGAAATGAAGATATTGAACAATTAATAAAAGATATTAGTAGCTATACCGAAGAAAAAACTACAGAAGAAAAACAAATGGAAGAAATAACTCAAAAAATAGAAAAGACAGTTAGTAATATAGCAGAATTAACAGAAGTTGTGAATGAATTAGAAATAGAACATTTAGATAAAGAAACAGCTATTAGTTCATCAAAAAAAAGTTTATCATTAAGTGATGATAAAACAAATGAACTTGAAAAAGAAAGAAAAAATATTGAAGAATCAATGAAAACATTAGAAGAGTTTATAACTACACAAACAAATAGTGTTGATGAATTAAAAAAAAGAAGTCAAGAAGCAAAAAATGATAATGACTTTATAAAAGATACTACAATCTCTATGACAAATCAATTAAAAGAATCAATTAAAGATGTTGAAACTAAATTATTAAAAACAAGTTCTATGGATTTTCAACATTTACGTATTAAAGTTGATACTCAAATACCATATGATTTTGGTAGTGAAGTAGATGAAGAAACTGAACAAGTAATAGAAGAATTCACACAAGAAGATATAGAAAAAAGCTATCATCGAATTGAGTTAGATAACAAAGTTAAAAATTACTATAGTGGTATGGAATATAAAGATTTAGAAATATTATTAAATGAATATAATTTAAGTAAGCATATTAAAATTAAAGAAAATTTAATAGAATTAAATTCAGATTTAAGTCAATTATTACAAAGTAATATTCAAGAAATTCAAGAAGCGAAATTAAAAGATAAAACAGATATTATGATCGAAAAATTTAAAGAAAATAAATATATAATTATAATTAGTGAAATATTATTAGCTATTAATACAAATAATTTACTAAAAAATGAAATTAAAGAAAAAGTTGAGGAAAAAAAATTAGAAGATTATTTAAGTGATTATAAAGATTTCAATCACGAAAGAGACACTGTTAATCTTAATATTGAAACACAAAAAGAACTTAGAAATAAGATACTTGAAAATATAGAATTGTATAAAACAAATTTAAGTAAAATTGAAAGTGATTTACAAAAAATTAATGAAAATATAAAAGAAAATAATGAAAAAAAAGATAGTTATAATCGCTATTATGATAAAACATTTGATAAATTACAGCAAATAAATTTAGAAAATAATACAAAAAAAATAAAATTTTTAGAAGATTTAAAGAATCTTCAAATACAAGAATTAATTAATTTACAAATTTTTCATAATGATACATCTATTAAATTAGTTAAAAATCTTTTTAATATTGATGAACATAAAGATAATATAATTATTGACGAATATAATAAAGAAATTAAATCTAAATATGATTTAATTGAAACAAAATATAAAAATCAAGTTAAATTATTTACAAAATTAAAACAAGAGAATGTTAAATTAGAATTATTAAAAATTAATTTAGAATCATCGAGAAGTAGTATTGAATCTAATGAAAAAATATTAAGTGAAAATACTTTAATATTTTCAAATAATATTAAAAGAATTAAAGAATTAATTGCTAATAGTGAAAAAAATAAAATCAAAAAAGAAACTATATTATCAAGTTATCAAGAAAATTTAGAAAAAAAACAAAAAGAAAAAAATGATATTGATGAAAATAATATAAATGAATTAGAAATAATAGATGCTGATATTACTAATTTAAATGATGATATTCAAAAAATAAATTTAGAAATTGAAAAAATAAACCAAGATTTAACAAAATTAGACATAGATAAACAAGATATATTAAAAATTAAAGATGAAACTATTGTAAAATTCAAACAAGAAATTGATAAAACAAAACATGATTATGAAATGTTATTAATACATGAAAATAACTTCTTAAAAAAATATAATTATATTTGTTTAAAATTATCAAATACAATAGATGATATTAAAGAATTGAAAAACAAATTAAAACTTATAATGATTAAAAATATAACATTACAAAAGAAAAATAATAATGAATATGAAACTAAAATCAAAATAATAGTTAATGATAGTAAATATTTAGCAGAAGTTAAAAATAAAATTGAAAGTAAAATTGAAGAATCTTATGAAACAATGTGTATATTAATACAAAAAATAGATAATGAATATGTATGTACTAAAGAAAATATTGGAGATAAAATTTTACAATTATTTAATAATGAGGACAATAATTTGATTGTAACTAAAATTAAAAATATTAAAAGTGAATATGATATATTAAATAATAAATTATTAAATTTAAATTTTATAATTATAAAATATAAACTAGATATATTTTTATATTTGATAATATTTTTAATAAAAAATATCAATTTATATGATCAAAATATATCACTAGAAACACTTAATTTAAAAATAATAGAATATGAAATAATATATAAAAATGTTTATATAAAAACTTTAGAAAATGAAAAAATAAGGTTACTTAAAACAATTGATTATTTAACATATAAAAATTTTAATTTAAAACAATTATACCATTCTTATGAAAATAATATAGAAAACGTTAATATTAAAAAAAAATTAAGTGATAAAATAGATGTAAATAATAAATTAATAATAAATAATAATATTAAAATAAAATCAATAGATGAAAATATAAATTTAACTAAAAAGAAATTAGAAAAGGTTATTGATATTAATAATAAACAAAAAAATAAACATAAATATTTTATGGATAGTATAATTGATAATAAATATTCTAAAATTAAATTAACAATAGATAAATTAAAAAGCTATCATGAGTTAATTGAAGAATATATGAGTTATAAACACATTTTTGTTAATGAAAATAAAAAAGAATTTTTGAATATTTTTGTACAGAAAAAATTAGATAATAAATATAAAAAAAATTTATATTATATGTATGAAGATAATAAAGAAAAATTTATAGAATATGTCAAAAATGATAATTATAATAATATAAATGAATTAATTAAAGATATTACAACAATTGTAACTATTGGCGAAAAAGATAGTATAGAATATTGTAAAATATTATTAAAATTAACTTTAAATTATGATATAAGTGATACTACTTTTGATAGAGATAGTTTCAAATATAATATTATAGAACATGTTAGTACCTCATTAAACATAGATAGCGAATTAGTAAATATATCATCGATAAATTTAGGCGATGATACTTTTATTAATATGAATATTAAAACAAATGAAAAATATAAAACACCTCAAGAAATCTTTGACGAATTATTAAAACAAGTTAATAATCCCGATTCAATATTAAAAAGAGAAGAAGAATATGTTATAACTGAAGTGATAAACAATATTGAAAAAATAGAAGAAAAATTAGAAAGTAGAATAAGAGAATGTAATGAACCAATTAGATTTCCATCATATATATCAGATAGTGTGATAGGTGGCGATTATTTCAATGAAATTTTTAAATATTGTAATACGGATAAAAATCGACATTTATTGCTTTTGTATTTGCCATTAATTACAAATGAAAAACCAGATAAAACTACATTATATGATTATTCAATATATAATAGAACATTGTATGAGGCGATTTGTGATACATATATAAATAAAATTTATAAAAACTATATTGAACTTAAAAATACTTTACTAAAAGTTGATAATATTTCTTTATATAGAAATGAATATACAATATCATTTATATGTAAACTTTCAAAAAATAAAGAACAACACGTGTTATTATCAAATGGTAAAATACATGAAATGTTAGATATTGGTAAAATAAATTGGCAGGAATATAAAACAGATGTGAATAAATATTTTAAAAATTATAATATATTATCTATTGGTTTTTGTGATAATAAATTATATATGCAGTTACCTTGTGAAAACAATACGAAAACTAATATTATAACAAGTGAAGATAATGAACTAAGAATTGATGATGATATATGGACGCATTGGATTATAGTAAAAAAATTAAATAATATAAAAATTTATAAAAATTTGCAAGAAATAAAGAATTTCACTGTTGAATATGATAATATAATAGATGAAAAATCTTGTTACACATCAAAATTTAAATATGATAAAAAAACATTATATATTGGAGGAATCAAAACTGATATTGATAATAATACAAAAGATTTAAATAATATAATATCATTTGAAGGAGGTTTAAGAGATCTTAGAATATATGAGGTAGCATTAGAAAAAGATGATATAGATAATATATTTATAACCAATTGTACTCCAGAAAAAGAACAAGTTATTGATACAGAGGAAACAATAGGACAACAACCAGAATATATAGATGGTCAATTGTATCATGATGGTTCGTATAATGATTATACAGGCGATAGAGATCAATATGAAGGTATACAAGAACCTGAATATAAAGAAGAAAATGGTTCATATACAATTACAGATGAAATTGGTGGATGTTATGGTATCAATAAAAAAGTTGGATATATAAATGAAGATGGTTCTGAAGTTTATCGCAAAGTTTGTATTAAAAATGATACAAAACCTTGTTTTAAATATAATTCTTTAGATATAATTTATAAATTAAATAATACAAAAATTTGTTATACAAATGATGAAAATATACATAAAGGAATTGTTAATATTAGTAATAAAAAAAATAGTGGTAAATTTAATAAAGCAAAGGAAAAATTGAAAGAAAAAAATATGTCTTATCTTAATAATTTTGGCTGTGAAAGTAATGAAAAATTAATATTTGTTGAAGATTTAAATAGATGGGAATGTGAAAAAACTGATTTCTCTTGTTATGATGAATCATATAATTATCAATTACCATTTAAAAATATTCAAAATGATTATGAATGTATTAGTGAATATAATAATGGTTTAATTATAAATGATGAAAATAAATATGAAGAACATTATTTATTTGATAATTATTATAAACATAATACAACTGAGTATAATAATGAAAATCATGACGAATATTTCAATAGTATTCTACGACGTTAAGTTATTATTGTTTAATTTAATTTATAAATAAAAAATTTGTAATTTATAGAATAAAGATATAAAATATTATGGAAAGTACTAGTCAAATAACAAGTACTATTCGTATAATAAGTAATTTATCAGATATCAAAATAGATAATATAAGAAACCTTTTTTTTAATAATATATTAATACAAAATGAAAAAGGAATTTTAAATATCAGTGATGGGGATAATTATTCAAATGCTTTAATTTTAAGAGATATATTTTTAAAAAAAATAAATGTTACTCAAGATACTGATTTTACATTAGATGATAATAATTATAAAAAATATAGCGATGATGATATGAATTATTATTTAACAAATTTAGCATCAAATGATATTAAAAAATATGTTTTTTTAACAGATGTTACAGCAGATTATTATAAAACTAAAGAAGATAATGTTAATCAAATAGATGGTTATAACTATTTACATAAACTTAAATTTGTATGTGATGGACAACCAATATGTAATGATATTATGATAACAAGTAATATTGTTGATATTAATTATAATAATATCAATAATAATCAAACTACAATATCGGAAACATTTAATTATTTATTTAATAATATAATTATAAATAATAATGATTTTAATAAAAATGTTTATGGTATATTTCACTATAAATATAAAAAAAATGAATTTAGATTTTATACTGCTTTGATTAATTATAATATACTATTAGCATATTATTACTATATTAATGATAATAAATCTATTTTTAGAATAAAATTTAAAAATAAAATTGTTAATCAAATAAGTACAAAAATAATAGAATTTAAATATTTATTTAATACTTATAAAACATTATTACAGAAAGCTAAACATATTATAACTGCTACTAATGTAAAGAATGATTTATCTGAATCTGAAAAAATAAGTAATTTCAATGAAATTAATGATAAATTAATAGAAATAAATGAAAATATTGAAAACAAAAGAGATATAGATATTATGTTTAAAGATAATATTAATATTAATATTAAAGATAAGATTAAAACAATAACTATATTTATATATTATACAATTATTACATTTTTTCTATTAAATGTTATATTATTTAATTATTATTCAGTAGAAACTAATAAATTTTTATCAATAGTTGTAACAATATTTTTGATATTTATTTATTTTGTATTAAAATTATTCAAAAATGATTATTATGAGTATTTTGAAGGTACAGAAAATACTCCTGGTACAGTAGTAACTACATCAACTGACCCTACATCAACTGACCCTACATCAACTGTCCCTTCATCAACTGACCCTTCATCAACTTTTCAGACAACATCTGTTTCTGAATATAGAATTGATGAAACATATTATTTAAGTTTAATGGATACAAGCACATTTGAAAATCAAAATTTAGATTTTGCCGATCCAGATGCCAATGGAGTAATAACAGATAGAAAAACTATTCAGCATTATTTTGATAGTTTCGGAAATTGTGGAGATGATAGTAGTGTAAGAGATGATAGTAGTGTAAATTGTATTCAAACTATTATTACTAGTATGATTACTGATTATGATAGTTTAAATAAGGATGATTCTGGATATAATGAATCATTATTAGCAACAATTACTGATAGTAGTACTAAAATAACTAAATTAATTAATGATATTACTGATATAGAAAAAGAAATAGAAGATACACAATCATTAATACAAAACTATACTAACGCTAGTGATGGAATAATTATAGAATTAGAAACAAGTTTAATCATTGCTGGAGATAACTACAATAAACTCAACCAGTTAAATAAAGATTTGAATAGATTTTATACAGCATTATATAGTAAGAATACTGAAATAGATACTGAAATTGAAAAATTAAAAAGATTAATTAATGATGATATAAAACCAAAAATTTTAAGGTATGCTAAAGATATTAGAGAAAAAATAATAGATAAAGGAAATAAAGAAGAAGATATAGATAATTTTAAAAAAGAAATTAATTTAATTGAAACTCAAATAAATGCTTTAGATGAAATAAATCAAAATATAGATACTGCAAAAGCAGCAATAGATACAAATATAAATATCTTAAATGGAAATATAGTAAGCACTTTAGACAATTTATTAAGTTATAGAAAAAACTATAACGAAAGAAGCAAAGAGATAGCAGATTTTAGGATACAAAGGGATGATCCAAATCAGGGAACAGAAGAACAAAATGCTGCTAATATTATTATTAGTAGATATGAAGATGAAAAAACCATCTTAGAAAAAGAAAAAAATGATATAGATAGTAGAATATCAACACTTAGTAATCAAAAGAATAATTTAGAAGAAAAAATAACTAATATTAAAAATATTCAAAAAAAAAAAACGTATACATATAATGTTAGAATTATAAATGTTATAGATATAGAATTAGATGATGAATTAGATGATGAGTTTTATAATATATTAGAAAATGATATAGCATATCTATTAGAATTACCTCAAAATAGAATAATTGTTGAAAATGCTGAAAAAAATGATAATGAAGATTACATTCAATTTAAATTGAAAATATTACCATCGCCTTCATATTTAAAATTAGAAGAACATATTATTAAAATATTAACATTAAAAAATATTCTAGATACTTTATTTATAGATGATGACTCTGAAAATAAAAGAAAATTATTAGATACTATTTATGCTAAATATATAGTATATATACATTTAGATAGTGATACCGATGATACTAAACCATCATATATAGATTCTTCAGATGTACAGAATATATTAGAAGATGAATTATTAAATTATGACCCAAGCAAGTTAGATGAATTAAAAACATTTATCAAAAATGATAAAATAGGATTAATATCAAATAATATTTTTGTAATTAAAAATATATTAAATCAAATATTTGATTTTTTAAATATTGAATATAATGAATCATCAAATTATAAAACATATTATGATGAAGTACATCCAAATTTAGAAAAAGAATTAATAAAATATGAAAAAATAGATAATAAAAATAATCTATATGATTACATAATAGAATCCAAATTAAATACAACTGAACACGATTTACTATATTTAAATGCTTTAAATAAATTCTTTATACATTTATCAATATATTTAGGAATTTTTTATATTTATGTTTCACATTTTAATTATTTTGGATACACAATAAATTTTTTAATTACAATAATTGTTTTATTAATATTATTATATTATTTATTTAAAGATATAAATAAAAAGGTAAGAAGAGATTCGAAAAAAAGTTATTGGAAATATTCAAAAAATTATTTTAAAAATAAATAGATTATTTTTTATATATAATATATATTGTATAAATATAGAATAAATAATAAATCCAATAATGGGCGATATAGGAGGAGAAACTATGAATTATTTGAATTTTTATCTTGAAAATTATAATATTAAGGATTTATATAATAAATTATTGAAAAATCAATATATTTTAAAATTAAATGATTATAATAGTAGTGTTGATAATTATATTCTTAAATTATTAAATAAAGATATAATAGATATTAATAAAAATGATATTTTAAAAGATAAAATTAATTATTATTTAGACGATTTTCAATTAAATAATGAAAATACAATTGGTTCAATAGATATAGATTTATCTTATTATGCTTTGCCTGTAATTAAATATTATTCTATGATATTTGATTTTATAATAGAATATTATAGAAATTTAGCTAAAATAATAAAAGATAAAGAAAATATAGATAATAAAAGTTTATATGAATATGAATTTGAAATAAAAATGAGATATGAAATTAAAAATTCTCAAATAACTAGTAATAAAATTATAGAACAATTAACAGAAAAAAAAATACTTAAATTTAAATTACATACTGAACAAGATATAAGTGGATATAAAAATATTGTTATACCAAATGGTATTAAAGATTTGAAAGTAGATAATGTTTTGATATCAGACGATAATAACGATTATATAACATTCTTAAACAATTATATAATTAATAAAAATTATTTGATGTTTGATGTAAATAAATTAGATTATTATGCATTATTAACAAAATCATATTTACATAAATTTTATAAATTACTACTTAATTATCATGTTTCTAAAGCTATATATTTTTATTATAAAAAAGTAAATTATGAATCAAAAATTCCTGAAATTAACGATATTATTGTAAACGAATACCCTTATATATTCGCAAATTTTGAATTATTAATAAATAGTGAAGAAAATGATTTTTCTATTTTAAGTATAGTTGAAAATACAAAAAAAAAACAAAAGGTTATAGAAAAAAAAAATCAAGAAGAAATAAATAAATTAAATAAAAAAATAAAAAGTTTAGATACTAGTAGTGATAGTTATGATGATGAATTTAAAAGATTGAATACAAAAATACAGGAGATATATAATACTGGTTATATAACAACTGATCAAGCAAAAATAAATGAAGCAATAAAATATAAAAAAGATTTACATAATATTAATAAAAATTTAATAGATAATGAAGAAAAAATAAAAAAACTTGATTATACAATTAAAAGAGATAAGTCATATTTAAACCAAGTAAATATAATTATGTATATTTGTATATTTGTTTTAATAATAATATTTTTTACTTTTTCAATAACAAATTTAATAAATGTAAATATTTCTGTAGCAATAACATTATTAATTATAAGTATAATATTATATTTTTCTTCAAATTATTATGTTAATAGTAGTAATCATGAACATAAAAAAACTAATTTATTTAGTAATTTATTTAATAATTTTATAATAATTGAAAATTATTATGACGCGGTTCCTGAAGATCAAGCGTCTTCTGTTTCAGCTACTTCAGAAGATGTAAAAACCTTATTGACAGAATTAAAAAGTACATTTACTGATCAACAAATAAAAAATATTATTGGTTCAACCGAAGAAATTCTTGATATTGATGGATATTATGATGGCACAGATACAGAAGCATTAAGTCAAAATATTGATTATATAATAAATATAGAATATGATAATGATAATATTAAGAATCAGATTTCATTAAGAAAAATTACTAGTTATGATGGTAATACCCCAGAATATAATAGTACTCGTTTTAATTTAATAGCAAATTCAGGTGATGATTATGTATTAACGCCCCTATTATTTAGTACTCAAAATAATACAATATATGATAGTTTTTACAGTGAATATGATGAAAGTGAAGAAACTTTCAATATTATAGTATTAACAAATGATGGAATTAGTGATTTTACAGAATATGAATTAAATATTCCATCATATTTTGGAGATTCTTATGAAATAACTAGTACTGGTGATGATGTTGCTCTTGAACAAATTGTAGAACAAGGGGTAGAAATGGATATTATAATAGTTGGAGGTGGTTCTGCTGGACAAAGCTTTACAATTAGTGATTTTGACCCCCCTAATAATGTTGAAACTGGTTCAGGAGGCAGTGGAGGAGCTATTATAAGGAAAAGTAATTATATATTTGGACCAGGAATTTATAGAATAGGTGTTGGTAAAGGAGGTACTGGATATGTTGCTGGAGAAGGGGATGAAAATGATAAATCAGGAAAAGGATCTTATTTAAAAAAACCGGATTCGGATGATCAACAAAGTAATAATTTTATATATTTTGCTTGCGGAGGTTTATATAAAAATCCTGAACTTACTCAAATAAAAATAAGTAAATCTGGAGGTAATTTAGGAATAGTAAATAGTTATGATTATATAGATAGAGATAATTATAAAACAATAAATAATAATATAATAACAAGTCAATCAGATGGTTCAGGACTATTATTAAATAGTAATGTAGATTATAGTACTGGAGGAAGAGGTGGTAGGATTGATATTGGTGATCTTAGCGCTATAGACGAAGGTAGATTTTTTATTACTAATATTTTAACAGATAATACTGGTTATAGAGCGTATTATAGTCAAATTATTGACAGTAGTACTTATAACAGTAGCAATAAAAATGGTAAACAAGGTTCAAATATTTTATTAAATATGAATAATTTAAATTTAAAAACAACATATGAACTAGATAAACTACTAGATGATGATCAAAATATTTATCTTTCTGGAGGAGGAGGTGCGATAGGTGTTTGTTCGCATGGAATATCACTATTAAGTTCTGTTCGGAATACTCAATTATATATTTATTGCGATGAAGATGATGCATATACAAGTACAAATTTAGCTGGGCAAGGTGGAAAGGGAGGGGGGGGAGGGGGTAATGTAAGAGGTGATGGTCATGATGCTTATCAAGGAACAGGTTCTGGAGGAGGCGGTGGAGGAACAAGCGAAATAGATACCAGCGAGACAGCAGATGGAGCAGCAACAGCAGCAGAAAGCGATGGAGCAGTAGCAAGCGATGGAGCAGCAACAGCAGCAGAAAGCGATGGAGCAGTAGCAAGCGATGGAGCAGCAACAGCAGCAGAAAGCGATGGAGCAGAAGCAAGCGATGGAGCAGCAACAGCAGCAGCAAGCGATGGAGCAGCAGCAAGCGATGGAGCAGCAGTAGCAAGTGAAGCAGAAAGTTATAAAGGTGGTAATGGTGGTTCTGGGGTAGTAATATTAAAATATAATAAAACATATTTACATAGAAAGTTTAGTACATATAAGCTAAAAAAAATAGATGAATTAAAAAAAAAATTATTAGATACAATTGCTAATGGAAATTTACTTAAACTTAATTCAACATATAGTACTTTAAATAGTAAAATAGTAGAATTAAATAATGAAAGAGAAGAATATAAAATAAATAAGGAACGGGCTGATAATTTAGTAAATGATATAGAAACTAAAGAAGGTTTAATTGAAGATGAAGAAAATAATCGTAATAAATGGTTATTTGGTTATTTAAAAAAAAATGATATTACTGGATATGGACCGGAAACTATTGATGGAAAAAAATATTATACTTAT
>Ga0315315_10000016_pt1 | contig 130924 bp, 119 predicted proteins | sample M140m3416metaG_FD_203699 | JGI IMG/M metagenome (GOLD analysis project Ga0315315, IMG submission 203699) | Ammonia-oxidizing marine archaeal communities from Monterey Bay, California, United States - M1 40m 3416 | ecosystem: Environmental > Aquatic > Marine > Intertidal zone | place: USA...
AACGAGTTTTGTAGAATCAATCCAATATGCTTTGGAATCATCCACTGGACAATAATATTCTTTTGCCATACAAACAAATACTGCATCCATTCCCATAATATTTGATGTTTCATATTTATAAGTTAAGTGGTGAACGGTATATTTAAAAAGTTCACTTTTAGGATCCATTTTTTCTATTACTTTATGCGCATAATTACATATTGTATCTGGGATTTGGGGAATCATTTTCTTGAAAAAAAAATCCAATTTCTTATGGTAAACAGGTGTATGGACAATTCTATTGTCTGTGACATCAATATTATCCCAGTAATGATCAAGATAATAACGATACTTTAGAGAATCATTTTCTTTTATTTCTTCTGGTATATCAGGGTCAATTGACATTGAAAGCACTTTTGTAGCAAGTAAGTTTTTATTGTTTATTATTTTATTTTTTTGGTAATTTTTAACTTCTAAGTCTAAGGCGCTTCTCTTTTTTTCGTTCTTTTCACCTTGAAGAGACATCGCTTTACTTTTCATAGATCCTAAAAACATAATGTAGTCATAGAAAACTTTATTGTTCTCAGATTTTATAACTTTCATCTTTCCATTAAAATCATTGATGTCAGTTTCCATTATTACATCTTCATTTGACACAATAAATTCAAAGTATTTAGAATTTGGACAGACAACTGCATAAATACCTCCAGTAAGCTTTTTTTTATCAAAAATGACTGTTTCATTTTTCGAATATGCAGTATCAGCATAATATAGTTTCTCACCAAAATATCTAGCTAAAAATACAGTAGTATCTTTTAATCCACTTATTTTAAAATTTAAATTTTGTTGACCAAATGAATTGGAAGCCAAAAAAATAAAAAGGATGATCAATGTTTTTTTCATATTCTAAATATCTACTTAAAATTAACTATAATGTAAAACAGGTTTCGAAATTTAACATTTTTTAAGCAAATATGTACATATATAAATTGCAAGAAAAAAAAGCGGAAAAATATTCCGCTTTAATATGAATTATAAATAATTATAAACAATAAACTAATTCATAATAAATTCTTTAAATTAAATGTTATGTAAAATCGTTCATTAGTATCTCATTTAATATAACTATATACGTTAATTATTTTAATAATGGGGGGTGACAAAAAATTTAGAATGCAAAACTATACTACTCTATTGAATATTTATTTTAATAGTTTCTTTTTGATTTTCTAAAAAATAAATTCCTTTTGCTAGGTAGATTAAAACAGTATGACCAATTATTCCAGACCAAACTACTTTTCCTATTGAATTATATATAATAATGTTTTCATTATTTATACTGCTCTCAATATTTATGTAGCCATTTGAGGGATTTGGATAAACTGAAAAACTATTAGAAATTAATTTTTTTTGATTGGTTAAATCATTGGTAATAACATTTATATTATCCAAAGCTATTATATATTTATCGTTAGAGTGATGTCTAAAAGCAATATACAATGGGGTGTTTAATGGAATTCCTTCTAATTTTACCTGAAAATCTGTCCAAAGATTTGGAAGAGCAATCGTATCAAAAAATAACATACTATTTAAAATACTATCTTTTTCTAAATATTGAGAACAAAAAACCTGAAGAGCTTCTGGATAAGACCCGTCCAATGACTTGGCCTGAAAATTCAAATAATTACCATTATTTGTAAAGGTTAAAGCTGGAGTTATAATAAAATTATTTGCTGCAATAGTATCATTAAACCAAGAATTAGCAGCCATTACAGAATCGCCAATATTTAAAGAGTCATAATCTTCCACCAAATGAAAAGAACTACTTAGACTAGAAACCATTGGGTCATTGTAAGGAGCAGCCATATCTCCATCTATAAAACTCCATGAAGATAAATTCCCGTTGTTAAAATTTTGATTTAATAACTCAGTTTGGGCTAAGGATAATCCAAAAGAAATTGAAAATAAAATTAAAAATATATTGCGCATTGCTTTTTTTTATCGGTAATAATGGCAAATGTAATTATTTCCTATCAACAATAGAACATGGACAATATATCTAGTCTATTAGTTTATTAAAAACAGCTGGTATTATTTTTGATAAATTCAAGCTATGAAATTACTAATCTCTCTTTTTTTCTCTTTCATTTCCTTTTTAGGTTTTTCTCAAACCTATTCTTTAAATGACTTTTATAATTCCGATACTGTTCTAGATAATAAGATAGATTCTATTTTTAATCTTTTAAATGATACTACTAGAGTTGGACAAATGATAGTTCCTGCCATTGGAAGATTAGGTAAATCTAGAGTACATGTTTTGGCATTGGCACAAAAAGGATGGATTGGGGGGATACTATTATTGAATGGTACTTTTGAAGAATTCTCTAACGATGTAAAAAACTACGACAGTATAATGATTAGTCGAGGACATCTTCCTCTAATTTTTAGTGCCGATGCAGAACCCACATTAGTGAATAGAAAAATTATAGGGTCTCAAAAAGTTACTTATACAAACACCATTCACAGTATAGATAGTGTAGAAATTATTGCCAGTATTATTTCAGAAGATCTTAATAAAATTGGAATCAATCAGAACTACGCACCAGTTATTGACGCTTCTCCTAATAAAGTAGTTAGTAATAGAAGTTTTGGTTTAAATATGGATACGGTTATTTCTTTTTCCAATGAATTTATTAATACTACTCAGAAACGAAATATTATTGCAACCGCAAAACATTTTCCAGGACATGGTTTTGTAAAAGGAGATACACACAAGGAATTAATATTTATTGACGGAGAAATGAAAGAAGTTGAAAATTATATTCCTTTAATTCAAAGTGGTGTAACTTCAATAATGGTGGCCCATCTTGCTATAAAGAATAATAAAGAGTACAACACATTTGGTTTACCTTCAACTTGTTCAAGAAATATTGTTACCAATCTTTTAAAGGATTCTTTAGGATTTAAAGGTTTAATCGTTACTGATGCTCTTAACATGGGAGGTGTAGTTAATTTAGAAAACAATGGATTAAAGGCTGCTCAGGCTGGCTGCGATCAATTACTTATGCCAATAAATGAAGAAAAAGTGTTGATAGATATTTTGGATCTTATTAAAAAAGATCAGGATTTTAGAAATGAAATTTATAATTCGGTAAAAAAAATAATAAGACTTAAGATTTGCCTTGGAAAATTAATTTAGTTGTAGGTTTTTTTATCCCACTGGTATTCACTAGGGTAAATATTCTGAGAAAAACAAATGAAAGTAGAAAGTGAACACAGCATAATAAAGGCATATAAAAACCATGCTATTCTATGGTAGCCAAAATAACCCATGTCAACTTCAGCTCCATTCAAAATTAACCATGTTGGTGTAAATGCAGCAATTAAAAATGCGACGATTCCTACAGAAATAAACATAGATTCTATAGTTTTAAGCGGTAGAGCCATTATTTTTTTTATCCATCCTAAATCACCTCCCCATTGATGAACCAATAGATAGTTTTTATTTTTAAGTGGAATAAATAACAAAGGATCTTTATTGCAATCTTCTAAGTCAAAAGCTTGGGATGGAGCTAAAATAAAGAAATGTTCTATAGATAAATTATTTGCTTTTTCAATTTCCTTAATTTTAAAAATAGCTTCTTTTGGTATTTCGTTTTTGAAATACTTAGTAGGTAAAAATCTTAGACGATGTTGAATTGCTATTTTTTTAATGGCGTCGATGTTGAATATATCCTCCTTAGAATTGGAAATAATTTCAGCAAAGTAATTACTAGAACCAGATTTTGAAATGTTTTTTTCTATTTCAATTTCTTTAATAACATCGTTATCTAATAATTGATTAACAGAGTTTACAAAATCATTTTCAGAATTACTTCTTACTTTGATAAGCTCTTTTTTAAGGTCAATACTATCAAACATTTTTACTTTTTTACTAAAGTATATACAAATTTTAGCGTTTGCTATTTTGTTTAATTGTTTCAATGAAATTATTGTAATTTATTTTTCTTCATTAAGTTTTTTTGATATTTCGTTTGAACAATATCCACAAATGCTAGTATAGATATTATAAAATAAAATGTCGCCTTGTTCATAGCATGAATTGAATTTTCCAATATTTTAAGATCAGCTTTTTCACCTCCTTCGGATAATAACATTAACCCAACAACAAATAATATAAATAGCCCTAAAACTTCATATTTTCTGTTTTTTTGTAAAAATTCAGATACTTTGTTTGCCGCTAAAATCATTAAAACTCCTCCAACAACAATTGATATTGCCATTATCACAAAATTATCAGTAAGTGCCATTGCACTTAGAATTGAATCAAACGAGAAGACAAGATTCATTAAAACAATCAAGAAAATTACGCTGTTAGTAGAAGCCTTGGTCTTTTGCTCTTTTTCATCATTAAAAATAATCATATGCCAAATCTCTTTAACCGAAGTGTATAGAATAAATCCACCACCAAATAAAATTATAAGGCTATGTAGATTCATTTCAAAAGAAACAAATTCATTTTCACTAATTAAAAATGGATTTTTAAACTTTTCAACCAAATTAACTAGAATAAATAGTAATGCAAGTCGTAGAATTATTGCGATTGCAATACCAGCCTTTCTAACGAACTCTTGTTTTTCAATCGGAGCTTTTTTAGATTCTAATGCTATGTATAAAAGATTATCAAATCCTAAAACCACCTGTAATGCAATTAGCATAAGAAGAGTGCCAACAATTTCTATTATTTCCATATTTTTAAAGTAAGTGAAATTCTAATAACTTAAAATGGCTAATAAAGATTTTTTAATGATAAATCTAAATATTGAGTCATTTAAATTATTTTATTTAACTATAGCAATATATAAAATTGAATTATGTTTTAATAAATAATTCTAATCATTTAAGTTGGATAAATATTTGGAACCGTTCACAATTATTCTAGTAAATAAAGAATGTTGAATACCCCATGGGTTTAGATTCTCAGAAAAATTGGTTTGAGAGTATTGAATATGGTATCCAAAATCAAAGCAAGCATCTTTATTTACGAAATAATTTACTATTAAACCACTTCCAAATCCAAGACCAATTCTACCTTGATTTTGACTAGGGTTAGTAGATGTTTGAAAATTATGAATTATTGAATAAGGCTGATTATTTATTGTTACAAAATTGCCATCTATTTCAACCTTTAATAACTGAACAAAAATTGGATAATGTATAGTAATTTTTGATTCTTCATAAATTTTTTTCTGATAACCTAAATTAATTATATTTCTTTTTTCTTTTCCTCTTATACTAATTGGAACGTATTGAGGTTCAGTTGACATTGTGGAATTTTGATTTTGAACTTCAAAGGTTATAAAATCTTGTACTCTAATATTTGAAAAATTTATATCAACAAAAAGTCTAGAATTTTTATTGACCAAACCTAAATGAAATCCAATTTCCGGGGAAGCATTATATTTTATATTATTTTCTAATCTTTCCATCTCACCGTCACTGATAGAATAAATTTGAGAATTAAATGTATTTTGAAAATATTGATCTATACGTGGTTTATTATTAGATTGGTTTAATATTGTATTTATACCATAGTTGTTGTAAAACCCATTATATTGTATTGAAGTATTTCGATTTGCAAAATATACTCCACCATTAATCCCAATTACAAAATCATTGTTTTGCGAAAAAATAATAACAGGGATGAAAAGAAATAAAATTAAATATTTCATTATTAATAGTTTATTAAATAATCAATTTTTTCACTTAAATTTTTATTAGCTAAAAACTGATCTTCTAAGTCACTTGCAAAAGGGACAGGTGTGTCCATACTTGCACATCTTATTACAGGTGCATCTAAAGATTCAAAACAATTTTCATTAATTAAAGAAGAAATTTCTCCTCCAATCCCCCCTGTTAAACAATCTTCATGTAGAACTAGTACTTTGTTGGTTTTTTTTACACTTTCAAATATAGAATCTTTATCAATTGGTAAAAGTGTTCTTAAATCTAATATATCAGCTAAAATATTTTTTTCTTTAATTACTTTTTTAGCCCAGTGAACCCCCATTCCATAAGTAATAATACTTAACTCATTGCCTTCTTCGATTAGTTTTGCTTTTCCAATTGGGGTAACGTAATAGTTTTCAGGAACCATTCCAATTAGACTTCTATACAATGCTTTGTGTTCAAAAATCATTACTGGATTTGGATCTTCAATTGCAGCCAGCATTAGTCCTTTTGCATCTTCTGGGCTAGATGGATACAATACTTTTAGACCTGGTGTATGAGAAAACCAAGCTTCATTACTTTGTGAATGAAATGGTCCAGCTCCAACTCCAGCACCAGTAGGCATTCTAATTACCACATCTGCATTTTGCCCCCATCTGTAATGTAACTTAGCTAAATTATTTACAATTTGATTAAACCCAACAGTTACAAAATCTGCAAATTGCATTTCCATTATTGCTTTTTTGTTTTTGAGTGAAAGTCCTAAGGCCGCACCAACAATTGCAGATTCGCAAAGAGGAGTATTCCTAACTCTATCTTTGCCAAATTTTTCTAGAAAACCCTCGGTCATTTTAAAAACACCACCATATTCAGCAATATCTTGTCCCATAATTATAGAATTTTCAAATTTCTCCATTCCTTGAAAAAGTCCCTGAGATAGAGCATCAATGAACCTAATTTCTTTTAGATTTTCTTTAGAGTAAGTTTCGTTATTGGAGTGTTTTTTATAAATATCTTCCAATTCAGAATTTATATCCGCCTTTAATTTTGGGGTGTCAAAAGCTTTTAACCAAGCAAGATTAATTTCTTCTTTTATATTTTTTTTAATCTTTTTAATTTCATTCTTACTAAGAATATTATTTCTTAAAATTTCAGTTTCAAGTTTTAAAATAGGGTCTTTGGTTTTCCATTTATCTTGCAGTCCATCTGGATAGTATTTTGTCCCAGATGCTTCCTCATGACCTCTCATTCTAAAGGTTATGGCTTCTACTAAGAATGGTTCAGATTTTTTTGACTGTGACAATTTAACTTTCTTTATACAGTCGTAAACTTCAAGAATATTATTGCCATCCACCTGCTCAGTTCTCATTCCGTATCCAACTCCTTTGTCGGTAAATTGCTTACAATTAAACTGTTCTTTGGAAGGAGTTGACAGCCCCCATTGGTTATTTTCAATTACAAATATTACTGGCAATCGCCATACCGAAGCAACATTTAAAGCTTCATGAAAATCTCCTTCACTTGCTCCTCCGTCTCCGCTAAATACTAAAACAGATCTATTGGTTTTTTCTATTTTTTCCGCCAATGCTATACCGCATGCAATCCCTAGTTGAGGTCCTAAATGCGATATCATTCCTACAACTTTATGTTTCATACTTCCAAAATGGAATGATCTATCTCTTCCTTTTGTAAAGCCCTCTTTTTTTCCTTGAAATTGACAAAAGAGTTGGAACAAATCAACGTCTCTTGTAGTAAAAACTCCTAAATTTCTATGCATTGGTAAAATAAATTCGTCTTTATCCATTGCTAAAGTAGATCCCACTGAAATAGCTTCTTGTCCAATTCCGGAAAACCACTTAGAAATCTTTCCCTGCCTTAAAAGAATTAGCATTTTTTCTTCAATCAATCTTGAAAGTAAAAGAGACTTTAAGGCATTGATTATTTCAGGGTTTGTCATATAAAATAAAAGTAGTCTTTAATTAAATAATAGAGTTTAAATTTATCAATATTTTACATTTCTCTGGCAAATTCAATATTAATTGTTTTTGAAACTTATAATGTTAAATCACCTCACGTATTGAATTTTTTTCGTAAAGTGCATTATTATTTATATGTGTAAAATTTGCAATTAATTTTAATTAATTAGTTTTGTCTCAAATATGTTTGATTTGATGAAAAAGTTTTTGTTTAATTTTTTGTTTTCTTTTCTAATAATAATATTCTTTTCAACAAGTATTAATGCTACCCATATTATTGGTGGTGACTTTAAAGTAACAATGACTAATAACGGATCTAGTTCCAGTGTTTATGATATTCAACTTAGACTTTATCGTGACGATGTAAATGGAGCTGTAAATATGCCAGCTTCTGTAACTATTGGAATTTATCAAGTAGGAACAAACAACCTACAAACATTAAAAACTCTTTATTTAAATGGTGGTTCTGCCTCCTTAGTTCCTCTTGGAGATCCATGCTACACTCCAAATCCATCTATTGTAAGAATTGAAGAGGGAGTATATAGTGGACTTGGTTCTGTTAGTTTACCCAATTTCTCTATGGGTTATTATCTGCATTACGAAACTTGTTGTAGAAATGGTTTAATTGATAATTTAGCTACACCTACAAGTGATGGAATATCAATTTTTGCAATTATTCCAGACCCATCAATCGGCCAAAATTCAACCCCAGATTTCGGAAACTATCCAAACGATGCATATTTCTGTGTTAATAATATTAAATATTTCACTTGGCCTATTACTGACCCAGATGGTGACTCATTGGTTTTTTCTCTTGTAGCTCCATTAAATGATGGAACTAATCCAAACAATGGTAATTCTGCTCCTGGTTCTGGAGCTTATCCATTTTATCCTTCTTGTAATTTTGCTCCCGGATACAACCAATTTAACGTTATAGGTGGAAGTCCTCAAATGTCTATAAATCCAGTAACTGGAGAAATAGCAGCATCTCCAGCCATTATTGGATATTTTCAATTTTCAGTGCGAGTTGAGGAGTATAGAAATGGTGTTAAAATTGGAGAAGTTAGAAGAGATGCTCAATATGCCTCCTTGCCGTGTATTTTGGCGAATCCACCTGTTATTTCTTTAAATAATAACGTTGCGAGTCCAGCTATAGATACTTTTTCTGTAGATGTTTATGTAAATGATAGTATTTGTTTTGATTTAGAAGTTGGTGTAAATGATCCTTCAGATTCTGTTTATCTTCAATTGAGTTCTTCAAATTTTGATTTACTGGGTTCCTATGTCCCTCCAAGCAATTATATTTCAGGTGGAACAAATCTAGCTTATTATGACTGGGATAATAATATAGGAGATACTGTTTTCTTCAATCAATTCAACTCAAATAGTGCTGGATATATTGGAAATACAGGTGTTCTCTACATGCGTTATTGCTGGGAAGCACCTTGTGAAGGAATTGATTCTACTTTTAATATCACAATGGATTCCTATTCTATTGATTGTAGTGGTTTTAATCCAGTGCAAAAGGAACTAAGTATATATGTCCAAAAAATTCCTGCACCAACTTTTTTAAATATTCCTTCAACTATTAATGTAACTTTAGATGATACTATTTGTATAGATTTATTTGCACAAGATACCCTGAATTCTGATGATACATTAGCCATAGAACCCTATTCTGGCAACTTTGATTTTGATTCTTCATTTGTACCTCCACAATACAATAATTCTACTGGGCAGTATTATTACGATGATTTTAACGATAGCATTGGCAATACAATTTCAATGTTAGGGTATTCTCATTCAGGAAATATCTCTTCTGCGATACAAAATGTTGCATTAAGGTTTTGTTGGGTGACAGATTGTAATTATGTATATCAAAAAGAATTTGACTTAAACTACCGAGCTTTTTCTACCGTATGTGGATCAGACACTGTAATGGCTACTTCCCATGTTACTGTTGATCCTCCAACAGGAAATGTAGAAGAAATACCTAATATTTTTACTCCAAATGGTGATGGGACAAATGATATTTACAAATTAGCTGGAAAAAATGATCCTTGTTATGATGTAATGCAAATCAATATTTACAATAGATGGGGGCAATTAGTTTTTAAGTCTTTTGACCCTGATTTTGAGTGGGATGGAAATACAGAAAGCGGAAAAGTTTGTAAATCAGGTGCTTATTTAGTTATTATGGATGGAAGTTTTGGCAGTACTTATAATTTAGACGGAGTAAGGACTTCAAATCTAGTAAGAGACGAGTTTTGGATTCATTTGCTTAGATAATCCTCTACACATTGTTCGTATAATTTTTCATATTCAGGCAATATAAGTTCAATATCAAATTTCATTGCTTGCTTATAAGCATTGGATTTAAAACTCTTTAAAAGAGCTTCATTAGACAGTAGTTTTAGCGCATTTTTTGTCATTTGATAAGTGTCACCAACAGAATTTAACAATCCACTTTCTCCATGAGATACAACTTCAGGGATTCCACCAGATTTACAAGCAATAATTGGTACCCCGCAAGCCATGGCTTCTAGAGCTGATAAACCAAAACTTTCTTTTGATGATGGTAACATAAAAATATCAGAAATATTTAGAACTTCTTTAGTGGATTTTAAACTTCCTAAAAAGAAAATATTTTTACTAAAATTAGAATTTCTTGATATTTGTTCTAGTCTTGGTCTTTCAGGCCCATCACCTACTAAAAGCAATTTCGCATCAATTTCTTTAGATATTCCTTCAAATGCAATAATTACATCTTCAATTCTTTTAACTTTTCTAAAATTGGATACGTGACAAATTATTTTCTCATCATTAGGAGCATATCTTTTTTTATAGTAATCGTTATTGTCTAATTTATAGTCCTCAAGGGAAATAAAATTTGGAATAACTTCAATATTATTTGTTATGTCAAATAATTCAAAGGTTTCTTTTTTGAGATTTTCAGAAACAGCAGTTACCCTATTGGATTTATTTATAGAAAAATTAATAACTGGTTCAAAAGAAGGATCTTTACCAACTAAAGTTATATCTGTTCCGTGAAGAGTAGTGACAAATGGAATTTTAATTCCTTGATCTTTTAATATTTGTTGTGCCATAAATGCTGCCGAAGCATGAGGAATTGCATAATGAACATGGAGAAGGTCTAATCTTTCAAATTTAACAACATCTACCAGCTTGCTAGTTAGCACTTGTTCGTAGGGAGTGAATTTGAATAAAGGATAATCTGAGGTTCTTACCTCATGGTAAAAAATATTTTTTCTTAACTCTCCTAATCTTACAGGTTCACTGTAGGTAATAAAATGTATTTCATGCCCTTTTTTAGACAATGCTTTACCTAGTTCTGTTGCAACAATACCACTACCTCCAAAACTAGGATACAATACAATCCCAATTTTCATCTATTATATTTTGTGTCAAATATAACTTAATTGCTTTATTAGTAGATTTTGAATATACTTATATTAGCTATAAATTGATAAAATAACACGATCTATGAATAATCTAGAAAAAGATGTGTCCTTTAATAAAAACGAAGATCAAATTAAACTGATGATTTCAAACTTGAAACTTAAGTTGGATAAAATTTATTTGGGTGGTGGAAAAGAGAAGATTAAAAAACAAAAATTAAAAGGTAAACTTGGAGCTAGAGAACGGATAGAATTATTACTCGACACGGAATCACCAAGTATTGAAATTGGAGCTTTAGCTGGATACGAAATGTACGAAGAGCACGGAGGTTGTCCAGCTGGTGGAGTGATTGTGGTGATTGGCTATATTCATCAAAAATTATGTATAGTAGTTGCAAATGACCCTACAGTTAAAGCTGGCGCATGGTTCCCAATTACTGGAAAGAAGAATTTAAGAGCACAAGAAATTGCAATGGATAATAGAATTCCAATTATCTATTTAGTTGACAGCGCAGGAGTTTATTTACCTCTTCAAGATAAAATTTTTCCAGATAAAGAACATTTTGGTAGAATTTTTAGAAATAATGCAAAGATGAGTGCAATGGGAGTAACTCAAATTGCTGCTGTTATGGGTAACTGTGTTGCTGGTGGAGCTTACCTGCCAATTATGAGTGATGAGTCGTTAATAGTAGACAAAACAGGTACCATATTCTTAGCAGGTTCTTATCTAGTAAAAGCAGCAGTTGGAGAAATAATAGATAACGAAACTCTAGGAGGAGCGACTACCCATTCTGAAATTAGTGGTGTGGTAGATTATAAATCTCCCGATGATAAGACGTGCATAAAAACTATTCGCGATTTATTAGATAAAATTTCAGATAAACAAACATTAAAACTCAATAGGTCTAATTCTCAAAAACCCAAACTAAAAATGGAGAATTTTTATGGAACTTTTCCTTTTTTAAGATCTTCTAATTACAATATTAAAAACATACTTAATTTTTTTATTGATAATGGTGATTTTACTGAGTATAAAGCAAATTATGGAAAAACTATTGTTTGTGGTTATGCAAGAATTGATGGTTGGTCAGTTGGAATTGTTGCTAACCAAAGAAAAATTGTTAAAACTAGTAAATCAGAAATGCAATTTGGTGGGGTTATTTACAGTGACAGCGCTAGTAAAGCATCAAGATTTATTATGAATTGTAACCAAAAAAAAATCCCCTTAGTATTTTTCCAGGATGTTAGTGGATTTATGGTTGGAAGTAGATCTGAGCATGGAGGAATTATAAAAGATGGAGCAAAAATGGTAAATGCAATGGCTAATTCTGTTGTTCCAAAGTTTACAATTATAATGGGTAATTCCTATGGTGCTGGAAATTATGCTATGTGTGGAAAAGCATATGACCCAAGACTAATAGTTGGTTGGCCGACTGCTGAAATTGCAGTTATGGGTGGGGAACAAGCGGCAAAAGTCTTACTTCAAATAGAATTATCTTCTCTTAAATCAAAAGGAGAAAAAATATCTAAAGAAAAAGAAAAAGAATTATTTAGCGTAATCAAGAAGAAGTATGATTCTCAAATCAAGCCATACTATGCTGCTTCAAGACTTTGGCTGGATGCTATAATTGACCCTAAGGATACTAGAAAATGGATATCTTTAGGAATAGAAGCAGCTAATAATAATCCAATAATCGAAGATTATAAAACAGGTGTTTTCCAGACTTAAATAAATTAATAACTACTCTAACAGTCTTCTTAAAATTTTACCAACATTAGACTTAGGTAATTCGTCTCTAAAACTTATACTTTTAGGTACTTTGTAATTAGTTAATTTGGTTCTACAAAACTCTATTAACTCTTTTTCGTTTAATGAAGGATCTTTTTTAACAATAAATGCTCTTACAAATTCGGTACCATCTTCGTTCTTTTCACCTCTTACTCCAACTTCAAGTACTTTAGGGTTTTCAGAAATTGCTTTCTCAACATCGTTTGGATATACATTGAATCCTGAAACAAGAATCATTTCTTTTTTTCTGTCGACAATTTTAAAGAAACCTTCTTCATCCATGGTCCCTACGTCTCCAGTTAGAAAATATTCTCCATGCATACATTTTGAAGTTTCTTCGGGCTTATTCCAATAACCTTTCATGACTTGAGGTCCTTTAATTGCTATTTCGCCTGGTTCTCCCACTTTAACTTCTTTTAAATCGTCATCTAAAATTTTAATATCTGTGTTTGGAAGTGGTAGTCCTATAGACCCGGTTTTATGTTTGCCATTCCATGGATTAATTGTTGCAGCTGGACTTGTCTCAGATAATCCATAGGCTTCTAAAAGAGCCGTTCCAGTTAGTTTTTCCCATTGTTCTGCTACTATATCTTGAACAGCCATACCTCCTCCAAGAGCTAATTTAAGTTTGTCAAAATTTAAATTTTTAAATACATCTTGATTCATTAAACCTATAAATAAAGTATTAACTCCTGTTATAACTGTAAATGGGTTCTTTTTTAAATCTGCACAAAACTTAGGCATGTCTCTGGGATTGGTTATAAGGATATTTTTTGACCCATACCTAAAAAAAGTAAGACAATTAGCTGTCAGAGCGAAAATATGGTATAGCGGAAGCGCGGTAATTACTACTTCTTCACCATGATTAACATTTTCTCCTATCCATGCTTCTACTTGGGAGACATTTGCACAAATATTTCTATGAGTTAGCTCAGCTCCTTTTGACAGACCTGTAGTTCCACCGGTATATTGTAAGAAAGCTGTATCCGTATTTTTGATTTCAATATTTCCTCCTTTTTTTCCTCTATTATCTTTAAGAATTTTTTTGAGATTAAGACTTCCTGGAATTGAAAATGCAGGAACCATTTTTTTAACATTTCTAATGACAAAATTAGTTAACCCCCCCTTAAACCCTCCTAATAAGTCACCTATTGTAGTAATTATTACAGTTTCTATATCAGTTTTCGAAACAATTTTCTCCAAATTATGAGCAAAATTCTCCACAATAATTACTGCTTTTGCTCCAGAATCATTGTATTGGTGTAACATTTCATCTGCTGTGTAAAGTGGATTCGTATTCACAATAACTAGTCCAGCCTTTAAGCAAGCAAAAATTGCCAATGGATACTGTAATAAATTGGGCATTTGTAAAACAATTTTATCACCTTTTTTTAGGCTAGTATTATTTTGAAAATAATATACTAAAGCATTTACGTGATTGTCAAGCTCATTAAAAGTTAGCTGAACATCCATGTTTTTATAAGCAACTTTGTCTCCAAAAATTCTAATAGATTGATCATATATTTCTACTATATTTTCATAATTTATTTCAGTAGAATGGGAAACAAAATTTGGGTAACTTTCAAGCCATGGAAGTTTGCTCATTTTAATATTATTTTAATTTAATAATTTAAAGGTTTGAATAAAAATGTACTCAATACAGTTCTATAAATATAGTAGTTATCAGTTGAATTTCAAATTTTTATTTTTATAAAAAAAACTTTTTTAGCTGTATTTTCTTCTAATGTTATTATTTTTATCACGATATTTTAAAACTTAATCTTTTTTTTGGAGTATAATACATATTATGTTAATTTTTATTGCAATAAAAAATAAATTTCTGAAATATCATTTATTTTTTGTCTTATGCTCAATGTCATGTAGCATAGGCCTATTTGCGCAAGACCCTATATTTACTCAGTTTTATTCAAATCCAGTATATTTAAATCCTGCTTTTTCGGGGACCCACCACTGTCCAAGAATAGTTTCTAATTATAGAAATCAGTGGCCAAATTTTTCTGGAGACTTTATTACTACTTCGATTACTTATGACCAATATCTAGACGCTTTGAAAGGTGGATTTGGCATTATTCTTTTAAGTGATCAAATTGCTAAAACCTTAAATTCTAACGAAGCAAGTTTCTCTTATTCCTACCACCAACATATTTCGAGAAAGTTTACCCTTAATTTTGCTCTTCAAGCATCTTATATCCAAAAATCTGTAAATCGTTCTAATTTAACTTTTGGAGACATGATACATCCTAGAAGAGGATTTGTCTTTTCTACAGCTGATATTATAACTGCTGCACCAGTTAATTTATTTGATTTTTCTGCAGGTATTTTGGGATATTCTGATAGATTTTATTTTGGATTTGCCACACACCATTTAACTGAACCAAAAATTTCCCTGATGGCAGGTTCTTCTTCGGAATCGTTTCTTAATAGAAGGTACACTGCTCATGTGGGTACTGAAATTACTTTAGGTTCTAAGTCTCTTTACACTGAAGAAAAAAAGTCACTTTCACCAAGTGTTTTATTTGCTAAGCAAGGAGATTATCAGCAATTAAATATTGGGTTGTATTATAAAAAAGGAAATTATGTTGTTGGTGCTTGGTATAGAAATGTTGATTCTTTCATTATAACTCTTGGAATAGACACCAAAATTTTAAGAATGGGATACAGTTATGATTTGACTACTTCTCAAGTTGGTTTTTACTCTGGAGGTTCTCATGAAATATCTTTAGCTTTGAAATTATATTGCACTCCTAAGAAAAAGAAATTTAGAACAATGTCTTGCCCAGCATTTTAATCAATCTTCCCATCTTTAATAGTTATTTTTTTATCTGCTAAATCTGCTAATTTATTATTGTGAGTAACAATTATGAATGTCTGTTGATTTACTTCTCTAAGTTTAAAGAAAAGTTCGTGTAAACTTTCTGCAGTTTTTGAATCTAAATTTCCACTAGGTTCATCTGCTAAAACTATCTGTGGGTCATTCATCAAGGCTCTAGCTACGCTAATTCTCTGTTGTTCGCCTCCTGAAAGTTCAGATGGTTTGTGGTTAAACCTATAGCTTAATCCCATTAAATCTATTAAGTGTTTTGCTCTTTCATTTGCTGACTTTTTGGATGATTTAGCAATATAAGCAGGTATACAAACATTTTCTAGAGCGGTAAATTCAGGGAGTAAATGATGGGATTGAAAAACAAATCCTATGTTTTGATTTCTAAACTCTGAAAGCTCGTTTTCATTTAACTGAAATACGTCTTTGTCGTTAAATAAAATTCTGCCACTTGTTGGTTTTTCAAGGGTTCCAAGAATTTGGAGAAGCGTTGTTTTTCCTGCACCACTTTTACCAACAACAGAAACAATTTCTCCTTCATTTATAAATATGTCAATTCCATTTAGAATGTTTATTTCATTTATGCTTTTATGAATTTTTAATCCCTTTATCATGCTATAAAAGTAATGAGATTAAACTTATTATTTAAATAAAATTACATTTCATCGTAATATTTTTCTTTTTAGAATCTAATCATTACAACAAATTTTTACATTTACTAAAAATAACTACAGTCATATGAATTTACATGAATATCAGGGTAAAAATATTTTAAAAAGTTTTGGAGTTTCTATTCAAGAAGGTAAAGTTGCACATACCTTAAGCGAAGCAATGGATGCTGCTAAAGAATTAAATAGTGAAACTGGTACCGAATGGTTTGTTGTGAAAGCTCAAATTCATGCAGGCGGAAGAGGCAAGGGCAAGGTAATTGAAACAGGAAGAAACGGAGTAGTTATTGCTAAAGGTTTTGATGAGCTTGAAGACAAAGTGAATGGAATTTTAGGAGGACATTTGGTTACTGCTCAGACATCTGATAAAGGAAAAAAAGTTAACAAAGTTCTTATTGCTGAAGATGCATATGCTCCAGATTTTGACAAAACTTCAGAATTTTATATGTCTGTTTTATTAAATAGAGAAACTAGTAGAAATATAATTATGTATTCCAGTGAAGGTGGAATGAATATTGAAGAAGTAGCTGAAAAAACACCTCATTTAATTTTCAAAGAGGAAATTGATCCTAAAGTAGGTATTACTGGTTTTCAATGTAGAAAAATTGCTTTTAACCTAGGATTAAATGGTAAATCACTAAAAGAAATGGTAAAATTTGTTCATTCTTTGTATTCAGCATATTTAGGTTGTGATGCCTCTTTATTTGAAATTAATCCAGTTCTTAGAACCTGTGATGATAGAATCATAGCTGTTGATGCTAAAGTTAGTTTAGACGATAACTCTTTATTTAGACATAAAGATTATGCTCAATTAAGAGATTTATCTGAAGAGGACCCAACAGACGTTGAAGCGGATAGGGCAGGATTAAACTTTGTTAATTTAGATGGAAATATTGGCTGTATGGTAAACGGTGCTGGTCTAGCAATGGCTACTATGGATATTATAAAACAAAGTGGTGGAGAACCTGCTAATTTCTTAGACGTTGGAGGAACTGCAGATGCTGACAGAGTTGAAAAAGCATTTAATATAATTCTTAAAGATATTAAAGTAAAAGGAATACTAGTGAATATATTTGGAGGTATTGTTAGGTGTGATAGAGTAGCTAATGGGGTAGTTCAGGCTTATAAAAGTATTGGAAATATCCCTGTTCCTATAATTGTTAGACTTCAAGGAACAAATGCTGTGGAAGCTAAAGAAATAATAGATAATTCTGGATTAAATGTACATTCCGCAATAACTCTCAAAGAAGCAGCTGAAAAAGTAAAAGATTTAGTAGGCTAGTATTCGTAAATTGTAAGACCACTCCTTAATTTTGGTTCTATCCAGGTACTTTTGGGGGGCATATTTTCTCCAATGTCTGCTATTGATGTTATTTCTTCAATCTTATGTGGGAATAGTTCAATTCCTATACTTTTATTGTTTTGATCTACTCTTTTTGATAATATATCTATTGGTTGATTTCCTTTAATATATTCAATATTGGAGTTAGAACTTAAGTTTTCAATATTTAATATTCTTTTTAATATTAAATCAGATACGATTTGACTGTTTAATCTACTTTTCATGTCATTTTTAAGCGCTTCAGGTTTTACTTTAAGTAAATACCATTCACTTTTTATGTAGAGGCAAACCTCACTTTTATTAAAAGGTGATTGGTGGTTTTTTAATTTTTTAATTTCAAAATAACTTTTCAAATTATTAATTAATTCATTTTTACTAAGCGTTCCAATATCTTTTACTATTCTATTGAATTCAAATATTTTTAAATCGTTTTGATTTATAAAAAGAGAAAGAAAATAATTTCCATTTTCGAGCTCCGGATTAGATTTTTGAAATAATGATGAGGAAGCTATTCTATGATGCCCATCTGCAATATAAATATTATTAAGTTTGTCAAATTCGTTGATAATTTCGTTTATTTCTTTTTTTCCATCTATTAACCATAGTTCATGACTTTTTTTATCTGTTGTTGTGAACTCATACTCTGATCTTTTGGATGTCTCAGATAGAATGATTTTATTAATTTTGTTAGATGGCTGGTAGGCTAGCAGTACTGGTTCAGCATGAAAATTACAAGAATCAAGATATTTTTTGAATACTCTTTTTCTTTTGTCAATAATATTTTCGTGTTTTTTAATTTTATTTTCTTGGTAATCTTTTACAGAAGCGCCTCCAATTATTCCTGTAAAAACACCATAGTTGGTAGTTTGCCTATATAAATAAAAAATAGATTTTTCTTCTTTAATTAAAAACTTATTTTTTTTGAATTCTTCGTACCTATTTTTAATAAGTTTAAACCTTTCAGTGCTATTGGGTTTGGATCTATTACTTTGGTTAAATTCTGGATTTATTACATGCAAAAATGAATATGGATTACTTTCTAATTTTGACTTAAGTTGTGTTTTATGATAGGTGTAAAATGGTCTTGAGCAAATTAGATGAGCTTTGTTTCTAACAGGTCTAACAGCTTTAAATGGTTTGATTTTGGCCAAATTATTTTTTGTAAAAGGTAATAATTTTTTGTGCCAATTCTTTTCCTATTCTTTCTTGAGCTTCTAAAGTAGCTGCTCCTATGTGTGGAGTTAACGAAATTTTTTCATTTTTTAAAAGTTTTTTGGAAGGTTTTGGTTCTCCAACAAAAACATCTAGAGCCGCGAAACTAACTTTATTGGATTGTAATGCATTAATTAATGCTTGTTCATCAATTACACCACCTCTGGCTGCATTAACTATTCTTACTCCATCTTTCATTTTTTCAAATTCCTTACTTCCAATAATTGCATTTCCATCTTTTGGCATAGGGACATTTAGAGAAATAAAATCTGAATTGCTTAATAGCTCTTCCATTGATGTAGTATCTATCGTAACTTCTATTTTTTCCTTAGCAATATCCATTTCAATGGATGCTTTTTCCATAAATGGATCGTAAGCCAAAATATTCATTCCAGCACCTAAAGCATACTTAGCTGTATTCTGGCCAATTCTTCCAAAGCCAATAATACCTAAAGTCTTACCTCTTAACTCAATCCCTTTAGCATATTTCTTTTTTAAAACTTTAAAATCATTTTCTCCATTTTCTGGCATGTTTCTATTGGACTCAAATACGGATCTTGAAATACTAAATAGGTGAGCCATCACCAATTCTGCAACTGACTGAGAAGAAGCTGCCGGTGTATTTATTACTAGTAAACCTTTCTCTTTTGCATATTCAACATTTATATTGTCCATACCAACACCACCTCTCCCAATTATTTTAATTGAAGGGCAATTGTCAATAATGTCATTCCTAATTTCTGTGGCACTTCTAACTAAGATTACTTCAATTTTATTTTCATTTATGTAACTCACTAAATCGGATTGATTTACGTGATTTGTTTCAATATTAAAACCTGCATTTTCTAATTGATCAATTCCAGATTTTGAAATTCCATCGTTTGCTAAAATCCTCATAATTACCCTTTTTTATTTTCTAATTCCTTCATAATGTCTACCAAAATACTTACACTTTCAAAAGGCATTGCATTGTACATAGATGCTCTAAAGCCACCCACAGACCTGTGGCCTTTAAGACCATTGATGTTGGCTTCCACTAACATTTTATTAAATGTTTCATTTAATGCTTCATTGGTAAGTGTGAAAGTGACATTCATTGAGCTTCTGTCTTTTTTATTAGCTGTTCCAAGGAACAAAGAATTTTTATCTATTTGGTGGTAGATAAGTTTTGATTTTTTTTCATTTTGTTCTTCGATATAAGATAATCCACCAATTCTCTTTAACCACCTAAGATTAAGCATTGACGCATAAATAGGAAAAACTGGTGGTGTGTTGAACATGGAGTCTTTATCACTATGTGTTTTTAAATCTAACATAGTTGGAATTGAGACACTACTTTTACCTAATATTTCTTTTTTACATATGTAGAGAGTAGTTCCTGCAGGTCCCATATTTTTTTGAGCCCCTGCGTAAATCAAGTCAAAATCTTCAATATTTATTATTCTTGAAAATATGTCAGATGACATATCACAAGCTAAAGGAATTTCACCAGTATAAAAGTTTTTAATCTGTGTGCCGAAAATGGTATTGTTGGAAGTTACATGGAAATAATCAATGTTTTTTTCGAAAGAATAATCTTTTGGAATATAATTAAAATTTTTGTCTTCAGAGGAAGCAATTGTAATTGAGTTACCCATAAAGGAAGCCTCTTTTGCTGCTTTTTTTGCCCATGCACCAGTCACTAAATATCCTCCAGTTTTGTGCGCGCCCATTAGGTTATATGCTGCTGTTAGAAATCCTAAACTTGCTCCACCTTGTAAAAATAATACTTCATAACTATCTGGAACATTTAAAACTTCTCTTACAAGTTGTCTGGCTTCTTCCATAACAGCAACAAAATCAGCACTTCTGTGAGAGATTTCAATTAGCGAAAGACCAGATTCGTTAAAATTTAAAATACTTTCAGCAGATTTCTCAAATACTTCATTAGGAAGAATACAAGGACCTGCACTAAAATTATGAACTTTTGACATATCAATTTTTAATTGGTAAAATTGTAAAATAAAATCTAGTGAATTGTAGTGTTTAATCTTAATTTATTAACTTTTTTCAAACCGTTATTAACAAATCAATCCTTAAGTTATTTATTGGGGTCATTAAAAGGTCTTTTGAAAACTTTAAGAGATTTAGCGTCAAAATCTCTTTTGAAATCCCATTGATTTTCATTCCACTGAAATGCATCAAAACTAAGATCAGTCACATACCAATCTGCAAATTCTTTTAAATGTGGAGATGGAGGCATTAAGTGGTCAAATATTAGGTAATCTTGTTTTCTTGCTTGTCTATGTTTTAAAGACATGTAAGATTGTTTACTATATTGGAAGATTACTCTTTTTTTTGTTTTACCATCTGGATATTTAAAAATGGGGACTCCAAATTGGATTTTATTTTTTTTACTTATTGTCATGGATTCGATAATCTTTTTGTTGGAAAACATATTATTTCCGTCCCATCCTAAAAGTGTGTAAACTGTTTTGTTTTTTCTCTCCTTGGGAATTATAGAGTAGTATAATGCTCCATACCAAGAATTTGCGTCTAAGGAAGCGTACTCAATTTCAGGGATTTCATTTTTAAAATCAGTTAATTTTAAGAGTTTAAAATTTTTCATTAATATCCAACATTCATAATGTTGTCTCTGGTTAGATAATTCAATGTTCCAATTAAAAATTCTGAAATTACCATCATGAGATATTTCTGTACTCATAAATTTTGAAAGACTGTCAAATGGATAATTAAATATTTCATCATTGGATATAGCTTCTTCCAGAACATTTTTAAACTCCTTGTTTAATTGCATTGCTTTATCATAGTTTTTCTCAAAATGAACATTCTCAAGTTTACTAATTAGTTTTAGTTCGTAATCTTTGAGAGTTTGAGATGTAAAAGCACCAAAAAATAACAAAAAACAAAAACTAAATTTCCATTTTAACATAAAATAAATTTAATAAAAATGTAGGTACTAGGAAATATGAAGGCTATCCTTTTTTTCTAGTAAAGAGGCCCTTTCTTCCACGAAATCTTCATCTGGAACACAACAATCTACCGGGCATACAGCAGCGCATTGTGGTTCTTCATGAAATCCAACACATTCTGTGCATTTATCAGTTACAATAAAATAAACATCCATATCAACAGGTTCATTTTTTTTATCTGCATCTACTTCGATTAGAGAATTTTTTCCTGTATAATTTCCTTTGAGTGATGTCCCGTCAGAAAACTTCCATTCTGCACCTCCTTCATAAATTGCAGTATTTGGACATTCTGGTTCACAAGCACCACAATTAATACATTCGTCTGTTATTTTAATTGCCATTTAATAATGGTTGTTAATTTTGTACAAATATAACATGTTAATGATAAAACCTAAAAACGTTTATAAAAAAGCTTCCCTTATACAATTTGGTAAATTTCTTAGGAATTTTTTAGATTCTGATTCTTGGCCGGGCTTCCAGTCTGGAGTAGATCAAATAGAATTTGATAATTTTCAATTATCTATAGAAAAAGCGCAATTAAACAATGCTTGGTTTTCTAGAAAAATGATTTGCTTATCTCTTGAGTCTTGGGCCAAAAACTTAACCGAAGACAATATAGATAAATGGATAAATAAATATGAATTTCCAACTCAAATAAATAAAAATGTTCTTATAATATGTGCTGGTAATCTACCATTAGTAGGGCTTCATGATATTGTTTGTTGTATTTTACTTAACTTAAAAACTCAGGTAAAGCTTTCTAAAAATGATAATATTCTCATTCCTGCAATTTTAAATATTCTTTATTTATTTGATTTTGAACTTCAAGATAGAGTTAGGATTTGTGACGAAAAGCCAGATAATTATAACTCTGTAATTGCAACAGGAAGTAACAATAGTAATAGATATTTCGAATATTATTTTGGTAAAAATCCTCATATTTTTAGAAGAAATAGGACATCTGTAGCAGTTATTCATTCTGAAATCACAGACGAAGAGTTAAAGAGTCTTTCTCATGATATGTTGCAATATTATGGTCTAGGATGTAGATCTGTAACAAAATTATACTTACCTGAAAACTTTAGTATTGATAGGATATATAATTGTGTTTTTAATTACAAAGATTTAATAAATCATAATAAGTACATGAACAATTACGACTACAATAGATCCATTTTTTTATTAGGAAAAAAGGTATTTTTTGACAATGGATTTTTAATTTTAAAGGAAGAAAAGTCATTATTTTCACCAATAAGCGTTGTAAACTTTGAATATTATTCTAGCTTAGAAAACTTAGAAAAAGAAATAAATCATTTGTCAACTGAAATTCAGTGTAGGGTAGGAGAAGGAGGAATTGCATTAGGAACCGCCCAAAAACCAGAGCTTTGGGATTATGCAGATGGTGTAGATACCATTGATTTTTTAACAAATATTTAAAAAGTGATAAAGTTTTTTATAGTATTTTGAAAAAAAATTAAATTTATGTCAACATTAACAAAAGAAATACAAGTTAGTATATCTCCCAATAAAGCAGTTGAAATGCTAAAAGAAGGTAATCAAAGATTCTTACATAAAAATGAACAAATTAGAGATCTACATGTACAAGTTCAAAACACAAGTGATGGACAATTTCCATACGCTGTAGTTCTTAGTTGTATAGACTCAAGAGTTCCAGTAGAACTAGTTTTTGATCAAGGCGTTGGAGATATTTTTAGCGCAAGAGTAGCTGGAAATATTATCAATGAAGATATTTTAGGATCTATAGAATATGCATGTGGTGTTGCTGGTTCAAAGGCTATATTAGTTTTAGGACATACAAAGTGTGGTGCTGTAACTTCTGCTTGTAAGGGAGTTGAGTTAGGTAATATCACAGCTTTGTTAAGTAAAGTAAAACCAGCTATTGCTAACGTTCAAGAAAGAGATGGAGAAGTTGAAGTAGAAGAGGTTACTAAAGCGAATGTGCATCAATCCATAAAAGAAATTAGAGAGAAAAGTTCAATATTAGCAGATTTAGAAACTGAAGGGAAGATTAAGATAGTTGGTGCTGTTTATCATGTTGAAGACGGACGAGTTTCTTATTTATAGTAATACTTACAACAGAAACTTTTTAAATTTTTGGTTTCTGATTATATGTTATCAAAATAATAAATAAGGGTCTTTATTCAAGAAAAACAATTATTTCATCTTTTGATATTTCAACATTAATATGTTCTTGAACAGTGGTTGAGAGTGTTAAACCAACCCAATCTGCTTTTATAGGAAAGTTTCGGTGTCTTCTATCAACTAGTACAACTGTGTTCATTTTCTTAATGTCTTGACCTAGTAAAAATGCAGCTGCATGCATTAAAGTTTTTCCTGAATTTAATACATCGTCAATTAGAATTATTTTTTTGTTACTAAAGGAAGTTTCCGGATTTAAAACAACTTTACTTTTTAATGGTTGCTTTTTATTTATTTTTAGTTCAATTAGCTTTACTTCAGATATCAAGTTGCTTTTCTCAATTAAGGCTTTTAATTTTTCAGCTAATAAAAACCCGTTGTTAGATATTCCAACAATAAATAATTCCTTTTCGTTATGGTACTCTTCAATGATTTGAAAAGCGATTCTTTCTAACTTTTTATTAACCTGGTCACCATTTAATATTAACGAACTTAATTTCCCCATTTACTAAAATCTTGCTACTAATTTAAGATTTAATCTTCTAGATGTTAAAAAACTAGGAATAGAATATTGTCTTCCACTAACATCTCTTATCCAAGTATAGTTGGTGGTGTTGGATATGTCTAATAAATTAAAAACCTCAAATGCAATCCACATAGACTCAATACCGTTCAAAATAGACTTGTCTTTAAATTTTGACTTATCTGTTTCATTGTTAATTAAATCTTTTGAAAACCCAATATCTACCCTTTTATAAAAACTAGATCTTAAGGTATCAGAAAATCTCTGATTTCCTGGTGGTCCATAAGGGAGTCTGGAGCCAACTAAAACATTAATATTTACTTTCATTGTGCTCCACTTAACTTTATCTGTATCCCAATTGTTTGGCATTTGGTCTTGAAAAAACATAGAAAATGAAAGTCGTTGGTCTGTAGGCCTAGGAATTAATCCAGGTTCAAAACCCGTACTATCGACAATATTTTGATCTATGGTATATCCAGGTATAATTTTCTCACCCTCTTGATTAAAATATTCGTAGTAAAAGTCGTTTTTAATATCTTCTTTGGTTTGAAGCCAACTTAAAGAAGCGTAAGATTGAATACCTTCAACAAACTCACCATTTATTTTTAAGTCTATTCCTCTAGCATATCCAGAAGCTAAATTTTCACCATAGTAATTAACCCTTACGTTTTCAATTTCATATGGTATAATATCTTCTAAAAATTTGTAATAAATTTCTGATCCGACTTTGAATTTTCTATCCCACATATTGAAAACTAAATCTCCACCCGCAACTATATGAATAGATTTTTGTGCTCTTATCATAGGATTAAGTTCTCCATTTAAATTTCTTGCAGCTCTATAAAAAGGAGGTTGGTAATAATAGCCGGTTGCCAATCTAAAAGTTATATTTTGTCTTGAGATTTTTTGATTTTCAAATTTGTAAAAAGCAGGTCGCCATTTGAAATTTATTCTAGGTGAAAGTACTATTTGGTTGTTATAAGACCAGTAATTTGCTCTAAGACCAACAGTAGCTGTAAAATAATCTTGAGTTGAAAATATTGTATCGATACTAGTATTACTATCTTCCTTATAGATTAAATGAATATTTTTTTCTCTATTGAATTTAAATCTATGTTGCACAAATCCTGTAATCCTTGAAGATTCAATTTCATTATTTGCTTTGATAAATTTACTTAAATGTAGTTCCTGGTAAGGAATATTTGACGAGTCTTGATATCCAATACTATCTGCTTCTCTCGGTGTGTTGAACCTTGCAGAATCAAGATAGTTCCATTCTTTTATCGTGTTTCTAACTTGTTCACTTTGGACTTTTATTCCCCAAGATGTTTTCTGATTTCCTTGATTAAAATCTCCTCTATGACTGAAGTTGATTACATTGGCTCTAAGTTGATTTCTAGCGTGGATTAGAAATGCTCCAACACCTCTGTTGTAAGCTATATCTCCATATTGATCACTTCCCAAGTCTCTCTCCAATTCATCAAGTCTATATTCGCCTAGTAAATCAAAATATTCTGTCTCATCGGTATTAAATGTTGAAATAAAATAATTTAAAGATAAATTATCTGATTTTTGATGCTTAAGAGCTACTGCTCCCATATAGGTTTTATATTGAGTATTCTCTAGTCCTTCGTAATAGACGGTAAATCGCAAAGCTTCATTAATATTTCCAAAATTCGTTTGTCTATTTTCTGGCTTCACCGAAAAAAGATTATTTGCAGTGGTTCCAAAAATAGAAAGCTTTAATTTTTCATTGATATTAAAATTAATCAGTCCCTGAACATCCATAAATCTTGGTTGGTATTCTCCTTTAGTATCTAAAGCCCCTAATAGATATGCGTTGGTTCTGTACCTAAATCCTATATTATAGTTAACTAGAGAACTTGGTCTGTCTCCAAATTGAATTTGGGTACCTAGAAGACTCGTAGATAGATTTGCTTCAAAAGCTACTGGTTCTTTGTATGAAATATCTAATACGCTTGAAAGCTTATCTCCATATTTCGCATCAAAACCACCTGCGGAAAAAGTTATATTTTCTACCATAGATGGGTTTATAAAACTTAGTCCTTCTTGTTGTCCTGATCTAGCTAAAAAAGGTCGATATACTTCTATGCCATTTACATAAATTAGATTTTCATCAAAGTTTCCTCCTCTCACACTAAAACCACTCGACAATTCATTATTCTGTCTTACCCCAAAACCAACAGAGGAAAGTAAGCCCTCTATATTGCCACTTGGTAATGCAATATTGGATGCATTGATGGTAGGTAGTATTTCTGTTGGAGAACTACCAGGATCCTTATATTCAACTTCTAAAGTTTTTAAAACTTTATTTCTCATTTTAATATTTAGAGTTGAATTTTTTTCAGGATTTATGGATTTAGTTATTTTTTTGAAATTCACATGGGTTATTTCAATGGTTGTTTTAAAATTACTCAATGAAAGATAGAACAAGCCATTTTTGTCCGATACTGCACCAGTAGTTTCCTCTATCTCATTAATAATTGCTTTAATATTTGCATTGCTGATAGGTTTTCCATTTATGTCTCTAACATTACCCTTAAGAATAATTTTTTCTTGTCCAACAACTATTATTGAAATCAATAAACCAAAAAATAATAAATTATATTTTTTAAAAAGATTCATTTCTTGTTTTTAAAATCTCCTCTTTTCCATGCTTGAATAAATTGTGCCCACGCAATGGGATTCAATAAACTTATTGGTGCATACTGACCAGCATAATATAGCTTGTTTTGAATTTGCTGTTGTTGCCATTTGAAATTAAGTGCCCCATCCATTGGTGTAAACTGCATCCTTTCATAAAGTTTTTCTCTTGCAAGATTATTCATAGCTCTTTTATAATCGTCATTGGGTATCTCAGTTTCAACAAATGCTTTTGCAAATTGTTCTTTAGATGGCCAAGGATATATAACGACTGTGTTTAGCATTATAGTGTCTTGGTACATTACATGAATTAATGAGTATTTATTTGTAGTGAGTGAATCGGGTATAGAAAAACTAGATTTTTTATAGCCTATGCTACTAAATACTATTGTATCTCCCTTTTTAGCTACAAAAGAAAAATATCCAAAATAATCTGATATAGTACCACGTTTTGTTTGGTTGTCTATTATAGTACAATAAGGCACTGGTTGTAAACTATCTTCAGCAATAACAACTCCACTGAATTGTATATAATTTTCATCGTTTTGGGCTAATGAATTAATTATTAAACCAAAGAAAAAAAGATTTGCCAGATATATTTTTAAAACTCTATTAATTTTTTTATTTATTAAATTCTTTAAATACTAAAAATTAAAATCCCCGAAATTATTCCAGCTGAAATGGTGAGAATATTTTTAATTTTTCTTTTTGAGTTATGATGGTCTTCAAAAATTAACAAAGTAGTAATATGCAGGAGCATTCCACAAGAAATAGCTAATAAGTTCAAGGAAAATCCTCTAAAAAAATCAATATTAATTATAAGCTCTCCAAAAACTCCACCTAAGGGACTAGAGACTGCAAACAAGAAAAGAAAAATAAACTTTTTTAAATAACTTGAATTTATGGTGTTTAAAAAAATAATCAATACTGCGGCAATTGGTAATTTGTGAATAAGAATTGTAGATAGATATATAGTGGAAAAGGAGCTCTTAATATTAGTGATTGTATGTTGATGAAACGATGATTCAATAGTGTTAATTGGCATTCCTTCAATGAACGAATGGATCGCTAAACCAATGAAAATAACAATTAATTCTTTGTTAGAAATTTCACCATGAAGATGCACATGCCCATGTTCAATTCCTTTTGAAAGAAGCTCAAGAAGAATTTGAATTATAAACCCTGCTAATAAGTAATAGCCAAGTTCATGATTGTGAGATGAAAATAGTTCTGGTAAAACATGGGTGCATAAAAGTGTTAATACTAAAGCTACACTGAAAGAAATAATTATGGGCTTAAATTTTTCAATTTTTTTGTAAAGAATTTCTGTTAAAACTCCAACTATCAAAACACTTAAAAATAAAATTTCAATCATTAGCTAATTTTTTTGGCACATAAAATTAATCTACTGCTATTTAAATCGTAAGGGTTCATTTGGTAATCTCCATAACTAGAAATAATTTCAAATCCTGAAATTTCAAACATTTTTTTAAAATCTTCAATATTTAAGAGTTGTACTTTTTCCTGAAAATCATATACAGTGTCACCGTCTTTTATTTCAATTTTTTTAACTATATAATTGTTAATTATCTGTTTGTGGATGTTAAATCTAATCCCGCTAATATCTTTAGATTCTTTTGATCCGTTAATGGTCATTTTTATTTTTTCTGAATTTAAAAAATCAATAAAAAGTAATCCATTTTTGTTAAGGTGATTGTAACAAGATTTTAATACTTTTATATTGTCTTCATTTTTTTTAAAATAGCCAAAGCTTGTAAAAAGATTAAATATGTATTCATATTTGGTGTTTGTATCAAAATTTCTCATGTCGGAAATAAAAAATTTTAGATTTTCTTTTTTATTTTCATTGGCTAGTAAAATATTTAACGAAGAAATGTCTATTCCATGTACCAATTTAAAATAGTTACCTAAACTTATTGAATGTCTTCCATTTCCACATCCAAGATCTAAAACAGATTTATTTGATTTTAAAGGTAAATTAGAAATAATATTTTTAATGAAATCACTTGCTTCATTTTTATTTCTTGATTTATAAAGTATGTGGTAATACTTGGAATTAAACCAATTTATAAACCAATCATCTCTGTTACTCATTGCACTTTCTTATTACAAATGTAAATCTAACATATAATTTATTTTCAAAAGCTTTTTTTGTCTATACATTCAACAATTTATTATATTTGGCTAAAGAATATGGCTACAACAACATTTGATTTATATAATTTAATGGAACGAGATAAGGTTCTATTAGCTTTTAAGGGTACAGTTACATCCGATTTATTGTCCTCAGTATTTCAAATTATGGAATCTAAAATGGAAGATTTAAATGATTCCCCAGCTACAAAAAAGAAGGTTTTTAATGTTTTGGTTGAATGCCTCCAAAATTTATACCACCACATAGATGATTTTGATAATGAAAATGCAATTTATGAAAGTTCAAAAGGAGATAAAAAATCAGCTATATTTAGCATAAGCAGGCATGAAGACCATTACAATATCGTTACTGGAAACTTCATTTATCCTAAAAATGTTGATGAAATAACTTCTAAAATTACATATATCAATTCTCTTGACAGAGATCAACTTAAAACATATTATAAAGAAATTTTAGGTAATGGGAAATTAAGTAAAAAAGGTGGTGGTGGATTAGGATTAATTGACATAGCTAAAAAATCTAGAAATAAACTAGGTTATAGTTTCAAAGAAATAGACGAAGATTATTCTTTCTTTACGTTAATAGTTAAAATTTTAAAAAAATAGATATGGAAGATTTAAAACACGAAGGTTCTGCAAAAACACCTGTAGTAGAGTTCAATTCTAATGGTGAATTATTGCTCAAAGGCAGATCAATTCCAGAAAACTCAATTGAATTTTATAAACCGTTAATTGAATGGTTAGAATCTTATTCTGAATCTCCAAATAGTACAACAGTTTTAAGTGTTCAGCTAGAATACTTTAATACTAGTTCATCAAAATGTATTTTGGATGTATTTAAAAAACTAGAATCAGTTTCGGGAAGTGAAATAACTGTTAAATGGCATTATGAAGAAGATGATGAAGATATGTTAGAGGCGGGAGAAGATTATGAGGCTATTATTGATTTACCTTTTGAGATGATAGAAGTAGAAGAGATATAATCTTTAAAATTATTTAATATTAAAGCTGTCTCTTTGGGCAGCTTTTTTTTTATCCTATGAAAAAAACCATAATTACATTAGATGGTCATTCTGGTTGTGGAAAGAGTACTTTGGCTAAGTTGCTTGCCAAAGAATTAAATTTTCTTTACATTGATACTGGTGCTATGTATAGAGCAATTTCTTTATTTTTTTTAGAATCTAACCAAATTCTTAAAAATGGAAAATTAAGTTCAGATTTTAAAAACACATTAGATTCGGTGAATATTGACTTTTCAAAACCAAACGAAAAAGGAGAAAGTTGGGTAAGATTAAATGGAGAAATGGTTGAGGATAAAATAAGGAATATAGAAATTTCTAATTTGGTTAGTGAGATAAGTAAAAACGCTTTAGTTAGGAAGAAAATGGTTTTAATACAACAATCCTATTCAGCCATTAGAAATCTTATAATGGACGGTAGAGATATTGGTTCTGTAGTTTTTCCAAATGCAGACATTAAATTTTGGGTTACTGCATCAGCAGAAAAAAGAGCATACAGAAGATGGTTAGAGTACAAGCAAAAAGGTAAAAATATTTCCATTCAGGAGGTTACCCAAAACATTAATTTTAGGGATAAAAATGATCAAAACAGAAAAGTAAGTCCATTAATTAAACCTTTAAATTCAATAATTATTGACAGCACTGATATGAATATAGAACAGACATTTAATTTTGCATTAACCCATATTCAAAACTATCTCAAAAAATAAATTGGAAAGAATTTTATTTGAAATAGCTTATAATGGAGCCAATTACCATGGTTGGCAAAAGCAAGACAACGCTTCAACAATTCAAGAAACAATAGAAAAAAACTTGTCTGTTTTACTTAAATCTAATATCAATATTGTCGGATGCGGTAGAACAGACACTGGTGTTCATGCAGAACAGTATTTTTTTCATGTAGATATTTCTAAAGAACAAGATTTTAACTCGCTTTTAAACAGGTTAAATCTTATCCTCCCATCAGATATCTTAATCAAAAATTACGAAATTAAAAATCCTGATTTTCATGCAAGATTTAATGCTTTAAGCAGAACTTATGAATATAGAATATCTCAAAAAAAAGAACCTTTTTTAAATACTATGTTTAATCATATAAGTCATAATATAGACATTGATTTAATGAATGAGTCGTGTAATAAATTGATAGGTTTTAATGATTTCAGATCTTTTAGTAAAGTACATACTGAAGTAAATAATTTTAAATGTCATATTTATCAAGCATTCTGGAAACAAAAAAACCACAAGATTATTTTTACAATTAAAGCGAATAGATTTTTAAGAAATATGGTTCGCGCTATTGTAGGAACTATGTTACTTGTTGGTAGAAATAAAATTTCTTTAGAAGATTTTTGTGATATTATTGCATCTAAAAGCAGATCTTCTGCAGGTCCTTCTGTAAAAGCCAAAGGATTATTTTTAACGAAAGTTGATTACAATAGTAATGCGTAATAATTATAAAAAAAATTGGGATTCTAAATTGTTTAGAAGAATTATGGGGGTTTCAAAACCTCATATTCATTTATTAATTTATGGTTTGGTTTTAACTTTTACTCTTGCTTTTCTTTCCCCATTGAGACCCTATATTATTGGTAAGCTGGTTGGAGAATATGTGAGATTATCCGACGAAGAATCTTTGTTTTATGGAGCATTACTAGTAGTAGTGATTTTAATTGTAGAATCTTTAATGTTAATAGCAGTTTCTTATCTATCCAGTGACCTTGGCCAAAGAGTAATTAAGGACCTAAGAGATCAGTTATTTAAACACATTACCAAACTTAAACTCAGATATTTTGATCAAAAACCGATAGGAATGTTGGTCACTAGATCGGTCAGTGATATGGAAACAATTGCTGAAATATTTTCGCAAGGAATTTTAGTGATAGCTGGTGATTTACTCAAATTGACTGGTGTACTTAGTTTTATGTTTTATATCAATTGGAAATTAACTTTAATTGTCCTAATTCCAATACCAATTCTTCTTATATGTACTAAGATTTTTAAGAATGCAATTAAAACTTCTTTTCAGGAGGTCAGAAAGCAAATATCCGTACTTAATTCTTTTGTTCAGGAGCATATTACCGGGATGAATATTGTACAAATATTTAGTAGGGAAGGGGTAGAGGCTCAAAAATTTAGCAAAATAAATTATGCACACAAAAAAGCCCATATAAAAGGGATTATGGCCTATTCAATATTTTTCCCAGTAGTAGAAATATTAAGTGCAACCTCAATTGCTTTATTGGTTTTATTTTGCATTTGGTCTATTTCTTATGGTGGAGTAGATTACGGAACTGTTACTACCGAAATGATGTCATTTGTCCTTTATGTAAGTATGCTTTTTAGACCAATTAGAATGTTAGCAGATAGGTTTAACACTCTGCAAATGGGAATGGTAGGTTCTGCAAGAGTTTTTGAGCTTTTAGATAATAAAGAATATATTTTTCAAAATGATCATTTACAACCTAAAAGTTTCAATGGAAATATAAAATTTAATAATGTTCATTTTTCTTATGACGACAAAACATCTGTATTTAAGGGTTTAACTTTTGAGGTTAATGCAGGAGAAACAGTTGCTATTGTTGGTCCAACAGGGGCAGGTAAAACCTCCTTAATAAATTTAATTTCTAGATATTATGAATTTCAAAAAGGGAGTATCCAATTGGACGATTTTAATATTCGAAATCTAGATTTAGATTTTCTAAGATCTAAAATTGCAGTTGTCTTGCAAGATGTTTTTCTTTACAATACATCAATTTTAGAAAATATTACTATTGGAAATAGAAATATTTCAAGAGAGGAGGTAATAGAATCTGCTAAAAAAGTTGGAGTCCATGACTTTATTATGCAGTTGCAAAAAGGTTACGATTTTAAAGTCAAAGAAAGAGGAGGGCTTTTATCATCTGGTCAAAGACAGATAATAGCTTTTTTAAGAGCCTATGTTTATCAACCTCAACTACTCATTTTAGATGAGGCGACATCATCTGTAGATTCCTTATCTGAAGAATTTATTCAGAATGCAACAGAAGAAATTACAAAGTATAGAACTTCAATAATAATAGCCCATAGACTATCTACTATTCAAAATGCAGATTGTATTTTTGTTATGGACCAAGGGCAAATTGTAGAACAGGGTAAACATAGGGAGCTTCTGAAGAAAAAGGGCAAATATTTTGAACTTTATAAAAATCAGTTTATTCGTCAGAATACTTCTGTAATTTAAATGTATTCTTTTAAATGATTTTTGGTGTGTGAAAAGACTTTGCTTTTAACAAAGTTTTCGGGACTACCTTCATATACTAAAGTTCCTCCTTTATCACCTCCTTCAGGCCCTAAATCCACTATCCAATCTGCAGATTTAATGATGTCCATATGGTGTTCAATAATTACAACATGGTGTCCAATCTCTACTAAATCCTGAAGTGCTTTTATAAGTTTTTTAACATCGTGGAAATGCAATCCAGTAGTTGGTTCATCAAAGATAAAAAGCTTTTTCTGCTTTGATTTATTCTGGCTTAGAAAGGAAGCTAGTTTTATCCTTTGTGCTTCGCCACCACTAAGAGTGTTGGAAGCTTGTCCTAGTTGTACATATTCAAGACCAACTTCTGAAAGAGCAAATATTTTGGCTTTAATCTTTTTACATAGGGTATTGTCTTCATTAAAAAAATCAAGACTCTCTTCAACGGTCATTTCTAATACTTGAGAAATATTTTTTCCTTTAAATTTAACTTTTAGAACTTCTTCTTTAAACCTTTTCCCGTCACACTCGTCACATTTCAAATGAACATCTGCCATGAATTGCATAGAAATTGTTAATTGTCCTTCACCTTGACACTTTTCACACCTTCCACCATCGACATTAAAACTAAAATAACCTGGTTTAAACCCTTTTGCTTTGGCATGCTTTTCACTTGCGAAAAGTTGTCTTATATCGTCATAGCCTTTGGTATAGGTTATGGGGTTTGATCTTGAGCTCTTACCGATAGGATTTTGATTAATATACTCCACCCCATTTACTAAATCAAAATTTATCTTTATTTCATTACAGTGATTTGCTTTTACCAATCCAGTCAAGAAAAATCTTTCCAAAAAAGTATGAAGTATTTTTCCAATTAAGGTAGATTTACCGCTTCCACTTACACCAGTTACTACACAAATTTGATTCAATGGTATTTTAACCGTTATATTTTGAAGATTATGCAAATATGCCTGATCAATTATTATAAAGTCCTTTGGTTTTCTCCTTATTTTTGGAACTTCAATCTTATATTCTCCAGTAAGATATTTCGCTGTTAAACTTTTACTAGCCTTGATTAATTCGCTATGATTACCCTTAAAAACTACCTTTCCGCCATGTCTTCCTGCTTGAGGGCCAATATCAATAATCATATCTGCTGATTTCATCATTTCTTCATCGTGTTCGACGACAATTACAGAATTACCAACGTCTCTTAATTTTTTTAGAACTTCAATTAACCTAAGACTATCTCTTGGATGTAATCCAATAGATGGTTCATCCAAAATATACATAGAACCCACCAAAGAACTTCCAATTGATGTTGCTAGGTTTATTCTTTGAGATTCTCCACCTGAAAGTGAATTAGAAGCCCTTTCCATAGTTAAATATCCAAGACCTACATCTTTCAAATAACTGAGTCTAGAATTTATTTCATCTATAATTCTTTTGGCAATTTTTTGATCTTCAGAATCCAATTTTAGAGCTTTAAAAAATAGGATAGAATCACTAATAGCCATTCTATTTATTTCACTAATTGACTTGTTATTTATTTTTACATAATCTGCATCTGCTCTTAATCTACTTCCACTGCAAGAATTACATTTGGTTTTTCCTCTATATCTAGAGAGCATCACTCTATACTGTATTTTATATGTGTTTTTTTCAAGAAAATTAAAAAACGCATAAATGCCTTGAAAGTAACTATTCCCATTCCATAGTAATTCAATATTTTTCTTAGATAAATTTCTAATTGGTTCATGAACTGGAAAGTTGAAATAATGAGCATTATTAATAAGTTCAGCTTTCCAAACACTCATTTTTTCTCCTTTCCAACAAACTATGGCGTCTTGATAAACACTTAAATTAGGATTGGGAATTACCAGTTCAGAATCTATTCCAGTAACTTTTCCAAACCCTTCACATTTCTTACATGCGCCAAAAGGACTATTAAAAGAGAAAAAGTCTAAGCTAGGTTCTTCAAATAAAATCTCATCTTTTAGAAAAAGGTTATTGAATTTCTTAATTGTTGGTTGGCAGCCATTAAATGTAATTATATTACATTTTCCTTTTCCTTCGTTAAATCCAAGTTCAAGAGATTCCAAAATTCTAGATTGATTTTCAGGACTATTGTCATTGGTTATCCTATCTATTATTATTTCTAAATTCTCAGGTTCATGCCCTTTTTCTAAGGCAATTGCTTTTCCATTTTTCCATAATTTAGAATAGCCTTGTTGGATATAGATTTGTATTTGCTCATCCGATGTTCTCCCTTTTGGAATGTTCAACGGACATGAAATCATAAGTTTAGAATCTTTAGGAAGTCCAAGAACATAATTTAAAACATCTTCAGGATTATCTTTAGTTACTATCTGTTTACTTACAGGAGAATATGTTTTCCCTATTCTAGCATATAATAGTTTTAAATAGTCATAAATTTCTGTAGTGGTTCCGACAGTACTTCTAGGATTGGAGGAATTAACTTTTTGTTCGATAGCAATTGCAGGTGAAATCCCTTTGATATCGTCAATATCTGGCTTTTCAATTCTACCTAAAAATAACCTTGCATATGAGCTAAGACTTTCGATGTATCTTCTGTGGCCTTCAGCATAAAGAGTGTCAAATGCTAGTGAAGATTTTCCTGATCCAGAAACACCGGTTAAAACAGTTAATTTGTTTCTTGGAATAGAGACACTAATATTCTTTAGGTTGTGTACCCTAGCACCAATAATCTCAATATTTTTATAAATTTTAACTCCCATCTATGTTTGAAACAGTTTGCAAAAATAATAGAATTGTTTTCAGTTAATCAATTTGTTTCCTATATTTGAACTTTAATTTTAAAATCACTGCCTATATAACCATTCTACTTTAATAATTTATTTTTTAACAATTAAACGTAGAATTATGTACGCAAATGAAAGTGATGAAATCCTAGTAAATAAGTTTCGCTTAGGAGATAACAAAAGTTTTGATGCAATTCTTTTAAAATATCAGCAAAGAGTATTTTCATACATTCTTAAAATGGTTAAAGATCAAGACTTAACCAATGATATTTTTCAAGAAGTTTTTATTAAAGTGATTACAAGTTTAAAGAAAGACCACTATAATCACGAAGGCAAACTGCTATCTTGGATATTAAGAATTGCTCACAACCAAGTGATTGATCATTTTAGAAAGGATTCAAAAATGCCTATCGCTGGACGATCTCCAAGTCTTACAGATGATTTTAATATTTTTGATTTACTAGACTTAAAAGAAGACTCAATCGAAGATATTATGGTTAGTAAACAAATAATGGAAGATGTTAGATTATTGGTTGATGAATTACCAGAAGAACAAGTGGAAGTTGTGAGAATGCGTTATTTTCTTCAAATGAGCTTTAAAGATATTGCTGATAATACAGGAGTTAGTATCAATACCTCTTTAGGTAGAATGAGGTATGCTCTGATTAATCTTAGAAAATTAATTGAGGACAAAAAAATAATTTTAACCAACTCATAAAACAGACAATATTTTTTTTTTTGTATCGTTAGCGATCTATATAAATTTAGAAAAGCCTATGGTATGAAAACTACAAAACCCTTTTACAACAAAAAAGTAACAGAGCCTTCTGTTGAAACTATAATGAATATAAAGTCTTTTGCAAGAAATTATGTTTCTTGTTACTCAAGTAGTCTGAAAAGGAATATTGACTGGGTAAAAAATTAGTTATTTTAAGTATTCTGAAACGAAGAGTTCTTTTGTTTTATGTTTCCAGGAATAAAATCCTTCTCCAGATTTTACACCTAATTTTCCAGCTGTAACCATGTTTACAAGTAAAGGGCATGGAGCATATTTGTCCGTCCCAAATCCTTGCTGAAGAACTTTTAGAATTGCAAGACATACGTCTAGACCAATAAAATCTGCTAATTGCAATGGTCCCATAGGGTGTGCCATGCCAAGCTTCATAACAGTATCTATTTCTTCAACTCCAGCTACCCCTTCATGCAATGTAATAATTGCTTCATTGATCATTGGTATTAAGATTTTATTAGCTACAAATCCTGGAAAATCGTTTACTTCTACAGGAGATTTGTCAATTTTTTTTGAAACCTCCATAATGGTCTTTAATGTTTGACATGAAGTAGAATAGCCTTTGATTACTTCAATTAGTTTCATTATTGGAACAGGATTCATGAAATGCATTCCAATAACTTTGTCTGGTCTTGAAGTATTTGCTGCTATTTTTGTAATAGAGATAGAAGAGGTGTTGGTGGATAAAATACATTCTTTAGGACTGTGCAAATCAATTTCTTTGAAAATAGAAAGTTTTATATCTAAGTTTTCAGTAGCTGCTTCAATAACTAATTCGGCATTTTTAACACCGCTTTTTATTTCTGAAATCGTAGTTATATTTTTCAAAGTATTTTCTTTATGCAACTCAGTAATCTTCTCTTTGGCAACCATTCTGTCTAAATTCTTAGTAATTGTTTTAACTGCTTTTTCTAATGCGTTTTGAGAAACATCTATTAAATTAACTTTGTACCCATTCTGAGCAAAAACATGAGCTATTCCATTTCCCATTGTTCCAGCTCCTATTACAGAAATATTCTTCATCTTTTTATTTTTATTAAATATACTTACTATTGAGTTATTTCCCAGATCCTTTTAACATTATTATTATTGTGTAAAAAAGAATTTTCACATCTAAAACTAAGGACATATTTTCTACATAGAGTAAGTCAAACTTTAGTCTAGCAATCATTTCATCTACATTTTCTGCATAACCGTATTTAACTTGTCCCCAGCTAGTGATTCCAGGTTTGACATTGCTAATATGTTTGTAATGAGGTGCTTTTTTGATTATTTTATCAATATAAAACTGTCTTTCAGGTCTTGGACCTACCAATGACATATCTCCTTTAATGACATTGAAAAACTGGGGAGTTTCGTCTAGTCTAGTTTTTCTCATGAATCTTCCAATAGGAGTAATTCTCGGGTCGTTTTGACTTGACAGCTGAGGCCCGTTTTTCTCAGATTCTAAAAACATAGATCTAAACTTAAATATTTCAAAAGGTTTATTTCCTAATCCAATTCGCTGCTGTTTAAAAATAATATCACCTTTAGAACCAAATTTTATTAGAATGGCTAAAACAATAAAAACAGGAGTTAATAAAACAATTGCAATTAAAGAAATTAAAAGATCTAAGATTCTTTTAACTGTTTTTTGCCAGGTGGGCATTATCTCAGGATTAACCGAAATTAAAAGGGCTCCAAAAATTGAATTCATTTTTACAGATCCAGTTAGAATACTGTACATATCGGCAATAACTTTTATCTCTACTTTAAGATTTGCTAAGTCATTAATTATCTCGTTTGTTTTTTGTAAATCATCAGATTCTGTAGCTATTATTACTTCTTCAATTTCAAAATCTGCTATAATTTTATTGATTTGATGATAATCTCCTAATTTTTTGAGACCAGTTTCAACAATAAGGTCCTTGCTATTTGCTCTGGATATATAGCCTATGAAAAAATGTCCTGTTCCTTTTTTTAAATTGTTGATTTCATTGAAAATATCTTTTGCTTTTTTTTCACTACCAATTATAATGGTATTAAAACCAATTTTTTTCTTGTGTATACTGGATACAGTTTTTGAAGTTAGTAAGATTCTTGGGGTGAATGTTAGGAATATATGAAGAACAATTAATGAAGTGATTAAACTGTAATAATCTTGGTAGGAGTTTATTTTGTCGTCTAATAAAAAAGTAAAGAAAATAAAAATAATTCCTATAAAAGATTGGGATATTGTTTGGGTGATTTCCTTAATACGGTATTTTTTGTAAACATTTTTATAGTTTCCAAATGCTGAATAAACCAAAATCCAAAACATGGATATTAACAAGGTGCTAATAACTAACTTTTCATTTATTTCAAATGGATAATTTTCAATATAAGTTTTTCTATAATAGTTAAATAAAAGCCAGCTAATAGCAGAAGATAGAAAGTCTGAAAAGAAATAAAAAATCCAAAAGTATTTCTTTCTCATTGTCGGAATATTACTTTAAAATTATCCAAAAGAATCTTGATGTCATTTTCAGAATTCTCATTAGTTGCAGAAATAAATAAATCAAATTCTGTTGCACTGGTAAAGAAATTAGTTGCATCAGGAATATATAAGTAGGTTTTATTCCAAAAAACTTCATTTTCATAAGTGGGTATCAAGGTGATTAAAGGGAACTTTTGATAACTAGGAACACTTGCGTCTTTGTGTAGTATACCAATGGTGAATGGAAAGTTGTTTGCATAATTCAGTTCTATGTAGGCAGGAATATTTAAATTTTTAGGAAAAGAATTAAAATCTAACTCATTGGTTCTGAATTCACAATAATAATCTGCACTATCCATAGTGATTATTCCGGCATCACCCTCAAAAAGCTCGTTTAAAGGGGATTCAATAATATTAATATCTACTTGTGAGGTGGTATGGGTTTCAAATTTATGTTGGGGATCTTCAAAGTCCTCTATCCAAAAATAGAGCTGTCCTTCATATTTTGTTGTTGGTTGTAATGTTAGTATGCTATCAGGAATTAAATTAATAGTTGTATCAAATTGGTTGTAGAAGGGGTATTTTTTTCTATCTGCAGATATTCCATTTCTTTTAATTCCGGGATAAATAGACAAATTTTGGATTCCTTCGTAGTGGATAGGGATTGTTGCAGGCAACTCGTAAACTCCTTCCAAATTCCCATTTACATAAATCCAAGCATCGGTTATTTTTTCGCTGCTGGTACCTTGGTTGTTGTTAGAAATTGAAAATTGAAAATCATCTATTTGGATAAAAGACGGTGCTTTTTCTGGTCGGTCAATTATTTGACAACTAAAATTAAATAAAAGTAAAATAATGAAAAAGCGTTTCATAAAAATAAAACGCGAAAATAAGATTAATTATTATAAAAATTGCCAATCAATTCTGTCCCATGGTTATTTGTTCCATAATATCTATGGTAAGCTTCAAAGCCATTTTAGCTGATTCTAAATCTACAGTAGGGTTTATATTGGTTGCTATGGAATTGATAAATGATTTTAATTCTTCTTCAATAGGGTTAATTCCACTATTGTTTTGTGTTTGAATCATAACACTATCTTTAGGAATAGTTTTGGTGTTTTGTAAAGACGAATTTTCCTTTGGAATTTTATTGGAATCCAATCTAATATATTCGTGGGATCTATTTAAAAAATCTACTGAGACATAGGCATTTTTTTGAAAAAATCTAGATTTTCTAATATTGTTCAGAGACATTCTACTTGATGTAATGTTGGCAACACATCCATTTATAAATTCTATTCTTGCGTTGGCAATATCTGGTGTGCTACTTAAAACGCTAACCCCACTAGCATTTATAGATTTAACTGGCGATTTTACCACATGAAGTACAATATCTAAATCGTGAATCATTAAATCGTGAATCACAGAAACATCAGTTCCTCTAGAATTAAACTGAGCCAAACGATGTACTTCAATAAATCTTGGTTGATGAATTAACTTACTTGCTTCTGTAAAAGCAGGGTTGAATCTTTCCACATGACCCACTTGTACTTTTTTGCCAGTCATTTGGGCAATTTTAATTAGTTTTCTAACTTCTTCTAAGGTATGGGTTACTGGTTTTTCAATAAAGACGTGTTTGTCTTGTTTTAAAGCATCTTTAGCGCATGTGTAATGAGATAAAGTAGGGGTAACTATATCGATAATATCCGAATTTTCTATTAGTTCTTTATAAGTTTTAAAAGATTTAATACCCAATTCTGAATTAATTTTTTTTCTAACTAATGGATCACTATCATAGAATCCAATTAAATTAACAAATGAAGCGTTTTTAAGAATCTTTAAATGAATTTTTCCTAAATGACCAGCACCTACAACTCCAATTTTAAACATAAAGTAAAATTAAAAAAAATGAATTCATATTAATAAAATTGTTTATTTAAAACGTTAATTATTAACATTTATTGTTGGCAAAAATTAAGCAACTACTACTTTTACAATCAATTAAGAACTTTCTTTTGTAAGTAAATGAAGGATATTAAGTATAAAGGGTTGTGTGCAAAATTAGTTGCTCATCTTATTGAAAAGGGTATTAAGGACCAAAGGGTTTTAAAAGCAATAAGCTTGACTCCAAGACACCTCTTATTTGATTTAGTGTTTAGAGATAAATTTGCTTACCAGGATATAGCTTTTCCAATAGGGGAAAACCAAACCATAAGCCAACCTTATACCGTCGCATTTCAATCGGAACTTCTCAATGTTAAACGAGGAGATAAAATTTTGGAAATAGGAACTGGTTCTGGATATCAAACAGCAGTTTTATGCCAGCTAGGAGCAAAGGTTTTTTCTGTAGAAAGACACAAGTCTCTTTTTCAAAGTGCAAAGTTGTTTTTAAATCAAAATAATTTTAGAGCTCAATTATTTTTTGGAGATGGATTTTTAGGTAAAAAAGTATATGCTCCGTTTGATAGTATTATTGTGACTTGTGGAGCTCCCTATGTTCCGGAAGAATTAAAAGATCAACTTAAGTTAGGTGGTAGATTGGTAATTCCGGTTGGTGAAGGGGATGTGCAACAAATGATGTTAATTCAGCGTTTAAATGACTCAGATTACAAAGAAACTATATATGGTGACTTTAAATTTGTTCCAATGTTAAAAAATATAAATAACTAGAAATCAGTATAATAAATAAAATCAATTAAACTAATGATGAAATCTAATAGAATTCTTTTAATAGTGTTGTCTACACTTTTCTTATCCTCTTACAAAAACTCTTTTTTGGCCCAGGACTCTATTGTAAAGAATAAAAAAACAATATCGGTTGAGGGTCAAATTTATCCTTCATTAAATACGGATGTTTACTCCCCAAATATTAAATTCAGATTAAATTTAAATAATTCATCTGCTTTAAGGATTAATGCAGATATTAATAGGGTAGTTGATTATAATGAAATTCTAGAATTAGGGGGAGATGGGGTAGGTTCAGTTGAAAAAATAAATTCTATGTATGAATTTTCCTTAGGATATGAAATGCAGAAGAGATTTAAAAACTCCTTGATTTATTCTGGGATTGAAGGGGTTTTGGGAATTGGAAAAAATGATGAGTATGGCTCTAGGACAGACTCCATTTCATTTGTTTCTTCCTTAAACTATAATTACAAACGACCTGTTCAAAATTTGGGATTAAGAGTTTTCTTTGGTGGAGAATATTATGTGAAATCCAATATCTATTTTGGAACAGAGTTTGGTTTTTTGATTTCAAAAACTACTTATAAAAATGGAACTTATCAAGTCTTAAACGAAGCTTCTGTAACTTCTGCTGATGTCACTGAAAACATTCCAAAAACTTCGCAGTCTGAAATGCTTTTTTCAGGGTTAGGAGTGATAAGAGTAGGTTTTGTCTTTAAATAAATGCTCATTTAGAGGAAGTTGTTAAGATATTAAATTATATTTGCAGCCGATTTAACATCACAATAACTTAAATAGTGTTGACATGTATATTGATTCAAAAAAGAAAAAAGATATTTTTAAGAAGTTCGGTAAGGGGGAGTCTGACACCGGATCTGCAGAAGGACAAATTGCTTTGTTCTCTCATAGAATTAAACATTTAACGGATCATCTTAAGTCTAATAAAAATGATTTTAACACACAGAGATCATTAATTAGATTAGTTGGAAAAAGAAGAAACCAATTAGATTATTTGAAAAATAAAGATATCGAAAGATATAGAGTCATTATCAAAAAATTGAATATTAGAAGGTAATAGGCTTTGAACAAACGTATTGGAGGGGACTATTGCGCTAGCGTGATAGTCCTTTTTTATAAAATTAAAATAGAAAAATGAATATAATAAATGAAAAAATAAGTCTTCCAAATGGAAAACAGATTTCCATAGAGACAGGAAGGTTGGCCAAACAAGCTGACGGATCTGTAGTGGTAAGAATGGGAGACACAATGATATTGGCAACAGCTGTTGCAAATTTAGATGTAAGAGATGGTGTAGATTTTATGCCCCTTACGGTAGATTACAGAGAGAAATTTGCATCAACTGGTAAATTTCCAGGTGGGTTTCTTAAACGAGAAGCTAGACCATCTGATGAAGAAATATTAACTATGAGGTTAGTGGATAGAGCCTTAAGACCACTTTTTCCAGATGATTATCATGCTGAAACTCAGGTAATGATGCAGTTAATGTCTTCAGACAAAGAAAACATGCCAGATGCTTTGGCTTGTTTGGCTGCCTCTGCTTGTTTAGCAGTTTCAGATATTCCATTTAATGGACCAGTTTCTGAAGTAAGAGTTGCTAGAATTGATGGAGAGTTTTCTATCAATCCAACTTTTGAAGAAATGAAAAGTGCAGATATGGATATGATGATTGCAGGAACATTGGATAGCATTGTTATGGTAGAAGGGGAGATGAACGAAGTTTCAGAGACCGAAATGCTAGATGCTATAAAGGCTGCTCATGTCGTAATAAAAGAACAGTGCCAATTACAATTGGATATTGCTTCTAAAGTTGCTAAGGCAAACCCAAAAAGAGAATATTCTCATGAAACTCATAACGATGAATTAAGAAAAAGAATTCATGATTTTGCTTACCAGAGATGTTACGATGTAGCAAAGCAAGGGTTGGCAGATAAGCACAAAAGAGCAGAGTTATTTGGGGAAATAAAAGAAGATTTTAAAGCCATAATGTCAGAAGAAGATATGGATGAGCTTGGTTTTTTGGTTGGTCCTTATTTTAAAGCTGCACAAAAAGAAGCAGTAAGAAGAGTGGTTTTAGATGAGAAAATAAGACTTGACGGAAGAAAGACTACCGAAATTAGACCTATATCCTCTGAAGCTGGGTATTTGCCAGGATTTGTACATGGTTCTGCTTTGTTTACAAGAGGAGAAACTCAATCACTTACTACTCTAACCTTGGGGAGCACTTTAGATGTTCAAAGAAAAGACGGTGCGTTGGCTAATGATGATTTAGATTTCTTATTGCATTACAATTTCCCTCCTTTTTCGACTGGAGAAGCTAGAATGAAATTTAGTGTAAGTAGAAGAGAAATTGGTCATGGTAACTTAGCTTTAAGAGCATTAAAGCCAATGATTCCTGGTAAGCCAGAGAATCCATACACCATAAGATTGGTTTCTGAAATTCTAGAATCTAATGGTTCTTCTTCTATGGCAACTGTTTGTGCGGGTACTCTTGCGCTTATGGATGGTGGAATAAAAATGAAAAGACCAGTTTCCGGTATTGCAATGGGACTTATTCAAGATGATGCTGGGAAGTATGCAGTTTTGTCTGATATTTTAGGTGATGAAGATCATTTAGGTGATATGGATTTCAAAGTTACAGGTACTGAAAAAGGTATTACTGCTTGCCAGATGGATATTAAGGTAGACGGTTTAGATTATAAGGTTCTTGAAGAAGCTTTGAACCAAGCTAAAGATGGCAGAATGCATATTCTTGCTGAAATGATGAAAACATTAACCGAACCTAGAGAGGATTTCAAAGCACATGTTCCAAGGATAGAAAATATTTCTGTTCCTGAAGATGCTATTGGAGGAATCATTGGTAAGGGCGGAGAAACCATTCAAACTATTCAAGCAGAAACCAAAACATCTATTGGAATAGGAGATGCTGTTGATGGGATGGCCAATGTTGAGGTTTTTGCCGAAGAGAAAGAGGGTATGGACGAAGCATTGAGAAGAATTAATTTAATTGCTTATCCTCCTACTGCTGAAGTTGGAGAGACTTACGAAGGGAAAGTTAAAAATATTGTTGCATTTGGTGCGTTTTTAGAAATTCTTCCAGGTGTAGACGCTTTACTCCACATCTCTGAAATTGCTCATGAAAGAGTAGAGAAGGCAGAAGAGTATTTAAAGTCTGGTCAAATACTTGAAGTTAAGGTTATTGGAAAAGATCCAAGAAGTGGAAAATTAAAAATTTCCAGAAAAGCTTTATTAGAAAAGCCAGCAAAACCTTCAAACGATTAAATTTTTCGTTAAGCCCACATTATGTGGGCTTAATGTTTATTTTTAATATTATGTAACTTTAGTTTGTAACATTACGTTATAGCTCATGTGATAAAATAACGTTCAGAAACTATAAATGTATAAATGAGACAATTAAAGATAACCAAACAAGTTACCAACAGGGAAACAGCCTCTTTAGATAAATACCTTCAGGAAATAGGTCGTGTAGACTTAATTACTGCTGAGGAAGAAGTAGAGCTGGCAAAAAGAATTAAGGAAGGAGATCACCCTGCTCTAGAAAGATTGGTGAAGGCTAACTTACGTTTTGTAGTTTCGGTTTCTAAACAATATCAAAATCAAGGTTTAACCCTCCCAGACTTAATAAACGAAGGTAATTTAGGTTTGATTAAAGCTGCTCAAAGATTTGATGAAACCAGGGGTTTTAAATTTATATCCTATGCAGTATGGTGGATTAGACAATCTATTTTACAAGCTTTGGCAGAACAATCTAGAATTGTAAGACTGCCACTAAACAAGATTGGTTCTATTAATAAAATAAACCGTGCGTTTTCTGACTTAGAGCAGAAATATGGTAGACCACCAACACCAGAAGAAATTGCAGAATCTTTAGATATTACTATTGAAGAAGTGAAGCAGTCTATAAAAAATAATGGTAGGCATCTTTCTATGGATGCGCCTTTAAAAGATTCTGAAGATAGCAACAACATGTATGAAGTTATGTCCTCAGAGTCATCTCCTAAGCCAGATAAACAGCTTATGAAGGAGTCTTTGAGAAGAGAAATTGAAAGATCTTTATCTACATTGACACCTAGAGAAGCTGATGTTATTCGTTTGTACTTTGGGTTAAGTGGTAAACATCCAATGACACTGGAAGAGATTGGAGAAAAGTTTGACTTAACTAGAGAAAGAGTTCGTCAGATAAAAGAAAAATCTATTAGAAGATTAAAGCATACTTCAAGAAGTAAATTGTTGAAATCTTACTTAGGATAATAATTCAATTCCAACTTTGTTTTTGTTTATTTGTGGTGAATTAAACTTTCATAATTTATGAGCCATCTAATTGCCCCTTCTTTATTAGCTTCAGACTTTGCAAACTTACAAAGTGAGTGTGAAATGATTAATAAAAGTGCTGCCGATTGGTACCATTTAGATGTTATGGATGGTGTTTTTGTCCCCAATATTTCGTTTGGAATCCCCATTATAAAATACATTAACAAACACACTTTAAAGCCATTAGACGTGCATCTAATGATAGTTGAACCAGAACGTTATATAAAAGACTTTAAAAACGTGGGTGCCAATATTTTAACTGTTCATATAGAAGCATCAAAACATCTGCATAGAACCCTTCAAGCTATTAAGCAAGAAGAAATGAAAGCTGGCGTTGCGGTTAATCCACATACTGCTGTAGAACTGTTAGAACCATCTTTAGAAGAATCAGACTTGGTTTGTATGATGTCTGTTAACCCAGGTTTTGGTGGTCAGGCTTTTATTGAAGCTACTTATCGCAAAGTTGAAAAGTTGAAATCTATGATTGTAAAAGCTGGATTGGATACCAAAATAGAAATTGATGGTGGGGTAAACTCTACTAATGCTAGAAAACTGGTAGACTGTGGAGCGGATGTTTTGGTTGCAGGAAGTTTTGTATTTAAGTCTGAGAATCCTACTAAGACAATAGCAGAATTAAAAAAGATTTAATCTTTTCCTTCTAAATAGTCTTTTAAATATTCAAAATGAGGAGTTAGCTTTCCATCTATAGTTTCTGATGCTCGATAAATTATATTTTCAGGATCGTTCCCTATTAGTGGTTCTAACACATGGTCAATAAACATTTTCCCAAACTCCAAGGATGCATCTTTAGGCAATTCACAAGGTAGATTGTCTACTGCCATTACTCCAACATTGTTTTCAGACCGAAAATCTACTTCTTTTTGAGATTTCGGATCGTATCCGTAAAATGGATTGGCAATGGTAGATGGTCTTAAGCTACAAGCAACAGGTCCGTCTATATCGCAACTTACATCGGCAACTACACTTATTTTCCAATTTGGATGCACCATATCTTTTCTAGTAAAAATAAAAGGAGACCTATTGTCCCAATAATGACAAGCTACATACAGATTTGCAACTTTAGCATATTTCATGAAAGTGGAGGAGTGTCCAGCGGGATTGTTAAAAAAGGCAGATTTGTCAAAATTGTTATCATCATCTCTAGAAACATAATCTTCTACATCTAATTGAGTATAAACAGGATAGTTAAATTCTTTAGAAAGAAAATCTTCAGGTGAAACTTTTTTGATATTTGTTTTTGCAATTACTTCTAAAGCACCTTTTCCCACTCTTCCTCCGCCAGTTATTACTAATTTAAAATCCCTAGGAAGATTTAATTTGTGTAGTTCTTCTTCCATTTCTTGACGATCTTCACACATATGTGCTCTTTTAAGAGAGTATTTACTTGATTTTACACCATAACCCAAAAATCCGTTATAACAGCCTACAATTCCTGCAAAACGACCAAATGCAATCAATCTTTGTCCTTTTTTATTTTTAATGGTTTCCCAATCTATTAATTGAATTTTTTTATTTACTATGGCTTGTAGTAGTTTTCGATTGTATGGTTGTTTCTTGAATGTATGAGAAAAGAAAAAATATTTTTTATTGGGAATTAATTGATCTATAGGTACTTCTTTTACTCCTAAAAGAACATCACAATCCTCTAACTTATCTACTACTATGATACCTTCGTTCAAATAATCTTGGTCTTTGTATTTTCGGAAAGGGCTTTTTTGTATTACTAACTCAATATCTGGATATTTTTCTTGAATCCATTTACACTGATTTGGAGATAATGGTACACGTTTGTCTGGTGGAGTCTTTCCTTCTTTGATGATGCCTATTTTCACAAATAATTAATTTTGGGCAAATATAACATTTGTAACCGATGATAATTTGCTTAATTTTACAGAACTTAATTATATGGGGCCGATTTTGGATTTGACAGCAGGAGAAATAGTTAAGTAAGCATGTCGAGTGTTGGGAGTACTCTCGTAAATCAGAATTTCCAAGTCTATAAACGACAATAACAACTACAGGCTTGCAGCTTAATCATCGAGTGATTAAACTTAATCTTGCAGATTAGATTTGTAAGACAAGCTACCCAACTATGGCTACCTGTTCAGCGGTCATGGTAACCGGGTACCGTTGGTCTGAACTAAGTGATGTAAAGTCTTGGTGCATCAACTAAAATTTAAGAGACTAAGGGTAGGTTAGGGTGTTTGTGCTCAGATTTATTTCGACAACTAATCACAAAATAAACATGTAGAAATCTTAGTTGTTCCTTGTTTGGACGAGGGTTCGAAACCCTCCGGCTCCACTTGATGATTTTTTCAAAATTAAAAAAATCTCTTTAGTAAAATCAATTAAACAACAAGTTAGTGATGTCTTCATGAGTTTTTAATTCTTCATCATGAACAGTCATTTTAAAAACATAATCTCTATCTGTTATATTTATTTTTTTAAAATCGTTTGCTTTAAAGTAGGCTACTTTTCCACTTTCAGTTATTCCCCAAAGAATATTTGCTTTTTTGGGATTAAATTTTATTGTGTCTGAATATCTAAATAAAGCATTTCTACCTTTTTCAATCAATACAATATTTTCAAGCTTGATTTCATTTGCTTTTTTATCTTCAAATTTTGCAGATATCCGTGCTCCACTGGGATAACTACTAGGATAATCACAGTTTACAAAACCAAAACTATTAAGTTCTAATGATCTAATTATTTTATTTTCCCCACTTGTATTCTTTATCTCTTCTTTAAAGAAAACGTCCATTAAACCTGCATTTTCGTACATTTTTTTAATTCGAAAATAATTGTCCCATTCTTTTTTGATTTTTTTTCTTTTTCTTTTATTCTTAGATATTAAGGCTGAATATTTTTTCTTATAAACTTTTAATGCTTTGCTGTAATCTTCACCCTCTTTGAATGCTAAATAACATTCACATCTACTAACTTCAATAACACTGCCATTACCATAATCAAGACTAAAAACAACTTCAAATTTTCCATTTTTTAAATCAATGACTTCCGCATGATTAGCATTCATACTACATCTTCCGCCGTTAACAGGCTCAAAAAGAACATTTTCATATTCTTTAATTGATTTGCTCAACCCATGAGGATCTGTAATATTAAAGGCAATTGCTGTTGCTTTTTTAGGATACTGCGGAACATATGGTAGTTTTGCTAATTCTTCCTCATATTTTTTTTGACTGATTTTATCTTTTCCAATATTTTTCCACTTTCCGCTTAATGTATCTAATTGGTATAAATTATATTGATTTCCTTTTTCAAAACTATTCATATCAATTGTTATTTTATTTTCAGGATTAACATAGACAGGCTTATTATTTGAAGTTGCATTTATTTCAAACATACCAGCAGTCTCAAAAACCATACTTTCACCAGCGCTATCAAATTCCATTGGAATACCACCTAAATAAATGTCAAAAGCATTTGAAAATTCCCTATACTCTATCTTAACTTTTCCATCAATCAAATTCCCTTTTTCGTCTAGAAAAGCATTTTTAGGAATAGATATTTTGCTTCCTGACTCATAATTCAATGAAGTATCATTTTTTGAGTTAACAGAGTAATAGGTCTTTTTAATATCAAGATTTGATATTGGTGGTGTTACCAAGCTTTTTCTAATATTAATTATAGTTGAGTCTATATCTAAACTAATATTTTCACCTTCTATAGTATTGTCTATATTTCTACACGATTTATAGCTATAAAGAATAACAGCAAAAATTATAATTAATATTGAAATATTTCTAGTTCTTTTCATAATCTGATAATTTGAAATGCATAAATAACTTTATATACTACAATGATCGGATGCACATATTTTATTTTTTTTAAAGATATAAAAAAGTTAAATAAGCATATTTAGCAACTTAAAATGTTTGACCTATGTTTGACCTCCGGATTTTTTAATTTTTAACTAACTGGTAATAAGCAGTTTACAAGTAGGGTTCGAAACCCTCCGGCTCCACTTAGTAATTCTCTCGAGGAAAAAGACTTTACTTAACAGAAGGAGTTGTGCTTTTAAGTTTTAAATTTAGATATAAATATGGTCAAATGTATTGCTTCTTGAATCAGTTTTTAAATTCCCATTTATTATGTACCATTTGAGAAATAAAAATTCCGAAAATTACAAATCCAGCAAAGAAGAAAAAACCGTTTTGAAGACTAGATTCATTAGTGGTTAAAATACTGATTCTGTTTGTTATATTCTCTAACTGTGATAATTGACTTGAAATAATTCCAGAGAATCCAATATATGACATGAAAATTGCAACAACCATAACATCAGCCATTGACCATTTTCCACTTTTGAAAACCATGAAATTTATTAATCTATGAGATTTAATTTTTTTGAAATATAAGATTAAAATTGTTGAAATAATTTTCATTAAAGGGAATACAACACTAAAAATTAAAACTAGTAAACCAACTAATATTATTTTAATTTCACTTTGAGTCAACATCAATTTTGCCATTTCTAATACACTTTTACTTTTAAAGTATAGTACCTGATTGTTGAAAGAAATATTTTCACCTAGAAGTTTAAATTCCATTACATTTATTCTAGCGTCAATATCAATCATTGGAAGAGATATACCAAGAATTAGAAAGTTTAGAGCAATTAAGGAATATAATACAAAATCTAAATTAGATTTTTGTTTCAACATAATAATTATTAAAAAGCATAAAAACATAAGAAATCCCATCAGAAAAATTAGAATCGAAATATTATATTCTATTTCACTCTTTTGATTTTCTATTATTGTAATACATTGATTTTGTGATTTTGAATTATACTTGTAGAGAATCCTATTATACTCAGTATAATCAAATTTTTGAAATGTTTGCTCTGTATAATTATCTATTTTTGATATTATATAATTTTTGATTTCATCTCTGTTTTCTTTTTTTTCAAGAAAATTAAGTATATCATTAGTAATATTAGGTATCTCATTTTTTAATTTTTTGAAAAGAGAAAATACACTCGCCCCAAAATTTTTAATAGAAATTCCAAATAATGATTTTTCTTGATTTTTTTTCCTAAAATTTATTTCAAAATTGGTGATTATTTTTTTAAGAAGCTTATTAATTTTACTTCTGCTTTCTTCTTTATTTTTTTCGTTTATTTCTAATTCTTCAACCTTTTTACTAATTATTACAGCAATTTTTTCTTTCCATACATCAACATTAAACATTCCATATTTAATATCTGATAATTCCATTAAATCAGCTTTCAAAATCCTATTAGATGTTTCCATTCTGTAAGTTTTTAAAGAAACTACACTTACAGAAATATAAATAAGTAAAAGAAGTATTATTTTTTTTTTCATTACTTACGTTAGAGAAGTATTTAAATATTACAATCCAATATAAACAATTTAAAATAATTTTTTATTCAAAAATGTTTGACCTATGTTTGACCTCAGGGTTTTTAAGTTTGTAACTAGCTGGTAATAAATATGTTACAAGTAGGGTTCGAAACCCTCCGGCTCCACAACGCTCTGTTTATGAGTAGTTACACCCCACAGGGTCTTATTCCTTATACACCTTGTTGGGGTTAGTTTTTATTCAGGATAATATTCATTTGCGTATATATATTGGTGGTAACCCTGTCCTAAATGGTCCCCTAATATATTGAAATAACATTCTTCCCCTGATCCAAAGGGCAAAATAACTAAAGGTTCTTGCAAACTTACTTTTTTGAGAATCCATCCTTTAGGTAAAATAACGTCTAAATTAGGCTCTCCTGATTCATTAGCGTGCATTACATAGTAATTTCCTTTATTATCAGTTAGCTGATATATTTCATTCTCAAAACGTAGTATTTGACATTTTTTAATAGTCTTTACAACCAAATAACCTTCTTCAGGCTTCAACATATCTGTTTTAGAAGGAATGAAATCAACAGCCAAAGGTTGAGCTAATTCAATCCAGGAATGGCCTTTATATTCTCTCTCAATTAGACAGTCTGTTCGGTTACAATTAGAATTCGCATTGGGAGAGCGAATAAGTGCCGTTTTATTGATTAATATATGTCTGTCAATATTTTTATTCCAAGGAAAACCAACTTTTAATCCTTCCCATTCGTGGAGTGGTAATGGATTTGACCCTCCACTAATTATGACTATTTTCTCTTTTACATTTATGAGTTCTTTAGCAAGTCCAACTTCTCTCCATTCAATATTTTTAGGAACTTGAAAAGCTGGTCGTGTCGAATATTTTATTCCTGCTTCTTTAGTTGTTGGAAAACTGCACGAGTTTAGTAGAAATCCTAATACTACTATTGCATATAGATTCTTCAATTATTTATTGATATATTTTTTTTCTGTAGATCCATCAATATAGATGTAAAGCAATATGTGATTGTTTTTAAAAGATATTTCTCTGCCAAGAATATCAACAATTTTTACAAGTTTTTTCTTTTGATAAGAAAAATCACCAATAGATAAAACAACATTTTGATCTACTCCAGGATTTTCATGAATAAACGTCCAACTTCCCCACGGCGTATTGGAACCTGTACTCCAATACAATTGATCTGTAAATAAACAATTTATGGAATTACCATTAAGTGGCAAACCTTGATTTGTATACCAAGCATCTAAATTGGCAGAATCATTTACAAAATGTACGGTAACATTAATGGTGTCTGTAAGTGACCAATTATGACTAAAATTACAAAATTCATCATCAATTATCGTGTCTTGATATATGATATTTCCCTGTTGATCTGTAAACTCCCAAGTAAAAATATTTTCTGATTGAGGGTGTGTCATATATTGACCAGAATGATGAATACTGATTGAATTAGTGCTAGAACCTACATTAACAGACATACCTAACTGGTCACAAGGAACACATGTTACTACCTGTGCATTTAATATCTGAGTTAGTCCAAATGCAATAGATAATGTTATTATAAAATTTTTCATTGTTTTTAGTTTTATATTTATAATTAATGCAATTATGCGACAAATATCTAAAATTCATTTCACGACTGAGGGTGAAGTTTCTAATTATTTTTTTTCTAAAAAAAAGTTTGAAACTGGGACCAAGAAGCCCACAACAGCTTTTCAAAGAGGGAATAAACGAAATATGTTTATTTCTTCTCTTAAAAGTATGGTTTAAATTTATAAATAAAACGAATAAGTCTTTTCAAATCTGATCTAAAAGAGTTCGAGATCTGTCCCTTTGGCTCCACTTAGTGATTTACTTAAGAAAAACGACTAAATTAAACTTTGTAGAGCAAGAAATAGAATTAATGTTTTACAGGTCTTCATTTTTAAACTTTATTTGTCTTCTGAACTAAATTCTAAAATGTCACCTGGTTGGCAATCCAAAACTTTACATATTGACTCAAGTGTGGTAAATCTAATTGCTTTTGCCTTACCCTTTTTTAAGATAGATAAATTAGCCATGGTTATTCCAACTTTTTGGGAAAGCTCAGTAAGACTCATTTTTCTTTTTGCTAAGACAATATCTAAATTCACAATAATCATAGGTTAAATGGTTAAATCATTAAGTTTTTTCATTTTCACTCCCTGAGAAAATATATGACTTAATACCCATAGGATCAAAGCAAAAATCGGTAGGCTTAATGAAATATTATCTGCCTGAAAATTTAAGTTCGAGGACAAACTATCGTTAAAACTACTATCAATGCTTATTAAAAACTCAGAAAAAATACCAACTAAAAAAATGGATAATAGTAAATATGAAATCCATTTTAAAAATTTGATTGTTTCAATTTCAAAGTATTTACCATTGTATACCAAATTCATAAATTTTGAAAAAAAATGAGTAATTAATATAATTGGAGTCATAGCTAATACAGTAATTATTAGTAGCCATAATTTTGATAAAAATGAAACTTCATTAAAGTTTTGATAGTTATTATCACCAAATTTTATGTCACCCTCTAAACTGCCTCCTAACAAAAGATAAATAATAACAAATAATATAATTATAGATACCCCAACAGTAAACCAAAAAGATACTTTTGAAAAGGAGTTTAGTAGTTTTATACTTCTAGGAATTTGATTGTTTTTCATCCTTTCTTTTAAATATTTAAGTAATTGATTAAAATAATACTATTTATCTAATTTAAAAATGACAAAATTAAATTACAATAAATGAAATTATAAAGTGTTGCCCATTGATTTTTTTCACTTATATAAGATACAAACTATCTCTTCTTTTCAGTTAGGTTAGGATCTAAATTTATATAATTCTGTAATTCATGGTTTTTTTTATGCGATATCCAACAATCCACAAATTTTATAAGAATTTTCACTAAAAGAGGGAGTTGGTCTTGTTTAACCATTTTTTTATTTGTTTAAAAACAGTTTTTATTCATACTTAAAGAGCAAAATAATTTTATTTCTCGTATTTTTTTGTTTAAACAAATCGTTCAAAAGCTAAACAATATTTACTTTTGTTTAAGTTTAACAACAAAAATATAAACAAAATGAAAATAAAAAATACTTTAACAATTCCATTATTTGGTTTAATAATGACATTTTCCAACATCTCATTTGCTCAAACAAATGTTTTCGACGATGTGATAGCAACCTCACCAAATCATACCTACCTAGAGACAGCACTCTTACAAGAAGGTTTAGATGCAGCACTTAGACAGAATCCAAACTGTACAGTATTTGCACCAGACGATAGTGCATTTAACAATTTAGCTACTGCATTGGGTGTTACAATATCAGATCTTTTGGCATTACCTAATCTCTCAGACATATTGATTTATCATGTTTTAAATTCTACTGTACTTTCAACTGGTATTAGTAATGGAGCAATTGTCAATCCTCTTTCTACTACTAACACTTTAAAGTTAACCAAAACAAGTGCGGGTGATGTATATGTAAATCATTCCCAGGTTTCTAATTCAGATATAACAGCAGACAACGGTGTAGTACATGTAGTTTCAGAATTACTTTTACCAGACGAAACTGTTGCTGATATTGCAATAGATAATGGCTTCACAACACTAGTTACTGCTGTTGTACAAGAAGAATTATTACCTGTTTTAACTAATCCTACTTCATCACTTACAGTATTTGCACCATCAAACACTGCATTTGACGAGTTAGCACTTAAATTAGGAATTACTGTAAATGACATATTAGCATTGCCTAATTTGACTGATATTTTAACATATCATGTAATTGGATCTGAAGTCGTTTCAAGTGCTTTAACCAACGGACAAATAGTGCAACCAGTAAGTGCAACCAATACTATTAAAATTTCTGTAAACAGCGACGGTGTATTTGCTAACCAATCAAAAGTAACCACTGCAGATATAACATCAGATAATGGTGTGGTACATGTAATCAGTGAGGTTGTATTACCTTCAGAAACTGTAATTGACATTGCAATTGATAATGGATTTACATCTTTAACTGCAGCAGTGGAACAAGAAGGTTTACTTTCTACATTAACCAACCCACATGGACAGTTTACTGTATTTGCACCAACAGATGCAGCATTTGACGATTTAGCTATAGCTTTGGGAACAAACTTAAGCGGCGTATTAGCTAATCCTGATTTAACAAATATTCTATTATATCATGCATTAGATTCAAAAGTTCTTTCAACAGACTTAACAAATGGCCCTGTAACCACTTTAAATGGACAAGACATTACAGTAGATTTATCAATGGGAGTAATGATTAACGATGCAAATGTTACATCTGCAGATATTCTTTCAGATAATGGTGTAGTTCATGTATTAGATAGAGTATTGTTACCAACGGCAACAAGTAGTGAATCTATGGATTCACCAATAGTCACAGTTTACCCTAATCCAGCTGTAGATTTTATCAACGTAAGTAATATTGAAGGAACATTTACAATATTAAACATGAATGGAAAGTTAATTTCAAAAGGTGGAATTAACAACAATCCAATAAGTGTAAGTTCGTTAAGCGTTGGAAATTACATATTGAATGTAGTAAATAACAAAAGCAATTCTTCATATAATTTCATCAAAAAATAGAGTTTATAATTACCCATTTTTAGTAGGGTGCTCAGAATTCTGAGCACCTTTTTTATTTACCCTTTCTGATATGAGTGTTAATAATCCTTTTATTTTCTAACTTAACCCCATTAGTTTTTCTGTGGTCCCAGATTTTTGCTCTTGCAAGCCTCCCTGAACTAACTAAATCTACAATTGGAGTCTTATAATTGTAATTTAACTGATAAAAGATCTTATCCATTTCGGTCATCATCCAAGGTTCATGAATAAATTCTTTAGGGACATCCTTTAGTTCGTCTACCCATTGCTTAATAAATATACCCTCTGGATCGTGGTCTTTTGATTGTTTAACCGGGTTGTATATTCTTACTGTATTTACTCCTGTTGTTCCAGCTTGCATTTGAAACTGAGTATAGTGTATTCCAGGTTCGTAGTCTAAAAATATTTTAGCCATATGATAAACTCCTCTCTTCCAACTGCAATCTAGGTGATGGCATAAAAAGGACACCAACATGGCCCTCATTCTGAAGTTGATCCACCCCGTTTTAATTAAACACCTCATACAGGCATCAATTAATGGAAATCCAGTTGCTCCTTTTTCCCATGCACGAATCAAATTTTCATCATTTTTATGATACAGTGTCTCAAAACCTCTATTAATACATCTGTTCTCGTAGTCACATTCCACTTCAAACTTTTGTATAAAATGATCGTGCCATTTCAGCCTTGTTAATATACCATTAAAACTTCTTTTATTATATTCATAATTAGGGTGAGATTTAATATGTTTTACAGCTTGTCGAATACTTATATTGCCCCATGAAAGATAGGGGGATATTCTTCCACACGATGTTCTACTTTCCATTGGTTTGGAGATGTTTTTGCTATAGTCTGTACCTCTTTTTTTACAGAAAGAGTTTAAGTATTTCCATGCAAATTCTTCTCCTGGTTTTTGAAAAGGATTGGGATAGTTATCCAACTTTTCTTTAAGGGTTGGGTTAATTGTGAAAGGGTTTTTAAATTTTAATATTTGCTGTTCTTTGAAAGTATTTTTAAGAACATTTTGATTCATTATATGATGCCAGTTTTGATCCCAATTTTTTCTTGTTTTAATTCCTCTAACAATACCATCTTTTTGAACTTCTCTCCAACTAATTTTCTCATTTTTAAAATATTGGGATAATTTTTTATCTCTTTGCCAAGTTTTTCTGACACCTGTTTCCTGATAAGAAAATACATTTTTTATTATAAAAAAATTGCAGAGAAATTTAAAAACTAATTCAGCTTCTTGATGAAAAACATGAATTTCTTTATTGTATTGGGATAGTTTTTTATTAGCCTCTTTTATGGACTGGTACACAAACTGTAAATGTCTTATTGAGCAATCAGGATGATTCATAATAGTAGGCTCAAATAGATATATAGTTAAATAATTCAGCTTATTTTTCTCAGCTAAATCAAATGGCTCGTGATCTTGAGTCCTAATATCTCTTTTTATCCATACTATATTTAGTATTTCCTTCAAAAGCCAACAATTTTTTACACTAAATAATAAAAAGTTTCTCTTGGTTTCTTTTCTGTTCCACTTTAAATAGTTTTAGATAATCACATCTAGCGACTTAAATTGTTTGACCAATATTTTAACTCTGGATTTTTATATTTATAAATTAAAGAAATAAGTCTTTTTAAATCTGCTTGTAAATTGTTCGAAATATGTCCCTCCGGCTCCACTTGATGATTTTATGGGAAAAAGACTTTACTTTACAGATTGAGTTGGGCTTTTATCTCCTAATTTAAATGTCATTCCTGCTCTAAAAATAATTCCTTTATCTAGTTTTTCTCCTAGAGCAAAACCAGTGGATTTATAGCCTAACTGTATTGTAAAACCATAAAAATGCTTGTTTCTGTTAAGGTCATAGTTGGCAGTAGTTAATAATAGTCCACCAAAACCCTCTGACACTAAAAGTTCATCACTCTTGTAAAACTGAATATAAGGTTGATTCCAAACCTGTCCAGATAAGTTAAATGATAGATGATTAGTCGGTTTTATATTCCAAATAGTGGTAGCAAATCGTTTGGAATTTGGTAATGCTGGATCTGAATGACTAAAGCTAAGTAGCAAAAGTTTAGAATCTAGCTTAAAATAATTTTGATAAACTAGCTCTGGACCATAGGGTGTATACTCAAAACGATAACGTGGTAAATATTTAAGTTTGTTACCTAAATTAATCATACCTACTTTAGAACTGTGCTTTCCTTTAATTATATAATCATAAAAGACAGATTTGAAAGCATAGAAATTCATTGGGTCTGTTAATTGTGCAATTAATGAATAAACTAGCATTTTGTCTTTTGTTAGAGATTCACTTCCATATAACATATTTATATTTCTTCTGTAACTGTTAGGGTCAGAATAAGGGTTTGAAACAAATGCAGTATAGCCAGGCATATCATTGCTGCCGTAGAGATAGGCCAATCCAAAATTGTAATTAAACCGATTTTCCAATAATATGTTTTTTCTCATTAAATCAGTTAAAATAAGATTAGTTTCCGAGCCTCCAAGATTGACCATCAGTTCTTGTTGCTGTGTGAAATTTGAAGGCCGATTCAAGGATATGTAAGAGAATTCATTGGTAAATGGTGGAGGCATATTGTACACTATTTTTTCAATTGCCCCACCTGCCTCAAGCATTCTATATCCATGTCCAAATCTTTCATGATTCATGGTCATGGCATAGTCTATAAATAGATAATTAGTAAAGAATAGATTGCTAAATCTAAAAATAGGGTTGATGACTTTAGAAAAATTACTTTTTCTTTTGATGATTTTTTTTGGAATAATTAATGAATCTACATAATCTAATAAATGAAAACCTGCATTAAAATTTTCACCCGCAAATATTTGTCCTAATTGTGGTTCGTATATAAGATTATATCTAGATTGAGCTTTTCCTACATTTAAAATGAGAGATAAAAAAATTATAGCTATTACTTTTATTTTCATGTTAATAAATATAGATAAACGTAATACGTTTATTTCTTCTCTATTAAGTTATAAGCTAAATTTATAAATAAAACGAATTAGTCTTTTCAAATCAGATTTTAAAGAGTTCGAGATCTGTCCCTTTGGCTCCACTTTTTAATGGGACATCCAACAATCCAGAAATTTTAGATGAATTGCTAAAATTAACCAGAAAATATGCAAAAAAAGGAGAGAAATTGCATCAATTTTTGGTAAAGTAAATGCAAAATAAAGGCAAAACATGTAAAAAATTAATTCACAATTTGTTTTTAAATTATTATAAATTTATTGAACGAAACAATTTATTATGACTATTAAAATTTTATTAAATAATTTGTTAATATTCTTTTTGTAAACGTATTAAACTTACGTTTTACTTCAATATTTTTGTTTTAATGATAAGTAAAAAATATAAAGTAGTAGGTCTTTTTTCTGGATGCGGTGGACTAGATTTAGGATTTATTAATACTGGATTTGAATTAGTTTGGGCAAATGACATACTCAAAGAAGCTGTTGAAACCTATAAAAAAAATATAGGAGATCATATTGTTATAGGAGATATTACAAAGATACCAAGTTCTGAAATACCGAACGATTTTGATATTCTTTTAGGAGGTTTTCCTTGCCAAGGCTTCTCTATAGCAAATATTAAAAGATCAATGAAAGATGAGCGTAATTTTCTTTATAAAGAAATGTTGCGAATAATTAAAGATAAACAGCCTAAATATTTTGTTGCAGAAAACGTCAAAGGGATACTATCCATGCAAAAAGGTAAAGTTATTGAAATGATATTAAATGATTTTAAAAAAATCGGATACGATGTTGATTACAGTTTGTTAAAAGCTTCTGAATATGGAGTTCCTCAACACAGAGAAAGGGTTTTTATAATTGGAAATCGACTTGGCTTGAAAAACCCTTTTCCTAAAAAGACTCATGGAGATAAAGAGAATCTTCTTCCTTTTGTTTCCACAAAAAAAGCTGTTGGCTTTCTTGCAAATATCAGAACCAGAGACAAAAGTTTTAAGTTAAATGGTCATAAAATAATTAATCACAGAGCCAGGACAAATGTTCACGACCAATTTTGGGGAAGAAAACATAAGGTTAATCAACACGAAATATGTGATTATTTAAAATATTGGAGAACTAAAAGTGGTTGGAGCACAAAGAGAGTTGATGAACATTTTGGTTATGCTCATACCGCTGGTCATTGGTTTAGGAAGGATAATAATTCCGGAAGTATTCCAAATCCAAGTGATTGGTGGGAATTAAAAAAGATTTTAGGTTTTGATGATAAATTTGACAAAGAAGTAACAGAATTAGAATTAAAGCCAATAACTTTCGAACAATCTTTAAGAATTAATAATTGGGAAACTGCAAGTGACACAATTACAGCGACTGGTCCGGAAATCCACCCTAATAAAGAACGTAGAATGTCTGTTAGAGAATGTGCTTTAATTCAGACATTTCCAATAGACTTTGAGTTTGTAGGTAGTTTAGGAAATATGTATAAACAAATTGGAAATGCTGTTCCTGTACTATTGGCTGAAAAAGTTGCTGAAGGAATTAAAAAAGAATTACTACAATATGAGCAAAAAGAAACTGTTAGAAATAGAGAAGTTAGAGAATCTATATCTTGAGGAATTTTATCACTTCCTTAAGTTTGTAGAAAGAAGAATGTTAAGAGGATTTGAAACTAAAGAAAAAATAAAAGATGATTGGATTAATAGTTGGGATCCAAATGATGAGGGAAAGGGAATTTCTAGTTTTGCAGTTGGAGCTGAAAGAATAGTTTATGCTTTATTCAACGCTCAGGGCTTTGGTCAACCAAATTCCTCTCCAGTTGGTTCTGATTTGTTTTTTGAAACTATTGATGCTTTCATTCATATTGACTTAAAAACAGTTCAGACTAGAAATATTGGAGATTACACCAAATCTATTTTTGTTGGGGATAATCAAAATAGTTATAAGGGTAAAATCTTACTAAAAAATGGAACTGAAAGGATTTATGAAAATTCTGCTCTTCCTTTTGTTTACAAAAATGAGGGAGATCCAAAACCTACTCTTACATTTTTTATTACTATTCTTTACGATGAAATTAATTTAGATATTTTAAACATTAATATATTATCTATGCCAAATGGAAGCTTATTACCTGTCTATGGATCAGATGTTTTAAAAGCTGGAAAAAATCCTGGAAAGATCAGATATAATTTTTCACAAACAAGTACATTTAGATTATTACCAAATAATCCAAAAAGAATTAAAGTAGTTTATTTTAAAAACAAAATGAAAACAGAATATTCTAAAAGATTAGAGTTTATCAAATCCATACTAAATAGTCAGACCTGACTTATTGCATTTATACAGGATTAACATCTAAGTTATAAAATGTTTGACCTATGTTTGACTTCCGGATTTTTGATTTTATAACTAACTGGAAATAACCAGGTTACAAGTAGGGTTCGAAACCCTCCGGCTCCACAAGAAAAATCTTTATTTAAAACAAGTCTTAGTATTAAAATACTTAGTAATTAATTAGCTATTTTTTTTTACAGCAATAATCAAGACTTTCATAAGCCTCATTTGTCGGCTCGAGATCATTTGCATTATAACCAGAGAGTGCAATTGCTTTTTCAATCTCAGTTAAGTTTGTTTTCTCAGAATTATATTTTACTGTAATAATATTTTTTTCTGAATCAATTTTCACATATGAGACTCCTTTATTATGGTCTTTAATTTTTGAAAAAATATTATCATCACAAGATTCACATTCCGAGCAATGGTCACAAAATATTTTGGTATTAATTTCTGTAACCAAGTATTTATTATCTTGACTAAAAGATAATTTAACTGAACAGATTAGTATTAAAAATAATAATTTAGTTTTCATGTCATCAAAAATAATAATGTAAGCGAAAACTATTTAAATAAAATGAAGTTTATTTATTTTGAACGAATAAATTTTCTCAAATCAGATCGAAACGAGTTCGAAATCTGTCCCTTTGGGTCCACAACGACTTTTCATCGTTCTGGCTAAACTACGTTTCAATGTTATTTAGCTGGGTTTAGCAAACCGTTTTTACATTCTTATAGTTAAATAATATTCCAAAATTCTTAAAATTATAAAAACTACAATCTAGCTTATTGCGTTTTCAAGTATTTCAATTTTATCTTTTTTATCAAAATTCATTTTGTCATAACTTTTTACCAAATAGAGAATAAACGTATTATGTTTAGTTCTTCTCTATTAAATCATAGTTATAAATTTATAAACATAACGAATAAATATTTTCTAATCAAATTGTAAAGTATTCGAGATCTGTCCTTTTGGCTCCACTATCACTTATAATGTTTTGGCTAAAATACATATTTAAAGCGCAGAGAAAAATATGGGTTTTAGGTTGTGTTAAGTGTATTTATTTACTCAATTCTTCCATTTCATTAATCAACCAACCAATTTTCTTGCTGTTTTTTAAAAATATTCTTTTAAAATAAATTTCAGTTAATAATAATGCAAATAGAGTAACAATTGGTAATATTAGGAAAATGGTTTCTGTTGGTAAATTAAGTCCTTCAACCCCAAAGATTTCACCGATTGATTTCCCTTTTTGATTGTAATAAGTATAAATTAGCATTGGTGAAAGTGATATTGGGACGCTTGACAGAACTAGTCTTTTATAGAATTTTTCAATTCTTTCTAGTTTCTGTCTTATTGATACTAAATATTGATAAGAACTGGCTTTGTAATCAATGTCTTCGATGGACTTAATTTGTCTTTTACCAAGATAATACCAAAAAAGACAGGGGAGAGCGCTCACAGCACCCCAAAAAGCAGCATTGTCATTATCTAACCAAATGTTATACAAAAAGAAACAAACACCTAATGGGATTAAAAATGTAATTTCTTTTTTGAAGGTATTAATTACCTTTTCTACAAGACTAATTGATTTTTTATTATAAAAGTCATTAATTTTTGGGATTACCATATCCTTATTGGTAAATCCTTCTTTCCAGATATTTTCGATTGATTTATTCATGATTGTTTAAAAATTAATTGTTTTAGTTTCTTCTTAATCCGCTGTATCCGAACCCCAATATTATTTGAGTTAGTTCCTAGAATAGTTGCTATTTCTTTGTATGACTTCTCTTCTAGATACAGAACTATTATGGCTCTGTCCAAGTCAGAGAGTTGTTTAATTGCCACATAAAGCTTCTTTAAATATTCATCTTGAAACGAAAATACTTCTTGGTTGGCAATTTCAGGGAGTTCACTTGAGTTTGATATTTGCATTTGTCTTTTGTTCTCTCTTGTTCGTATTGTAATACAGACATTGAGAGATAGTCGGTAAATCCAAGTAGACCATTCTGAATTCCCCTTAAAATTATCTTTACTCCGCCAAATTTGGAGGCAGACTTCTTGATAATAGTCTTCAAAATTTTCTTGAGAGTTGCTATATGCTCTGCAAATTTTGATAATTATTCCAGCATATGGTAAAATTGAATTCTTATAAAAATCTCCGCTCACTATTACTTTTTATTTAATTAGTGGCAATTTTTCATATTTATTACACTTTTATAAATTTTATTGCAAATTAATTAATGCGAAGGGACAATCGTATTTAACCCAAAAACAAATATAGATTTAACTTATTTCGTTAAAATTAACAAATGGTAAAAAAATATTTGTTTTCGCATATTATATTTACTAACTAATTTTAATTTATGAAAAAACTAATTTTATACTTTTTATTTTTTGGTTTAATTAATAACATAATTTCCCAGGAGAAATCTTTTGAAAAATTAGTAACTATTGGAGTTTCTCAGCCTATTTTAAATAATGGTGCCGGAGTTCATGTTGGCCTTAATCCATCATTTGAATTAACAAAATCCTTTTCTCTAGATGGTCAGTTGTCTTATATTTATACTAATATAGATTCCTATTTTTTATCAGGAGATTATGGGCAGTCAAAAGATGTAAACCTTTTGGTGGGAGGTAGATTTTATTTGAATTCACATGAAAACAAAAATCGTTTTTTTATTAATTTATTACTAGGCTTAAATTACGAAAGGGATGATAGAGTATATGACCAAGCAATATATAATATAAAAATTAGAGAGGAATATAGATTAGGGTTCTCACTTGGGGGTTACTATCAATTTAAAAAAATTAATTTAGGATTAACTTATGATACCCATCATATTGTTTTTAAGTGTGGTTATTCATTTTAGTATGAGATTTAACAAATGGTAATATTTAACACTTTTGGATTTGTTAATTTTAAATTGATTTTTGTTTCGACCAAAAAGGATATATATCCTAAAGAAGCTCCAATTATTAAACACTGAGGAAATATATTCGGTGATATTTCAGCTCCAACATTATAGTCATATCCTAAAATGTTAACAATATATTCAAGGTCTATATTTAAAATTAATTTATTCTTCACAATATATCTCAACTTAAATCTAGGCTCTGTAAATATTGTATCTACATGAGAAGTAACACTATTCGAACCATCATTGAAGGCGGATGAATAAGTAAAGCGACCACAACCTAGACCAGGACTAATAAAAAAGTTTTTTAAGTGGTATCTATATTCAGCATATACTGTTGCAAGAGAGCCCCCCTAACTAGTATATCCATTGTCTTTGATGTTATCATGAAGACTTCCTATTGCTGATAACCAATAATTATGGTCTGTTATTGCTTCTTGAAGATCCATACCATGTAGCTTTGGATTATTACTTAAAATTGGGAGCAAGTTATTTTGGTTTGGTGTGAAAGAACTAAAATCTTTAACGCATAACTTTTGAAAATAATTAAGTGAAAAACATCTCGATTCATTTTCTTGAGATATTAAATTTGGAGATAATAATATCAAAATTATAATTGTAATTTTTTCATGTTTTAAAAAATATTTAGTTAATGTTTGCAAATGAGGCGAAAATATGTATTCTCTTTATAAATAAATGTAAAAGATAAATAGAGCCGAAGTAGCACAACTTAGTTAGTAAAAATGTTTGAACTCTGGATTTTTAATTTTGTAACTTTCTGGAAATTTATTTTTTTTTGGAAAATTGTTTTTATTCTAAAAATGAAATCATTTATTTATATTTCTCTTTTTTGAACTTATTGTCCAGTTCTAATTACCTTTTCAGCAGTACCATCACTGTAGATATAGATTAATGGAATATTTGGTTTAAATGTTGTTTCACGGCCAATAATGTCTACAATTCTAACTAATTCTCTTCTATTTAGATAAAACTCATTTATAGAATTAATGCATGGATGAATTTGATTGCCAAGGATTTGAATTTGATTCAATCCGCTGTTTATTCGCTCATTGAGATACTCAGCTATTCCCTTTTTGACATGTGCTCCGTAATTATTGTCTATGGCATCTAAGAAATCAGAATATTGAAATCCATAATCCATAGAATAATAGGTGTCCAATTGTACTGCACTAGTTATTAATCCTTTTTTTTGTTGTAAATCAGAGTACCATCCCAACGAATTTAAGTCATTAAAGATTTGGTTTAGGTAAGAGTTGAACAGGTTGTTGTAATATGCATAAGAAAGTAGTCTCTCTACTAGGGGTCTATCATTACTATGCCAGCTGTTTAAATTTCTATTGGCCCAATCGATGCCAGACCAATCGATTCCGAAAGTATTGTCCATATCATATTCTATAAAGACGAATTTATCGTTAGATGGTTGTTGATACAGATAATAATTATTTTTGTTATATGCATAGCCGTCCCAATGTCCTATGATCATTTCTGCTGCAAGTGTTTTTAGATACAATTCAACCTCAAAATGGTCTTCAATAAAACATGGAAAATCTGAATCGTTAATGTTATTTAACGTCTGAATGAATTGAATTAATTCAGAATAATCATTTGCCGCTTTATTCGTTTTTAATTCATAAGGTCCATAATAAGAAGATTGGTTAGCACCTCGATACTTTAAGTCTGCACCCCATGTACATTTGTATAAATTACCATGATCATCTCCAATGAAGCGCTTTTGAATAAATTCATCATCAATGTGTTCCACGTTTAGATAAACCCCTTTATACTGGCCGTTAATGTATAACTTGATATAGCTTGATCTTGAATTGATAAGATTATTAGTTTTTAGAGTTGTTAAGCTCATCCAATATCTTAATAGGGACGGGTCATTGTGTTGCCCAACTAAATTCATTTTTTCAATGCCTTTGAATTTCTTGCCTTGAGTATATTCATTAAATGAAACTTTAAACGATTTTTTGTTTGCACTTCTTGACGTATTTCCGCGTACTCGAAATCCTACGTTTTGAATAGTGTCGTTGTACGCTGTGGAGTAATAGTAAAATGTAGCGGGAAAATGATAGTCGCTGTAGAGACTATCTCCTAAAAGCACATTTAGGTTATTAGAGCTAATCGAGATGTGAATTTCCGCAGTCTCGTTCTGTAAAAAGGCTTCGTTGTTTGTTGGATGGACAATGGATTGACCAAACAGACTAAAGTTTTTAATAATAAGTGATAAGATTAGAAGTTTTTTCATTTCTTCAATAAATATAATGTCTAAATTTTCATTAAAACATTTTTCCAAACTTATATTTCTAAAAATCCTCTTTTATTTCTTAGTCAAAATATTTTTTCAATTTTATTTCTAATTTTTATTGCTAACTCTAAACTTGGTTTATATCTACCAAACAATTCTCAGATTCACATTGACAATATTTTAAATTATATAAATGAAATAAAGCTAACGATAGAGCAGATGAATATTTATAATAATCAGACAAGTTTAGTTGAGTATGTTGTTCAATAAATATAAAAGAAGATAATGCTATCCAAGAACCCCAAAGAACAAGTTTTGTCCAAAATTTTGAAGTGCTTTTGGTAGATTTATAGACAGCAAATAATGAAATAAATAAAAATGCATAATCAATCCATATCCACCACAAAGGAGCAGAGGAACAACAACTTTTGGTGCAAGTTGATGCAATGAAAAGAAATGGGTTAGTCATACAATGAATTGTACATAGACTACTGGCTGTTGCTCCAATTAAATCGGAGCTCATTTTTATTCTTAATTCCATAAAAGTAAATCCATTTTTTATTTTCTATCAAAACTAATTAAATTATTATTAAATGCAACAATGTTGCATTTATATTTATTCTATTAAATATTTTGATTTATGAAATTTTGAATTTTTTGATAACTTAAAAAAAATATTCTAACTATGAGATGGGTTTTAGTTTTTCTTGTTCTACCAATTAATATTCTTTGTCAAGATTATGACACACAAATTCAAAAACATATAAAACCAGATTTTTATATACTTTCAGAACTATTAACTTCCAATGGAGGTTGTAAATTTTTAAATAAAGACAGTACTTCTTTTCTAATAATACTTATAAAATTGAATATATTTCTGACTATTATTTCCTAATTAAAAACTCTATACAAGACACAATTACCTGCATAATAAAAATCATACCATTTAATATGGTTTTAGAGATATTGTTTCCCAAATTATTGATCCTTACTTTTATCCAGAAAGTAGTCTTTCAGGTGAAATTATAGATATTAAATTTGACATAATAGATGTTGATACTACAGAAACTCAAAAAAAGATAATCTTTATATTTAATCATTTTTATATTGAACATGGTGATTTAAGTCAATATATTTTATTTGGAGATTATACATTTTATAATTTAAATGGAGATAGAATAGAGAATATGGATACCGAAATTTTAGGTGATGATTGGTCTAAAGAATTAATTGCATCAGAGGATCATAAATCAAAATATTTGAAATTAGAAATCATAGAAGAATTTGCTAAAACAGGTGAAAAGTACAGACACTACGAGTCAGATTATGACCTTTTTTATTACAGTGTTCCACCATATTATTGTGGAAAGTCTATCAATATTTCAAGTTTTGAAATTCTTGAAAAATTTAAAACAAAACTTCCTTATCCAGCTTCAAACGAAGATTAGTCTTTTAAGAAAACTCAATTTCTTAAAAACTCAATAACCGGTCTTAAGCTTTCAATTGGACTTTCTTCCATAGGAACATGCCCAACGTTTTTTAAAATAACAAGTGTGTCGTTTGGTAAATCATTATGAAATAGATAAGCCATTTCTGATGGTATTAATTTATCATATTCGCCCCATAAAATCAAAGTTTTTTGTTTAATTAATTTTATTTTTTTGTGGGATATAGTATCGGACTTTACTTTGAATCTATCTACAAAAGCTTGTCTATTTCCTTCTCTTAATGTTAGTTCAAAATATCTATCTACTAATACTTCATCAACCTTAGTTTTATCTTTATATACATTTTCAACACTAGCTTTTGCAATAAACTTCGGAGTAATAAAAGTAAATATGTTTTGAAAAATAGGAATTTGAGCTATTTTAAAAGCTAACGGTATGCTTTTAGACTTCATCGGATATCCAGCTGCACTTATTAGTATTAGCTTATTTACCATTTCTGAATTTTCAATTGTGAATCTCCATGCAATATTCCCACCTAATGAGCTGCCTGCTAGAATACAGCTTTTAACCTCAATTTTTTCTAAAAAACTTTTAAGAAAAGCTACGTAATTATTATAAGAATAATTTCTATTTGGAAAAGGGCCTGTAAGACCATAGCCCGGTAAATCCATTCTTATTACTCTATGGTTTATTGCTAACTCACTTACCCAAGTGTCATAAGTATGTAAACTAGACCCAGTTCCATGAATTAGAACTATTGGAATAGAATCTATTTGCTTTCCTTGATCTCTATAATGAATATCCATTCCGCCAACTTTAACGAAAGAAGAGTAGGAGTCGGTATATTTTTTATTTAACTGATCTGCTGGTATATCTTGATATCCGAATAATGAAATAATTAGAACTATAAAAATTCCAAAACCTAGAATAATTTTCAAAATATTATCAAAGATTTTTTTCATGATTCGATTTTTTCCTTCCTTTTTAGGCCATTTTTAGTCAATTGAACTTTAAGTTTATTTCCAAAATGAAATATATTTAGACTATTAATTGAACTGGTAATTTAATAAATTATGTAGTTGCCAACAATATGAAACTCTGTTGGTTAAATCAAAAATTGAAATAAAATTTTGGAGATATTACAAGAAGGTCTGTCCAAAAATTAACATTTTTATTCTCTACATGAATAGAAACGAATATGAACTAATTCATGTACAATATCGTCCTCTTTAATTCTTTAGTATAATAGATGGTTCCGATTTGATTTGAAAAATATATGTGCATTTCTGAAATTTATGGCCGTGAGTATTTTAGTCCATCTAATTGACCACTTGGTCTTAATAAGTGGGTTCTCATAATATAACTCAATCCGAAATACATATTAAAGCTTGCCACTTATTAATAAATGGCAAGCATTTAACTTTAATTTTTGTTGTTGTATTTTGTTTACTTAAGACGCTCACCATCAGCTTTGGATAATACTCTCCAGCATTCGTGAGATCCACTTTGAGACTTGGTTACAGCAAAATATCTACCTTTTTTTTCTCTCACATCATACTCATTTGATTCAAATTTTGATTTACTTTTAACGTCGTAAAAACTTAATTTATCTTTCATTTTTTTTGGTTTTAGACTAATTTACAAAGCTATTTTGCCTTGTTTCATTTAGTGGATTAATAATTATCACTTAAAGTTATCTTTTTTTTAATCAAACGCAACTCTGTTGTATTATTATTTAAATACTCGTATTAATAAAAGTAGAAGACAAAATATTTTAAATTATTGCAATGACCTTTCAAATTAATTGCCTTTTTAATTATTAAATCTTCTATTTTTATTTATCACCCACTTTCTTCTGTTATTTTTCTTAATTAGCTCTCAGAAAATTTTTAGCCAATAAGATTTTTTATTTTTTATTAAAAATTAAAATATGCTCTTTAACAAAGCTTTTGCTTTGTTAAAGATAATTTTTTTAAAATGGTAGAATATAATAGAGGAATTTACTGTATTTTAATAAATTCTGTTTTAGATATCTTAGCTTTATATTTGTTCTTCAGAGTTTTAATATATACGTTTTTGGTGGTCTTTATTTTAAATAAAGATTCTTTTTTATTCATTAATTGATTATAATTTGAAATATTGTCTTTTCCCCAAACACCTAATTCTACTAAAATAGAAGTAATAGATAGTCCAGATTCAGTTAGATGATAATATATAGACTTATTATTAGTTTTAATTTTTGATTTTGAGATTAATCCATTTTGAAGAAGGAGATTTAGTCTAACAGTAAGAATATTGGAAGCAATATTCTCAGAACTTTCTTTAAAGTCTTTAAAAGTTTGTTTTTCTTCAAAAAGCATTTGCTTTAGGATTATTAATATCCATCTATCACCAATTACATCAAGAGCTGAAGTTATAGGGCAACCATACTTAAAAACATGTTTCATATATATGAAATATATTGTATATATAAATTTAATAACTAATTTTGATTAATTTTAAATTCTACTCTTAAAATAAGTATTTTAGATTTAATCTAAATAATAAAGGTTTTTATAATAATAAATCATATAAAATTTACTTACTTTTTTGCATCTCGTAAATTTCTATTCCATAGTCGTATTGTAGATCTGGGTCAAGTAACAAAATAATTTTCTGAACTCTTAGAATTTCTCGTTCAAGTATATTAGTAAGTGGAATACTCTTTTTAATAGATGGTGAAAATTTTCCCAACATTTTACAGAAAAATAATATTAATTCTACTTCAGTTTGTTTTTTCTTAGAGTAACGAATATTTTTTTTTGTATTCCTTAAAATTTTCCGAATACTTTTTTTAATATAATAATAGCTTTTTCTATTTACTTCTTCAAATTGAGTCTTTATTTCTTCTTTAATTCCCTGAATAAAGTAATTTTCATCCTCTGACTCAAATAATAAATAGGTAAGTAGTTCTTTATTTTCTTTTTTAAACTTTGATAAATTTAGACATAGCTCTGTAAGTTCCTCCCTAGAACGTGTTTTAAGCTCTTCTTTAATTGCTTTTAATCCTGCAGGTCTCATAAAGATTCTTATTATTTTTTATAATTCAATTTAACATTTAAAGTAACATATTTTTCCAGTAACTAATTAGACAATTTATTGCAACAATGTTGCAATAAAAGTATATATTTGCAGCTAACTAATTATATTAAATTGAGAAATTGTCTTATTGTAATCCTAATTTTTTATTTCAAATTTGGATATAGTCAAATTATAAAAGGAAAGGTAGTTGATAATAATTCAGGATATGGTATTGCTTTTGCAAAAGTATTTTGTTTAGAAACTCAAAATGGAACTGTTTCAGATGTTGATGGTAATTGGGAATTAGAAAATCAAGTTAATTTTCAAATAACTATTCTTGTAAAGGCAGAAGACTTTGATAGTAAACTTATAAAACTAGAAGATTTTAATAAAGAATTAATTGTAAAACTAGAACATTCTCACATCCATTTAGACGAAGTTATAATATCTACTCCAGATTCTAAACTTCAAAGATATAGTGCTTTCCCTGTAGAATCAAGAAAAATAGCTGATTTGAATAAAATTGAGCAAACCAATCTTGTGGATGCAATGAGCAATATTCCAGGAGTTTATAATTTTTCAACTGGAAATGGAATTGCCAAACCTGTTATAAGAGGTCTTTCAGGAATGCGTGTACTTACTTCTCAAAATGGTCTTCGATTAGAAAATCAACAATGGGGGGCTGATCATGGATTTGCAGTACTAAATTTAGGTATTGACAGAGTTGAAATTATAAAAGGACCAAGTTCTCTAATTTACGGTGCAGATGCTCTTGGAGGTGTTATATACCTCGCAGATGAATCATATGCAAATTTAAATAAACAAGAAATTAAAGCAATCACAAAGCTGGAGACTAACTCAATGGCTACAGTTAACAAAATATCTTATAAATCTTCCAAAAATAATTTACGTTTTGCGGTTTATGGAGGCTACTTTTCAAGAGCTAATTTTGCTGTTGGAAATTCGCAATTTTTCAACTTTTCAAATAAAGAATTTGTTACCAACTCCAAAAATAGTGGTGGTTCTTTTAAAACAGCTATTGGCTTTAATAAAAATAATTGGATTTCAAATTTTAGATACCAACTACTATATTTTCAAAACGGAATTCCGGGACATACTCATGATAGTGTATGGGAATTATCTAGTTTCATTTCTTCAAATCAATCTAGAAACTATACTATTCCTGCTCAAAAAATCATCAATCATTTAGCACAATGGGAAAACAAATTTTATTTTAAAAATGATGAAGTAATTGGACAATTAGGATTTACATCAAATGATTTAAAAGAATTTGGAGAAAAACTTTTTACACCAGGTATTGATATGACTTTACAAAACATCTCATACAATGTTCGATGGAAACATCATTTCAATAAATATTTTGATATAGTTTCAGGTTCTCAAGGAATGTTGCAAAGTAATACCAATGGCCAAAATGCAGAAGAAATATTAGTCCCTAATACTAACTTTAATGATTTGGGTGCTTATACTTTACTAAAAGGAACTATTAATTTATGGAATATTCAGGCTGGCGCAAGATACGATAAGCGAAGTATAACTACTAAAGGATTTATAGATGGTTTTGATAGAAGTTTTAGAGGGGTAAACTATTCTGCAGGTTTTTCAAGATCGTCAAAAAATCTAACAACTAGACTAAATGCTTCTACAGGATTTAGACCTCCACATATTTCTGAGTTGCTAGCTGATGGAGTTCACCATGCATCAATGCAATATTTGGTTGGAGATCGAAATTTTGAATCAGAAAGAGCAAACCAAATTGACTTCTATTTAGGTACACATTTTGACCATCTTGAAATTGTCATCAATCCTTTTATAAACAAGATTAATAATTATATATACAAAATTCAAAGGTTTAATGCTAATAATCAACCTGCAACAGATATTAACTCTGGACTTTACATATTTGATATTAGACAAACTAATGCTGTTTTTTCTGGAGGGGACATAGCAGTACACTATCATCCTCATATTGCTCACTGGTTACACCTTGAAAGTAATTTGTCATTATTGTCAACTCAAGATAGTCTACCATTTATTCCTCAAAACAGATTAAATAATACTGTTAAGGTGGAATTTAAAAATGAAAATAAACTTAATTTAAATAGTTTATCAACGCAATACATTCACTTTTTTGAGCAAAATAGTGTTGCTCCTTATGAAACTCCAAGTTCCTCGTACCAAATAATAAACATTAGTTGTATCGGATCAATTTCAGCAAAACATAAAATTGGGTATTCTTTAGGGGTAAATAATTTACTTAATATTAATTATATTGATCATTTATCGCGTCTTAAAAGCTATGATATACCAAATCCTGGAAGAAATTTTTACGTGAAACTATCTTTAATCTTGTAAAAAAAATATTTTTTGAATAAAATCATAAATGGGTTCGCTGATTATATTCAAAATTTTAGTTATTAATAGAGCCCAATTAAAATATAAATATGAAAAAAATAGTAATTTTATTTGTAGCAGTTCTACTTATTGGTTTTACGTCATGTAACAAATGTCATGAGTGCCATGCTGATATTAACGGTGCAGAAGTTGAATTAGGAGAATATTGTGGTGATGAAGCTGAAGATTTAGAAAACAGTGGATACATAGATCCAACGGATTCAACTGGAACTGTGCATGTTGTACATTGTGGTGAAGATCATTAGTATTATAGCTAATGTTAAAACAGATGTTAAAAGCAGATAAAATTTTATCTGCTTTTTTTTGTAAATTAACAATATGAAAATTGATGTTGTAAAGGAAATACTTAAAAAGAGAAATCTCAAGGCTACTTCAACTAGGTTAAACTTATTAATGAAGATGCAAAATAACGGTTCTGCTATGAGTTATTCAAATATTCAAAACAACATGCAACCTATTGATAGAGTTACTTTATACAGAACAATAGAAAAACTAAAAGAAAAAGGAATAATACATACTGCTTACCAAAGCAACAATGAAATATATTATGCGATTTGTGGAATGGATTGTAGTACAGAAAATCATATCCATAATCATGTTCATTTTAAATGTTTAAAGTGCAAAACTGTTACATGTGAAGATCTTTTAAATTCTTTGAAGATTTCATTGCCAAAGCATGAAATTCATAATGTAGCTGTTAATGTAAATGGCTTATGTGAAATATGTAGATAACTCTATACCTTTAAACCCTATCAAATTGTATGTTTTTGGAACTTTCATAAATAATAAATTATGATATATAATTTCAAACTTAATATATTCTATTAACATATTATTATTTCATTGTTGCTCTAGTTAATTAAATATTATTTATATTTCGTTTATAATTTTTCTTTAATTATAAATATTATCTATCTAAAAATGAAAAAAATAATTATTCCTTTTTCCTTTTTATTATTTTCACTAAGTCTTTATTGCCAAACAATTAATTTAGGAAATCCTCTTTCTTGGAATGGAAAAGTAAGTCTTCAAAATATTCCAGAAAAAACCATGACGGGATTCAACCAATCTATAGTTGACTCAGAAGACAACATTAACGATGCTTTGAAAGACAGTCCTTGGAGATTTGGATATAAATATGATGTTAATTACAATTTAAATAATTCTGGTTCTTGGAAAATATTGCCAAATGGCAATAAAATTTGGCAATTAGCTATAGAATGTAAAGGTGCTTTAACAGTAAATCTTTTATTTCAAAATTTCCATCTGCCCAAAGGAGCTTATTTATATTTATACGATATAGATCAAACCAACAGAGTTGGTGCGTATACTTATAGTAATAATAGAAAGGATGGTGAGTTAGGTTCGGAATTAGTACATGGAGAAAAAATTATAGTGGAATATGTTGAGCCAGCAGACGTTAAAGAATCTGGAAGATTTACAATTTCTAATGTAATACATGGATATAGAACACTTGCACCTATTGAAAAAAACTTAGTAAGAGCTCTTAACTCATCTGGAGATTGCAATATAGATGTTAATTGTCCTTTAGGTAATGGATGGGATAGTGAAATTCGATCTGTTGCCATGATTGTAGTTGGTGGAAGTGGGATTTGTACTGGAGCTTTAGTTAATAATACTTGTAATGATGGAAGTACTTATTTCTTAACAGCCAATCATTGTTTAGGTGGAAGTACTGGGTCTTGGGCTTTTAGATTTAATTGGGAAAGTCCATCAGGTACAGAGTCTTGCGCTACAACTGCAGGTTCTGTTGATCCAGGACCACCGTATGATCAAACTGCCAATGGAGCTACAATTTTAGTGAATTCTGCAGCTTCAGATTTTGCTCTGCTTGAAATTGACAACATGACTCTAACCAACGCTCAAAATTGGAACTGTTTTTATGCTGGTTGGGATGCTTCAGATTTAACCACTGTTACACAAGCAACAGGAATTCATCATCCATCTGGAGATGTCAAAAAGATTTGTAGAGAAAATGATGCTCCTTATCACTCAAATAACGGAGGTGCAGCTACTTGGTATATTACTCAATGGGAACAAGGTGTAACTGAACCTGGTTCTTCAGGATCTCCATTATTTGACCAAAATCATAGAATTATTGGTCAGCTATACGGTGGGGCAGCAGCATGTGCTGGTACGGTAAATAATAACCAGTACGATTATTATGGTAGAATGGGTGTTTCATGGAATAATGGTATAGATACATACTTGGCTTCAACTTCCTGTGGTGTTACCACTTTAACTGATGATGGATGGGATCCAAACTCACCAACTCTTCCTGATGATGCTGGAATATCTACAGTTACTTCTCCTCAAGGACCTTATTGTATAGATAATTTTGATCCAGAAATTACACTAAGAAATTATGGTACTAATAACTTAACAACAGTATCAATAAATTATGATATTGATGGTACCACCAATAATTTTTATTCATGGACAGGGAATTTAGCCCCGGGAGGAACAGAAATTATAACATTGCCAAATATGATTAGTACTGCAGGTTCTCATACTTTTAACGCCTACACTTTTCTTCCAAACGGAAACACAGATAGTAATCCACTCAACGATGCAGCTAGTGCAAATTACTCAGCAACGATAGGTGGTCAAGATATTTTGATACAAATTAATACAGACTGTTGGGGATCTGAAATAACATGGACAATTCAAGATAGTAACTCAAATATTTTAGCTAGCGGAGGTCCTTACTCGGATGTTACAGGTGGAGAAATAATTAATGAAACAATATGTTTGGCAGACGATTGTTATGATTTTATTATAAATGATTCTTATGGTGATGGTATGTATGGTTCACAATGGGGGTCTTGTAGTGTAGACGGAGATTATACGATTACTCATGTTTACACTGGTACTGTATTGGCTTCAACTATTGCTACTAACGCAGATTTTGGAAATCAAGAAATTAATAATTTTTGTGTAACTCCTCCAACAATTTGCGGAATGAATGTTTCAAGTTCTGTAAATTACCCCCAATGTCAGGGTGTAGATAATGGAAGTATTGCTGTGGCAGTTTCTGGTGGTGCACCAGGATATACCTACAACTGGGGAACTTTATTAGGTGATTCATCTACTATTAGTAATTTGTCTCCGGGTATATATTCTATTTTAATTTCTGATTCTTTACAATGTGATACTATAATTAGTTATGATTTAAGTTATTCTACAGTTTTATCGCTAAATAATTTTTCTAACGATATCAGTTGCTATGGAGCAAATGATGGATCAGTTTCTGTAACTCCATCTGGAAGCTCGGGTTATTCCTATGATTGGGGTTCAGGATTTAATAATGTTTCAAGTTTAAGTGGACTATCAGCAGGAATATATACTGTTACAGTAAGAGATACAAATGGTTGTATGCAAACAACTTCATTCAATATTATTGAACCACCTGCTAACCAGGTGAGTTATAGTTATACCATGAATGATTTGATGGTTTATTTTACAAATACATCTTCAGTAGGTGCAAATTCATGGGATTTTGGTGATGGATCTACTAGTTCTTCAAGTAACCCATTCCATAACTACCCTAGTAATGGAACTTATAATGCTTGTTTAAACTTGACAACTTCTTGCGGTGTTATTGCTTATTGTGAAGACATAATAGTTTTTGATTCCAGCACTATTGATATTAAAGAAATTACTAGCGATATGCTCAAGGTATATCCTAATCCATCAAAAGGAGTTTTTAATATTAATTTTAAATCTGAAAAAGATATTTCAATTAATGTGTTTGATATATCTGGCAGGCAAGTATTTTTTAAAGAGTTTATTAATTCAAAAGAATTAATGGTTAATATTTCGGATAAACTACCTGGCACTTATATTTTAAAAATACTAATTGACGAAGTTCAATATCAAAAAAGAATCATTAACACTAAATAGAAATAATTTTATTTTAGTTCTTCTCTTATTTTTATTATTTACAAATAAAGTTTTTTATTACCCTTATATAGTTGTTTATAACTCTTAGACATTTTTTAGAATCTATTTTAACTTCTCATTATTTTAATGAAGGCCTACATTATAATTTGAAATAATGCATTAACAAACATTAATTTAATATTTGTGTATATATTAATTGTTGATTAATTCAATAATAAAATAATAAATATTGGAGTTACAAAAAATTATCTAGATTTAGAATCGAATAATAAGCATTATTTATCTTCTTTTTGCCTTTGCAATTTCTTCGAATTGGACATCCTTGTAGTTGTAGGTCGCTGTTTCAAAAAAACTATTCCCTATTTCTTTTTTCCAATCCATGTGTAAAGAAACGTCGTATTTTGAAGGTGGAGAAATAGTATATTTTACAGAATATAAATCCTCTATTTTTCCAGGTAATGAAATATTTCTAGCGTAATGAAAATTATCAGAGAGGTTGATATGTGGTATCAAGTCTATAAATGTTTTTAAACCAGTTTTCTGGTTAGTAATCAATGCATTAATATGTAAATAAGGAACAAATCCACCTTTTGGTGTTCCTTTAGGAACACTATCTAAATCCCAATTAACTCTAGCTTCAATATGAATGTCTGTCAAATTCTCATTTAAGTTGGTTGAAGATGGCATAATCATGTCTTTAATAGCTCCTTCAAAAATGACTACAATTCCTGGTTCAATTCTTTCTTCTCCAATTATTAGCTCTTGGCCATTTGACAAAATAGTAGTCATCAATAGAATAGCTAGAAACAATGTTTTATTAGAAAATTTCATATTTAATTTTAAAAATATTCTTTAAAGAATGTATATTATAAATCTCTAAATCTTATTTACCCTTACAGCATTTAATCCTTTTGGGCCTTTTTCTAACTCAAAAGAAACTCTGTCACTTTCTCCAATATCTCCATTTAAGCTACTAACATGAACAAAGTATTTGTCGTTGGTTACATCTTCTTTAATAAACCCATATCCTTTTTCGTCGTTGTAGAATTCAACTTTTCCTAACTTAATGGGATCGTCATTTTCATTTTCTCTTGTAGGAACTCCAATTTCAATATCTTCTGCTTTTATAACCGTTCTTTTTGATTTGTCTGGTGGGGTGTCTGTGAAATTACCGTTTTCGTCAATGTAGGCAATTGACTCTTCAAATGTCTTTTTTGGATTAGCTTTTCTTTCTTCTCTTTTAGCTAATTTATCTTGTCGCTTTTTTAAACGTTTTTTTTCTTTTTCTTTTTTGCTAAAAGTTTCTTGTGACTTACCCATTTAATTAATATTTATTCAAATATAAGGTTATTATCTAATAATTCACCCTTAAATAGGTCTTTAAAGACTTTAAACATTCTTGAATTTTTCAACGTTTTAAAGTTAAAAACACTTAAATAATCTATATTTAGTTCTTAGTAATAAATAGCATATTTTAAATAAATAGTTAATCACTATGAAAAATTCTTTAATCCTTTTTTTTCTTTTTCCTCTGTTCTTTTTTGGTCAACAATATCTGAATTTCAATCATAATGGTATAAATAGAGACTATATTTTCTATCATCCTAGTGGACTCAGTCCTCAAGCACCATTAGTTTTTGTAACCCATGGATATTCGTCTAGTGCTCAGAATATAATGAATTATTCAGGATTTAATTCATTAGCTCTTCAAAACCAATTTGCTGTTTGTTATCCTCAAGGAACACAAGACAATGGTGGAAATAATTTTTGGAATGTTGGATATTTATTTACAGCTGGAAGTAATGTTAACGATGTTGATTTTTTAATTTCTCTGGCTCAAGAACTTCAAAACACTTACAATCTTTCCTCTGAAAACACTTTTCTTACAGGAATGTCTAACGGAGCAGAGCTTAGTTATTTAATAGCTTGTGAATCCCCAGGAACCTTTAAAGCCTATGCACCAGTTGCAGGAACTATCTTTACCGATGGCTTACCAAATAATACTTGTAATGGTACTTCTTCTCCAATTTTTGAAATTCATGGAGAGAATGATAATGTAACTTTATTTAATGGCAATCCTAATGACCAGTTTTGGGGTCCTTATTTATCTATTGATTCTATTGTTAATTATTGGGCAAACAGTTCCAATCTTAATAATTTATTGATAGATACTCTTCCTAACTTGAATAACAATAACAAATTTACAATTAGCTATAAATACTTTTCTAATAATTCAATAAATCAGGTATGGCTTTACAAGCACAAAAATGGCCATTCTTGGAATGTAGATGATATCAATGTTCAAGAAGAAATTTGGAACTTTTTTACTAAATATATTACTTCAAATAATACATCAATAACTTCCCCAATTTTAAATTTGAAAAGAAAGATTATTAGAACTGTTAATCTTTTTGGTCAAGATATTATTGAAATAAAAAACAAATTTGTTTTAAACATTTACGACGATGGTTCTGTAGAGAAAGTAATATTAGTTGAGTAGATTATACATAATCTTTAAACTCTCACCCCCATAATGCATATATCATCAATTTGTTCTTCTTTTTTCATCCAATTAGCCAATTCTATCTCCAATAATTTATTTTGCTTTTTCTCTTCTTCTTTACTTATCTTAAGAAGAAGATTTTTGAAATTAGCAGTCATGTATTTTTTACCATTGTCCCCACCAAATTGGTCCTGATAGCCATCTGAATAAATGTAAATCATATCGTCTTTTTTAAGTTTCAATGAATGCTTGGTAAATGGCTTTTTAACACCAGTTTCTAGTCCAACAGCTTGAGAATCTCCCCTTAAAGTGCTTATTTCATTACCACTAACTATGACTAATGGATTATGTGCACCAGAAAATTCTAGAGCTTTCTTTTTCATGTTGAGTTTACAAATAGAAATATCCATCCCATCTTTTTGGTCGTCTTCAGAATCTTGATTCAAAGATTTAATAATCTGCTTTCTCATTTCATCTAATATCTTATTAGTATCCTTAAATTCTTTTTCTACAATAATTTCATTTAGTAGGGAAGTTCCTATCATACTCATAAAAGCTCCAGGAACACCATGTCCAGTGCAATCAGCCACTGTGAAGAATATATTTTCTTCTTTGTCTTTAAATACCCAATAAAAGTCACCAGAAACAACATCCTTAGGTTTAAAAAAGGTGAAACTTTTAGGAATTACAGATTTTCTATAACTTTCTGAAGTCATCATTGCATCTTGAATACGTTTTGCATAATTAATAGAGTCGACAATTTCTTTGTTCTTCTCCTCAAGTCTAATTCTAGACTCTTCTTTCAGTTTTGCAGTATATCTTCTTTGACTTAAGTATTTATTAGATGAATATCCAGAAATTGAAATTAAAAGGACAAGGAATCCCCAAAATGGAATTGCCGTTGCCATATTTTTGTACCAAGGTCCAACAACAGAAATATTAACTTTAAGCGGGGTTGAGTAATTCATATCTCTATCTACAGACTGAAATTCCAAAGTGTATTTACCAGTTTTATTTGGTTGGAATACGTATTCATTAGAAGATATAATTAGTGATTCTGTTTTACTTTTTCGAGTTATTTTAATTAAATATTTTTGTTTCTCCTTTTTTGTATTGAAACTTGTTGAGTTAAGTGTAAATTTTGATCTAGTATCAGACACAAATTTTTGATTATTATTTTTTAGATCCTTTAAGTTGTTATAAAAACCATTTGGAGTTTCTATAGAACTAATTTTTATGTAAGGTTTTTGTATTTTAGGTTCGTATGATGTAATTCCCCCGTAGCTTCCAAACCAATATTTATTACCATTTATACCGTATAAAGATTTTACAGTATTATTTATAAGTCCATCTCTTGAATCTAAACTATTCCATATTTCTCCATTAAAATAATTAACTCCTCCATGCCAGGATCCTACAAAAACTTTGTCAAAGTCATCAACATAAATAGTATAAGACTCATCGGAGCTTAATCCATTTTCCATTGTGTAATTTTTGAAATCTTTTCCATTATACATTTGAACTCCTGACCCATCTAATGCTATCCAATAGTTGTTTTTTGAGTCTACTGCAATTTCTTCCACTTTATTATTTGCTAAACCATTTTTAGTAGAAAAATTTATAAACTTTGACCCATCAAAAATTGAAAATCCTGATCCGTAGGTACTGTAAATTATTTCATTTTTTTTACCAATAGTTACTGCACAAGGTTGAGAAACAGAAGCAGATGAAAAAAGAGGTCTAACTAAGCCATCTGACTCTTTATATATAGTTAACGAGTCATTTTTAAATTTTCCAAGACCACTTGTAGTTCCTATCCACATAGTACCATCATTGTCAAATTCTAAATCAATAACTTGTGTGTTTGATACTCCAATTTTTTTAGTCATATTTTCAAAATTATTATCATAAAATCTCGTAATATGATTTTTTTGAGCTAACCACATAGACCCATCACTATCAATTTCAATGTCTAGAACTAAGTTTCTAGGCATATTACTATTTGATTTATTATAATAATTAGTTATTATACCATTTTCAATCTTATATAGACCATTAAGTGCACCAGCCCAAATAACACCATCTTTATCTACTTTAATATCGTTTACAGTTTCAGCAACTTTAAAACCTTCATTTGCAGTAATTGTATTTATTGAATTTGGGTCATAAAAAAATACGCCGTTCATATTCGTTGAAATAAAATACATTCCATCTTTAGTTTTGTCAATAGAGGATATTCTAACACCTTTTAGACCCTCTTTTTCAAGACTAATAATAGTATTAAATTGATTGTCTTTAAATCTACAAAGTCCTGTTTGAGTTCCAATTAAAAGACTATTTTCATCTACATGAATATCTATGATGCCATTATTTGTTAATCCGTCAAAACTACTGTAAAATTTAAATTTTACTCCATTGTATTTAATTAATCCAGAAGCGGTTCCAAGCCAAATGTTATTGTCATTATCCTTTTTTATGACATTTATAAAATATCCTCCCCAAGCTAGATTACTAAACGTATCAATATTGATTGGTTTTATTATTCCTTTACTAAAAATAGAGAGCCCATCAGCTGTCCCAATCCATATATTATTCCCAATTACAGTAATACATTGTATATTTCCATCACCAATTCCTGACGTGAAATTATAATTAGTAAATTTTTTATTTTCTAAAACTGCTAAACCCTTATTTGTGCCAATTAAAATATTTCCTTCGTTATCTTCATTAATTGCTCCTATAATATTTGATGGTAGACCATCATTTTTAGTAAAATGATTGATTATTTCACCATCCTTCCATTGTATCAATCCCATGGTGGCATAACCTAACCATATGAAACCATTTCTATCTTCGAAAATTGCTCTTATTGGATCATTTGGTAACCCATTAACGTAGTTATAGTTCTTAACAGTTAATCCATCATAAACAGAAAGACCATTAAATGTTGCAAAATATAAAATGTCTTTTTTAGAAATAATTGACTTTATTATACTATTACTAAGCATTCCATCAAACATGGTTACTTTTCCCCATGATGTATTAATTTGAGTAGGAATTTCAAAATTTATATTTTTAATAGATTTTGTATTATTATTAATTTTAAATATTGTCTTTTTCCCATTATCACTAAAATAAATATCATTACTATGCTTACTTGAAACTTTTACATACCAATTTCCATTAGGTGGAAAAAAGCTGTAATCACCAGAATTGTCTGTAACAGAAATACCAAAAATTTTATTAGAACTAGCATTAACTAAGCTAACGTTGATACCTGGATGAGGATTTTTACCATCAAAAGTTGATATATTTCCACTAATTTTCGAACGTTGATTTAATATTAATTTTATTTCTTTTTCCTGATTTTCTGAAATATTAAATTCACTGGACCATTTATAAAATTCCGAATAGTTACTTCCTATTAAATAATTACCTGGTCTAACAGAAATAGTATATTCTCCATTTTTATCTAAATTAAAAAATCTCAACATTTTTTCATTTTTCAACCCAAAAAATCCATTTTTATAAGGCTCTAAATTCTTTTTTAATATTTTAATTTTAATCTTAGAAAGTTTTTTGTCATTAATTTTCAAATTAAATCTTGATTTGTAGTTTCCGTTTGGTTTCCCAATTATCATTATACTGTTTTTACCTTTTTTTAAAAGATGATCGAAATTTAAATTATACATTCCAACAGGAAGTTTAGCTTTTTCACCATTTATATAAATATCTGAAGCCATGTCCACATTACTGTATATAAAACTATAGTTAAATTCAGTTTTAGATTCAATATTACTTGCAATTATAAAAGTGTTATTGAAATTTATATTTTCAAATATTTGATATAGTGAAAATGTTACGTTATTAAATTTTGATAGATTTATATTTTTTATCTTTTCATTACTTATAGATTTAAAATAGTCTTCAGATTCAATTATTTTTTTAATATCAATAGAGTCATTAACTTTTGCTATAACCCATTTATTTACACTTGTTTTATCAGTTGAATTTATTGGAAGCTCATTTTGTGAATAAAATAAATTTGACACCAATATCATACAACTTAGGAAAAATATTTTCTTAATCATTTTTATTATTTAAATTTTAAACTCTCACACCCATAATACATATATCGTCTATTTGCTCTTCTTTTTGCATCCAATTAGCCAATTCAATTTCTAATAATTTATTCTGCTTTTTTTCATCCTCTTTACTTATTTTTAGAAGTAGTTTTTTAAAATTAGCAGCCATATATTTTTTACCTCTTTTGCCCCCAAATTGATCCTGATACCCATCTGAATATATATAGATCATATCATCTTTTTTTAGTTTCATAGAATGCTTTGTAAAGGGTTTTATATTTTCTGTTTCCAGACCAACTGCCTGTGAATCACCTTTTAATGTGCTTAATTCATTACCTCTAACAATTACCAAAGGATTATGAGCACCTGAAAACTCAAGTGTTTTCTTTTTCATATTAAGCTTGCAAATAGAAATATCCATTCCATCTTTTTGTTCGTCTTCAGAATCTTGATTCAAAGATTTAATAATCTGTTTTCTCATCTCATCTAAAATTTTATTGGTGTCACTAATACCTTTCTCTACAATAATTTCATTGAGTAGGGAAGTACCTATCATGCTCATAAAAGCTCCAGGAACACCATGTCCAGTACAGTCTGCAACTGTAAAGAATATATTATCTTGTTTGTCTTTGAAAACCCAGTAAAAGTCTCCTGAAACAACATCTAGAGGTTTAAAAAATATAAAACTATTAGGTATAACTGATTTTCTGTAGCTCTCAGATGTCATCATTGCATCCTGGATACGCTTGGCATAGTTTATAGAATCTAGAATCTCTTTGTTTTTTTCTTCCAATCTTATTCTGGATTCTTCTTTTAATTTAGCTGTATATCTTCTTTGACTTAAATATTTATTAGAAGAATATCCAGAAATTGATATTAAAAGCAATAGAAATCCCCAAAAGGGTATGGCAGTAGCTAAATTTTTATACCAGGGACCAACTACTTTAATTTCAATATGCTCTAAATTGGAATAATTCATATCTCTATCTATAGATTGAAACTCAATTGTATACTTTCCAATTTTATCTGGAATAAATTCAAATTCATTTTTCCTAATTAAGTGAGTTTTTTTATTTCCATTTTTAATAACATTTACAATATATTTTTGTTTTTCTTTTTTAGTATTAAAACTGTTTGATTTAAGAGAAAATGTTATTCTTGTTTTTTCTAAAATTTTGCCTTTGTTTTCTCTTAATTCTTCTAAGGAGTTATATAAGCCGCTAGCAGTTTTAATATTTTTGATGTAAACTTTAGGAGTTTGGTGTTTTGGCACATATGATGTAATTCCATCCATACTTCCAAACCAATATTTATTTCCATCAACACTACATATTGCTCCTACTAAATTATTTAAAAGACCATCTCTGGTATCAATACTATTCCAAATTTTCCCATCGTAATAACAGACTCCACCGCCGAATGTTCCTATCCAAACATTGTCAAAATCATCTACATATGCGCTAAAAGTTTCACCAGCAGTAACTCCATCACTTATTTTATGATTGTGAAATTTTTCACCATCAAACATTGCAACTCCACCACCATCTAAAGCCAACCAATAATTATTTTTTGAATCTACTGCTAGATCCCATATTCTATTGTCTACAAGGCCATTAGTCTCATTATAATTTTTAAAATTTTCTCCGTCATAGACAGAAAATCCATGACCGTGAGTGCTATAAATTATTTCATTATTTTTACCTACGTTAATATCACCTATACTAGATTTTACAAGTCCATCTGATTCATCATATATAAAAAGGGAATCATTTTTATATTTACCCAGTCCTCTATTAGTGTTCAGCCATATTGTGCCTTCTAAATCAAAAACTAAGTCTGAGATATATACACCTTTTGGAATTTTAAATTTTTCGTTCATATCTTGAATTTCTCCGTTGAAATATCTTGAAATTCTACCATTGTTTGTAATCCACATAGAGCCGTCTTTAGATATTTCAATATTTGATATACTACTATAAAAAAGTCCACTGTTTTGGTTGTTAAAGATTTTGGATACTTTACCATCTTGTATTTTGTATAATCCATGGAATCCTCCTGCCCAAAGTATTCCATCTTTGTCATACTTTAAAGCTTTAATTCCTCTTATCCAATTCGGAGGAATAATGATTCCTTCGTTGGAAGAAATTGTTTGAAAAGAAAATGGATCGTAAACAACTACTCCTTCTTCAGCGCCAATAAAATATACTCCATCTTTTGATTTACTAATGCAATGAAGATCTTCAAAATCTAGTTCTTGTTTTAGTGATGTTATAATTTTAATTTTATCATCCTTCATATTTGCAAGACCATTCAAAGTACATAGCCATAGCCCATGTTGGTCAACCATAATATCTCTTATATAATTGGATGGTAAACCATCATTAGTAGTAAATTGTTTAAAGGAAGTTCCATCATACTTTAAAAGACCTCCTCCTAAAGTTCCAATCCATATATTACCTAAAAAATCTTTTTCAATTACCGAACAAGTTGATGACTCTTTATTGAGGTTATGGAACTTAGATAAATCAATTGATTTAAAATTTTTACCGTTATAAATTGAGAGTCCGCCTCCAATAGCATAAGAACCTCCAGTAGTTTTAGATCTGTTCCCACATCCTATCCAAGTCTTATTTCCAAAAACCTTAATATCTGTTATATTTCCATTTCCAAGTCCATTAGTGAAATTATAATTATTAAAACTTTCTCCGTTGTAAACAGATAAACCATGACTAGTGCCAATTAAAATATTTCCATCTCTATCTTCAGCTAATGCATTTATTTGATCTGAAACTAATCCTTCTTTGGTGGTGAAATAGTCAACTACATTTCCATCTTTCCATTTTACTAATCCTTTTCCACCATATCCTATCCATATATAACCTTTACTATCTTCAAATAATTCTCCAATAAATGCATTGGGCAATCCATGATCATAATTATAGCTTTTCAACGACAATCCATCGTAAACCGACAATCCATTATAAGTTCCCAAATAAAGTAAATCGTTACTTGAAGTTATTGATACATCTGCGCTATTGCTAAGCATGCCGTCAAACATAGATAATAATCCAAAAGAACCTTTAATTTGATTTCCTATAAAGAAGTTAGCCTTGAAGTCTTTAGATTCATAGTTTTTAGTAATATTAAATTTAGTTTTTTCCCCATCAGATTCATGAAATATGTACTTGTCGTTTGAATATATTTTTATAAACCAATTACCAATTGGAGGCTGAAAACTAAATTTTCCATCACCATTTGTATAAGTAATAAGTCTTTCGTTATCGTTAGAATTAATCTTTGAATTAATTATTTCAACTCTAATGCCTGGGTGAGGAGTTTTTCCATCTAGAGTGTAAACAGTACCATAAATTGAATTTTTTTGATTCAATTCCATATTTAAATCTAGATTTTGTTGTTCTTTCAAAACAACTTTTTTATAATTAAAGTTTGGGTATGAAGAACTCGCAGAGTTTCCTTTAAAAATATATTCTCCTGGCTTTAACCAAAATGAACTCTTATCATCTTTTCCTGGAATGAATGTTTGATTTCTATCTTCTTGTAGAATAGTTATTCTTGAATAAGGAATGTCAACAGAATTATTTTTATCTTTTAATTTTAAAGTGACTTTTCCATATGACTGGTTGTAAATGTTTAGAAAAAATGAAGACAAAAACATGCCTGAAGGTTTTCCAATTAATGAAATTTGATTTTCACCTTTTTTAAGCTTTTTATTAAAGCTTGTTTTATCGCTTGCAATAGAACTTAATACTTTCTCAGAGTTTATATATAAAGTTGCATCCATTGAAATATCTGAAAATTCAAACCCACATAATTGTTCATCATTAATATCAATAATACAAGATGCAATAAAAGTTGTTTTGTAGTCAATTTCATTATAAAGTTGGTATAGTGCTATAGTTACATCATTATAGTCTGAGAGATTAAGTTCTTTTAAATTCTCCGAAGGAACTTTATTATAAAAATCTAAAGGATTATTTAAAATACTTTCAATTTGTTCTTCTTTAAAATCAGAAACTTTTGTAACTATCCAGTTACTAACTCTAGTATTTTCAGATGAGTTTGTTGGGATGTTAATTTGCCCTAAAATGGAAAAAGCCAAAATAAAATAGCTAGTTGTGAAGAATATTTTTTTCATAAAAAAGTTAAATATAATGTTGATGTAATCTCATAAAAATAGTTAAATATCCCGTGATAAAAAACATTTTATTTTTAAATTGGAATGAATATTTTTTTTAATTGAATAATTAAAATAATAAAAAGCTGATTATTGTATATATAAAATTTTATAAAATTCAATCACAGCATTTTACTGCAACATATAATGCTACATCACCAAAATTTGTTGCATAGCAAGAATTATAATAAGCAATAACATATAAACTACAAAAGGGTTATAAACTTCAAATCGTCTAATAGAATCGTTAATAAGAGATGAATCTACATGATAATACTTTTAATGATATTGTTGTAGCTAGTAAAAGAGATATTACATTATTTATAAATTATAATTTATTTGAATAAACTTATTGCTTTATAAAAGAGTAGTTTGATGTACTTTTCTTTAACTAAAGTTAATTATATAAACAAAGTGTAAAAAAGAAATCTATATTTTTTGGTGCCCATTAATAATATTAGTTGTTTAGCGAACTAATTACTTTTGGATAGGGGTATTATCAGGAAGTTGCGCCCTTTCAAAAGGGGGCAAAGAACACTTAAGTATATAGATTAAAAGAATTAGTTATTTTTCACCAGAAACCGCATTAGCATCAGACTGATATTCTGCAGAGCCAAAAGCTAAAATAGGTAGGAAAATTGGACTTAAGAAAATCAAACCTAATCCAAACCCAACCCCTTTACCAAAAACTTTAGCCAATTGAATTTGCATTATCAGTAAAATAATGAAGTTAACAATAGGGATTAATAAAAGTATAAACCACCAAACAGGTTTTTTTATAATTTGAAGAATAACAATAATGTTGTAAATAGGCACTATGCAAGCCCAACCTGGTTTCCCAGCTTTTGTATATATTTTCCAATTACATGCAATTAAGAAGACAACTATTACGCCTAAAAAAATACCCATTCCAGCTAATGCTGCCATCATTGTTGATACTAAACTTTCCATAAATTTGATTTTAAATTATAATTAATTAACTGATAAATATTTATTCTTGGTATAAATTTATTCATCTAAATATAGTCAAAAAAAAAAATTAATCAAATAAAAAGGAATATATTTTTGATTGAATTTTTATATAAAAAAAGCAGTTTTTAAAAAGTTGCTAATTACATTTAAAAATTTTAAAGAATATAGTCACAGCACTCCCCAGCAACATATGAATTAATGCCCAAACTATTTGCAACACAATAATTATTATAAGTAATCCCATCACAACCACAAACTGGATCATATATTTCTTTAAAATGATCTGTATTTCCTGTATAGGTTAGGGTCTTTGCAGATGTCACTCTATACTGTAGGGATTAATTCACATGATATTTTGTTACATGAAAATATAAGTAATGTTGTAGTTGTAGCTAGTAAAAAAGATTTTATTGTATTCTTAAATAAATATTTAGATTTCATAAATCAATTTAAATAAGTAATGATTGAATTCTATATTATGGGTGGGTAATACTTTTAAAGATGGTAAACAAATATGTAACCTATAAAAGCAGCGTAAGTCATTAATAGAATTACAGCTTTAGCTATTCCTATATTTCCGCCGTAAATAAAAATAACAAACGTAAAGACTGTGAGAATAAAAAGTACTATCAATATTTTTAAACTAAACCTTATGGTTGCAGGATCCATCACTATTGGCCCATAAAAAATGGTATACATAAGTATTGGTAATCCTAATGCAAAACAAATATCAAAAATATTACTTCCTAATGCGTTAGAAATGGCATCGTTATAATTCCCTTTTTTTGCGTCTTTAATAGATAATATAGTATCTGGAACACTTGTCGCTGCAGCTGCAATAACAACAGCAACAATTGAAATAGGTAAATCAAGACCTTTTAAATTATTTAAACCCAAAAAAGAATATTCTGCTTGACCAAGCATTTCACATGCTTTCACCAAAATTAAGCACGACAAACCAATAAAAATCAATGAAATAATAAGTAATAACATAGAGTTTTTATTGTTCAATCTTTTGTTTCCAATTATAGAACTATAAAAATCTAATTTTAAAAATAAAACTAATCTATTTTGAATTATTCCTTCATTTTCTGATTCTTCGTAATCAGAAGAACTATTACTAGGCATTTTATAAAACATATAAAAGACATAAATTCCATATAGTAAAATCAATATTAAGCCACCTAACCAAGAAAGAAGTCCGTAGTATATAATTAAAATAAGAGCAATTTGTGAAATTAGAAGAGCAAAACTATCTCTGTATATAACATTTTTTGAAATTTTTATGGTTTTAGAAATTCCATAATAATAGACTGCCAAAACAGAAAATGCAGGAATTATCATTGAGTTGAAAACGGCACTTCCAGCAACTGTCCCCATTCCTCCAGAAAATCCTTTTGCATCTTTTAAAAAAACCAAAAAGAAAACGGTAGTCAAAAGTTCTGGCATAGAGCTAGATATTGCATTAATAGTTGCTCCTTTTACCCCATTAGAAAGATTTCTTCCTAAGTAGGAGGAAGCAACATCAAAACCATCGGAAGATTTCCAAATGACAATACTTGTTACTACAATTAAAATTATTGGAATAAGTATTCCCATAAATCATTTATTTTAACAGCTCAAAAATACATTATTTAATTTCTTTTTTCATATTTATTGAACAAGTATCGTTTCAAATCAAATTCTTGATTATATTCATATTGTAATAATTAAAGCTGTGACAACAGCCATGTTTAACTTAATATAGAAAGGAGGTGTCAAATGTCTATCGAAAAAAATTCTAAGGAGTTGATTGGACTATTGGTGCCTTTTGTGCATCTATTCTAATCACTCCTTTCTAACTTAAAAGCAGGTCGATGGACCTGCTTTTTTTATTTCTTAATTATTTTATAAGAAATGCCACCAATTTTTAAAATATAGAATTGAGGCTCTAAATCATTTATATCTATTGAAATATTTGTTCTATTTATTGCACCATTCATTACCAATTTTCCAATAGAAGAAAAAATTTGAAAATTAGAACTGTTTTTATAAAGGTTATTTACATAAATAATATTGGAGGACGGATTTGGAAATATTTTAAATTCTACATCATTAGAAATTGTAACATCTGAAGAAATACAATTAATCAAACCATTAATATTGTATTTAGATACAAATTTCCATATTTCTTGAGATGCATTAATATCCATGTTCCCAGAAGTCCCTGGCCAATCGTGGCTGCCATTAATCACTTTAAGTTCTTGGATAGCCACGCAATTATCACCATTCTCCCAAATTCTCTTCTCTACAGTACTTCCATCAAAAGTATTGGAGTTAGGAACTGCTGTTACCGTTGGATTTGAATCTGTATTATTATGATTTGCCCAGTAAGTTGTTATTTCATTCACAGACATGTAGTAGGGCTGAAGTCCGGAGTAAGAGGAGTGAGGACTAAAGTCCGAAGTGCCGGGAATTAATAATACTGCAGTAGGATGAATAGGAGAGCAGTTACCTAAATTATAATAACTAACTCGAAAAGCATCTACCATCATACTTCCAGAAACCGAGGAGAAAGCTGCAATTCGATTATTTAATCTGCAGCCCAATTCATAAGAGAAAATACCTCCTTCAGAGTAACCACAAGCATAAACTCTATCAATGTCAATATTATAATCATTGCTAAGGGTATCAATAATTGCTTCAATAAAATTAACATCGTTATGACTCGTTGGTGTTTTATGCAACCACGAATTACTTCCATCGTTTGGGTCTACTGCAGCTTGAGGGTAAACAGCTATAAAATTAGCAGTATCCGCAATTGGACGCATATCATTGGTATAAATAAAATTTGAAGATGTTCCACCACCACCATGAAAATTAAATATTATAGGTACTTGAGTGGTTCCATCGTAAGAAGAAGGAACATAGACAATAAAACTTCTATTTTGACCATCGAAAAATAAGGTTCTATTTAATTGTTGTTGTCCAAATAAATTAAATGCTAGAAATATAATGCAGGTTAGGTTAATAAATTTAATCATAATATTAGTTTTGATACAAAAATAATGATTCATAGAATAAAATAATTTTTTGATATTTTTGGAAACTGTGTGTCTTTTTATTTTTTGAGATATTGCGCATCTAGCCAATATATTAGTTTTATTGAAAATGTATTCATCGGACCATCTTGTAGACTACTAAATAAGTTATTCCAGTAATTTTGATTAATATTTTCATCCTCAGAAAATATAGAGTTTTTCCATACAATATTAATTTCACTCCCTGGAAAAAACACCCATCTAAAAAGCATGTCGATAGTAAAAGCGTTGTAATTGATGTCGTATACAGACTTACCGTTAATATCATTTCCAGAATAGTTTTCTAAACTATATAATCTTCCATTTTCAAGAAGTTTTGAAAAGCTATTATATTTAATAATAGCATTGTAATTTCTTAATCGAAATGTGATTCCAATCCTGTTGGTTAATGTATAATCAATTCCAATTGTTTGAGTAGTATTTATTCTATCTCTATTTCCAAAAATAATGCCACTATGTCTATATTCAGGTATCCCAAAACTTACTGCATATCCTTCACTATTATTTTGAAATCTTTGCTCCCATTTGTGTATTAAAAAAAATTGGTTGGTTATCCTAAATCTTGTCTCAAAATCGTAGTTCCATTCCCACCAGTCATTTCTTTCAACAAAAACATAGCCAATTCCAAGATCTAAAGCAATTCTTTTTTGATAATTGGAAGAAAACCAAGCTCTAGTACTAGTCCACACTGGACGAATGAACTTTTCCTCACCAATAATATCTCCTCTTGGTTCAAAATAGTCGTTAGACTCATTTAATGTTCCACTTAATCTTATCCCAAAAGCATTAAAAGCATTTGATACTGTTGTAGCTCTTGCATTCCAAAAAATTCCTCCAAATAAATTGGGTGCATATAACCATTCATTGGAAAGTGAAGCACTAGTGAAAAATTTATTTAATTTTTCAATTTTAGGATTAAAATTTCTGTAACCTATATAAACTTCGCCAACTCGACTATTATTTGCTCTTAAAAATCCCAAATCGTTTGGATCATAATTATCAGATTCTTCATAATATTCCAATCCGCAAGTGAAATTTCCTCTCTGTTTGCCAGCTTCAATTCCCAATGTATAACCTAATAAATTGCTATTTGAATCTAATATGTTAGATATTTTTGCTTGAGTTTGCATAAAGTAATCGTTGCTTTTAGAATTTAGTTTGGTGTCCAAACCACTAACATTGGCATCGTAAAAATTTCCAGCTCTCCAGACATTAGTATTGGTAAACGTAATTGAACTGTTGTTTTTTAAGTTCTGATCTAACACAATAACGTTGTAGTTACTTAAGGGACTTATGGAAATTTCTCTTTCATCACCATTTAAACTATTGATTGCTTTGCCTTTTTGTTCTGCTGTAACACCATTAAATACACCAATACCTAATCCGTTTTTTAATCTTCCAGAAATTTTACTAGCATTGATTAATGGAACTGAAGTTGGAATCTCATTTAATTCTTCATTGTAATTTAATTGACTTTTATAGACTTTAGAAGGTGTCTGCACCCCAATTCTTCTACTATAAAACAAGTTTGATTTATTAAAAAGCTCTGTTCCCTCAGTAAAAAACTGTCTATTTTCATTAAACCTTATTTCAAAAGGACTTATGTTAAGCACTTGTTGGTCAAAAATTACTTGTCCAAAATCTGGTAATAAAGTAACATCTAAAGTAAAAGCTTCATTTATCCCATATTTAATATCCATGCCACCTGTAAAAGTAGAAATAGGTTCTGTGTCTTTGGAGAAACTATTGTAACTCGATAAAAAAGGAATTAATGCTAACCTAAGAGGAGGTTTAATATCTTTAATTCCTTTAACCACTCCACTTTCGAGTAAGTAATTTTCTAAATCAGGGTTTACAGGATTCCAAGTGTCTTCTTCCCTAAATCTACTTATTTGCCTTGCAAAATTTATATTCCAAGTCTGAATATCTGATTTTGGAAATCTTAGAGCTGAATAGGGGATTTTAATTTCTGCAAACCATCCTTGGTCATTTATTTGTGTTTTACTTCTCCATACTAGATTCATCAAATCATTAAAATCTTCGCTGAAAATTTTAGCATCTACTTGAACACCTCGGCTACTTAATCCGAAGAAAAAACCATTTTGCTTATCGCTATAGGTGTCTAAAAATATTCCAAAAAAATCTAAGTTTGGATTGAAGTCATCTCTTAATGAAAGTACTCTAGAAATAGAATCTGGATGGTCGTAGCATTTAACTCCAAAATAAATAGCTTCTTGATCAAACAACATAGCAACCTTAGTTTTTTTAGAAGCATTTTCTCCTGGAAATGGTCTCATTTGAGTAAAACCAGAATTCCAGTTGGCATTTACCCAATCTGTTTCTTCAAGGTAGCCATCAAGAGATATTTGACAAGTTCTTTTTGTAGAATTAATTTCTTTTTGACAATAACCATTAAAAAACAATAATAGAAATAGTAAAAATATTGCCTTATGCATGTGGCAAAATTAAATTAACTCTCCAATTAAAGTAATATATTTCTAATAAGTATTGAACAATGTTTTATTAGTTAATAATTAATGAAAAATCTATCTAAGTTTATGACTTTTGTCCAAGCATTTATGAAATCCCTAATAAATCTTTCTAAACCATCGTCACTTGCATAAACTTCACAAATTACTTTTAGTTCACAGATAAAAAAGATTATAAATAACTTAACCACGGGTTATCTTTGTTGTTTTGTTTATGAATACTGAACTTTTTACAAAATGGATAAAGTGCTACAACAACAGCAATCCAAATAAGGTGAACTAATCATAAACTAAATCCAAACCCTTTTAATAACTGAGAATGTGTAACCAATCCTTTAATTATCAAGCTTTCCCATCCAAAACCAGTTATCCATGCAGTTATTAAAGCCAATAGATGAATAAGATATATATAGGACATAATAGAAAAACGGAACCTTTCCAAAGTCATTAATATGTAAGAAATTGATGGAGGGTATTTTGCAGGATTGAAAAATGAAAAAGTAGTTTGAATAGCTAACTCCTAGCTTTTCCAATTATTTAAATTCCCATAAGCGTTAAGTAACCTCACAATTAAAAACATAACTATTGAAGAAAGACCAATTATTAAGAATATTTTCTTTCTTTTTTCAGCTGAGAAATTTCTGTCATAAAATGAGCCAATATAATACCCAAAAGACATGACGCCAATCCATGGCAAAATTGGATAAACTCTAGTAGTTTTATACCGTTAGACAAATCTATAAAATTACGTTCGTCAATAATAGACCAAAATATTTGGTTGCCAATTTGAATAGAATCTAGTGCATTGTGTCCAAAAATAACTACCAAACTAAACATTAAAATATGTTTAAGCTTATGGTAAATAAGCCCGGCTAAAAAAATCATACTTATTCCTAGAGACCAAATGTTTGAAAATGAATGTCAAAAAACCATGAGAAGTTTACTACTGTAAGCTCTATAAATATTAGCCAAATTCCTCTTTTTAATAAGAAAGATGAAAGCTCTTTTTTACTTTTTCTAATTCCAATTAGATAAGCTTAAACACCTGCTAATAATCTAAAAGTAGGCGCGCAGTAATGAGTGATCTATCTAGCTAAATATAGTCCTAAATTAGTTTTTTCTGGATAGGTTGGGTCGAAAAAAAAGCATCAAAATGAAAATAATTTCTTATGTAGTCTAAGGCCATAATTATCATAATGGTATCTTTTAATAAATCTAAAGAAGTTATTCTATTGCTTTTCAAAGTTTTAATATTCATAGGATTTATTATCTTTTAAATAGTTCCTTCATATCCCCCACTAATTCTAAACCTGTAGTTTTAGAACTGTCTTCAAAAAGTACATTTTTATTTTCATCCAATAATTTTACTTTTAGATTTGCATCTATTCCTTCAGAAATGCGTCTATTCATGTTTCCATTAACAGGTGCTTTAAGCATTCCAGAGCTTTTTTTTATAGTTTGAATTTCTAATATTACATCTTTTAAAACAATATTAAGGTTTAAACTATTTTCTTCATATTTCTCCAACTGTACTTTGGCTTTGGAGTAAGTTCCAAATCGAACTACTTCGTTATTTAAATAATAGAATCCCAAAAAGCCAGTAAAAGAAAAACCTAGCCATGGAATTTTAGCAACTGAAAGCATAATGGAAGAATTGCTATTTTTAAAATTATTGGATTGAATCCATATCCACGAAGAAGGCATTGATTTACCCCAATCTTTTTCTATATATCCTTTACCTTTATGAAAAGTGTAGGTGTTTTTATTTACCTTAATTTCTCCTTCTAGATCATGATTTAGACTAACTACACCATGGTAACATTGCATAAAAGGAACTTTGTCATACCAACCCATTATTTTCTTTGGTCTATTACTTCCGTTGGGAATTAGCGATACTATATTTCTAATATAAACTTTTCCTTTTGCATAAATACCATCTTTAGATATGTCTAAAATTAAGCTGTCTTTTGAGAAATAACTGTTTCCTAATTTGACTAAAAAATTATCTTTTGAATAATAGAAATCCTCTATTGGATAACTTATATATTCTGTTTTTGCAGTTTTTCCATTAATTATTTGAATAAAAGCATGTTTGGTAGAACCATCTTCAGAAATTGAAATGCCAGGAATAATACTTAAAATTGATCCTTCGTCTTGGGAGACCATTTTAAAATACCATCCTTCGAAATACTTTTTTGTTTTCTTATTTCCTTGAAACATTGAAGAGTTCTTACTCTTCATGGCTTTGTAAGCTTTAACCTTGGGATAATCAGTAAACTTAACAAGACTATTTTTATCCTGGGAAATAAAATTTAAACCATTCGCCCAAAATATTATAATTAAATGCCATTTATTTATTTTCAATTGGAGATTGTTTTTTTAGAATAAGTAATTATAACAAATAATAACCATATAGTTATATTTACTTAAAGTTATATTATGAACACATTTGAAATTAAATACCAAGGAAATTTAAGAACAACAGCTACTCACTTAGATTCTGGTTCTGAAATTAGTACCGATGCTCCAAAAGACAATCACGGGTTAGGGGAGGCCTTTTCCCCAACAGATATGGTGTGTTCTGCTTTGGCAAGTTGTATATTGACTATTATGGCTATTGCAGTCGAGAAAAATGGAATTAACATTAAAGATACTAATGCTATTGTAAAGAAAACCATGGGCAATAATCCAAGAAGAATTTCTAAAATTGATATAAAGTTGACTTTTCCGATGGATTATGATGAAAAAACCAAGGTGATATTAGAAAGAGCCGCTCACAATTGTCCAGTTCACCATACTTTATCTAATGAAGTAGAAAAAAATATCAACTTTATTTACCCAATGAATTAATGGCTAATCATAATTTTACTTGACGATCTTTCATTATTTGCATCTGTAAATGAAATATGATACAAGTTATTAGATAAGTAAGATAAATCCAATTCAAAATTCAATCCAGTTTTATAATTTTCATATACTATTTGTCCAAAAATATTGGTAATTATAATATTCTTTATTTGGCTAACAGAACTTATGAATAATATATCTTTTGTAGGGTTTGGATAAATTTTTATGTTATGGTTAATATCCGTATTGTCAAAACCAACAAAGTAACAAGGTTGTACAGTTATAGTAGGGCTATTTCCAAGATTGAAATCAATAATTGTATCTCCTAAGCCGTTTTGAACGGTATAGTACTCATCAAAACCATTAAGACCGTTAGCGATAACCCTTACTTCGTCATTTCCTCTTACTCCAAAAGAAATAGGTTCACTTCGTCTGTACCCACCAGCAACAAAAGATCCAACATATTCAACATTATTATTGATCTCTATTTCCACATTGCCTTGCCATGAACCAGCAAAGGTTTTCCTCATAATAAGTGTATAGATATCGCAAAAATCGTTAGGAGAATAAGGACTAGTGGCACATGCTTGGTATCCGTAGGTGTTTGCAGGTGGTTCATTACTTCCAGTACCTTGTTCACTTGCAATTATTGCATTATTAGGGTCGAATAGAATATACTGTAAATCAGATCCCCAAACTCCACTAGAACTAAAATTTATAACTACATCTAAAATATCGCTAGAATCTAAAGGAAAACTGAATGTATCGGATGTTCCATTAGATAATGTATAGGTTTGGTATACATTATTATTAATTTTAACTTTTGCAAAAGAATTGCCCCAGCCTTGACCAAAATTATTAATCAATTTAAGACTGTAAACCCCACATTCACTTCCTGAAGAAAAATAAATGGTTGTAAAGGTTAAAGGACCCACCCAGCTGCTCAGTTCATTAGCGCTACAGACTTCTTGAATATAAAAGTCATAAGTAGTTATACTGCTTAAGCCATTGAGTAAATAACTCATACCATTAATGTTATTAACAATAGTTCCATTTCCTTGGTTAAATCCTGTAGGTCCCCACTCAATATTAAAAGTTCCACCAAAGGGACTTAAACTACCAACCCAATCTAATAAAGCAGTACCTGCTGTAGAAGTGTTGGCAGAAAGATTAGAAGGTGCAGGGCAGCTTGGACAAGCTTCTACTCCAAAAACACTATTAGGAGTACTATTCCCTAACCCTTCTTCAAATAATAAAACACCGTTTTCATCAAAAACTTTATAGGAATTTTCATTACTGTACCCTCCACTAGTGTAGAGAAAGTCTACTACATCACCAATATTTACGGAAATTGGAAAAATATCTGGACCATTTCCACCAACTAAAGTCAGTCCAGAAAATGCAACATTACCATTGATCACAACATGCATAAAACCACCATTCCACCCATCTCCAAATGAATCGTATAGTTCTAAATTAAAAATGCCACAAGAACCAGCTACAATTGCTGTGGTAAAAGATAAGGGACCAGCCCAGGTACTTACTTCATTTGAACTACAAGCTTCTTGAACATAAAAATCATAAGTTGTACTATTATTTAGTCCATTTAATAAATAACTATTTACAGAAATGTTGTTTACTAAAGTTCCATTTCCCTGAATAAACCCTATTGGTCCCCATTCAATATTGAAAGTCCCACTACCGCCATTCCAGTCTAGTAGAGCGGTTCCGGTAGTAGATGTGTTGGCAGAAAGGTTGGTAGGTTGCGGACAAGATGTACATGCTTCAATGCCGAAAACACTAACTGGATCTAATCCAGAAATAAATCCATTTAGTCCCTGACTAACAATTAAATTTCCAGAACTATTCGTTAAATTATATGTGTTTTCATTATCATAAGTTCCTGTGTTGTAAATTAGATCAATTATATCATTTGAGTCAGTAGCAAATGTGAATATTTCTGGGCCATTTCCGTTGGCTAATGTTATGTTTTGAAATGAATTACCATTTATAATTACTTCTAAAGAGGCTCCATTCCACCCATCTCCAAATGAATCGTACAGTTCTAACGTAAAACTACCACAAGTTCCTATTGGTCCAGGTGGCGGTGGGGGTAAGTTGGGGCATGCAATAATTCCAAAGGTACTGACGGGATCTACATTTGGTGTAAATCCAAATTCACCTTGACTTACAATAATAATGCTGTTATTATCTAATAATTGATAGGTGTTTTCATCATCAAAGTTACCAGTATTGTAAATTAGGTCAATCACATCATTTGAGTCAGTATCAAATGTGAATATTTCTGGTCCGTTTCCATTGGCTAAAGTTATGTTTTGAAATGTATTTCCATTTATAACTATGTCTACTGAAGCTCCATTCCATCCATCTCCAAATGAATCGAAAAGTGTTAAAGTGAAGGTGCCACATGCAGCACCAGTAGGAATATTATTGGAGCTGAATGTATAAGGTCCACTCCATGTACTATTGGTATTCGAATCACATATTGCTTGAACATAAAAATCGTAGGAAGTATTGTTAGAAAGAGAACTTAAACTATAATTATTACTTATTAGACCATTTACTAAATTTCCACTTCCAAGATTAAAACCACTAATTCCCCATTCTAGATTCCAAGAGGTTTCATTTCCTCCAGCTTGCCAAAATAAATCAGCTGAATTTGGGGTGATATTTCCAGCATTTAAAAAGTTAGGACTAAGGCAAGGATTATTACTCTGGCATGTGGAATTAGAAGTATGAGTGAAAAAATCTAAATCATCTAAATCTGATGCTGAAATAATATTAATTAAGGTATCACCTATGGGATCCATAATGGTGAAAGAAATCTCACTATCCCAGTTTCCAGAATGCCATATAAATTCCATTGCCGCACCCGTAGTAGAGTATACTGAATCCAATGTGAAATTTTGGGAGCAATCAAAGTTACCAACAAAATTTCCGTTCATATTTACTTCCAAGTAAGCACTATTCCAACCATCGCCATAACTATCGTACATATACATTAAATAATGACATTGAGAATTAAGGTTATTAATTACAGAAAAAAAGAGTAACAAGACTAAATAAATTACTTTACGCATAATTTTTATTGAATTAAAAAATTTTGTTTAAATAATAAATGTAATTATTAAACAAACTTAAATATAAGTTATGAAAACTCTCTTACCAAATGATAAAAACCTTTTCTAATTTTTATTATGACGTGATATAAAGTAATAAGTGAGTGGTTTACATATAAATATCATTTATTTAAAGACTTATATGGCCTTCAAAATAAGTTGTTGCTTTTCCACTTATTTCAACTCTGTCTTTTTTTAGTTCGCAGAATAATTCTCCTTTTCTTTCTGAAATTTGTTGAGCATTCATACTTTTTTTAAGAACTTCATTTGACCAATAAGGAGTCAATGTACAATGTGCAGAACCAGTAACAGGATCTTCTAAAATTGTAGCTTGTGGAGTAAAAAATCTAGATACAAAATCACAAAGGTCTCCTTTAGCTGTAACTATAACACCGCCTGGATTAATATTGATTTGATCGAAAATTTCTCTATTTATAACGATATCTTCTATTTGTTTCTGATTTTCATAAACCAATAAATAATCTCTTGCTTTTAGAACTTTTTTTGGTTGGATATTTAAAGCATTTTTTATTTCATTTGGTAAAGTTGCTGCAATAGGATCTCTTCTTGGCAAATCCATTAAATAGAGTCCATTATTTAAGGATACTTCTAATTTCCCACTCAATGTTTCAAAAATTACTTTTTCAGACTCTAATTTTAGTTCAGAAAGAATACAATGTGCAGTTGCCAAAGTTGCGTGGCCACATAAGTCCATTTCTATATCAGGCGTAAACCACCTTAAATGAAAGTTTTTTCCTTTTCTAAGAAAAAAAGCGGTTTCAGCCACTGCATTTTCTTGAGCAATTTTTAATAAGAGTTCGTCCTGTAGCCAGTTTTCTAAAGGAACTACACAGGAAGGATTCCCACTAAATACCTTATCACTAAAAGCATCTATTTGAAAGATAGGTAGTTTCATTTTAAAGAGATTCTAAATTTTTACGAGTGCGTTCATTTTCTAACGCACCAGTATTTATAGTAGTTACTGGTTCAAAAAGCATTATTGAAACTTCTTGATCTGCAATTGGCTTATGTTCAACCCCCTTAGGAACTATAATTATTTCATTTTCGTGAATAGTTTCTGTTCTGTCTCTAAATTCTATTTTCAAGATTCCTTTTAGTACTAAAAACATCTCGTCTTCATCATCGTGCTTGTGCCAAATAAATTCCCCTTTTAACTTGGCAAGTTTTACATGTTGATGGTTCAATTCTCCTATAATTCTAGGATTCCAATGATCGTTGAACTGAGCTAATTTTTGGGATATATTTATTTTTTTCATAATAGTGTTTAACAACATGAGCTACATTATTAATTTAGTGAAATTAGATTTCTCACATTTCATTAATACTTTTTTACCTTATCGCTGGTTCCAATGAATACATTTAGTCCTTTTAGTTGAGGATTGCCTGCTATTCTACGCCAAGATGTAATTTGTCCTACGTGGGTTAGTGCATCTGCAATTGGACCATTGATCCAATACCAAAAGTGTAGTTTTCTAGACGTGTTTTTTTCTATTTCTAACAAATCTTCATCACTCATTTTTTTCAATATTTGGGATAGATCTTCCAAAACTAAGAGAGATTTTTTTCTTATTTGCGGAAATGAGGTTAAGGAATCTTTGTTTTGTTTTTCTCCTCCAAAAACTCTAAAAGTGCTATCTACCAAATCAAAAATATGACTGTTTACTTCCTCAATACTCATACTTGTAGAGTGTGGTCTAAATTTAATATCTTCTTCACTTAGATTTTCTGTAGCCCAGCGATATCTAAATGCTAATCCTTCAACCACTCTTAAAAGAGTATTGGTAGCTGTTAATTCATTGGGGGTTTTTGAAATATCTTCGAATGGCAATTCTTGATTCCTATCCATAAAAAATATTAAATAACCTTATCAGATTCTTTTTCTTCTAAAGCAACTTCTTTAGGAAACTGAACATTAATTTTCTCAAACTGAATATGAAGAATCAGCATTAAAAACCCATATACTACGGAGCTAACAATGAGTACATTATTCATTAATCCATCTGCAGAAAAGGATAGACGAATTAATATTGTAGATATTATAAATCCAGAATTTCTGAATACTTCATGAAATTTATCGGTTTTGTAAAGTGATATTAATAATAATAATACATCTGCCATTATAAGAACAGTAAAAAACTCATTAAAGAATAGTTCGTTAATATCTTGTATAGAAAAGAAAACTTGATCAATAGATGCTACTTCAATATATATCCACTTAAATAAGCTTGAAACAGCCAAGAATATTAAAACTGGAAGAAGAAAAAGAGCTATAGTTTTTTTCCGTTTTACAAATAAATCTAAATTTTCTATTTTCCCTTTTTTTGGATTGAGTTTTTTACTTCGAGTATTAAAGTAGTTAAATAAAAAAATGATAAAGAAAAGAACTAGTGTAGAAATTAAGTCATAGGTAAGTTGAAGATCGTATTGTTGGTTAAACCAGTCGGCAGTTACATCTATATTGGCCATATCCTTAAAAATCCTTCTAACTATAATTAATGTGATGATTTCGTATTGTTTTCTAATGTATTGGGATATTGACCTGGGTAAATAATAGATAACTAAGAAAACCTCATATACTAAAATGAAAGAAAACGGGGTGTAAATTGCAGCAATTGGATTGGTAAGCAATTTGTCATCTGAAAAATTTAGAATTTCTAAATATTTAAGAAAAATTAAAAGTAGGTGAATTACAAAACTTATAATAGAAAGAGTGACAAATATTTTTTCTGTTCTATTCTTAAATTCTTCTGAGAAAACCTTAGTGCTTAGTCTTTCAATCATGATTTTTATTTACATAAATTTAGTTATATAAGAATAGCTCTAAATTTCTGTTTGTCAATTTTTTACACATGTAATTCTTAATGATTATTTTAACGGACAATAAACTCTCAATTTAATTGAATGGAAAAAAATTGCTCGGAATTTATATTTAAACAGGTCAGTTCTGTTTCCATTTCTTAGTAATAGAAGAATCTTTTATGGGTAAATCATATCTTTTAGACAATATACTATTAAGGCCTATTTCCTTCAACTCTAGAATCACCAAGTGGCAAAATATTTATAGATATAGAAGAAGCGAATTCTGATTGAATTCCATCGAAATAAATATCTGCAATAAATTTAGCACCAGCTTCATTGTAATGTACGTCATCTGCTAAATAAGATTCGTTAAAATTAGTATTCATATCTAGGGCAATAACTTTGGATGTATTAGTAGTTAAACTATTTGTAATAGAAGCAATTTGAGAATTAAAATCATTTAAGTTGGTAGTTAAGGATGAAGTCATAATTTCACTATTAGCCGGGGCTATTCTTTCTAAGAATATAGTGATATTGGAATTGTGGCTTTGTAATTTCCCAACAAGTTCAACAATATTTCCAATTGGTTCAGAAGGTGGATTTCCACCATCCAATAAATCGTTCCCACCAATACTCAAAAGTACAATATCTGGTGACGATATTGCTGTAAGTATTTCGTCTATATCAGCAAGTAAATCCTTTGACTCATGACCTCCATTACCCTCATGATCATTGTCAAATTCAAGGCCAGCATATAATGGGTAAGTACCATAATCTTTTTCCCTTCCAATAAAGTCAAAATTATAGTTCTTGTCAACTAAGTTTTTCCATAATTCATATCGGTAACTTTCGTAAGAGTCATTATCTTGCTCATTGTCTTTCTTACAAGATGAAATTATGATTAATAAAAAAAAAGCACATATTAAAGAAATTTTAATTTTAAAATTTTTCATCATTAACATCCTTAATAAATTTAATTAAGCCATCAAAAAAAGTTTTTTGATCGTCATACATGCATAAATGCGAACCTTTTTCACAGTAAAGAAATGCTCCATTTTGAACTTCTGATGCTATCCATTTCATATGCTCAGGATCCATAGTATCATACTTTCCTCCAATAGATAATGTTGGAACAGAAATATTCTTAAGCTTGTTCTTAATATCCCAATTTTTAAGTTTGGCATTGCCTACAACACCAAATTCACTCGGTCCTTGCATGGTGATATATAATCCTTGACTCATATTAGCAAAAGCTCTATTAACAGGGTCGGGCCAGTCTTCCAATGGCATTCTTAAGACGTGTTCTGGATAATAATTAGTTACTATTAGTTCGTTATATCTAGGATTTGAGTAATCTTCTTTTGCTTCCAATAATCTTATTTCGGCTAAAACTGTTGAATCTAGTTGAGGGCCAAGAACATTATTGGCATAATCTACATATTCTGGAATAGATGCCATCATATTAGAAATAATAAGTCCTTTTAAATTGTTCTGATATTTTAATGCATACTCCATACATAATATCCCTCCCCAAGAAGAACCATATAAGTAAAAGTTTTCTTTATTAAGTCCTAGGGCTACTCTTACTTGTTCCACTTCATCTACATATCTTTCAACTGTCCACAAAGTACTATCATTGGGTTGGTCACTGTAATAAGATTCTAACTGGTCGTAGTAATAGTACTCAATTTCTGCATTGGGAAAATAAGAATCAAATGCTTCTAAATATTCATGAGTTGCTCCTGGTCCGCCGTGAAGTAATAATACTTTCATTTTAGGATTGTTTCCTATTCTTTTAGTCCATACATTAAATTCGCCAGCACTAGTTTTGATAGGAACCATTTTTACTCCTCCACTAATAATATCGTCTCTTTTAGAATAATCTAAGTAGTTTGATTTTGTTGAAATAGAGGTTTTGACAGAATTTTCTTTACAATTTGAAAAAATTGTTATTATAACAAGAATATTGATTAATTTCTTCATAAGTTATTTATTAAAAATGAATAAAAGTATTGTTTTCAGAGTCGTTTAAGGATATAAATAATTCTGATGTGTCAGCACATAAATCGTATAAATTAGATATATCAAAACAAAGTTCTTCAACCAATGCTGCTTCACAGAGATCATTATTACTGTTATGTGTTAAATGTAGTGGAACATGAACCGGAGGAGTTCCGCAAAACATAAACTCATGCACTAAATTGAAAATATGATCTTCACATCCACCAGCATAACTAACATTAATTTTAAGAAAATCGCCGTAAATAAATGCTGTATCAATAGTATAGGAGTCTATCTTGAAGTCATTAATATCTACATTTTGAATTAATGTCAAACAAGAAGAGTCGTAAATACAGTGACCAACATCAGATCCTGGAATTGAAGTAGCATCAGGATCATAGTTGACTGCGATTGGATCGGTACAACCAATCTCTTTATCTTTACTACAAGCTGTTATAAATGATACAATAAAAATTGAAAGTAAAATTCTTGGAATAAATGATTTTCTCATAGATGCTTTTTAAAACATTAAAGTACTAATATCAAAAAGCTAGTGTTTCCAATAATCATGTTGATAATTTAATACTAAAAATATAAATTTTGTGTCAAATTGTTAGAGATTTGAACAAAGTATTTAAAAGTAATGAAGAAATTTATACTTTATATTTTATTGTCTACAGCATTTCTATGGGCTAATTGTCAAGAAAGTAACTCGAGTTCAAATTTTATTCTTAAATATATCAATAAAATAATCAACGACACCAATGATTTAAGTGCTCCAAAATTCATGAACTATCCCACACTTGCTTTTTCACCAGAAACAAGTTGGGAAATAGGATTATCAAGCTTATATATTTACTCTGCAAATAGAGATTTAAAAAATAGACTTAGTGAAATAAAAGCTTTTACTTTTTATACACTTGAACATCAATATGGTATTTGGTTAGATCATGCTCTATATTCTGATGAAAACAAGTGGTTTTTTCTGGGAAGAGCTAGATATCAATCTTTTCCTCTACTATATTATGGAATTGGAGCTGAATCACCTTCAAAACACATAGCTAGAATTGATGGAAATTTCATCTATTTTAAGGAAAGGTTTCTTAGAGAAGTATTTCCAAATTTTTATACTGGAATTGAATTTGATCTTCAAATCATGAATAAAGTTACTTATAAAATTTCATCAAGTAATTTTTTAAAACCAACAGGAGGAAATGGTTCTACTAATGTTGGTTTAGGATGGGGAATTATCTACAACAATATTCATAATGTTTTGAATCCAAGAAATGGAATTTTCAGCGAATTGGCATTTTTGAATTACAGTAGCGAAATTGGCAGTGATTACAACCTGACTACCTTTCTTTCAGATAATAGATTTTACATCCCAATAAGAAAAAATAATGTACTCGCATTTCAATTTCAAGGACAATTTACTAATGGCAATCCACCATTTAATTTACTTTCTTTAATGGGTGGTGAGAGCTTAATGAGAGGATACTATCTAGGAAGATATAGAGACAAGCACTTATTGGCAGGTCAGATCGAGTACAGAATGCTTCCTTTTTCTTTTGCTAAGCGTTGGGGAGCAAGTTTGTTTTTTGCTGCTGGAGAAGTTTTTAATTCTAATAATAATTTTCAATTTAAAAAATTATTACCAACAGGAGGAGCAGGACTTCGTTTTCTGCTATTTGAAGAAAAGGATATTTATACAAGGATTGACTATGCTTTAACTAGAGATGGAAGTGGATTCTATTTTTTTATTGGAGAAGCATTTTAAAAAAAAAGAACTTATTTGTAGGGTTTTTAAGTAAGTTAATTAAGATAATAATTATCCTTCAACAATTTCAAAAGAAATTTTTCCTTTGACTTCTTTATGAAGAACAATGTCTGCTTCAAATTTGCCTACAGATTTTAAGGTTCCAGTAGGTAGAGTAATATTTTTTCTTTCTACTTTAAATCCGGCTTTTTCGATAGAGTCAGCTAATTGAATATTAGTGATAGATCCAAATATTTTTCCATTTTCGCCAACTTTTGCAGGAACTTGAAAAGTCTTCTTAGACATTTTTTCATAAATTTTTGTAGCCTCTTCTTTAAGTTGATTGTCTTTGTGAGCTCTTTGTTTAAGAGTCTCCACATGCATTTTTTTAACAGAGTCTGTGGCTAAAATTGCCATTCCCTTAGGTATTAAAAAATTTCTTCCGTATCCGTTTTTCACTTCCACAAGATCGTCCTTGCTTCCTAATCTATCTATATCTTTCTTTAATAAAACTTCCATGATGATTATTTTAATTGATCAGCTAAATAAGGCAATATAGCAAGATGTCTTGCTCTTTTTACTGCTTGAGAAACTCTCTTCTGGTATTTTGCAGAAGTTCCAGTAATCCTTCTTGGTAATAATTTACCTTGTTCGTTAATGAATTTCATTAAAAAATTAGGGTCTTTATAATCAATAAACTTAATTCCAGATTTCTTGAATCTACAATATTTTTCTTTTTTTATCTCAATGTCAATCTGATTAAGATATCTAATTTCAGAACTGTCAGCCATAGCTAGTGTTTTAAAAATTTATGATTTAAGCAGTTTTAGAGAGCTTTACTCTTCTTTTTTCTGCGTATTCGAAATGATCTTTATTCATTTTTGTTGTTAAAAATCGCATCACTCTCTCGTCTCTTTTGAGTTCAACTTCTAATTTTTGAACAACATCTCCTTCACCTTGAAATTCAATGAGGAAATAAAATCCAGTAGATTTTTTCTGAATAGGGTAGGCTAATTTTTTTAGCCCCCAAGATTCGTCGTTATTGATTTTAGCACTGCTACTTTTCAATAACTTTTTGAATTTATCTACTGCTTCCTTTGTCTGCTTATCTGACAAAACGGGAGTTAATATGAAAACAGTTTCGTAATGATTCATGTTAGTTATTTAAAATTTGGATTGCAAAGATATAAGATTCCCTGAAAAATAAAATTATTTAACCAATAAAACCAAGTATAAATTTATTTAGAAATATTTTGTCTTTAAATCTTTATTACTTTGAAGCTTATTTTATATTTGTTAAACCATGTCCAATTTTAAATATACGGTATCGGCTTTAAAATATAGACCCAATAGCTGGGAGACTATTATTGGTCAAGAAAATATTGCAACTACTCTAAGGCAGGCAATAGATTCAAATCAGTTGGCACAAGCCTATTTGTTTTGTGGTCCTAGGGGAGTTGGTAAAACATCAACTGCTAGATTATTTGCAAAGTCAATTAATTTAAAGCACGATCCCAACTTAACAGACTTTACTTATAATATTTATGAATTAGATGCTGCTTCAAATAATCAAGTAGACGATATAAGAAATCTTAACGATCAGGTTAGAATTCCGCCACAAAAAGGAAATTACAAAGTATATGTGATAGATGAGGTGCACATGTTGTCCCAAAGTGCATTTAATGCATTTCTAAAAACTTTAGAGGAACCGCCTCCACATGCTATTTTCATTTTAGCAACAACAGAGAAACATAAAATTATTCCTACCATACTTTCTAGATGTCAGGTCTATGACTTTCACAGAATATCCATTCCGGACATGGTCGCACACTTAGAAAATATTGCTAGTAAAGAAGGTGTGAAATCAGAACCTGAGGCTTTGCATGTAATTGCTGAAAAAGCCGATGGCGCTCTTAGAGATGCTCTTTCATGTTTTGATTTAATGGTAAATTTCACCAACAGTAATATTACTTACAAAGAAGTAGTTAAAAACCTCAATATTCTAGACCACGACTATTATTTTAAATTTGCTGATTTTATTCACAAAAACTTAATACACGAAAATTTATTACTTTTTAGCGAAATAATTGCTAAAGGGTTCGATGGCCGTTTGTTTATTAACGGATTGGCTTCTCATTTTAGAAATTTGATGATAGCAAAGGATGAAAGAACCTTGAAAATTTTAGAATATACCAAAGATACTATTGTAAAATTTAAAACTCAAGCAGAACTTTTTGATAATGAATATTTAACCGATTTATTATCCCTTACTAATGAAGCAGATTCTTTTTATAAGACCAGTCAAAACCAGCGACTTCTTGTAGAGATTTTAATAATGAAGCTCTGTTCTTCAAGAGCAGAAAAAAAAAAGCTTAATTTCTTAGATGCACCAATAATTGGTCCCAATTTTAAAGACTTAAATCTAATTCCTTCCTCAAAAGAGGTTGGAAATAAACCTTCGAAGGAAATTATAGAACCTGATGAAAAGCAACCTCCCCCAAAGACTTATGAAGCTGAAAAATCTGAAATCATCAGACCCAAAACTTCTTTAAGTATAAAAAAGAGGTCAGTAGCAGCATCCATTACTGGATTAAGACAACAAATTAATCAAGAATCAATTGCTAAAAATAAAGATGGAGGAGTGGAAGTTTTAGCATCTTCAAAATTTTCGCAAAAGCTTTTAGAAGAAAAATGGAATGAATTTGCAGAAATTAAAATTAAAGAAGGAAAAATAGGTCTCTTTACTACTCTTACAAAGCAAACTCCTGAACTATTAGACGATTTTTTGATAAAATTTATTTTGGATAGCGAAGTTCAGAAAATGGAATTTCAGACCCAAAACCAGCTACTTTTAGATTTTTTAAGAGCTGAACTTAAAAATGGCCATATTCAATTGGTTTTAGAGCTTACAAAATCTGACAATCCAAAGCTTACTCAGCTAACAAGTAAGGAAAGGTTTTTCCAAATGGCAGAAAAAAATCCAGACCTTCATATTTTTAAAGAAAAATTTAATTTAGACTTAGAATTTTAATCAATTTTTAAGTTAATGCTAAATCATTTTATATTTGCCCAATGATTTTACCAATATTATCTTACGGGTCTCCAATTCTAAGAAAAGAATGTGATGAATTTGAAGAAGGCGAATCTCTTAAAGAGTTAGTCTCTGATATGTTTGAAACCATGTATGCAGCAAGTGGAGTAGGCCTTGCTGGTCCTCAAATAGGCATTTCAAAAAGAATTTTTACTGTTGATGCCTCCCCGTTTGCAGAACCAGAAGAAGGTGAAAAGCTGGATGAAAAATTAAAAGAATTAAAAGATTTTAAAAAAGTATTTGTGAATCCTATTATTGAAAATGAAACAGGATCACATTGGCCATTTTCTGAAGGCTGTTTAAGTATCCCTGGAATAAGAGAAGATGTTGAAAGAAAAGCAGTTATAAAAATTAGTTACTATGATGAACATTGGAATTTTTTTGAAGAGTCTTTTCAAGGAATAGCTGCTAGAATAATTCAGCATGAATACGATCACATTGAAGGAATTCTTTTCACGGATCATTTAAAACCCTTAAAAAAGAGATTGATGAAACGAAAATTAGAAGAAATATCTAAAGGCAAAGTAGAGGTTAATTACAAAATGAAATTTTTTAAAAAATGAGGAAATTAATATACTTTTCAATTATATTTTTTTGTTTTTCATGTGATAATAAGAAAGAACCAATTCCTAGCTATTATCAAGAGCTTGAAGATCTCAGAGAAATTAATGATCAATTAATAAAATCTAATTCAAAAGATCTTAGCTCTATTTATCAACTAGGTATTAGTATTAAAAATCAATCCTTAAATCTTTATGTTAGATACCACAAAAATTTTAACGATGAAGAAAATGAGTTTTTATTGCAATGCGCTGCAACTGGTTCTGAAGCAGCTCAAAAATATAAAGATGCTGTAGATTACTTTTTAAAAGCTCAGAGAAAGTTTCCTGAAAGTGATAATGCTCCAGTTTACTTACATAACAGAGCTAGAATATTAGACAACATATTAATGGACAAAAACAATGCAAGATTAGCCTTTGAAGAATTGATAGAACTTTATCCTAATCATCCTCTAAGTGAAAACTCGAAAGTTTACTTAGATAACGTTTTTGGAAAGTCTAATGAAGAAATTCTAAATATACTCAAGTAATAAAATTACATATGGATTACCTCTCCATATGCAGCTGCTGCTGCTTCCATAATTGCTTCGCTCATAGTTGGATGAGGATGAACAGTTTTAATTAGTTCATGGCCAGTAGTTTCTAATTTTCTTAAAGCTACTATTTCAGCAATCATTTCTGTAACGTTAGCTCCAATCATATGAGCCCCAAGTAATTCGCCGTATTTAGCATCAAAGATTAGTTTGACAAATCCATCATTGTGACCAGCAGCACTAGCTTTTCCTGATGCAGAGAACGGAAATTTGCCAATTTTTAATTCATGGCCTGCTTCCTTTGCAACTTTTTGTGTCATACCAACAGATGCAATTTCTGGACTGCAGTAAGTACAACCTGGAATATTATTATAATCAATAGCTTCTGGATGGTGACCAGCAATTTTCTCCACACATGTAATACCTTCAGCCGAAGCAACATGAGCAAGAGATTGTCCTTTTACAACATCTCCAATTGCATAGTAACCAGGCATATTGGTTTCATAAAATTCATTCACTACTATTTTACCATTATCAACAACAACTCCTGTTTCCTCCAAACCTATATTTTCAATGTTTGGTTGAATACCAACGGCAGATAATACAATGTCACATTCTATAACCTCATATCCTTTCGTAGTTTTCACATTTACCTTACAACCTTTGGCAGATTTTTCAACCTTTTCAACTGATGAATTGGTCATAATACTAATGCCTTTTTTCTTAAAATTTTTTTCTAATTGTTTAGAAACATCTATATCTTCTACAGGAACAATGTTCGGTAAATATTCTACAATAGTTACATCAACTCCCATTGCATTATAGAAATATGCAAATTCAACTCCAATTGCTCCAGAACCAACTATCACCATTTTTTTAGGCATTTTTGGTAGAACCATTGCATCTCTATATCCAATTATTTGTTTCTTATCTTGTTCCAAGTTTGGAAGTTGTCTAGATCTAGCTCCAGTTGCTATAACAATATGTTTTGCACTATAACTTGTTTTTTCTCCTTTGCTATCGGTTACCTCAATCTGTTTTCCGGGTTGAATTTTCCCAGTCCCCATAATAACATCTATTTTATTTTTTTTCATTAGGAATTTAACTCCACCGCTCATTTTCTCAGCAACATCTCTACTTCTTTTTATTACCGCATTAAAATCGGCTTTGTGGCTAGAAACTTTTATTCCATAATTGTCAGCATGGTTGATGTATTCATAAACATTGGCACTCTTCAGCAATGCTTTGGTAGGAATACATCCCCAATTTAAACATATACCTCCTAAAGATTCTTTTTCAACAACTGCAGTCTTTAAACCAAGTTGAGAAGCTCTTATGGCACTTACATATCCACCAGGTCCACTTCCTAAAACAATTACGTCATAATTCATAGCTCAAAATTTAATTATTTATGCGAATTTATAAATTCTCTTCTTCAAATAGCTTAACAATTCAATTTGTTTAAAAAATCTTTAATAATCTCTGCTAATTTATAGGCAGATTCTTCTTTATATCTAAACCAAAGTTCTGGTTCTATAAGTTCTAGTTCAGAAATTACAGGATTATTATCATTGTTAAAAATAATATCAACTCTTGCATAAAGAGGCATAGTTTTAATACTTTTGACAGTTTTTTCTGCCAACTCAATTATTTCTAATGAAGGATTTATTTTTTCAACACTTCCTCCGAAATCGTCTTGTACCCTAAAATCTCCTTTTTTTGCTTTTTTCAGAACAGAATGGGAGTATTCTCCACCAAAAATCATAACTGCAATTTCACCAGACGATAAAATATTTTTCTGAAATTCTTGAACCATAAAATCTTCATTATTGATTAGAGAAAGCCATTTGTCTTGGAAATTTTTTATTTCATCATTTTTTAAATGATAGGTATGTCTAGCAGCTCCAGAAATAGTTGGCTTTATAACAATATCTTTCCAGTTTTTACTTTTTGAAATAGTCTCTAGATTGAGCTGTGTTTTTTTAGAAACAAAAACACTCTCTACTATTGGTAAATCTAGTTTTTGTAAGTCTAATAAATAATGTTTGTCAAGGTTCCAATTTATTTGTTCGTAAGGGTTTATTAAATAACATTGGTCTTTTACTAACTCTAGCCAATTTCTAAAGTTGGAAAATTGATCGAAATAATCCCAAGTAGATCTAAATAATGCACTTTTTGTTGAAGTCCAATTAAACTTATGGTCGTTCCAGTCTTTTTTAATGGTTTTAAGATTTAATTTTTTTAGTCCATCCATTACCAATCCGTCTTCTTTTAAAACATTTTGTATGTAAGGATCTATTTTTTTAGGAATAACATATCTCGAATCTGTTAATAGAACAACATCAAATTCTTTCATAAGAGCAAATATAATTATTACATAATTTAAGACCTGTTTTGTCTCATAAATTCTATTTTTGATATATGAAATATTTAGTTAGTTATAAAAATTCGCATAGACATTTTATTGATTTTAAATTAATTGTTAACGCAAAAGGTTTGTCAAATATTAACTTACAACTTCCTTCATGGCGACCCGGTAGATATGAACTTGGAAATTTTGCAAAAAACATTAAAGATTTTAATGTGGTAGATAGTGGTAATAAAAAAGTGAGATTTTCGAAAAAAACAAAAGATTTGTGGGAAGTCGATTGTCAAAACACAGACCAGTTTATAGTATCCTACAGTTATTATGCATCTGAGCTTAATGCGGGGTCTACTTACTTAGATCAAAACCAACTTTATATAAATCCTGTAAACTGCATGTTATACAATTCTAAAGATATTGATTTAGAATATGAAATAGAATTTGAATTACCATTAGATTATAAAATTCACACCTCACTTGAAAAACTTGGAAATAACACTATAAAAGCTTCTAATTTTGACCAATTGGCAGATTCTCCAATAATTGCCACTAATTCTGCGCAGCAAAGATTTCTAACTATTGACAACGTTAATTTTAGTTTTTGCTTTCAAGGGGAAGTAAAAGTTAATTGGGAAAAGATGCTTAAAGATTTTACTTCTTTTATCAATTATCAGATAAACCTTTTTGGTTCATTTCCCCACAAAAGTTTCCTGTTTCTATTTCAAATAACTCCTTATAGTTCTTACCATGGTGTTGAACACCATCATTCTACAGTAATATTGTTGGGTCCATCCTACGATGTTTTTGAAAAATTATATAATGAATTATTGGGTGTTTCTTCTCATGAATTATACCATGTTTGGAACGTAAAGGGAATTAGACCTAGCGATATGTTGCCCTATGATTTTTCTAAAGAAAATTTTACTCATATGGGCTATGTTACGGAAGGAGTGACTACGTATATGGGAGATAGAATACTTTTTGAAAGTGGAGTTTTTTCTAGAAATCAATATTTTAATGAATTAGAAAAACTATTTCAAAGACATTTTCATAGCGATGGTCGAAATCATTATTCTGTTTCAGAATCTAGCTGGGATACTTGGGTAGATGGATATGTTCAAGGAATTCCTGGCAGAAAAGTATCTATTTATGTAGAAGGTGCATTGATAGCTATGATTTGCGATGCTAAAATAAGAAAGGCTACTGGCCATAAAAAATCTTTACATGATGCAATGAAATCTTTGTACTCTGGTTCTAATAAATTAACTAGTTATGATATGAATAGCTATAAGAATGCTTTAGAAACATTATCTGGTGAAAGTTTCTCCTCTATTTTTAATAAAATCATTTATGGAAAAGAAGATTTCAGGATTTTTCTTGAAGAGGCTTTAAAGGTTTTTGGTTGGAAGTTTTCAGTAGTTAAATCCGAAAATATAAGTTGGCAACTTGGATTAAAGACTTATTTTAAAAATGGTAATCTTAAAGTTTTAAATGTTTTGGAGGGAAGTGCTGCTTATGACTCATTATTAGTAAAGGAAGATGAAATATTGGCTGTTAATGATTTTAGGATAGATAATAATTTGGACCATTGGCTAAATTATTTTGAAAATGACCAAATTGTACTGAAAGTTAGTAGAAATGGAAAAATATTGGATATAAATATGAATTCTAGTAATGATAATCAGTACTTTAAATATAAATTCTTTGAAGAATGAAAAATTTTGATGCTCTTAAGTGGCTTTGTCTACTAAGCTTAATAGGTTTTATCTATTGTTTTGTTTCAGATATTGGATATTTCTTTCTCTTTTTGGATGATTTATCTGTGAAGTCTCAAAAGAGTAGTTTTTTAAATTTAGTAATAGAAAATCTAGTTGAAAATGGTTTTGAATTTAGCGAATATTTAGCTTCACAACTTAGAAGTTTATATGCTCTTAGAATTGTTTTTGATATTTTAGCAATGGTTGGGGTAAGTTTGATGTTTTTTAAGATAAATTTAGGATGGACTTTTTACTGGATTTTTCAAGTAGCCTATGTTTTAGCTCCCTATATCTTTTTAAATTTTGAATTTCAAGCTTCATGGCCTTATTTTACTGGCATTGCATTGGTCATGTTTCCTCTTTTTAACAATATGATTCATTTGGTTTATGTACTATTATTTATGTCCCAAAGAGCACAGCTCAAATAATAAAATCTATTTTGAATATTAAATTTAACTTTTTCTTGTAAATTAGAGTAGAACGATATTTATATGGAAGAAAATAATAAAATAGACTACGACCCTATAAAATCAGAAGCAGATAAAGTTTCTGTAAAGCAGGCATTTGGTTCAGTAACTAATTTCTTAAAAAATTTATTTTCAATTTACAACGGAGTTGATAAAGAAAAAACAGTTGAGGATATACGAAGTGATATTGAGTTTTCTTCGATAAATATTTGGATTCTAATTTGTTCCATATTGGTTGCCTCTATTGGTTTAATCAATAATTCACCAGCTGTAATAATAGGAGCCATGTTAATATCTCCATTAATGGGTCCCATAAGGGGAATAGGGTATGCTTTATCAGCCAATGATTTTAAAGCACTTATTCAGTCTTTAAAAAACTTTGGAATAATGGTAGCTGCAAGTGTTTTGGCATCTTATTTGTTTTATTTAATAACTCCAATTAAATCAGAAACATCAGAACTTCTAAGCAGAACTAAACCTCATGTATTAGATATTTTAATTGCCTTTTTTGGTGGTCTAGCTGGAGTTATAGCAACAACAGTAAAAAACAAAGCCACAACAATAACAGTAATTCCTGGAGTTGCAATAGCCACTGCTTTGATGCCTCCCTTGTGTACAGTTGGATATTCAATAGCAGTAGGAAATTGGCCATATTTTATTGGTGCTTTTTACTTGTTTTTACTAAACAGTGTTTTTATATGTCTATCGACTTTTATTGTTCTGAGGCTATTGAATTTTCCAAAGGTTAAATTTGTTAATCCTAAAATTGAGAGAAAAGTAAAAATTTATGTTTTTACAGTTTTACTTCTTATAGTGATACCTAGTGTTTTTAAATTTTACCATATTATACACGAATCTATTTTTATACAAAACGCAGATAACTTTATTAAAAATGAAATATCTATTAATCCAGAAATTGAAGTTCTTACCAAAGAATTAAATTATGAGGACGATAATCCTGAAATAATTTTAAATATTGGAGGAAAGTACATTAATGAAGAACAGATAAATAATTGGAAATTACAGCTTACTAATTATGAAATGGGCAATGTAAATTTAGAGATTCATAATTTACAGTCCAAGGCTATAGATGAAGAAGAGTTATTAAATAAAATATTGGTAGATAATGACAAGAAGATATTATCTATTTCAGAAGAGAGAGACTTGTATAAAAGCGAACTTCAAAATATTATGAGAGAGAAAAATGCATTGGATGAATTAAACACGAGAATTCTAACCCATTTTCCATCTATAAAATCTTTAAATTATGGTCAATCCTACAGCGAGTTAAATGGAACTAAAGACACTAATTTTGTTTTTGTTATTAGGTGGAATAACGATACTCTCAAAAATTTCCAGAAATCTTATGTCGAGAATTTTATAACAAAAGAGTTAAATACTTTCTATTCCAACGACAACAAAGTTCTAATTTTTAATAAGTAGATATTGGTGAAATCCAAAAAAAATCGTGTAAATGTAGTTTACTCAACCAACCCTCATTTTGATTTTGAGGAATCCTCGGATGAAGAAAGATCTATTCCTTTTAATGAACAAAAATTATATGTTTCTATTGATAGAAAGAATAGGGGAGGGAAATCAGTTACTTTAATTCAAGAATTTAGAGGATCTGATGAAGACGCCAAAGAATTGGCAAAAAAATTAAAACAACTTTGTGGTGTAGGAGGTGGCTATAAAAATAAAGAAATCTATGTTCAAGGAAACCAAAGAGATAAAGTTTTTAAATTTTTAGTAAAACTAGGTGCCACTATAAAATTTAAGGGTGGTTAATTTGGTAATTCTTTTTTTTAATTTATATTTGACTAAACGTTCAGTCAAAAAATGTGTCCAAAGACAGTTACTCAAAATAAAATAATAAGAGAAGAAAGAAGAAGTCACATCCTTAAAGTTGCTTTAAATATATTTGGAGATCAAGGATATCATGCTAGTTCAATTAATAGGATAGCCAAAGAAGCTAATATTTCTAAAGGGCTTATTTATACCTATTTTGAAAGTAAAGAGGATTTATTAAAAACTCTGATATTTGATTTGACAGATTCTATTTTAGAAAAATATCCGAATGAAAATAATAGTTTAGAAAGCACAGATATTGAATTTTTTATAGATAATACTATTGATTTTGTTTTAGAGGATGTTTCTAGGGCTAAACTTCTTTTTAGCCTTGGTGCTCAACCAGGAGTAATGGATATTATTATACAGAAGGTAATGGAAAAAATGCTTCCATTTATGAACTTAATCACTGATTATTTTAAAAAAAATAAAGTAGAAGATGCACATGCAATGATGTACTATTTCTTCGCTGTTTTGGATGGTGTTCAAATGCAAATGATAAACAACCCAAATTTTCCTACAGAAAAAATAAGAACCATAATAAAAAAACAATTTTTAAAATGATGAAAAAAATTAGTATTCTAATAATATTATTCAGTTCTCTTAATATTTGCAGCCAAACAGCATTAGAAATTATTCAAAAGGCAGATGCTAAATTAAGAGGAAAGTCTTCTTATTCTGAAATGACTATAACTATAGTTAGACCAAAATGGCAAAAGACAATGACTATGAAAAGCTGGTCAGAAGGAACTGATTATTCAGTTTCTTTGGTTACGAGTCCTGCTAAAGAAAAAGGTTCTGTTTTTTTAAAAAGAAAAAATGAAGTTTGGAATTACTTACCTTCTTTAGAAAGAACTATAAAACTACCACCATCCATGATGACCCAAAGCTTTATGGGTACAGATTTAACCAACGATGATTTAGTCAAACAATCTTCTATGGTAGTAGATTATTCGCACAAGATTTTAGAAGAAGAAACAGTTGAGGGTTTGAATTGTTGGAAGTTAGAATTATTACCCAATGAAGAGGCTACCGTAGTTTGGGGAAAATTGATTATTTGGATAGATAAATCGGATTACATGCAACTTAAAGTAGAGTTTTATGATGAAGATGAAGAGCTAGTTAATTTAATGAATGGATACAATTTTAAAATGTTTGACAATAAAAAACTTCCTTCAAAAATTGAATTTATTCCTTTGGAGGATGAAGGTAATAAAACAATAATTGAATACAATTCTTGGGAATTTGACAAAGAAATACCTTCCAATCATTTTACAACACAATATGTGTCAAGATTAAAATAGATGATGTTAATTAAACTCGCTTGGCGAAATATTTGGCGTAATAAAAAGAGAAGTATCATAACCATTACAGCAATTGTAATTGCTGTGTTTTTAGCCGTTGTAATGCGTTCTTTGCAATTGGGAGTGTATGACAATATGATTCAAAATATTGTTGGTTCTTATTCTGGCCACATACAAATTCACTCTATTGGCTACTGGGAAGAGCAAACCATAGATAATGCTTTTGAATATAACGATTCATTAATTGAGAAAATTGAAATCAATCAAGAGGTTAATCACACCACTAAAAGAATACAGAGCGGATGTTTATCTTCTTATAAAGATTTATCAAAATTTGTTTTTGTCAACGGAATAGAACCAGACAAAGAACAATTAATGACCGATTGGAACAAAAGGTTGCTGGAAGGAGAACTATTAACTTCCAATAGTAATTCTATAAATATTGGAAAAGGAATTGCTAAATATTACAATTTGAAAGTTGGAGATACTTTAATTTTTGTTGGTCAAGGATATCATGGAATGCAAGCGGTGGGAGCTTTCCCTGTTTGTGGAATTTTAGATATGAAAAATCCTAACTTAAATAATGTAAGTGTATTCATGTCGTTGCCTACAGCACAAGATTTTCTATCGGCAAATAATTTAATGACACATTTAGTCATTAACAAAAAAGAATATAGCGATGAACAAGCTGTAGTTAGTTCTTTAAGTGAAAATTTTAAGTCGGAATATGAAATTATGACATGGCAAGAAATGATGCCAGAAATCCAGCAGGTTATTCAAGCCGATAGTGCAGGAGGTCTTGTGATGATATTTATTTTATATATGATTATAACCTTTGGAATTTTTGGAACCGTTCTAATGATGACTCAAGAGAGAAAATACGAATTTGGCGTAGTAATTTCCATAGGAATGAAGAAAATTAAATTAATGATATCTATGGTTTATGAAACCATTTTTTTAACATCTATTGGTGTTCTTACAGGTGTTATCTTATCTAGGCCACTTGTTATTCATTTTCATAATAATCCTTTAGAATTTCCTGCAGAACAAGCTGAAATGATGGAAAATCAAGGATTTGAAGCTATTATTCCATTTATGAGCTCTTACGATATTCCAATTACCCATGGGTTAATTATATTCTTTATTTCACTATTTATTTGCATCTACCCTATTATTACAATTTATAAGTTGAACCCTGTTAAAGCCATGAAAAGATAATATGAAAACAGTAATAAAAATTGCATGGAGAAATATTTGGAGAAATAAGCTGAGGAGTTTAACAGTGATTGTTTCTATGGTTTTAGGTCTTTTTTCAGGTCTTTTTGCAGTTTCTATGATGTTGGGGTTAAATAATCAGAGAATGGATAGTGCAGTGGATTCCTATCTTTCTCACATTCAAATTCATCATCCATCTTTTAACGAGAACTTTGATATAAAACATACTGTAGAAAACTTTGATTCTCTTAAAATTTCGCTTAAAAATGACCAAACTATTAAGGCATTTAGTTCAAGAACAATTATCTCTGGAATGGCATCTACAGCCCATGGTTCAGCAGGAATTCGTCTAATTGGAATTGATCCCAACTCTGAATCAAAAGTTACTAACGTGCATAACAGCATGGTCAAAGGAACTTACTTCACTAGTATTAAAAGTAAACCTGCTTTAATTGGTAAAAAATTAGCTGAGAAGTTGCAATTAGATATTAAAAAGAAAATCTATTTAACATTTGTGGATGAAAATGGGGACCAGCAACGCATTAAATTAAAAGTGGAGGGTATTTTTAAAACGGCTAGTACCTTATTTGACCGTACCAATATTTATATGAAACGTAAAGACTTACAAAAAATATTAGCCAACAATTCTGCCATTCACGAAATTGGAATTATTTGTGAAGATTTAGATATTGTGGATAGTAAAGTAGGTGAACTTAATAAAAATTTCCCAAATAATAATATAGAATCTTGGGGAGAGATTGCTCCTGAGTTGGGTTATGCACAAGAAATGATGGGTAGTATCATCTATATTTTTATGGGTATTATTTTAATAGCCCTTTCTTTTGGGATTATCAATACCATGCTTATGGCAGTATTGGAAAGAAAAAAAGAGTTGGGAATGTTAATGTCCGTCGGACTTAATAAAAGGAAAGTGTTTTTAATGGTAGTTTTTGAAACACTATTTATTTCATTAGTTGCAGCTCCAATAGGCATATTTTTATCCTATTCTTTCATCTCTTATTTTGGAATTCATGGTATTGATCTTTCATCAGTTGCCCAGGGACTGGAAGAACTGGGAATTGGAACAAGAGTCTTTACCAAATTATCTTTTGATAATTATATAAATATTACCATTTTGACTTTGATTGTAACTTTTTTCTCATCCTTAATTCCTGCAAGAAGAGCTTTAAAATTAAACCCTTCAGAAGCAGTTAGAGCACTATAAAACCAATAAATATGAATGTAATTGAAACCAATAATTTAATTAAAATATACCAACAAGGAGATATTGAAGTAAAGGCTCTAAATGATGTGTCTATTATTTTTCAGCAAGGTGAGTTTACTGCAATAGTTGGTCCTTCCGGCTCTGGAAAAACCACATTTTTAAACTCTATTGGTGGATTAGACACGCCCACGTCAGGAAAAGTAGTCATTAATAATACCGATATTACCAACCTTAAGTCCAATGAACTTATAGATTTTAGATTGCGCAACATAGGTTTTGTTTTTCAGGCTTATAATTTAATTCCTGTATTGACGGCAAAGGAAAATGTAGAGTTTATTATGTTAATGCAAGGAGATTCTGCAAGCGATAGAAAATCTAGGGCTGAAGAACTTTTAAATGCGGTTGGTTTGTCAGATCAAATAAATAGACGACCAGGGCAACTATCTGGTGGTCAGCAGCAAAGAGTAGCAGTTGCTAGAGCACTGGCATCAAAACCCAAATTTGTTTTAGCAGATGAACCTACTGCCAATTTAGATTCTACATCTACTTCTAACCTTTTAGATATTATGCATAGACTAAATAAGGAAGAGAACATGACTTTCATATTTTCTACCCATGACCAAAGGGTTATAGATAGAGCTAAAAGAATAATTACTTTGGAGGACGGGAAAATTCTTTCTGACAAAAAGCAATAAAATGAGAATTTATTTTTTATGCTTTCTATTATTTTCTTTTAGTTTTTCATTTTTTTCTCAAGAAAGTAAAAAAAACAAGTGGAAGGAAAAAGTAGAGCTTTCTGGCTTTATAAAGTATATGAATACCACATCAGTTGTAGATTTGGATTCTTTAATTACAGACAATCTGATTCATAATAGAATAAGATTCAAAGCATATCTAAGCGATAAAATAACTACTGTTATTGAAATGCGAAATAGGATATTTTATGGTGAAGCAACCCGCTTAAATCCCTTATTAGGTAAACAATTAGAAAAAGATAATGGACAAGTAGATTTGTCTTTTGTTTCCTTCTATAGAAAACCTTTAGTCGTTCATTCTATTTTAGATAGAGCATATATGAGATACAGTGAAGATAACTGGGAGCTAACTGTTGGTAGACAAAGAATTAATTGGGGTGTTAATTTGGCTTTTAATCCCAACGATCTATTTAACGCTTACAGTTTGGTTGATTTTGATTACCAAGAAAGACCAGGAGTGGATGCAGTTAGATTTCAATATTATGGAGACGATATGTCTAGTTTTGAAGGAGCTATTCAAATCGGAAATTCTTTAGATAGTTCTGTAATAGCTGTACTATGGAAATTCAATAAATGGAAATACGATTTCCAATTTCTTGCCGCTAATTATTTTAAAGATATTGCTATTGGAACTGCATGGGCTGGTAATATTAAAAATGCAGGATTTAAAACTGAAGTAACTTATTTTCAACCAAAATCTAAATTTTTTGAAATTAACGGTGCTTTAAGTTTATCTACCACTTTAGATTATTCCTTTAAAAAAGGCACTTACATCAACGCCTCAGTTCTTTATAATAGCTCAGGAATTAGTCAGCCATTAAATTCTTCGAATTTATTTCAAACTTTTATAGGAGATATTTCTGCTAAGTCATTAATGCCATCAAAATGGACTTATTTTGGACAGGTTAGTGGTGCATTTAATCCTGCACTTAATGGATCATTTGCTGTCTTTTATATGCAAGGAATAAATCTTGCTCTTATTATGCCTTCTATAGTTTATAATATTAACGATGATTGGGAGTTGATGCTTACTGCACAATCTGCCTTTGGAGAGTTAAATACTAAATTCCAGTCCATGGGTTCGGGTATTTACTTAAGAACCATGTATAGTTTCTAGAATTTTAATCTGTTATTAAGAAAAAAACGAAAATGTTTAGTCTTTTGTGGCAATAATTAAACAAAACTTATTATTTTCGCTCCGTGATTAAAAAACTACTCTGTTATATTCTTTTTTTTCCACTATTTGTGGTTTCTCAAAACCATACTTTAAGTGGATATGTAAAAGATTCTAAAACTGGGGAAGCATTAATTGGGGTAAGTATTTTTGTAGAAAAAGAATCTAAAGGAGTTTCTACCAATGTTTATGGATATTACTCAATTTCTCTAAATGCTGGTCAATACGATGTGAAATACTCATATGTAGGTTATTCTAGCGTTGTTAAAAATGTTCAATTTTCAGAATCTATTAGGTTAAATGTAGAATTATCGGAAAGCCAAGATATACTAGATGAGGTAGTGGTAGAAGCCAAACAGAGCGATGAAAATACCAAAGGAACCCAAATGGGAAAGATTGATTTGTCCATGGATAAAATCAAAACAATTCCAGCATTTATGGGAGAAGTAGATGTTCTTAAAACCATTCAATTTTTACCAGGCGTTTCATCTGGTGGAGAGGGTAATACTGGTTTTTATGTAAGGGGAGGAGGCCCTGATCAAAATCTCATATTGTTGGATGAAGCCACGGTATACAACGCTTCCCATTTATTTGGTTTCTTTTCAGTTTTTAATGCAGATGCTATAAAAAATGTTTCTCTTATTAAAGGAGGAATGCCATCTAATTATGGGGGAAGATTGTCTTCAGTTCTGGACATTACTATGAAAGATGGCAACTACAAATCATTTCAAGCAGATGGTGGAATAGGAGTAATAGCATCTAGACTAACACTTCAAGGGCCAATTAAAGAAGATACTGCGTCTTATATTATTTCGGGAAGAAGAACCTACATTGACGTCTTAGCAGAGCCATTTATTCCCGAAACTTCACCTTCTAAAGGTTCAGGCTACTATTTTTTCGATCTTACTGCAAAACTCAATTGGAGACTTTCAGATAAAGATCGATTGTATTTAAGTAGTTATTTTGGACGAGATATTTTTTCATTTAAAAACCAAGATTTAGATTTTAATTTCAATGTTCCATGGGGAAATGCTACTGCATCACTTAGATGGAACCATTTATTTAATGATAGGCTATTTGTAAATACAACAGCTGTTTTCACAGATTATAATTTTGCATTTGAAGGAGGTTCTAATGGGTTTAATTTTAGGTTAGGTTCTGGAATAAGAGATTTAAATCTTAAGCAAGATTATACTTATTACCACAATTCATTACACAATATTAAGTTTGGTTGGAACTATACTTTTCATCGTTTTGTTCCATCAAGTTTATCTGCAAGTTCTGGCGATGTTGAATTTACTACTATAGATGAAGTTAAGATTTTCGGAAATGAATATGCTGTTTACATTCAAGACGAATGGGATGTTAATGAAAATTTAAAAGTAAATGTAGGATTTAGATTTTCTGCTTACCAGCATATTGGCCCATTTACTAGATATTATAAAAACCCTAACAGTGGAGCTACAGACAGCACAACTAATTATTCCAATTTTGAATCTATTAAAACTTATTTTGGGCCAGAGCCAAGATTTTCTGCAAGATATCTACTTCCTGATAATTCTTCTTTTAAGTTTGGGTTTGCCCACAACTACCAATATATTCACTTGGCATCTGTTTCATCAGTTTCTTTACCCACAGACTTATGGTTTCCAAGTACTGAACAAGTAAAACCACAGGTGGGAACACAGTATAGCATAGGTTATTTCAGAAATTTTTTGAAAAACAACTACGAAGCCTCAGTAGAAGCTTATTATAAAGATCTGAATAATTTGATTGAGTATAAGGAGAATTCTTTTCCAGAAGATAATTTAAATAACAATGTAGATAACCAACTTACCTTTGGTAACGGATATTCTTATGGAGCAGAGTTTTTTATTAAAAAAAGAACTGGCGATTTCAATGGCTGGATTGGTTATACCTATTCTAAAACCATGAGAAAATTTGATGCTATTGATAATGGAGAGTGGTTTCCGGCAAAGTACGATAGAAGAAACGACCTTTCTTTGGTTGGACAGTACCAAATAAGTGACAGAGTAAATATTGGAGCTGTTTTTGTTTACGCTACAGGCAACGCTATTTCTCTTCCCGAAAGAAGATGGTTTTCGTTAGAAGAGAACAGAATTATTACCGTTTGGAGCAAAAGAAATCAATACAGACTAAACCCTTACCATAGGCTAGATATTTCCTTAACCATTGATTCTAAGCCCTACAAAGAAAAATTAAATGCAGAAACTAATAAAGTGGTGAAAGTAAAAAAGAAGGTTACTTCTTCTTGGAATTTTTCTGTTTACAATGCATATAATAGGGCCAATCCATATTTTATATTCTTTGATTTTAGTGGCGATCCTCTGCAAGGAACTGCAGAATTTGGAGCAAGCCAAGTTTCTCTTTTTCCAATTTTACCAAGTGTTACATGGAATTTTAAATTTTAATGAAAAATATATACTACATATTGTTAATTGGTCTTTTAGGATGTACAAAATCCATAGTTTTTGAATTGCCAGAAATAGAACAAACTATTGTGGTGGAAGCTACCGTAGAAAGTGGATTACCCCCAAGAGTTATTTTAACCAATAGTCAGGGCTATTTTGAAGCAATAGACAGTACTATTCTTTCCGATATTTTTATTCATGATGCAGATGTGGTTCTAAGCGATGGTATCGAAAGTTATACCTTACAAGAATTTAATTTTAATGGCCTTTTTATATACACTTCTTTAGATTTAGGTGCAGTTGGTCAATTTGGTAAAACTTATTCACTTTCTATTCAGGTAAATGATAAGAATGTCTATTCAACTACTACAATTCCTCAACCACTTTTTATAGACAGTTTGTGGTTCGATAAATATGTAGCTTTCGACTCTTTGGGTTTGATAGGAGCTAGGTTTAGTGATCCGGATACTTTAGGTAATTGTTACAGATGGTTCGCTCAAAGAATTAATTCTTATACCTACAATTATCCTCCTCCTTTTGACAATGTTAAAGGAACCATTAAAGATTCTCGTCCTTTACCGCCAATAGGTAGTTCTACAGATGACAAGTTGTTCAATGGATTATCTTTTGATTTTATATTTCCCAGGGGAGAAGACGGTTTATCAGAGGGTCCGGACGATAATAATGTAGAATCTGGGTTTTACAAGATTGGGGATACTATTTTAGTAAAATCTACCACCACTACATATCCAATCTATTTGTATGTAAGAGCTATGGAAAATGCTGCGGCTTTCGAAGGAAGTATTTTTTCTTCACCAGGAAATCTTCCTTACAATGTACAAGGAGACGGAATTGGAATTTTTTATGGATACGGAGTTTCTTACGATACTTTAATTTGTGAATAAGTTTTTTTCACTAACCTGTTCATAAATAATATATTTGAAATTTAAAAAATTATTTATGTCAACTATTGAAAAAGTTAAGTGCTTAATTATTGGTTCTGGTCCAGCAGGGTTTACTGCTGCAATTTATGCTTCTAGAGCAAATATGTTTCCAGTTTTATACCAAGGAATACAGCCAGGAGGTCAATTAACTACTACTACTGATGTAGATAATTTTCCAGGTTATGCAAAGGGAGTAAATGGCACTCAAATGATGGTAGATTTAGAAGAACAAGCCAAGCGTTTTGGTACTGATGTAAGATCTGGTATGATTACCAAAGTTGATTTTACAGGGCCTGTACATAAGGTATGGGTAGACAATAAATTAGAAATTCACTCAGATACTATTGTTATTTCTACAGGTGCTTCTGCAAGATATTTGGGATTAGATTCAGAGCAGCATTATTTGTCTAATGGTGGTGGAGTTTCTGCATGTGCTGTTTGTGATGGTTTCTTTTATAAGGGACAAGAAACGGTGATTGTTGGTGCCGGAGATTCTGCTTGTGAGGAGGCTTCTTATTTGGCCAATATTTGTACGAAAGTAACCATGCTTGTGAGAAAAGACGAGTTCAGAGCTTCTAAAATAATGGCTGATAGGGTTAGAGGAATTGAAAATATCGAAATATTACACAATACGGAATTAGATGAGGTATTGGGTGATGGTAATGTGGTAACGGGTGCGAGAGTAGTTAATAACAAAACCAAAGAAAAGCACGAAATATCTTGTACTGGTGTGTTTATTGCGATAGGACATACACCAAATACCAAAGTATTTAATCCATGGTTAACAATGGACGAAAGTGGGTATATAGTAAATAATCCAGGTTCATCTAAAACCAATATAGATGGTGTTTTTGTTTCTGGAGATGCTGCCGATCATGTATATCGTCAGGCGGTTACTGCTGCCGGTACTGGTTGTATGGCCGCACTGGATGCAGAAAGGTATTTGGCTGCTAAGGGTTTGCATTAAGAATTAGATAATTTTCATTAAAAAGAGCATAGCCTAATTTTTCAGACAGTTTCATATATTCTTTTTTTAATTCAAATTTATCATGACCATGGGCAAACTGGTATTTAGACACTAAAATAAAGACTTTTAACATTTCTTTATATGATGTAGAAGCAGTCTCTATAGCAAATTGTTTAATATTTTTTTTGAACTGTATTTTATTTCCAATTGAAGCAAAATAAAAGGATTTCATTATTATGTAGTGCTGAATATGTCTAATATGGTAAATATAATTTTCCTTAATATTTTTTTCTACTTTTTTTATAATCCATTTCATTACTTCAAAATTTTGAGAAATTAGATAAGCTCTAATAAGATATTATGCATTAGACACTCAGCCATAGTAATGATTTCAATTCTATTTGTAAATTGAATATCTATGCTTTATCAAGTAAATAATTTTCTTTAATTTCATCGTTTATGAATCGATGGATTTATCTTTTACTATTTGCAATAATTTTCTCTAACCTTAATTCCCAAGAAAAATGGAGGGGAAATACTACTCCCACTTATGGTGAATTAATCAATCATCTTAAAGAAATTTCTAGTTTACATAATGAAGTAGAACTTTACAATATGGGACCATCAGACTATGGTTTGCCTATTTATGTCTGTATTGTAAATGGAGCAAAAGATTCTACAAACACTTTCAAAAAAGCAAGGGAAGAAACTACTATTTTACTTAACAATGCCATTCACCCAGGTGAGCCAGATGGTATTAATGCCTGTTTAATTTGGTTAGAAGAGCTTTTAAATAATAAAAAAAGCATTAAAAAATTACCTGTAGTTGCTTTTATTCCAGCTTATAACATTGGTGGAATGCTCAATAGATCTAGTAATAGTAGAGCCAATCAAAATGGGCCTAATGAATATGGTTTTAGAGGAAATGCTCAAAATTTAGATTTAAATAGGGATTTTATAAAAATGGATGCGGTCAACTCTTTCACTTTTGCAACTATATTTCATGCTTTAGATCCTGATGTATTTGTAGATAACCATGTTTCTAATGGGGCAGACTACCAATACGTCTTAACTTATATAAGTTCTCTGAGAGAAAGATTGGCACCAAGTTTAAATAGTATTATTTACGATAGTTTATTACCTAATTTAACTAATGCTATAAAAGAAAATCATAAAATAGATTTATTTCCTTATGTGGATTTAAAAAGCAAAACACCAAATGAAGGAATCGTTTCTTTTAACGACCTTCCACGATATGCAATGGGCTACGGCTCTCTATTTCACTCTATAAGTTTCACAGTAGAAACCCATATGCTTAAATCATTTCCTCTTAGAGTAGAGGCTACCTTGGCTTTCATGAAAGAATTAATTAATTGGACTTCATTAAACAAATCTTCGATTGAAAAATCCAGAGATGAAGCTAGAAGATTTGTAATAGAATCACCATATTTAAAATACAACTACATTAATTCTTACAAAAAAGATTCTATACTTTTTAAGGGATACGAGCATTCTTTTCCCATTCATAAAATAACTGGTCTTAGTAGACTTAAGTACGATACCAATAAACCATATGCGAAATATGTGCCCTTTTACAATAGCTCTGTTGTAAATGATTCTGTACAACTTCCAAATTTCTATTATATAACCGCTCAGGAAAAAGATGTTGTAGAAAGATTATTGGCCAATAAAGTTAGAATGACTAAGATGCTTCAAGATACTATAATGAATCTTGGTGTTTATAGAGTGGTTGATTTTACACCATCTAAAAAACCATACGAAGGACATTTTAAATTAAAAAACATCAAAATTCAAAGAGATCAAGAATTGGTTCAGTTAAAGAAAGGAGACTGGGTGGTAAATTCTAATCAAGATGCCGGACTTTTCATTCATTCTGTACTCCAACCAGAGCTGGAAGACGCTTATTTAAGCTGGAATTTTTTTGATAGTTACCTCCAACAGAAAGAATATTTTTCTAGTTATGTTTTTATAGATAAGATAGAAGAGATTTTAGTTAATGATCAAAAACTAAAAAAGGAATATGAACTAAAGAAAAAGGAAGATGCTGCTTTTGCTAACTCAGAGTGGGATCAGCTATATTTTATTTATAAAAGAAGTGCTTATTTCGAAAAAAGCTACAATAGATTACCTATTTACTACAAATAAAG
>Ga0315315_10000017_pt1 | contig 130715 bp, 156 predicted proteins | sample M140m3416metaG_FD_203699 | JGI IMG/M metagenome (GOLD analysis project Ga0315315, IMG submission 203699) | Ammonia-oxidizing marine archaeal communities from Monterey Bay, California, United States - M1 40m 3416 | ecosystem: Environmental > Aquatic > Marine > Intertidal zone | place: USA...
TGTAGTCAAGGCCCTAATCGTCGTATTCAAATACCTCTTCTATTGTATCTTCATCCATTTGTGCGCCACAAAATGGACAATGTTCGATTCCATACTGGTGTGAATCCATTTCATGTTCTACTATGCACTCTGATTTACAGTCGTTGCAGTGTAATCTAATCTTCAACTTTATCTCCTACGATTTCCTTGAAAAAGTTATCATTTGATTTAGCTTTACCATCAATCATTCCGAATGGTAGTGGTCTATCAATATCTTTTTTAAAGAAATCTTCCCCACACGTGTAAATTCTAATCTCTACTAAATCTTTATCAAGTGTTCTTGCAATATGCTCAAGTCTTAAATCTATAGCTGTCTGGCTATGTTTTACATTGAGATATACATGAACTTGTTTCATTAGTCTTCCCAAACGTCTCCGTGTTTTACGAACTCTGCAAGTTTGTCATATCCACCTATGTAAGTCCAAGTATTTTCTGTTTCTCTGACTCTGATTTGTGGAAAGGTTCTTGCAGTTGGAAACTCTTCAAAGAGTTCTTCTCTTGTGAAGTCTGTGTCCAACTGTTTGTAAGTGTATTCTAGTCCTTCTTTCTCACATAAAGCTTTTGCTTTATCACAGAATGGACATTGTGTTTTTCCAAATATTTCTATCATATTAAAATCCCGATATTTTTGTTAAATGTTTATATTCCAAGCATTTGTCACATTCACCACATTGGTTTGGGTAACCTAATGCACATGAATTGACGTATTGTCTTATATCCACTGGTATTGATGACCACTGTTCCATCTTGGTCATTCCACCAAGAGGTGGATAAAGTCTGTAGTTGTGATTCTTGTTCATCAACCTTGCATAGAATTCAAATACTATTTGAAACTCCCATGCACGTGGCACCCATGGCCAATCAGAATAGTGTTTATGGTCATCTGCATAGTTTATCATCCCACTGTTCACACCCCAATAGTATTCTTCTATATGTGGGAACTGAGTCAATGCACTTAAACATGCAATTGACCAATGTCTAGCAGAATGAAAGTATTCTTCTGACCTTTCATCATGGTCATATTTAGGATGCTCATGAGTAATCAAATCTACATCCAACATATCACATATCTGTGTAATATTACTATGTAGTTGATTTGCTGTTGTGATGGGGTTGTCCCATAGTGAATGTAGTGCAATAGGTTTCTTACCTTTCTCTACACACCAGTTTAATAAAGCAGTAGATTCAACCCCACCACTGAACATGACAACACAATCGTGCATTACAACTCAAAGCCTTCAAACGTATCGTCGTCTACGTCCTGTTTTATACCCCCAATTAGATAGGATTCTATTTCCGTCTCTTGTGGTGCATTCTGTAATCCTCTACTGTTGAACCAATGTGATGTCCAAGGTAAAGGGTTGTTTGTTGAAGAGATATCAAACAATGGATTCAGACCCAATGCACGTAATCTTTTGTTTGCTGTGTACTCTACGTATTGTCCAAGTAATGCAGTAGATAGTCCAATCATAGAACCATCCTTAAATAAGAAGTCTGCCCAATCCTTTTCTTGTTGGACTGCATCACGATACATATCATATACTTCCTCTTCACATTCTTTCATGATTTTTAACATCATTTTGTCGTTCTCTTGTTTCTTATAAGCTTTAAGAATGTGTTGTGTGATTGCAAGATGTTGTGCTTCGTCTCTTGCAATAAGAGATATGATTTTTGCACTTCCTTCCATCTGTTTTAACTCACCAAATGCAAAAGAACATGCAAAGGATACGAAGAAACGAACTCCTTCTAAGATGTTAACTGATACCAATGCAAGGTATAATGCTTTCTTAAGCTCGTAATCATCAACTTTAAGACCTAGTAATCTACGTCTTCCTAGTTGTATAAACTTATCATACTTTTCTGTTACCTGTTCTGCTCTAGCTACAATTGCTGGTTCGTCTAGGATTGTGTCAAATATCTCACTAGGGTCACTATAAACATTCTTTATAATATGAGTATAACTTCGTGAATGAATAGTCTCCATGAAATCCCATGTGATAATACAAGACTCAAGTTCAGGCAGGCTCACAAACGGTAAGAATGCTATGGATGGAGCTCTTCCTTGAACTGAGTCGAGTAAAGTTTGATACCTCAAGTTAGAGGTAAAGATGTGTTTCTGTGCGTCAGAAAGTGTTTGGTAATCACCTCTATCTTTCTGTAGGGATACCTCTTCGGGTCTCCAAAAGAATGATAGTTGTGTCTGTGTTAGTTTGTCAAATATAGGATACTTGAATGTGTCAAATCTTTGCGTGTTTAATTCCTCACCGAAGAACATGGACTCTTTTGTAAAATCTACATTTTTTTTGTTAAATACTGTCATTCCTTCACGGCCCTCTTTTTTCTTGTGTCTAATTCAAAATCATCATAATTATTTGCAAAGTTAGCTTTCTTATCTACTACGTTATGATATATGTTTGCAAACTCTTTAAACCTTTTTTTGGTTTTACCTGTTTCTGCATCATTATATACACCAGTTTCAACATTGTATGTCTCATCTGCATATCTATGTGGTCTTCCATCAAACGATAGTGCAAAATGGTCTTCCATATCTGTATGCATTTTGTCTATGTTCAACAACTTACTATCTTCATTGAAGAAGTGTAAGAAGATGTGATACGAGTAGTCACCTACTAAGTAATCTCTCCAGTGTATTACATTAGGCCCTTGATATAATAAAACATCACCAGGCTCTAAACTTATTGGAATACCTCTTCTATTTCTATGTGATATCCCTTGAGATATATCATACACTTCATCCATGCAACCCATGTCGACATAGTTATCATCATTCTGTACCCATATCTTCCATGGTGCATTATCATCTGTTTTATAATCTAAACAGATTGTTGCACTTATTTCACATGATGGTCTATCAGTGTGAGCTCTTAGATATGCACCTCTTTCATATTTCCGAGTGTAAGAGTATGTTTCTCTTAACCCCATATCAATTACGTTATCTAATTTTTCCTTTAGCCATCTATGTAGGGAAACTGCCATCGGAGTGCAGTAATTAGCTTTAGATTTTCCTAAAGAATCTTTAGGTGAGTTTTGAGTGATTTCATGTTCTCTTTTGAATATTGCTTCATCCCATGCACCATTGTGTTCAATAGTCTTCCATGTATCTAATGATAAGTTAATAATATCTTTAGGAATGAAATTACGTAAGACAACAAACCTGTCTTTCATTAAGTCCCAAGTTAGTTGATTGGTTCTACCACTTATTCTTAAATGGTTCTCTCCATCCTTATCCATTCTCTCGTCGTCGGGATACGTATATATTACAGTCTTTTCATCATATGGCACAGGCATCGCAATCTTCCTCATCTTCACTTGGTGCAGAATGCATCATTGGTGGTATGTAATCATTAGACGCTGAATTAGGGTCTGTAACTACATCCTCTACTTTACCATCCATTGTGTTTTGGTAATATGATGTCTTCCATCCATACTTGTATGTGTTCAACATGTCTTGAGCCATGACTGATACTGGTACTTCACCCTTGTCATAATTTTCGGGGTTGTAAGACCAGTTACCACTAATCGCTTGGTCAAAGAACTTTTGCATCACTGCAAGTACTTTAATATATCCTTCATTACTAGGCATATCCCATAGTAACGTGTAATTGTTTTTAAGTATACTATACTGTGGAACTACCTGTTTTAGGGTTCCTTTTTTACTTTTCTTGACTGAAAGGTAATCTCTAGGGGGTTCTACTCCATTCGTTGCATTAGAGACCACGCTAGAGGACTCTGAAGGCATCTGTGCAGTAAGAGTTGAGTGTCTTAGACCATGTACTTTGATGCATGTTCTAAGTTTATCCCAGTCACATTGTAACTCATTTGGTGTGATACTGTCAACATCCTTTTTATAGGTATCGATGGGTAATATTCCTTGTGCATACTTAGTTTTATGGAAGTATTCACATGCACCTTTCTCGGATGCAATCTGATTAGATGATTTTAATAACTCGTACTGGAATCTCTCGGTTAGTTCATGTACTAATCTATGTGCTTCGGGGTCATCGTACTTAACCTTATTCTTTGCAAGGAAATGTGCAAGACCAATGTATCCTATTCCTAATGAACGTCTTGCTCTTGTTGATTTCTCAGCTGCAATCACTGGATATTTCTGATAGTCTATTAGTTCTTCTAACCCTCTAACTGCAAGGTCACATAAAGTACTAAGTTCATCAAAGTTCTTTAAGATACCTATGTTAACTGCAGATAGGATGCACAACGCAATCTCACCTTCCCCATCAATATGACTGATAGGGTCGGTGGGTAGTGTTATCTCTTGACATAAGTTACTCATGTTAACCTTGTCGATAAAACTACTATGCGTATTGCAATGGTCTATATTCATAATGTAAATACGGCCAGTCTCTGCTCTTTCTTTTAATAAACTTGTAAATAATTCTCTTGCACCAATCTTCTGTTTAGGAATACTGGTTGCACGTTCATACTTTTCATAGAGTTCATCAAACTCTGGCGTTCCAAACGCCTCGTATAAACCTTTAACATCATGTGGTGAGAATAATGATATATCTTCATTCTTTAAGAATCTCTTATAGAATAGTTCTGATATCTGTATAGAGTAATCTAACTTTCTTACTCTGTTGTCCTCTGTTCCTTTATTGTTTTTAAGTACGAGGATATCTTCGATTTCTTGATGCCAGATTGGGAAATGTACCGTTGCACTTCCACCTCGGACGCCATTCTGTGTGCAACTCCTAACCGTTGCTTCAAATTTCTTAAGAAAAGGGACAACTCCAGTATGTTGAACTTCTCCACCACGTATCTTTGACCCAATTCCTCTAATTCTTCCTGCGTTAATTCCAATTCCAGCTCTTTGTGCAACATATTTTCCGATTGCCATGTCACTCGAAAAGATTGAATCGAGTGTGTCGTCTGAGTCAACCAAGACGCATGATGCAAATTGTCTGAGTGGAGTTCTGACCCCTGCCATGATGGGTGTGGGTATGTTAATTTTAAACTGTGATATGGCATCATAATATCCTTTGACATAACTTAATCTACTCTCTTTATAATCTTTAAATAACGTCATTGCAATCATCATGTACATGAACTGTGGTGTTTCATATAATGTGTTACTTGACCTGTCTTGTACCAAATACTTGTCCACAATTTGTTGTAGACCAGCATATGTAAAGTCTAAATCTCTTTGGTGTCTTATAAACCTATTACACTGATTTATTTCATCTTCAGTATAATAATTAAGAATGTCTTTATCATACACACCGTAATCTATATTTCTATTGATAATATCCAATAGTGGTGGATAGATTTCTGAGTCTTTCCACTTGGTGTTAAAGACCTGTTTCTGTACACCAAATAGTAATAATCTTGCAGCTACAAACTGATAGTTTGGATTGTCCAGTGAAATTAAATCACTTGCACTTTTTACAAGGATTTGTTGTATGTCTTTTGTTGTAATACCATCATAAAATTGTAAACCACTATTCATCTCGACGGATGATTCTGATACACCTGTAATATCTTTACAAGCTTTCTCCATCATTCTATGAATCTTTTCCAAGTCAATGTTCATTTTTGAACCGTCAGACTTGATTACCTTGAACTCTGCATTCATATTTTCTTGTACTCCATAAGTTTTAAGTTTGCCGAAAGACCTTCAAATGTACAAGCATTAATGATATCTATTATTTCACTTTGACTCAATCCACTCATTATCATATCGTTTATATCTTTACAGTTTGCAATACGTCTGTCGTCCCATATGCAAACTTTATATCCTAACTCAATTACTTCCTTAAGCTTCTTGAGTATCTCTTCATTACGAGGTTCATTATCATAAATGATAATTGCATTATCTTTTATACCATCGTCTATTTTCTTAAAGTCACTACCCCCGACTGCAATACTATTGGGTAGGAATAAACTATCTATAGGGCCTTCGGTAACATAGATAGTTTTTGTCTTGTCCACATTTTCTATGTTATAGATGAGTGGAACATCATCTAGGAGCCTCATTGTAAGGTATCGTAATGGTGAGTCATTAATTGCTCTACCCGATACTCCTACGAGTTCCCCATCCTCTTTAAAGAATGGTAATATTATTCTTGGGTCTGTCCCAAGAACTCTGTCTTTATACTTCTCATGAAGAAGACCAAGAGTTTGTGCTGACTCTACAAACCATAGAGTGTCAATCTTGTCTTCGGGAACTTTCCTGTTCTGTAGATATTCTCTTGCAACTTGTTTCTCTCTAGCAGGAAACATAATCGCTGACAAGTCAACTTTAATCATATTTAGTAATTCTGTTTTTGGAGTGAACTTGAATTCATTTGCACTTGGCATCTTATGACCCGAGGCATGTTTTTTAGGTTTCTTACCACTCTCTGTTAACCATTCTTTAATGTACTCTTTATGTAGTACAGGGAAATGGTCTTTGATAAAATTTACACTAGATGTGGATTTACCACAATTGTGACATTTGTATATAAAACTTTGTTCTACAACGAAATGATACCCACGTGCTTTGTGTTTATTCTTTTGAGAATCTCCACAATATAAACACCTGTGATTCAGTGTTGTATCACCCTTCCATTTTGCAAGCTCTAGAGAACCCACACACATAGAAAGATATTTTCTTTCTAACCATAGCATACATTCATTATACATGAATACATGCTAAAATACAAGGTGTTTTTTAAACTAAATTAACCGTCGATTAGAGCTTGAACACGTGCTACTTCTGTGTCCCAAGCTGCTTTTGAAGTGTCATATGATGTCTGAGCAAGAGCTCTTCCATCTGTTCCTTCTGCTGGAGCTCCGTCCATACTTGGTTCTGTTGCTACCAATTCTGCCATAAACTCTGTTAGAGTCATAGAATCTGATATTGCCATTATACTTCTCCGTTATGTTCTGTTGTTGGTTCTTCTACTTGATGTTCTTCATGAGACATTTCTTCTTCCATTTCATGAATAGGAGCCATATAAGCTGCCCAGTCGTTTGACCAATCATCTTCTTCAGTTCTCATCCACTCACCTGCTACTGAGTCGTAACATGCATCTGTATCGATGTTAGTAGACAAGTTATACTCGTCTTCATCCATGTCATTTGGTTGCATCCAACACTGGTAGATACAATCCCAATAAGCATCTTCACCAAACCCTTCTGGGCATGGGTGAGTTGGTGTTTCGGGATGGATATAATCACCTTCACTAGACTCTGTGAATACTACAGAATAGTCCTCGACATTTTCTTCTTCGTGTGGTATATTACCAAGTGTATGTTCAATATCTAACAACATTCCACGAATGTCGTATAGTAAGTGTTCGATTTTTAGACGAGGGTCTAAGTATTTGTCTGACATGATTTCTCCTAGAAATATTTATAATTGTATTTAGTCTTTTTGAAGTTTCTTCACTCTCTTTTTTGGTACTTGAAGCACAATTCTTTGTGTTTCTCTTAACTTTTTAGTATGTCCTTTTCCTTGTATCAATCCTAATGATGTAACCAATAATAGAATTGCCAGCGGGTCAAATACAAAAATCAGCATGTAAATTACCCATCGAACCGCGTTGTCAAGGTACTTGACAGAATCCTCTTGTCCGTATATTACCTCTGCAATATACTTGATTGGGCCTACTTCACGTTCTAAATTGAGGATAATTTGTTTACTCTCAAACATCTCGTCTTTGTATTCATCTATTATATCATAGGACTCATCAATCAACAAGTTGAATTCATCGGTCTTTGCAATTATCTCATTTGAATCACCTGTAGATGATTGTTGTAATCTCTTTATCTCTACATTTGCATCATCAATAGTCTTCTGTGCTTGAGCTCTATAACGGTCAATGTTACTCTGTTGTTCTGCAATGTCATCTCTTATCTGTTCTCTTTGAGTTGATTGTTGGTCAAACAACGTATTTGCCTGTTGAACATAGTCTATAACTTCTAACTCATCCTGTGTAAATACTCCCCCTTCTGAGGTAGTAATAGTCTCAATCCCTTTCTCTCTAAGATTGCTTACAGCCGTGTCTAGTGCAGTCACAGAACCCCTTAGAGATGTTATTTGACCCTTTGCATAGTCTATATCCCCTTGAACTCTGTCCCATGCACCATCTCTAATAGTTTCTTGTTGTTTGATAGACTCTGATACATCTATCTTTGCACCCCCAAGATTGTCTATCCTGTCTTGATAGGTTTGTATCTTGTTCTCTTCCCTTGCAATCTGATTCTCGATTCTATCAACAATAGATTGTGCTTGTGCAGTATCCCCTGTTTGTTCTGAATGTGCTTTTGATAGGTATCCAAATATACCCAGTGATGTAATTAACATGAGAACGAATACTGAAAATACAAGATAGTATTTCATGTAATTGAGTTTTTCCCATGCAAGATGTAGATAAGCTGCAGTTACGACTTTACCAAATTCTAAAGCACCTGCCATAATTACAACACCCATGAAGGCACCAGCAAATATTGTTGCAAGACCTAACACTGAGAAATATGCAGCTATTGATGCAATTCCTAGGGACGTAATTACCGCGAGGTAATTCAAAAATCTGTTCATAATCTATCTCTTGATGTTTCTACGCAAGAGAGTATATAAAGCATTTGGTTCATACTTTTTATTTCTTTTATATCTCTTCTTGAAACCAATACTACTTGCATCGGTTGAAACAGCTGCACCAGTGGCATTCATAGGTGCATCTTCTTTTAATTTTCCGAAGTTCATGAATTCCATGAGTTCGGATGCAAGTTTTACTCCTGCTTCATAATCTGAAGGATAGTGTAATCCTGCTATAACTCTACCAAACCCACTAATCTTTGCACCGTTCATTAATCCAGCACGGTGTTGTGGGTATAATCTACTATAATACTCTGCAACTACAAATGGTTGGACTGTATGTCCACTTGGGTATGAAGGTGTCTTTGCAGTATCGGTTACATATCTTTCAAAATCCATACCTAATTCTTCTGCAACTTGATATGGTCTTGCACGATTGAAGTGATTCTTATGATGTTTGATTATAGGCTTACACTGGTCTTCAAGATACTCTACATCATCTACATCATAATCTAAGTCCTCTTTATTCATATATTCTTTGATATAATAAGTTGAATCTTCATCACATTTAAGATATTCTTCTTTTTGTTCTTCTGTTGCACCTGTAACGTGTTTCTGTATTTCTTGCAATTCTTTAACAACTGCATTACCTTTAGGAAACTGTCCTAACATTATAGTCTCCCAACCTTCACTCCATATCTCTAGGTTTTTGTACTTTGCTTTTTTAAGTTCTTCTTGTGGTTTGAAGACCATATGGTCTATGTCTTCATCTAGAAAAACTGAGAGGTGTTTATTAGTATACGTCATCTTCTGTTACCAAGACTCTATCTTCGTTGATATAACCAATGTAAACATCTATTCCAAATACTTTAGAATGATGTTCCATGATTGAAATTTCTGATTTGTGTGGATATTCTATATCTAACTGTTCTAATCTTCTACGTAAGTGATACACTCCACCAGCCTGTAATTTACCGACTGACATAGATTCTTCTAGAACCTCTGCATCTACCTTACCCAGTTCTTTTAGATGTCTATAGAACTTCTCACATAGTTCTTCCATTTGGTCTTCTTCTAACTCATTCTGTTCCTTCAACATAAGAAGTGCAACAGCATAAGATGCAAATTGTGATTTACCAAATGGTACCTTGTTTATTATTTTCTTTAGATTGAATACTACACGATGTAGAGGTGTCAAGGAAGCTTTCTCTGCAGAAGTTTCGGGTTTGTTGTCAACCATCTTTCCGTCAACATCTATCTTTTTAATTCTAGTTCCTTTGTTGTCGATAAACCCAAATTTATATGCCTGCATCTTCTCCCAAGGTGTTGTCAACATCTTGAGCATTCTAAAGACTATTAAAGTATCTACTATTCTCATATATCTATTTAGGTGTTTTGAGCAGTGGAGCTCCCAAACCGATTCGAACGGTTGACCTACTGATTACAAATCAGTTGCTCTACCAGCTGAGCTATGGGAGCTTACAATTCTCTCAATCTTTGTGCAATCACATCGTCAATTGGTAATTCGGGTTCGAAGTCCTGTGTGATGTAATCTAGGTATAGTAGTAAGGTTTTGATTGAAGACCAATATCTATCTTCTTTTATTTTGAATTTCAACATTCTCATACATGGTTCGTATCCAAATACATTGAATAGACATATAAGATGATTGAGTAACAGGCGTTCTCTTAGTTCACCACTCTCATGGTATCTGAATAGTAATCTTTTAAGATATCTGAATCTACGTAAATCCTCTTGGAAGTCTTCCATGTCCTCACATTGAGGGTCATCATAGTGCTTCATAGCATATGCAGAAAAGTTTTTTGCTGTTAGTTTGTCAAAAAGACTCATAATATAATTTTAAATAGTGGTCTACCATGGTATTTAGTAGACCTCTAAGGAAGGTTTTAGACCAATGAACCGTATACTTTGTAACTGTTGTTCATTAACCTTTCGTATTTCACATTAAGTGAAACTAGTTTTTCTTCTTTTTCGAACTCATCATGTGGTGTATCCACTGATTTTCCAAATGTTTCACCATATCTTGAGAAAGAAAGGTCAAACTCTCCACTTTCGTTGAACTCAACATCATCATGTTTCATCATTGCAAGTCCAAGTTGTTCGAGTTTTGCCTTCATTTGTTCGACTGCAGCTTGTGGGTTCATGTATTCTGAACTTGCTGTATGTCCTAAGACAGCATTGATTTTAGCCTTAACTTCTGCATCATCAATGTCGTGTGGTATTTCTGTTGAAGAAAGTCCACCAACTTGTTTTGTTTCTGTTATGAATTGACTGAATTTTTTCATAATTTTTTTCCTATTGTGCGTCGTAGTAATTTTTATTTAGTTCACCACGAACTATTGTTTCACCGACTTTTCTACATTTAATGTAGACTCTTTCTGTATTACCACCAATCGATGTAAATGTTCTAATACCGTTTGTTACAGTTCCGTTGGATTCGGAGTATGTTTCTGCATCTGATTTAGTTGCAGCGTTATCATACTCCCAAATTCCACCCGAACCTGTGACTGCTACGTACGCCATTACTTAACTTATGCTACTGCAGTAAGTGTACCAGCTGCAGTTCCAATACCTGCTATTGAGGTAATTGTTGATACAGTTGAAGTACCTTTGTCTTTAATGGTTCCACTGTTTAGTGATACTGGGTTTGCACCAAAACTTAGTACATCATCAGCTGCAATCGCTGCATTCGCTGCACCGTATGTAATTGTGAATGTAAGTTCATTAGTACCTGTTCCACTTGCATATGATAATACATGTGGGCCTCTTCCACTTCCACTACCTTGGTTACCGTTAGTAACTGATAGTTGAGGTGTTCCAGTAACGTCTACTGCTTCGTTAAATATAACTTTTGCAGATAGAGTTCCACCAGCAGAAACGTCCCATCCAGTTGAAACCCAATCGATATCAGTGATATCAGCTGCTCCAAGAGCAGTTGTAAGTGCAGAACTAGACCATGCGACTAATACTTCAGTCAATGTTCTTGAACCCACTACTTTTTTTAATTCCCAACCATATGGTTTAGCTTGAGTATTTGTTTTGTCGGCTGCAGATAACCAGTTAGGTTTTGATTCTGAACCACTTGTATGTCCCCAAAGTGCCATTTTATTTCTCCGTTATAGATTTATTTAGCGACTCTTAATATTGTATCAAAAGTCTTTTTAAAAGATTTTATATCTTTTTGTAAAAGTCGTGAGTATTTATCTCTTAAGGCGGGCTTAACAGACATTAATGCCTGATAAACTTTGGCTGCATCTTGATGCTTTACCTTCAACTTTTTCATATCATCCGTTCTTACTTCCGTATCTCGTTTAGTATCAATCATTTTTGATAACTGAACAAGAACGTTTGCATCGGGTCTTAATTGCATTCCCTTTGCTTTTGAGTTAAAAGCATCGATTGCTCTATCGATAACCTCATCCTCTTGTGCTTCTGAATACTTTCCACCAGCCATTGTACTGATTTTCTGTATCATCGCACGCAATTCTTTCTCTGATTTTGCCTTTGATACTGCACGTGCAATCTTCTTATTGCCACCGTCACTCATCATTGCAAAATCTGAAGCCTTCTCCATTACGGCATTGGTCTTCTTTGCAGCGTCTTTTACGTATCCTAACTTCTTAAGTTTCTCCTTAAAAAGTTTGTATCTCGCATCACCTTTGACGCTCATTTACTTCTCGTCAAAGTGTGTAATTGTTGAAGGGTCACCATATGATGATTTACCTCTTGCAACTGCATCAAAGTCTCTGAGTTTCTTCTTAGTTCCACTCATAACGATTACTGTATCTTTCTTACCTTTATCCATAGTAATCTTTAAACCCATCATTTTTGCAGAACGAATAAATTTTTGTTCTTCGGGTTTCTGCATTCCTTTAACTCTGTAAGTAATCATCTCTTCTGAAATAGTATCTCCTTCCATGTTGTCACCCATTTTCTGCATCATTCTTTGTGCAAGGTCGACAAGTGTAGAGATATTTGACTTCTCCATTTTCTTTTTGTTTTGGTCGTTTACTTTACTGTAGATTTGTGTAATCATTGATGCAGTAAACATATCAATCATTATACCACCAACTTTAGCTGCACCTTTAGTGTCAACAATCTTTTGAACATCTGGCATAAGGTTTTTACCTTCTGAGATTGTTTCTTCACCTTTAAGTAATTTACCTGTTTGAAGTGTTCCGATAAGTGTAACGACTTTATCTCTTGCATCTAAAATTGATTTATAAGTATCGTTGTGTTTTGTATCTTTGAGTTCTTTATCACCCATTCCAGTGATTTTTTGATAACCTTTTAATACGCTTTGCATATCTTTAGAAAGTTTTTGTACTGCTTTAATTTCTTTATCAGTTGTTTCTGATACTTCTTCTTTCTTATTCTTAAGAGACTTACCTTCTTTTAATCCTTTTAGATTACCACGGTATTTGATTTTATCTTTACCTTCTTCTACTTCGTCTTCTTTAACTACTGCTTGACTCCAACCACCACCGTGGTCTTCTGCAGTCTTTAGTTTACTTAATGCAACATATAGAGGTTGCAAGTCTTTACCATCATCATAATCGGTTGTTTTACTGTAAGATTTGTCAATCATAAGACCGACTTTGTATGCACTTGAACCTTCCATTGGTGTTGAGTAAACTGGTTTTTGTTTGATTTTGTTTTTCTTACAGTATGCATCAATCATATCTGTTGCTTTAATGAAGTCTTTCTTGTTTTCTTCTGAAGTGATTCTGTCTCCTTTACCACCTCTGAACTGAATGTAGAAATCTACACATCTAGGATACTGTTTGTCACTGTAAGGTTTGAACTTCTCGGAAATGATGCCTTCATCAAGGATGTCCATTATGAAGTCTTCTACATCGTCTTTATGACCAACTGCTCCAGTTGATGATGCCCAACCTATTAAATCGTCTTCTACCTTTTTAGGTAAATCTTTGTTGTTCTTTCTGAAATCATCAATTGCTTTTCTGTGTTTTGTGATGAGTTTCTTCCAGTCTTTATCTCTTGGATACATTTTGATTACTTTTTTGTAATCTTCTTGAAATTGGAATTCTTCGTTTGCATACTTCAATGCATTCTGAACTTCTTTTGATTTTAGAATCTTATCACCGTAGAACTTTTTAATTTCTTGTCTTGCAATAGTGTCTGCACCACCAAGGTCAAGTGCAACTTCTACAGCTTTCTTAACTTCGGGGTCACTGACTTTATTTCTTCTGAAGTATGTAGATACCTCTCTACCTGTAAGTTTTTGTTTCCCATATGGGCCCAAAGGATTGACTTTACCATCCTTATCTAAAACTTTCTTTGCTTCATGAAATAAATTCATTCTACTCTCCAAATATTGCGTATGATAGAATCGCATCTTGCATGATGATTTCTGCCATATCTTCTCTAAACATTGTGTCGCCTTGAAAGTCTTTTACAAACTTTTCATGCATTCTATTTGTTAATACGATGTTCTCTTCGTAACCCATAACTTCACACTTCTTTAAGTGTCCTTGTATCAGTTTACCGTATTTTTGTGAATCAGGAAATTCTTTCTCCTTCTTCATTAATTTTGTAAGGTCACTTAAAATTTTATTTAACTTAGGTGCCTTGTAAATGAAAGGTTTTTCATTACCGTGCTTTGCTATAAGAGCATCTACTTGTTTGTAATAATCTCTACTTGCCTCAGTAACAGGGGTTTTTAGATTTTTTTTTTCATCACCAAGTTTGATAAACTTCTTTGAAGGTTTTGCTTTCTCTTCTATTCCTTCACCGAATGCACCCATAAGAATTTTCTCAAATCCTTTGTCTTCTTTAATACCTAGTTTTTTGATTTCAGCTTTGATTTTTTTGTTGATATCACCAACTTCTTTTGTTGCAACTGGGCCTTGTGCAACTAGTTTTGCTTTTTGCATAAGAAGGTCTGAGTATTTTGCATACTTTCCAGCCTTCTCGTTGAATGTTTCTGTCTCTTCAATTTCAACTGTTTCGGGTAACTTAACTTCTATTGCTTCTTTCTTTTCGTCTTTACCTTTCCAGTTCTTATCGATATAGTCATAGAATTCTTTTTCTTTATCACCTTTAAGTTCTGCTGGAGATGTTACTCCGAACTTCTTAAGTGCGGATTGGAAAAACTTCTTGTAGTCTCCACTCTCTAATACGATTGCATTGGCAGCTGCAAGTAAGTCTGCAGATAGACCATGTCCTAATCCTTCAAATTTCATTGTTTTAATTCCCCTTTTTCGAAGTAGTCAAACATTTTCTCTTTACCTGCCTCATCGAGACGTAAAGACTTTGCAAGTCTACCTAACATGTTTTTTTCTGTAAGTTTTTCTACTGTTTTCTCAAAGGATAAATTTTCTTCTATGACTTCTTCTTGAACCTCTTCCATTGCTGGAAGTTCACCCATCTTTGCAGTCATTCTTTTGAATCCTTTAGGATTTTGTTTCTGCATAGCTTGTAGAACTTTGACATCTGTCATGTTCATAAGATTTGCAATACCACTGACTTCTTTTTTGTCCTTAGTTTTGAAAAGTTTAGAGATTTTATCTCCCATTCCCTCTTCAGCAATAAATTCTTCTATATCTTCTACTTCGGGAAGAGTGTCTTCAACTTTTTCTTCCTCAAGATGAGCTACTAATGCTTCAATTTCATCGGAAATAATATCCTCTGCAGTCTTTTCTATCGTGCCTTCTTTACGTGGTTCGACATAGTTACGAACTTCGTCTAATTTCTCTTTCCAATTTTCTGATTTATAACTCATAGTCTTATTTATGTAATTCGTATCCTAACAACAAGATTTCCTTGTCCTTTTATCAACCTGTGGTAGGTCATTTTAGGAATATAATACTCTTCTCCTTGATTTAATAATATAGGTAACTCGTCATCATGTTGTAATGACCAGTTAGTACCACTTAATACACTAACCTGTCGAGACTCTCTGTCTCTATGCCAGACCAGTTCTTCTTCCAATACACTGTCTTCGAACTCTCTTATAACGTAAGGTACACCTGTACCATGTTGTTCCTCTACCTTTTCGGTGTAAGGTTTAGTCGAGCTCTGGATGGTAGTTGTCTGTTTTTCTATTGTATCCATAGTAACCAAAATCGTTAGGCTCTAAATCGAACACTTTTTCGACATAATTCTCTGCAACATTCTCTGCATATGTCTCTGAATGGTCATGCACCTTTCTTGTTGCATTCTCATTCCTTTTACTGTTTGTAAGGTCTACTTCCCAACCTAAGTCTGTTTTAAATACTTCTGCCTTTCTGTTATCCTTAACGTAACTGTGATATAATTCTCTCATAATGTAACCTACACCTATATTTAGACTACCAAAAAAAATCTCCCCCACCACTCAAACCTAATTGTTTTGCGTAGTACGGTAGTCGACATGCCCAATAGCCTGCCGTAGTCTTATCATTCTTTGTGTCACACTGGTGTCTTGCAACAAAAGATGCTCTTGCCTTCTTGTTATTCAGTTTTACTTTCAACCCTGTAGTATCTCCCCATGAGATTTTCTTAATTTTATCTCCGTCCTTTACATAGACATAGTATTTCTTACTACCACCAACTTTAGGTGAGTTGAGTTTAACGTCTTTCTTGTCTTCTTCTTCCATAATCATAGGACAATCTAAAGGAACAATGTTCCCTTCGTATACTTCGAATTGACCTAGGTCTGTTTCTATGATTTGTTTGTCGACTTCTGTGAGTGTGTACCTGTCTTCAGCAATAAGCTTTCGTGCTTCTTTGATGATTTCAAAGTACATCATTGACCCCAATCGGAATGGGTTATCTGTAAGGTTGATACCTTCTGACTGCAAAGACTCTAATGTTTCGTCTATTGCGACTTCTCTCAGCGTTTTCATTAATCTTCCAAGTCTACCTCTTCGAACATAGGCATAAGTGCTTTAACGACTTGTCCCATGACTGCTGGGTCTATATTTGCAATAAACTCTGATTCTTTTCTTTTAAGATTTTTGATGTTTTTAATTTTGTTGTGTATATTAGTATACTTTGCTTCTTCAAGGTTTTTACCTTCATCAATCATACTGTAAGAAGACATACCAAATTCTTTATGTATTCTATTGAGTAATTTCTTTTGGTCTTTTGGTTTAACTCCTAAAATAATGAGTGCGTTTCTACCGTCTTTTTTATATTTGATACCCTCGTCATCAAGCATCTTCATTACTTTTGCTCTATATCTAGAGTCTTGTGAAATACCAAATATTTCATTTACTTCTTCAAGTTCTTCACCTATAGGGACACAGTTTGGTACTTGTTTACCATTTTTCATCTTGAACCCTTTCTGAACATAACCATCCCAACATGCTTCTTCTAGTTTCTCTTCATTATAAGGAAACCCTTTTAATGGATTAGGATACTTAGAAGAGAAATGTTTCTTCTGTCTCTGTTCATTGACCACTTTAACTTGTGATAGATACTTCTCTACTTGTTGGCCTGGTGTATCGTCTTGATACGCCTTTAAAGTTTCATCGGTACCCACTTCGTGTACTCCGTTGTTTGTTTTATTTCCACTCATTTGATACCTCTTAGTTTTAAAATAGTATTATAACTTTCTGATTTCGTTTCTGCTTTCTTTCTGTCTGCATCACGTTTTGCTTGAATTTGTTTGTCTGCTGTCTCTTTCTCTTTCTGACCATCGATTCTTTCTGTTTCTCTCTCGTGTCTTTTAGTTAAAGCTTCAAGTTCATCCTCTTGTCTTAGTTTAAGTCTTTCAAGTTCACCTGCCTGTTTTGCTTTTAACTCCGCTGCATCTACAGCTGCATCTTCGAATAGTTCATCACCTTCTAGATTGTCACCGAACTTAAGAAATAGTTTACCTTTCTCTTGTTTCTTATCGGTAACTTTATGTTTAATCATTGCACCGATTGTGTTGATGAGACCAATACCTTTTTCGGGATTCTTTTTGAGTTCATCTTCCATTTTTTGACCAACCTTTTTCATGATTAAATCAATAATATCACGAGCACTGGTAACTAGTTTTCCTTCTTGGACTGACTCAGATGCACCAGCTTTCTTTGCAAGGTCTTTATCTGCACCACCCCATGTTCCTTTACCTTTAGTAATGAAAGAGTTTACTCTTGCATGTCCCCATTGCTCTGGAGTAGTGCCTGGCCTATGACCAGTCTTCCATGCAGCCACACCTCTGTTATAAACCTGTTGTAGGATACCTTTGGAAATACCCGATTTGTCAGCTTTCTTTGCAAGTGATTTACCAGCACCTTCGTACATATCTTTATACTTCTTAGTGTGTTTCGAAGGTTTGGTATCTGCATTATGGTCGCCAGGTGCAGGGCCGTCTTTCTTCTGTGCAAAATGAGCTGCACGTTTTTGTTTAGTAGACTTAGACATTTCGTCACCATCAGCATCCTTTGCGTAATACTTAGATGGTTGAGTACCTTTACGGTCTTCAATATCTTTGTCTTGTTTGACTTTTCTTTCGTTAAGTATAGAGTCTAATATGTCCATAGTACTATTTATCGTTTTTTAGCATCTAATTCTGCTTGTTTCCAGTTGAGGGCTTGTTTGTTACTAGGGAATGAACCACTCCAACCTAGAAGTTTTGTGTATAGTTTGAGAGATTTCTTTTCTAAAGATTTAAGGTCTTCATCATTTGTAATCTCTACATAATCTCTACCAAATATCTTTTTCAATGCATCTGCATTTTTTCTAGATTTATCCCAGTCTTGTTTAACTATTTCTTTGGGTAATTTTCTAGGTCTCATTTCGTTTCTTTTTTGTGCGTTGTCTAATGATGCACTGACAAATAACATCTTAGACTCATATCCTAGTGCATCTAATGATTTCTTATATTTTTGTATTTTAGATATGTTTGCACTAGTAGTATCAAATATCATTCCAAGTCTACCACCAATATAGTTGTTCATATTCTTTGTAGTGATATTCTTTGCTTTTGCACGGATAGGGTCAACTTTATCAAAGTCTGCACCACGTAAATCAAGTGACATTCCTGCCTTCTTTAATCCATTTTCAAAAGCTGCATCTGTATTAACTAACTTTAAACCAAGTGCTTTTAGTGATAACTTTTGTACCACTGTTGACTTACCACTTCCAGGCCCACCACTAAAGAACACTGCTTTGAATGTACCTTGGTCATAGACTCCTTCATTGATTAAATCTTCAATCATATAATCGGGTAGTGTGGATTCTACGATACCCATTCCTTTACGGATATCTTTGTATAGTTGTTCTACATCTTTTTTATTTCTAGATGGAACACCTTGTGCAAATGCTTTAAAGTCACCAACTTCTGCAAGAGCTCTTAACTTAGATGCACTCATTCCACTTAGGTCATCTGCATCGGGGTCTCTCTCTCCTGCTGATACAATTTGTATATCATCAAATTTGTAGTAGCCGTGTCTTGCTTTTACTCCGTTGTATTTCTTGAGTAACATTTCGAACTCTTTGATTCTATCTGAACCAACTACCATCTTTACACGTTTAAAATTTTGTCTATGTAATTCATTTGCAATCTCGAATACAGTACGTGCTTGTACGTCTGCAACTATCTTACCAAAGAACTTCTTAAGATATCTTACTTTGAGTTTATGGTCTAATGGATTTTTCTTTTTGTCGTTTGAATGAGATGAGAAAAGCATTGGTTGATAACCACCGCTGGTTTCTTTTTTAAGCTTGTCTACTAATTTTGCATGACCTGTTGTGGGTGGATTGAATCTACCGAATGTAAATACAACACCCTTGTCTTTTGCTTCTGTTAAAAATTTACCGAATTGTTTCATTACTTATCCCAATTTTTGATTGCAGTGAAGTTGTTAAATGCAAATTCCATACGGTCTACAAGTTTAACAGCTTTACCTGTTCTGTCGATTGCAACGTAACCTTCGGGGTTAACTGCTTCGAATCCGTTTGCAGTCTTTTTGAATGTTCCGATACTCTTTACTCTATTTAGGGCAACAATAATAATCTGTTTTGCAACTACCAAGTGACCCATGAAACTAGTAAGATTAGTAATAAACTTTTTAAGACCTCTAAGTTCTCTTGAAAGGTCTTCACCAATCTCTGTTTTAATTAATTTGTGTTTCTCTGTTTTAACACCACCAACAACTTTATCTTTCCAATATCCTTCAAAGTGTTTAATGTACCCATCGAATGATGGATTGAACTTACCTTGTCTGATTAATGAGTTACAGTAAGTCTTATAGGATGCACCAGCACCTTTCTTTGTGATAGTCATCTGTATATCTTGAAACTTCTGTAAGTCTTTCCTAGTAATACCATGGAAAGCTTTACCTGTTGCAGTCAACTCTTGTGTTAGTTTGAGAGTCTCCTTTGAAGTCATTGAACTATTACCACTGACATCTTTGTATGATGCATCATCTATCCATACATCACTACTAGAACCTAATTTAGATATGTTTGCACCAAATGATGCACTCAATCCTTCTATAGTACTACCCTCGTATGTGGTGTGGAATACAATGCCCATCTTAGAACCTGCTATAACTTTACCAAGGTTTGAGGATTCATCCACTGCATATAAAATTGTGTTTGGTTGAAATGTTATGAATGATTTACCATCTATCTTTTGTGTTTTCTTATCGTTTGTATACATCAAGTCACCTTGCATGACATTTGACCAAGATAGTTTAGATAGATATTTGAATGATGTTAAGAATTTCTCTTTGAGTTGTCCACTTAGTTCTTCTGCATTTTTTATATCATGTTCAGAAGTGTAGAACAATGGTGTCTTATTGAATAATGATTTCTTTGCAACAAAGAATTGACCAGTCTCGGGGTGTTTTCCACAGAAAATAGCAGGAGCTCCATCCCATTTAACAGTCATGTTTACAGAACTAGAAGAATTACCCTTCATCATGTCTCTTAGACCTTGAAGAAAGTTAATTGCACCACGACCACCATCAATTCCTTGATTGATGATTTCGTCTTCTAAATGTTCTAAATGTAGATTTTTTGCACTCATAATAGATATTATACACCAAAATGGTGTCCTTGTCTACTATTTATGCATTTTTTAGCTGTCTGCTAGGGTTGTATCACCAGCATCGATTCTTGCTTGGATGTGAGCCATGTCTGTTGTATAAGAATCTATTGAACCTTGAATGGTTGCAACCATTTCTGAATTATATTGAAAGTCACCTGCTGGAGAACCGTTTTCTGTTCCTTGCATTTCTGCATACATATCTACAAAGTGTTGGTCTAATTCATTTTCGTTTACACCTTGTGCATTATGCCAAACTAAGAATGCTTTTCTACCAGCTCCTGTCCACTCTGCTGGAGATGTAGATGATTTAGATGCACCAGTGAAGTAAGTTTTGTCCACTCCATTATGCCAATCCAATTGGTCTTGTAATTTGGTTTTAGCTGCAGTTTGAACTGCAATTAGGTCTGTAAGTTCTGACATGTATAACTCCGTATGTATTTACTGAATTATTTATGTTTTGGAGAGCGGTGTCGAATGTAGTTTATCATCGATTTTATCGATTTTCTTTGATATTTTCTTAGAGGCGGTATCGTTATTCTCTCTTTTGGCTTCTCGGAGTTTCTTCTTCAATGCAATTTTTTCTTCAATTGCACTTATCACATCTGTCGATTTCAAGTTAGTAGTCATAATATAGTAGTATTTATAGCATCTATATATTATCCAGTAATAACAGTATCTTCAATTCTCATGATATCAGTTCCCTTTATTCTAATGTTACCCGATAATGTTATCCTAGGATTAGTACTTAAGTTTGGTGATACTGCATGATAGATGTGTGATGGAAAGAAGTATAGAGTTCCTTTACCTTTTAAAGGTGGTACATAATCTACTGAGGTTCCGTAAGCAAGTAAAAACTCTTTTAAACAAACTTCACTATTAGAAGCATGTCTGTTCTTAAATACAATATGTGAGTCTCCAGCTTGATGTATGTAACACCATGAGAAATCAGAAAACTTATCACCTTGATGGTCATGTGCATCTTGGAATCCATGTTCTTCATATACATTAATCCAAGGAACTTCTAACACACTTTTCAACATTTGATTTGGGCCTAGAGATTCTAGATAGTGTTGAAATTCATCAAATACAGTATCAGTTACAACATTGTAATCTACATTATTATTCTCTTCCACACCTTGTGATGTTTTACATTTACTGAATGTAAATTCTTCTTTACATAACTCATCAATGTCTATGGTTTTAAACCATTCATCTATACCGTCTGAATTTATTGTCACTGCTGTTATAGGGTGTCCCCATAACAAATCGTCAGACCTTAAACTCTGAGAAGTCTCTTCGTTGTCCATCATTTCTTCCTCTATCAAATACAGGAACATCATCATTCTCAACGGCTGAGTCAATGAGTTCTTCCTGTGCTTCTTGTTCACAGTCATAGAGTTTCATTCTACTTCTGTCTACACCAATGACAAACCTTTTAAATACGGTTGGGTCATTGTATCTATTCTTTAATTGTTTTACTACCATTTGGTCTAGTTCTTCTAGTTCATCGGATGTAATTAATGCAAACATAAAGTCTGCAGTCGCTGGTAATCCAAATGATTCTGAAGTATCTGTTAGTTCCACATCTGTAGAACCATAACCACTACGTGTTGTTTGTGTTGCACTCATGATTGGTACATCAAACTCTACTGCAAGTCCTCTGAGTTCCTCTGCAATACTCTTAACTAGAGTATAAGAGTTTGCACCAGCTCCTGGCTTGACTCTTGCACTTGCACAGATATTTAGGTAATCGATATAAATCATATCGGGTTTAAAATCTTTCTTGATATTCAACTCTTGAAGTAGATGTCTGAAGTGACCTACATGAGCTGATGCAGTTGGATATTCTTTTACAATAAGTTTACCTTGTGTCTTCTCTTTGATTTTATCAATCTTTTTATCAAACTGTTTCTTAGATAAGTCGGGTAAATCTTTCATAGGAATGTTCAATGTATTTGAATCAATCCTCTCTGCAATTCTTTCCTCTGACATTTCCAATGTAATGTAAAGTACATTCTTGTTCATCATTAAGTTTGCAGATGCCATATGACACATGAACAATGACTTACCAACACCAGTACCAGCAAGACATATGTTTAGAGTTTTGTTTGGTAATCCACCTTTGGTAACTTTGTTGAAATATTCTAAATCAAATGGAAGTTTCTCTTCTTCAGTGTGATAAAAATCAAATCTCTCATCTGAGTTTTCAATGAAATCGTGACCAATGTTAGTGTCAAACGATACAGATAAAGCTTCTTTTAAAAGGTCGGGTATTTCTCCAGTCGAACGTTGGGACTTTTTGTCGATGACTTCGATACTGTCCATGACTGCAATATAGATTGCTCTATCTTGACACCACTTTTCAGTTTCTTCCACCAACCAATCGATTGGTGTGTCTTCTTTGTCCTTACTAATACTATCTACAATAGTTTTTGCACTAGATAAAACACTGTCATTGAGTGACGAGTTGTTATCTAGATTTATGAGAAGTGCTTCCACTGTAGGTGGTTTAGTGTACTTGTCGAAATAGGAACCTACTTCGTTGAACACGGTCTTCTCGTCCGACTCGGAGAAATACTCTTCCTTAAGGAATGGTATTACCTTCCTTGCAAACTCTTCACTCTGAACTAGGTTGTTCAGTATCGTCTGTTCTAGTCTCACTGTTTCCATATTTGAAATATTCCTGTGCTTTCTCTTCGAGAAGTCCCATCACCTCGGGGGTAAAGTGTTTCTCGGGATTGTTATTAATTGTCTTACCGAATTCGGTTTTACCTGTAGGTAGTTTAACACGAGTTCCTTCTTTTGTAAAGACGCCAAATGCAAGTGCCATGTCTAATAGACCATAGTACCTATCCAATCCTTTCTCATAAGAAAGTCTAACATCCACTATTCTATTCTCAACTGTCAATCTTGACTTTGCATTCTTACAGTGGATTATATTTCCGATAACTTCTGTTCCATCTTTCTCTTTTTTCTTTGAAAGATAAATGATTGATGATGCAGCGTACTTGAGTCCACTACCACCACCCATTTCTTTCTGAGGGAACATAGAACCAATCACATCATATGTGTGGTTCGTAACTATCATAGGAACACCAACACGTCCTAGTTTAAGAGTCAATACTCTGAATGCACCTTTTACTACTTGGGCTCTCGTCATATCTTTTGTCTCTTTACCTTCTGCAGTGTCTTCAATTTCTTTAGTAGTTGATAACATACCAAGTGAATCTAAACACATCATCATAGGTGGACGTTTGGATTTTGGGGTTTCTGCATACTTATCTAGTATGCTGATTGCTTGATTTCTGAATTCTTGTACAGTAACAACTGGTACGATTACCATTCTATTGGAATCAATTCCTCTAGATTCAATCATATCTTTTGATATTGCTGACTCAGACTCAAAGTATATAACTGCAGAATCGGGATTATCAGATAGGAATTGTTTTACCATGCCTAATGCAAAGTAAGTTTTACCTGTTGCTGATTCTCCTGCGATTGCAGTAATTTTGTTGTCGGGAAGTCCACCGTATAGTGAACCACTTAATAATGCATTGAAAATGTGACTACCTGTGTCTACAAAGGTATCAACATCCCCAGCTGCAACACCGTCGGAAACTACATTTGCATATTCGTTTCCCGATGCTTTTACTAAATCTTTAATAAATGACATAACACTTCTCCATAATGTATACCTATTATAGTATATAGTTGGAGATTCGACAAGGGGGTTTTATAGTTTTTTTTCTATTTTTGTAAGTTGTTTTCCAACTTCTGACATCTTCATATCAAACTTAGTATGCTCTTTCATCATTGATGTAAGCTTTGATACGTTTACTTCCAAGTGGATTATAAAGACAAAGATAGTTAATATCATCGCTATATAAAAACAGTCCATAGCAGTAATAATCATCATTCTAACTTACCTTATCAATCTGTTCTTGGGTAACAGTTCCTTTCTCTACGAGAAGTTTACGATGTTCCATGTGACGTTCTGTAGTAGTGTCCTTGTTCTCACCAGTATATTCTACTGCATGATGGTCAAGAATCATTTGTTTATTGACTGATACTCTTTCAGTAGATTCGAATGTCTGATGTCCTTCTGATTCATCCATCCAGTCTTCGTCTGAGTCCACTTTATTGACGAATAGTTCTCCAAGTATTCTTCCGAATTTTCCTTTGTCGTGAGATACGAGGGTAATATCACCTTCTGATAAAAGATGTGTAAGATGTTTCTTAGATGCTTTACCAAATAATTTCTCCACTAAATCTCTTGTACGTGACTCGGGGGTATCTATTCCCATAAGACGCACTCTTTGTTTTTTTAGAACTGTAGAAAAGCCTAAGTCAATATCGACATCAACTGTGTCGCCATCTACTATTTTCGAAATTGTTACGTGAAACTCACTTTGTTTAAACTTTGTCGCCATGAACTTATTTAGGATAATTATGTCTGCGATGTGACAATTTTGTATCGTAATCAATCATCGCTCTTCTGATTGCATCTTCGGCTAACACACTACAATGTAATTTGATTGGTGGTAAGTCTAATGCATCTGCAATATCTTTATCTTTGATTAGTTTTGCTTCTTCTATCGTTTTACCCATCATCATATCAACAAACATAGATGAACTTGCAATTGCACTTCCACAACCATAAGTCTTAAACTTTACGTCAATGATTTTTTCTTCGTCATCTAATAATAATTGAAGTTGCATCACATCCCCACAAGCTGGTGCGCCTGCAAGTCCTGTTGCAACATGAGGGTCATCTCTGTCTAGAGAACCAACGGAGTGTTTTTTGGGGTTTTGGAGTACGGCTTCAAATCTCTCTACTACTTCTTTACTATATGCCATATTAGTATTTATCCGAAAAACGAATCAAGCGAGGCAACTGGTTCTACATTCCAGCCAATCTTTTCTATAACCACCTTCAATGGTTCTATGAATGACTTGTCAAATTGCATGTCATAATTCAAATACTTGTGTAAGTCCATTTCTCTTGGTAACACATTTAGAAATGATATGACGTTTTCGTTGATTGGGTTAGGTGTTGTGAGATATGTAAAGTGTAGTTTCTCTCCACTCTTAATCAACTCATAACGTTTGTGAATGTTCTTTTGTTTTAGGTGATGATTGTAAAGTAAGGCACCGCGTACGTGTATGGGTGTACCCTTGGTGTAAATCATTGTTGGGTCTGCATACTGTCCGAGATTATTACAACCTCTTGGTGAAGACATTTCTTCGGGTGGTAACCTACGGAAGTCCATACGAGCACCTTCAACAAAATCCCATAGTTCTTCTTCGGTTCCTTGCATCACAATCTTGAATGCATCTGTAAGTTTACCTCTGACCCATTGTGGTGTACTGGACTTTGCAGTCTCAATACCCATCATCTTGAGTTTGGGTTCGGCTAGTCTGACTCCTTCGTTGTCGATGACGTTGAGGATGTATCTTTTCTTTGCAGTCCAAATCCCACGGTCTGCGATGACCTCTCTCCCCATTTCCATCTTCTGTTCGTAGGCATTGGTGTACTCTGCAAGTTCTCTGAAGCCCTCATCAAGAACTTCTTCCATGTGGGATTTTGCAATTGAGTCGATGAAGTTTGTGATTTTGGTTTTGTTCGTTTCATTAGGCATTACCTTCTGTATCAGTTTGTCTAGTGTTATGTAAACAGAATCAGTATCCATTGCAACAACATAGTCTTCATCTGTCTTGAGTGTGGTGTTCAACCAATCATTGATTGTCTTCTCTGCATGTTTGATAATCAACTGACCCGACAATGTGATTGCCTCTGCAAGTTGTGGGTCAAAGAATGCAAAGTATTGATTTGCCAAAGCACCATAAGCTGAGTTGAGTGCAATCTTTCTAACCTGTTGGTTATTGTAAGAACGTTTGATTAATGTATTGAGTTCGTTCTTACGTTTCCTATCTGTACAAGTTTGCAGTTCCTTCTGATACTCAATCATTTTACCCTTCCACATCTTACGTTCGTCATAGAACTTCTGCATAAGTTCGGGAAGGAATCCTTGTTTGTCGTTAGAGAACCTAGCTCCGTTTGGTGTGATACCGAGTGCGCCATCAACAATCGTTTCTTTGTTGAATAATTTTTCTACAGATGTATCAGTCAATCCTCTTTGCATCTTCTCGGGTGAGATATTATACTGCATGATGATGTGTGGATACAGTGAGTTCAAATCGAATGAGACGACCCATTCATGTTTACCCACGATAGGTTCTTTGACATATGCACCTTGAATTCTATCACCCTTTGTCTGTGATAGTTTCTGTGGTGGTGTTGCAATCTTCTGTTCCTTGAGGAAGTTGTAGATGATTGTCTCCCAATACTTAACCATACCAAATGTATCATTGTAATTACATTTTGCATTATAAGACATTGCAAGAATCAATTCCATCAATCCTAGTTTGTCTTCTAGGTCTTCTACAAGGGTAACATCCTTTACATTGTATGCAAGGAACTTGGAATAGTTTAGTCTGTATAGATGATGAAGAGAACCTTCCTCTTCATAACTCACCTTGGCTTTACCTAATTCTACTTGTGCAATGTGGTCTAGTCTGTAAGACTCTTGATTTACGAATGTATGTTTTTTGTACAGTTCTAGGTAATCAATTACATTTATTCCGTAAAGGTTGAAGACCTGTTGGGTTGACCCCCAATTGGTTTTGAATTCTCTGATATCACACATGTTCCATGGTGAAAACTTTTTATGTGATTCTGAGCCGAAGACTCTGTCCACACGATTACAAAGGTAAGTAATGTCAAAAGTGTTAACATTCCACCCAGTAATGATGTCGAACTTTTCTTTTCTCCAGTACTTGATGAACTGTTCAAGTAGGTCTTTCTCATCCTGTGCTTCATGATATGTTACGTTCGCTGGTTTGTCATCCCACGGCCCAATCCCGAATGTGTGAGCCATGAATCTAAATGGTTTGATTGTAATTGCATTGACCTTCTCGAAAGCTTGCATGGGTTCGGGAAACCCATCTTCACATTCACACTCAATATCGAGTGTTGCAATCTTGATAACCTTTGGGTCATACTTAATATCACCTTGAAACTTGTCTGCAATATATGTATAGATGTATCTATCGTATCCATGGATTTCCATTCCTGCTGTTCCAGCAAATTTTTCACGGAACTTTCTTGCACCACCCATCGAACTGAGATTTACAGCCTCAAGGTTCTTCCCATCCAATGACTTGAATGCAGAAGGTTTTTTTGTTGGGACGTAATGGTTTGGACGGTAGTCCACAGACATTTGAACCTGTTTCTTACCTTGATAACCTTTTACGAGTATTTTGTCGCGTGTTCGACAGACATTTGTGTAGAAATCCATACAGTAATTATACTACAGTGGGTCTATTCTGTCAATGTTCTTTTGTTCTCGAAATCGAAATTATTTAGAGCAGCCGACTTGATATCTGTCCAGTATGAAATTCTTTCTAATTCTTTCTCTACTGTTTCCATTGTGTCGGGATGTTCTGCAACACCTACTGCATTTTTTGTGAGGACTTCTACATTGATTTTGTGTTTCTCAATCATTGCATCAGCCTGTTTGATTTGTGCGTTAAGCACTTTTGATGTAAAATCTACCATTATTTATTTCCAGTTAATACCTTGTAGTTTGTTGCAAGGTTTGGTCTAGGTTCAAAACATGCCACTACTCTGACTTTTGATATGTCAAAGGTAAAATCCTTTGCATAAGGAATCCATGGAGCTAGACCCACTTCCATTTGTTCCCCTTCTACTGATACGATACAAGCATGTGCTTCTTCTACAGTATATTTAAAAAACGACTCTTTCACTTTACCAATAACAACGTCTCCGTTTTCTAAACGGAGACACTTGATAAGATTAGACATTTAATACAAGCTCCTGTAGTTCTTTCGAACGTCTTCCGACCTGTCCAAACCATTTGGAATCTTCCATTTCATATGCCATTTTTTTCCAATCATGAGCTCTAGCTGCACCTATCATACCTTTAAAGTATCCTAGTCTTGTTGCACCTAAGTTAAAAGTCATGTTGACTAATACATGTTGTATATCTTCGGGTAGATTATAAAATGCTTCATCGCTTCCAAAAACATGAATTGCTTCTGCAACGTGTTTATCAAAATCATAATCATATACATCATCAACTCTTTGTTGTGATACTGGTGTTCCAACTGGTTGACCATGTTCGGGGTCACCTTCTTTGATTAGATGTCCCACTCCAAAAGTTAAGTATCCTAATGAGTCTGCATAGACTTCTAATACTTCACCTTCGTGTCTTTTAATTTGTTCCTTCAATATTTCCCTGTTCATAATTCTTGATACTCTCCTAAGTATGTTCCACCGTTGTCGGCAATGTATTGTGCAACTTTAGCATCAAAGTCAGACTCATCCGTATAAGTTATTTCGGGATAAATCATTTCTCCGTTATCTAGTTGTATTTTTACTTGTCTTGCATTATTTGGCATCTTGTTCTCGTTTCATTTGTTCATCGACCAATTCCATGAGGATTTCACCCATGAGGTCATTTAATTCACTATTATTTAGGAGTTCCTCAAGTCCAATATCTGTCTTTTCTTGGCCGTGTGGAAACCTTCTTATAGTTCTTTGGAAGTTAATATTTGGTTTACCTTCTTCGAATTGTAACTTACCATATTGGTATACTAATCCATCCCATTCTCCACCAGTCAATTCAATAGCTGCATCTTCTTCGGATGGATTTTCTACTACCATGTAGACCTTTTTATCAAATAATTCTGGCATAAATTTCTTCCTCTATTTTCATAGATGATTCTATTGAATCATTATCACGAATCTGTAGTTGTCCTAACAAGTTCATGTTTGTTAATATATTATTTATCTGACTTCTTCTTCCCTTTAACCACACTTCTGATTGTGTGTCTCCTCTTTCTGCATGACGATTATGTTCTTCTTCTAGTCCTACAGTAAGTACATAGACTCTTGCTTCATGATTATCCATTAACCATTCTATGTCTACTCCTCTAAAGTATCTGTCACCTTCTATAAGAACATGTTTGTATGCAATGTTCATTGCTTCAATGAACTCTCTAAACTGTGGGATAGAACCGTGAGAGAGCTTATCAGTTCCGCCGAATGTCTCTCCCTCGGGATATTGACCGACTACTAATATGTCACCATGTTCTTGGCACTTAAATAGTTTCATCGGTTCAATTAGATTGGGTTCATCTAACCTAGAGATAAGTCTTCTCATGAGAGTTGACTTTCCCGAACATGGAACTCCACCAACCATTATAATCATAGTTCTACTATCCTTCCACTTTCATCACAATGTGGTGTTTTATCTTGAGGTATAAATCCACCCCACTGAAAGATTTCTCTGAACTTCCATTCAAGTTCCATGAAGTTAAGTCCCATCTTGTGATAGTCAAGAGAATCCGTAAATCTTCTTACACATTCTTCTATGAACCACTCGTATCTTGCAAGTGTTTCTATTCTATCAGACTTTAAAGTCATTGATGAGGGATTCTCAACATAACCATATAACATGATAGGTGTTTGATACTTGTTATAAAGCTTCATACCATCCCACAGTATCCTGTGACATGTAGTCTTCTTCTCAAAACAATAACCTAACTCAGTTACATCTTTGTTTCTTGCTCCAGCCCATCCCTTTCCAAGAGAGTTTAGAATTTGGTTTGCACCCTTACCATCTAACGGTAGAATGTTTCTGTTCTTTCCTCTCTGTCTGTAGACCTTATATAGTAAACATGAAGTTGATAGTTCTTGAATAGTACTCTCTGAACCATCGTCATTTACTTCTGTTACATCGACATAATTGACAATCTCTTCATCTGTCTTTAAACGCATACCATCATCTGTTGATGTGATTTGTTTTAAGAATGAGATTATCTCTTCTTCGACTTCTTGATTGATTGCATTTGCATCAATCGCTTCTACTACACCTCTAATGAAGTCAATATCTTTATTAGGTTTAGATGGTAGGTTAGTATTGTTACAAACATACTTAAATGCAATGTTGTCCTTTTGGACTGGTGCATCTTCATACACATCTACTAATAGATATTCCCAACCACTTTCCGTTGCAGCTTTGTATCTGTTGAATCCACTTCTTAGAATGAAGTTTCCATCAGCAGCGACTTGTACAAATAATGGTTCTTCTGAATGTAACCAACCTCTGTACTTGAATGAAGTTTTAATCTCAATAACATTTTGAGTGAGATTGATTTCTTCTCTCGGTTGCAATGGTTCCCCTGTAATAGGGTCAATGATGTGAATCTTATCCTTGTGTACTACAAGTCTTTTCTTGAATTTACAAGTTTGATAAGTTTCTTTGGGTGGACATAGTTCTCGGGTGAGTTCTATATCGTAGCTCTTTTTTAAACCTGCGAACAGGTGTTGTTGTGTTGTCATTTTTACTCCTTATCCCACGGGGATATGATTTGACGTTTGATGTCCAAAAGGAAACGTTCCAGTTGATACATTATTATTTAGGTCTAGAAAAAGCTGTCGAGTGAACCTTTCTCCTCATACTTTCCAGCATGTGGGCCGATAGGATTCTCAGTCTTTCCAGCTCTCCCTTTAGTTGCAACATGTTCATCACAATATGCAACACATGATAACCTTACTCCTTCACCAGTGATAGGTGATACACCATGCAATTCATTTGAATCTGCAATCAGTACGTCTCCATCATCTGCTTCAATAGCAATACCATATCTAGGGAAACATAAGTATGCACCCCCAAATTCTCCAATACGGAAGACACACATAGTTGTCATTCCGAACTCTAAATCTTTTCCATCCAAATGTGCAGACATCTTTGCAGTCCCACCAGTTGAATATTTGTTTGCAGATAACGCTGTCATAGGAGCTCCACCGATATGGTATTTCTCTTCTATACATTCATCTGCAAATGTTCTTTGCATATTCCATATCTCGGGAACTGCAGTCTTTAATGCTTGTTCATTTACTTGTGCAATCTGTTGAAGGGTTTCAAACTTTTCTTTGTTTGCTTTCTTATCCATCCAACCACTTGCCTTAATCATTCCTGTGAATCTGCCACGTTTATACCCGATTAGAACTGAATGAATCTCATTTGCTTCTGCAATACGATTGAACTCACCGTTCTTCTTTAATGGATAATAACTGTTTGGAGTTCTTAGGACATAGTCTTTACCTTCGATTAATCCTTTTGCTTTCATTTCTTCGTGGTCGATAGGCCCGGCTGCATTTGCTCTCATTGTAGATGTATCATCTATAGAGAACAAAGTGTCTTTAACTGTTCTATAAGTTTTACCTTTGTATGCTTTCTTTACTATACATGCAAGTAAAGTTTCACCCATGAGTGTACCATGAGGTTTGTATATTTTAATAGTATCATCTTCTACACCAATGGATGAGATAACAGTGTCATAAGAATCTTCAGTAAGATACTTACCGTTCCATTTCTTAAATGTTTCTTTAAATCCTAAGTCTTTTGTTGCAGTGAATTCCATGGTTCTAATATTTGTCCTTTAATGTTTTCGACTAGGTAATACATACATAATGGTGCAACCATCAATCCTATTCTTGCACCTTTATCATTGTAGTCACCAGTCATTTTATAATCATTTGGTAGAGTCATTAATCTCACCATTTCTTTTGGTGTGTAAATTCTTCTACCACTGTGATGGAAATGATTACCACCCATAAACTTGGGTTGACATCCCTGTTCAGTTAATGAATGGGCTGGTAAATGTTTAGGAACTATTCTTGACATGTAGTAAGAATGTTTCTCGTCTTCGGGTTGTATGTGTCCGTTTCTAATCTGTTCTTGGAACCAAGGTTTAACAATGTGGTCTCCAATAGAAACATATGCTTGATTGTCTCTCTCATGTAGTATAGGTGTAACTCCACCACATGGGCCACAATCCTTGAACTTCTCATCGGGATGTTGTTCAAAACCATTTACCCAATGTCCTTTTGATGAATCGTCCATTGCAGTTTCTAGATAAGCTGCATCCTTCATATTCTCTTCATCGGTTTCTAAATCTTGAATTGCATCTTCAATGGATGCAAATTCTTTAACTGGGTCGGGGAAGACTGAAGACATACACATCCAAGGCATTCCAATACCTTCTAGTACATCATCACGTACACCAACCATGAATACTCTTTCTCTCTTCTGAGGTACACCATGCTGATGTCCCTTCATGATTTTCCAAGTCACTGAGTATCCTAGTGCTTCGAAATCATTTACCATCTTGTTTAGATGGTCTCTTGCATAGTCCATCGAGAGACCTTTCACGTTCTCACATACTATAACTTTAGGCATTAACCCTTCAGCAATCCTAATCATTTCCCATGTTAGGTCTTCGATGTTCTGTTGCTTCATACCATATGCCATCTTCTCTTGATTCCATCCTTCTTTCTTGGAACCTGCCATAGAAAATGGTGGACAAGGTGGTGACCCATCCATGATATCTAATTCATATTTTTTAAGTCCAGTCAGCTCCATGATTCCTTCTGCAGTGACTTCTTTAATGTCTCTACATTCATGAACTGTATTGGGGAAATTTTCTAGGTAGGTGTCAACATGAATCTGTTGGAACTCGTTCATGTATCGAACGTCACCACCTGCGAGTTTGTAACCACATGAAGAACCCCCACCACCAGCAAAGAAAGTAATGTAATTAAACTGTTTACTTTCACTGTTACGATGAAGGTCTTCTAGGTTGTATTGAAAATATTTATTACTCATCATGACTCCATTATACAGTATTTAGCACAATGCTGTCAAGGCGGTTTCTAAAGATTTTCTAATAGATTTTCTGGGCTTGAGAATTCGTAGGGGTCGGACTCTGCATTGTCTTGATAACCATCTTCGATAAATGCTTTTTCAATTACACCATCATTAACAACTATTGCATATCTCCAAGACCTATATCCAAAACCAAGATTTGATTTAGAACATTCTGCACCAATCAAGTGAGTGAACTCACCGTTACCATCGGGAAGAGGGTAAACGTTTTTGATACCTAATGATTCGAACCATGAGTTCATTACGAATGTATCGTTAACTGATACACAGTAAATCTCATCAATACCTTTTTCTTGGAACTTCTCAAAGTTCTCATCAAAGCCAGGCAGTTGTTGAGTTGAACATGTTGGTGTGAATGCGCCAGGCAAACCAAATACAATTACTCTTTTACCAGCAAACTGTTGTTGTGTGTCTAGTGTTACGAATTCACCACCGACTCTCTGTGGTAGGATTACTTCGGGTACTCTAGTTTCCCCTTCGATAATTTCTAATCCCATTATTCTTTCATCTGTCATATCTAATCTCCATAATAGTAGATACACCCATTATAGTACAAATGGGTGCATCTGTATATAGGCTTTATGAGATTTTAATTTCTAGAGGTTTATCTTCCTCGGGAATTTCTCTCACTAATTGAATAGATAAAATACCATTCTCAATATGTGCTGAATCAATTACAATATCATCTGCAAGTGTGAATGACCTTTTGAAAGAACGAGTTGCAAGAGATTTGTGTACAAATTCTCTTTCATCTTTTTCTTCTTTCTTACCTTCAATGATAAGTTGGTTCTTCTCTTTAGTAAGAGAGATTTCCTTCTTGTCAAATCCAGCAACCCCTAACTCCACGCTGAAATCTTCATCACTGTGTTTCACAATGTTGTAAGGTGGGTAGTTTGTTGAATCGTGCAAGTGTTCTGCACGGTTTAATAGTTGAACGGTTCTGTCGAACCCTATTGCGAATGGGAATGATTTCCCGAATACGTCATCGTATATAGTCATAGCTTTCTCCTTTATTAAGCAAGTTTATAATGTGCAACCTCTAATGAGCATTGCATTAATGTTCGAGAACCGAGCTCTTTTGAAGAAATGGGGTCACTTGATGTCGGCGTTGCCCAATCCAAGTTCCAAATCCGAGCTCTTTTTAAGTTCTCTTACAATGGTATTTATAACACCATACTACTATTATAAGGACTTTTTCTAAAATTTCAAGACCTTTTTGAACAATTTCTTTCTGCACCATGCCAGACATTATAGTTATTACCTACAACTAATGCCATTAAAAGATTTATATTATCCATAGTTTGTGGAGTTAGAGACTCTCGTTTTATATCAGATTCGATTGCAGGCAAGAGAACGATTGTTTTAACAAGAAACATTTGTGGTACTGATGGTTGTTCACCAATAATCGGATTCATTTCATAAACACAATTGTATTTAAGTCCACGATAAGTTGTATAGATATCTGCAAGTTGTAATGTGAGAAATGTAGCCCACTGCTTAGTTGAGATTGGTTCAGATGGTGTAAACTGTGACTGGAACTGATTTTCCTTTAACTGTAATTCTATCAACTTCTGAGAATGCTCTAGATGGACACTGTCTATATGTTGCTTCGCCCAACAACACGTCCACCCCATCATAATTTCGTGTTTGGCTTTCGAGTCTAGCTCCGAGGTTAACTGCATCTCCAATGACGGAATAGTCAAATCTAAGTTCTGACCCCATGTTTCCAACGATGCACTCCCCAGTATTAATACCAATGCCGACATTGATAGGCGGGAGATTAAGTGGTTTAAGTTCTTCATTGAGTTCCTTGGTTGCAATTAATATTTCTTCTGCAGACTTCACTGCCATCTCGGCATGGTCGGGACAATCCATGGGAGCATTCCAAAAACTCATAATACAGTCGCCCATGTATTTATCTATAGTTCCACCATTATTTAGAATAATTTTTGTCTGTAAGTCTAGGAATTTATTAATTAATTCAACTAATCCTTCGGGGTCATCATTCTTCATGAACGCTTCGCTTATGGGGGTGAACCCACATATGTCCATAAACATGAAGGTCATCTCCCTTCTATCTCCACCAAGTTTCAATTTTTCGGGATGTTTTTGAAGCTCTTCAATCATGTCGGGTGATAAATACTTTTGGAACTGCTTCTTGATTTGTTGCTTTTCTTGGAAAGTTACATAGTATTTGTTAAATGATGCATGTCCAAAAACAACTAAGGAGGCCAACGATGAAAAGAAGGTATCGAAAAGAACGAGCTCTGAAGTCCAAATATAATAACTCCCGCCAATCTGGCATACTACAAGCAATAGACTCCCTACCCCCGAAAGAAGTGTGGGAGCTTTGTAGACCAAACCCAATATCATTAGTAGGACTATCAGAAGAAGAACAGACTCTAAGGATTCAAGATAGTAGGATTGTTGTATTTGAACTCCTGTCAAAACGGTTTGGAGCAGGTTCGCTTGCACTTCATGGGGATACATTACTCCCATTGGGGTTGAAACTGGATTATTCAAACCCTCTGCAGTCAGACCCCACACGAGAATCTTATTTTCGAAATTAGATTCGGGTAAATCTACAGCAGAAATTCTATGGAATTTATTCCAGTAGGATACCATTACATCACTGGTTGGAGTGGTGGTTATCGGTTTGTCTCTTCCCATCCGTACCCACTCTACACCAGTTTCGGGTGTAATCTTTGTCTGATAACTAGGTTCACCTTTAAGAGCTCTTAAAGCTTCTAACATTAGTGATGGGTATACTTCATCGTTTGCCGTAACCAATAGGGGTACAGACCGCGTAGTACCATCAAAATTTGGTGTTCCAGTGACAGCTGGAGTAGCCGTCACAACTCCAACCCCATAAGTATTTTCCATCAGTATTGAGATGGGTGAGACGATTCCATCGAAGTTCCAAAGAAAATCTTTTGGATTACCACCACCAAATGTTGAATTACCTACAAATGGTGCAGAACCTTTTTGAATTTGTGATGTTGGAGCAGCTCCAAGGATTGTGAGACGGTTGACTAATCCCTCTGCAAATATCGGGTCTTGAGTTGGGTCTCTGTCGGGTTTAGAAAATAGCATACCAAAAATATGAGTATTGCTATAATGGGTATCAAGAAGAAGGTCACGGTAAATACCACGACGTATAGGATATTGTCCAAAAGTTTCAAGAGACTTCTCGTCGATGTCGACAAGAACGATGTCATCCACATAAAATTCTCCTTGTTGTTGATGTAAGTAATCGAACCATGTCCAAGAGATATTCTCTATGAAGTATGGGTTCCAAATCTTAAGTGTAAATAGTAAACCTATTGTTACTAATACTGTCTTCCAGCTGTACACTACTGAATCCAGCAGACGGGATAAACACACCAGTAAGGATTAGCAAATCCTAACATCCATAATATAAAAATCCACAATGGGATTTGTATCCATGTTTTCCCCTTTGACCACTCTCTGAATTGGATGGCATATGGAACCATCTTGTTAAATAACCACTGTTTCATTTAGTCACTCTGTGTAATACTTATTGTACATCCACCAGCAGTTACACAATTTTGTGTAAGATTGTATGACTTTGCTGTAGAACCAGTCTGAGTTAGATTCAAGTCTGTTTTATATGAACCTTGTAATCTGATTTGAGAGTTATGATTTGCACTCCCTGTTTGAGATATGTTAGTATCAGAACCATCTGTATTACCATAAAAATATGTATGGTTGTAGTGACTTCCACTACCCGATTGATGTAAATCATGGTCTACACTATCTGCATGAATGTCTAGGTTGTGTGTATGTGTACCACTCTGATATACATTTACTGTATTACTATTACCCCATATGTGTCTACCATATGTTGCACCACCTAGTTGTTGAACTGATTCTGTATTGTTTGTTCCATCTACATCACCACCCCAACTTTTTCCAGAGCCCCAATAGGATACCCAAGAAATAGAATTACCACTTCCTTGTTGTGATAAGTTGAAGGTATTGTTTGCGTGTGCAAATGTGAAGTTGATTGTGTTATCAAAACCAACTTGGGATATGTTAAGGTCTGTCCCATCACCGCTTGCAACCTGTTCGACATGGACGTGGTTGTCCCCAGCCCATGCTACAGGTGTCAATAAAATTAATAATAAAATTCTTTTCATATTCTTTTTAGAATAACCATTGAAATAATAAACATAAGACAACTCCCTCACCGAATGCCAACCACATCATGTGGTAGTCATCTAGTCTCATTGCTTCTTGAAATCCAAAGATTTGTTTTTCATGCCATGAGCGGAACTTTTCTATGATATTCATATATTCTCCTAGTTTGTTTGTGTGATGGTGATATTTAGAGACGAACCATCACCCACCCTTATTAGTGACTCCTTTTCGTCTGTTACAGTTCTAATATTTGCTTGAGCATATATAGGGAGTCTAATAGAAATAATTCCATTCACTTCCCTGTAGAACCATATCTGACCAAGACCCTTGTCTACAATTGTATTGTATTGAGTGTCTTTATCAAAGCCTGGCAGAGTTCCGTCAATACGAACCACTCCGAAGGCATTAGATACTTCTCTATCAATACCAACCTTACGGTCAATATCCAAGACAACATCTAGTAAATCCTGTAGGAAATCGACATCTAATAAATCTCTGTCGAGTTCCGTGTATTCTAATTCATCATCCTCAAAGTAATTTTCTTCTAGGTCATTGAACTCTAAGAAATCTACATCAAGAACATTGTTACTATCATTCTCGTTACTTCTTTGTTCTTCTGCAACTTGTTCATTCACCTCGTCGGGTGGACTGACAATGAATAAGTTGTCAATTAAACTGGGTGTAATCCCATTAACCACTACTGGTTTAGTTGGTGATGAGTCATATGTAGAAACCATAGTTGCTTGATAGGCCTCATCTAATAATACTTCACCGCCTGCATTACTAACTAAAATACTTCCCGAAGGAGCTCCCCATTTATCAGGCAGCAATATAACAAGTGACCTTCCGATTTCATCAATACTTGTAGTGAAGTCGGTGCCGTTGACTGTTATCTGTGCAGTCGGGGTAGTTATATTTATGTTAGCTTTCTTAATTTTTCCACCAAAACCCGAAGCAAATCGGGCGGTGCCTTGTGCCATTCTTATGGCCATTTTGGACTTGGATGGGTCGGGGTCATAATAAACCTCGTCTATCCAAACCTTGGTATGTTCTGTTAAATCCAACTCTTCAGTTCCTTTGAACTGGATTTTCATTCTACCGTTTACGGTTTGTGCTGTATCATACATCAGCACATCGGGTAACTCGGATGCAGAGAGAATGGTTTCTGAACCGTCTCTCTGTAAACCCGCGTATCCTTTCTGTTCGACTATTTCACCAATTGGTTCAGCTGCAATTGCAAGTGAACCAATCAGAAGAAAATTAATCGTTATCGTCTTTTTGAACGATGTCAATATTTGCATTAGAAGTCACGAAGCTCACATCAATAATACCACTACATGACTGACCACTTGGACAACCTGTATCTGAACCCGATTTTTGAATGATATCTATATCATTGCCTGAACCAGTTAAGACTGCAGTAATTTTATTATCTGTTGCGTCTGCCTGAATAGTATTAATGTCATTTGTTGAACCTGTAACAGTCCAGTTCCAAACAGCATTGTCACTATCTATCTTTGTTGTGAATACATTACTTGAACCACCTACTACTAAGTCCCAGTTTAAGTATTCTGCAGACTGGTCGTATCCAACATCAATATCAAATGTGTTAGATGAACCTGTAACAGCTCCTAACATATTTAAGTTATCTGCTGAACCTTGATAACCAACGTTCCAATCCATTGAGTTTGAATCACCAGTAAAAGTTAAATTTACTGTTGAACTATCTGCAATGAATGGGCCGTATAGTTTGTTACTGTCACCGAATTGTACTAGTGTTAAACTATTGGTAGCACCAGTCAATAACATATCTATTGACGTACCACTAAAGTCATCACCACCAACTTTGTTACCATAACCTTTTTGTGTTATGTTTAAAGTAAGCGCAGTACCCGATTGTTGTAACCAAACTTCATTATCGTCTGCTCCAGCAAATGCTAAAGTTGACGCTCCTAATGTTAACATCATGAGTAATATTTTATTCTTCATCTGTTATTTCCTCTGTTGAATGTTTCTCGTTCCTTCCATGAGTTCCATGTGGGTGTCGATGTCCATCCTTTATTATCCAAAAGTCTCTATCATGACCTTGGTATATTAGTTCCAAGACGGCAAGTTCTATCGCTGAACGAGTTGCTTTTGTAACTCCCTCATTGGCTGCGACGCCATCTTCCATTTCCACTAACTTCGTATCCATATCAACGAAGCGGAATACATCATAACCACCACCTGTACTAAGAATCGTTTTCTGAGTCTGTACATTCAGCAAAATTTCACCTGTTAAAGTTGATATTCCTCTCAACGATATGGTGACAACATCCCTACGATAGGAAGCACTTGAACCAATACCTAAGTATCTTGCGCCTCTACCACCGCTTTCAATGTTAGTATCATAACCAACTATCCCACCGTCAAGCAGGATACCAGCAAACAGCAATGGTTGAATACCTGTTGGAGCATTCTCATTTCCATCTTGGTTTGCAAAGTCTTCTCTTGCAGAACGAACTATTTGACGCTCTCTTATTAGTGCATCTAAGTTTGTTCTTTCTACAACTCTAAACCATTTACCTTTTCCAGCAGTCTTCAAGGCATCAATCAAAAATGATTCTGCACCTTGGGTTACTGCAGTAGAGAAAGATGCAATTCCATCTTTACTCTTACGTTGTCCTGTCTTATCTTGAAAAGCGTATACTGCAACTACTGGCATCGTATCCGCTGCTGGTAAATCAGACAACTCTTGATAAGTAGGTATATTTACCACTTCTGCTTCTTCAACGCATGTACCTAACCTTTCCATCACAATGGAAGAACATGAGTCTGTCATGCTGGGAATACTAGCACACCCACTCATGAGTAGAACTAGTAGTCCTACTGTTAGTATATTTTTCATTGTTTAGAAGCTTCCTGTTCCTACTGGTATATCTAAAACTGTTGTTGTTCCATCTTCAGTAACAATTGTTAATCTTATGAAATCGACACCATCTTCCCCAGTCATTCTTTCATATGTAACAGTGTTTCCTTCCATTACAAATGTACCATAATTAGCTGCAGTTCCATTTGAGAACATATTTTCAACTAACTGTTTTGCTAACTGAGCGTAGATTCTACTCTCTACGTTCCTTAAAAATTTGGCAAGCGTTGTATTCTGAGCTTCCCTATCTGCTTTTGCAATTGCATCTTCCAAGTCTTGCTTTATTTTATCACGTCTTGACTTCTCTTGATTTTCAATTGTAAGATAATGTGCAGATATTCCTATTCCACTGAAGCTTGGACTTTTAAATTTGTGAACAATTTCATCTGCACTTACACTAAGTGCAAAAGAAATACTAATTATTATCGCTGCTATTTTCTGCATTCTTAACCTCTTTCTTTTTTGCGTTCTCTTTATATTCAAGAACTACGTCTACCTTTTGTTGTAAACGAATTAAATCTTGGTCTAACATTCTCACTTGGTCAATAACTTTGATAAGTGCAAAATGCTGTTTCTCTATTTCGGGTTCTAGTTTTTCACCTACAAACCACCAAATATAATAAATGAAATATCCCAGGCCAACCATCATGACAATAGGAAAACCATATTCATTCAGTAGAGTAACTAACGTGGGGTCTGTATTTGCTACAACTTCAACAACTTCAGTTTCCATGTTAATCTCTTCTTACGTCGAGCTTACCGTCTTCTATAAAGTTTTCTGCACGTGCAATACGTTCTATGTCGGGTCTCAATTCAAGTGCTGATGAAACTAACATGTCAATCTTAATCATTTCATTTGACATTGTTCTCGCACGGTTTTCTAAGGACTTGCAGAACATCGTTAACGTTTTTATATCGTCAACAACACCCTCAAGGATTTGTTTGATAACAGTAAAGATAAAGAATCCCATGACTATGCTTCCAGCAATTGGGGCTCCCACTTCACCTATCAACTCAAATATCTCATTCATGCAATTATTTATTCTTTTTACTTTCTTGTAAGCGCAAAAAAGGGACGATAAACGTCCCTCTTTTTCAAACTCTGTTAAGAGTTACTTCAATTGTTCACGAATTTCGCTGATAACTGCAGCCTTTGCGCCAGATTTTTTAACCTTAAGGTTCTTCTTTTCTGCAAGTTCTACTAGTTGATTCTTTGTGAGTTTCTTCAACTCTGCAACTGTAGGTGCTTTAGGCTTTGCTTTGGAAGGAACAGATTTAGGTTTAACCTTTTTATCTTTTCCTTTAACAACGAAAAACACGACCGCCAATACGAGTAGTAATACTATCCCTGTTGTACTGTCCATAATGTTCTCCTAATTATTTACTTATCCAATAATGGATTTTTATCCTTTGCTTTTCCTATTGCTAGAGCAAAGACTTCTATGTATTTATAGCATTTTGCCCAAAGAGCATCGTCTTTAGGTGTATCTGTAAGCATAACAATCACTGAACAAATCGAAATGATTGCTGGAATGGCTGACATAAATGCCCATACACTACTTATAAAGTCCCACATATGTTATCTCCTATTAAAGTTTAACAGAAGTATTTATCTATTTGGAACCACCAATAGAGTATTTAGTGGTTAATTTCCAGTTGGATTTCTCTTTGTATGGTATGATTTTGATTTGAGAGAGGGGTGCGTTCGGTTCTTCTATCTTAGAAGGGTCGACTAAAGTTACGAGTTTCCACTGTGCTAGCAGCTTACAGATAGTGTTTCTTCTACCGATATCTGACTCATCTATGTTGGTAGGTTTACCATCTAGTTTGAATAGTTCTTTGAAGTGAGTGATGTAATACTTACCACGTTTGTGTAGTATGTGACAAGATTGAAATAGTTCTTGTTCTCTTCTTGATGCAACTCCTATGCGTGATAGTGTTTCCCTTATCTTAAGGAAGTCATCTTTTTCGGGGAAGGTTACCTCTACGAGGTCTTGTACTATTTTATCTTGTGCATCATCCATTGTTATTACCACCAATATTCATTCTGTCTTTCAACTCACGTAACTCTTTATCAGATAAGAGAGTGTATAAATCTTTGGCCTCTCTTGTTGACATCTGATAATATTGTTTTACGACATCGAGTTTTTTACTAACATATGGTTTAGACCACTTTGAAAATCTTTGTCGTTTTCGTAAAGTATTTAGGAAAAACACATATTGAAGACGGTTGTCTAGACCGTGTCGACAGTTCATTTCGTTAGTAAAGAAAACAGAATCTTGGTGGTAAGACAAAGATTTGTTTATTAAGAATGGTTGATATGCTTTCTCTTCGATATCATCAACCATGATATCAGTCTTATCGGAAGAGACCGACTTGACAAAATCGAATGGATTTCGTTTTGCCACTTATGTATTTCTTATGTAAGAATCTAGTAGTGCTTGACCAGTTAGAGCTTTACCAAAGTATACAGTTTCACCTGTTGACTTTATCTCTCTTTTCACAACACCGTTGTTATATTCAATGTCCATCACTGAACCATCGTTACCTCTTGTGTCGTACCACATTGAAGTAAAGGAATGTGCATGAAGTGATTTAACACCCTGTGACCATTTCTCAGCTTCTAGTAGCAGTCTTTGTCGTTCTACTGTTTCATTATATTCTGTCATTTGAACTTACATTCTCCCATGATTTCAGTTAGACAAGCAACAAAGTTTATCTCTGAATCCATTGCAAATGCAGACTTGTATTGATAGTCTGCAATAATTAACACACACGCTGGAATTGATTGGGGTTCCAATTGTAATTCCAGTGCATTGAAAACCTTTCTGAATAATGAATTAAAATCATTATCAGAATTAGTCCCGACCCACTTTCTCATGGCAGACCAGTTCTTCTCTTTAATATTATTTATCAAAGGGGTTAACTTTTCTTCGGATAGTGTTGAAATCAATCCACTATCAATTACACCACTGACACCATATCTCTGAATCTCATTCAGACATCTTCGGAAGTCGGGGAAGAACTTCATTATAAGTTCTGCAAGTACCCTTTCATCTGCATCAATCTTTTCAATCTCACAAATGTTTTTACATCTGAGTAACATCTGTTGTGCAAGTTGTGGTTTTTGTTTTGGTGTAATACTAAAATCGATTACTGTAGTTCTAGAATGTAATGGTGGAATAATTCTATTCTTATAATTACATGTAAAGATAAATCTACAGTTGGATGAGAACTCTTCTATGAAGTTTCTCAAAGCTGGTTGAACTGAATCTGCAGATATGTAATCTGCTTCATCTAAGATTACAACCTTTGCACCACCCGATAATGAAACCGTTGATGCAAAGTTTTTAATCTTTGTTCTGAGTGTGTCAATCAAACGTCCTTCGTCGGAACCATTGATTACTATAAAGTCTGCATCGAGTTCGTTACACAGTGCTTTTGCAACTGTTGTTTTACCAACACCTGCTGACCCACACAATAATAGATTAGGTACTTCTCCATTCTTTACAAATTCCTTAAAGGTTTCTTTAAGTTCTTTTGGAAGTATCGTATCATCAATAGTCTGAGGACGATACTTTTCTACATAGAGAAATTCATTCATGAGAGCAAACCCCCCACCGAGTTTGCAGTGCAGTCCACCCAATGATGAGTGAGGACTACTCCCGCGTATATTGCAGAGACTGGCACAATATTCACACTATTATTATATAGGTTAGGCATTGTATTTGCTGTCAGGCTCCAGTGCAATAAAGTATTCCAACTCTACATCTGCATTGTTGAAATGAGATATACCTTTTGATGATACTTGAACATCATAGTTACCATCTAGAATTTTAAGATTCTCCATCTTGAAATTCATTTCATAAGAAGTTCCATCACCTTCACCTACGATTCTTGAGAATGTATTAGAGGTATCACTCTTCTTGTCTGTGACAATCAATGTCACATTAGTACCATCTGATTTGAGAATCAAATCATTAACACCTAGGACAGCTGCAGCTTTCTTAAGGTCGGTCAATAATGTTGACGTTACTTTGAATTCTATCTCTGCCTCTGGCATAGTTATCATTTTTTCGGGTGCAGTTACCATTCCTTCAGCTGCATAGAAATATGACAATGAGGAATTGTTATCTGCCACAGACAATGAGGAATCATTGAATTGGAAGTCGGGGTCATCCATTAAGGATGTTGCACCTAAGAATTCTGGCAGGTTGTAGATACTGAAGTCTTGAGGGAAGTCCTCAGCCACAGTTGCTACTGCAAGAATGTTTTTCATATTGGAAATAGTTTCCAGTTTGTTGCCTGTTTTGACTCGAATGCCCGAGTTGATTGTAGAGAAGTTCTTTAGAACATCTTTCGTATCATTACTAATTTTCATCACTAGTTAGTCTCCTTATAATTATCGTGGTTGTACAAAGCAAGGAATCCATAATGAATTACCTTGAGAAGGTCAGCACGATTATAACCACCCTTCTTGCCGTATCGTTGTGCATATTTCATCACGTTCCCGATACAAAATCCTTCACCGTGACCACCATCCATAATAAACTCAGTTGCCTGAAACTTATCTTTGGAATAATGTTCACCGTATGTTTTGTCTACGTAGAGCTTGAACTCCTTGAGGAGTTCTTGCTCATTGTATTTGTAGTCTATTGTTTGAACTTTTTTACCAAACATGATACCAGTATACTCCTAGTACCCTGTTTCGTCAACAGGGTTTTCTGAAATTTCTTCAGCATTCAAATCTATCCCAGCATCAATCTTGGAATAGAGGTCGAGGATACTATTTCTAGTCTCTTCGTCGAACCTTGAAATACACATAGTGATTGACTTGAGTTTGTCATTGAACATTCTGAATGCATTGACAATGTGAACCAATCTTCTAGTCGTAACAACATCATCAATACCACCTTCGTAATATGTTTTTCTGATAATGTCAGCCCAGTCAACAAGCTTCTCAACGAAGTCTGCATCAACGTCACCAGTCAATTCCATTTCTTTTGAAAGGATTGACTTCTCAGTTTTCACTGGTGGATATTCTTGTTGCATTGTGATTGCAAATCTTTCCAACATGGCTTCGTTCATGATTTGAGTTCCTATGAACTTTCCATCATCGGAACCTTGTCCTTTAGTGTTTGCAGTCGCAAGGATTGTGAAACCCTGTTTAGGTGAAACCCACTCACCAGTTTTCTTGATTAGGTATCCTTTACCTTCAAGAACTGATTGTAGACACATCAACTTGTTTGAACCAAGGTCGACTTCGTCTAATAGAAGTACAGCACCTTTTCTCATTGCTTTGATAACTGGCCCTTCTCTGAAGACAACGTTACCGTTTACTAAAGTGTGACCACCCATTAGGTCATCTTCATCTGTCTCGATGGTGATGTTAACCCTGTAGAGTTCTCTCTTCAATTGAGCACACGTTTGTTCAATCATAAGAGTTTTACCATTACCACTCAGACCAGTAACGAATACTGGAAAAAAGATTTTGGATTTAATAATATTCTTGACATCTTTGAAATGTCCAAAAGGAACATAGTTAGACATCTTCTCGGGAATGATTTTTACACCATCGTCAAGTAGATTGACTGACTCTGTTTGAGCTGCAACTGGCATGTTACTTGGGGAAGCAACAGCTGCAATTGGAGCAGGTTTAACTGGAACAGGAGTGGCATCATCTGAATACCCACCATTGTAACCAGTAATAACAGCCTGAAGGTTGTACAACAAAGGCCCAGTCTCTTGAGCTTCTTTGAAGTTATACTTCGAGGATTTTATCCATGAAGGGAAATAACCATCAAAGGCATCTTTGATTTCTTTCCTTCCAAAGGACGTTTGGTTAGGGAATTTAGAAACGAGTTCTCCCAAAAACTCCGCCCTGTCGGGTGTGTAAGAAAATTTCTTACCGTTTACATCAATTGAATTTGTCATATAGTCTCCGTTTTCAATTTGTTTTCTCATCTTTTATAGTATACTAAAAAGCTGATGGCATTGTCAAGGCTGTTATTTAAGCTCTTCAAATCTAGTTCCCATCTTCTCTAGGCATTTTACTACACCTTTTTTATTTTTCTCAGTCAAATAGTTCTCACCTTTATTGACCCATATCCTAAATGCAAAACATTCTTTTGCTTCAGTTTTACATTCCTGTATCTTTGGACAATTATGGAAGGTGCATGGGGCAGGCCCAACATCCATAACTGCATCTGCAAACTTTGAATAATCAGTTTGATGATTAATGTAATATGCTTCGTCTACTCTTAATGGGTCTCTCATGATATCTCCTTAATAAATTCATTTGTTAAAAACCTTGAAGTTGTTTTTGCTTTCTGATTCTTTTTGAAAGCAGCCAACACTCTAGACTTCTTGGCATCGACCAAGTCATCATCTAATTCGTCTGAACCATCAACACCAAGTGAAGAAGTTGCAGTCAAGAACATTTTGTTGTAACCGTGACAGTCGACAACCAATCCATTCTTCCTAATCTCAGCCCAGATTTGTCTGTCATTATCCCACCATGTATCTTTCATAGAAGTGTATTCCATGATGTCATGCATGTCTCTTTTCTTATCAAGAACAAAGTAACCAGTCACAGTGACGTTACAAGTTTTAGATAACCAAGACAATAGGTTCTGAGTTTTTTTGAAAGAGTCATCGTATCTGTTATATCTACTATTGTTAATGTTCTTTAGAGGGAAAACTTTATTATCGAATGGGTCAAGTATCTCAGTTACTTCAGAAATATCCCAAGGGTCAATACCTTCTCCTCTTGCCCATGCATTCTTTTCTGAAGAATCAACATTGAGTAAAGAACTTCTATGTGAGAATCCATCTGTTATTACTGTTAGGATTGACTTCTCAATTCCATAAGCTCTGTTGAACTCGGGAAGTAATTTTCTCATGACAACTAAACAATGGTCAAGAGGTGTACCACCTAATCTGTAACTCATTGGTCTGACATTAGTATCGAAGTAGAAGTAAGGGTCATCTTCATAACTGATTGCATACTCACCATCGTAAAAACTATTGTGAGCCTTCTCCATTTTTGGAGTGCTTCTCCAACCGAACTTTCCTAGGAAATGATTCATCCAAAGAGCCCCGATGTTAGTCATCATTTCTTGATACTTCTTATTGTTCATTTCATTTGAGAATAATTCAACAAGGTATCCATCATCATGAGTATAGTAGTCATCACTATTCTTAGAGTATGCATCACTGAAGAGATAAACTCTGTGAGGGATGTTTGCTTTTCTGCAGAACTCTGAAAGAATAACTGCTTGTTCTAATAACTCAGCACAACTGTTTGCAATTGAACCACTCCAATCAAGTAAAACATTTAGACCATGATTTTGTCCATCAGGCAAGTAAGTAACTCTTTTGAAAACATCATCAACGATTTGGTATTTTGCAAGTTTGTTCATATCTAACTTACCAGTTTTACCACTGAAAGCTTTAACACTTCTTTGTGCAGTCTGCTTCATTTCAAATTCTTTCACCATGTGAGCAACAATCTTTTTGTTTCTATCAATCAATTTCTTTCCAGTGAAGACTGACTTCTTATAATTTTTCTCAGCATTGTGACCTCTGATTTTTCCTTCTTCAGTCCAGTAGTCATTCCAATCTGTAAGAACTTGATTGTGACCAATGATAATATCAGTTGACTCAGCGTTTTTGAATCTCTCTCTCAAATTGATTTGTTCTCTCCATGCTGGTTTGTCATCAAGGAACATTTCTTCATTGTTATGTGCATGATGTTCAGTGATAGATTCTCTAGCACCATTCTCACCATCGTAATCTTCGGGACTTGCAACACCACCTTCTTTAGAAGTACCAGTAGTTTTTTTCTCTGTCTCACCTTCTACATCGTCTTCTTCACCATCTTCGTCTTGGTCACCATCACCATACTCGGGAGCTTCGGGAAGTTTGTCTTCCTCTTCACCATCTTCATCTGAATCTTCTTCACCATCTGAAGTATCATCATCATATTGGTCATCACCACCTTCACCATCTTGGAACTCATTCTCTTCTTCGTCACCTTCTTCTTCGTCACCAAGGTCGAACATTTTAGGAACAATTGATTCGTCACTCTCATCCCTAGTCTCATTTTCTTTTGACCAGTTGTAGATTGCTTCAGCACAAACTTCAACTTCTTCCCAAGAAGTACAAGCCTCTGCCATGTCTAAGAATTCTTGTTCTTGTTCTGTCAATTCAATTTGAACTCTTGAACCACACTTAGTAATCAAGTTGATTTTGTCAATGCATGAAAGTGTGTTCAAGTCTCTTCCTTTAAGACCAAAGAAATCCTTTTCCATCAACTCATTGTATGCAGTGTAGAAAGATTTTCTCAATCCTTGGAATTTGTTCTTGATTGCTTTCTCAATCCTAACGTCTTCAACAACATTAAGATATCCTTTAAGTGTTTTGTTTTTTGTCAATGCATTATGAAGACCCTCGTAAGGTGTATTCAATGCATGTCCAACTTCGTGACCCATGAACAAGTCATAGAGTTCGTCACTGATATCATCTTTGAAAGTAGGACAAGCAAGTATCCTATTCTTTACATCGAAGTATGCAGTTGGTATTGGTTTATGAACAATAGTAATGTTCTCAGTTGCCATTAGTTTGGCAAGTTGGTCTTTTTGGTTTCTTTTTGTCTCAGTCATAAGTATATGCTATCATTAGCTGCATGGCATTGTCAAGGCCTAGAGCGTAATAAATTTTCTCCTTGATTTAGAGAATTGTTTCATTGGGGTTTTGAAGATGATTTCTTCTTTGGTTCCAGTCTTGATATATCCAACTAGATGTCCACCATCATTGACCATGTAGGTATGATTTGGTACATTGACTTTGGAGTCAGACCAGTCTGTAATCTCTTTTAGGTATTTCATTCCTCATCCTTTTTCATAATATACACATAGTATATCAAAAAGCTTGAGGCATAGTCAAGGCAAGATTAGCGTGGGATGTAGGAGTTTTTTCTGTGGATTTGGTGTTGGTTTTCGTCTAGGTTTATTCTCTCATCGATAATCATTTTGTCTTCGATGTCTGTAAACCACATTGAAATAGTATGTCTAGGGCCTCTCCTTACAGCACTAACGCCATGTTCGAGGTAAAGACCTTGAAAAAGAAGACCACCAGCGGTCTCTATGGGATGCGTATGGCCTATTGGATAGGTTTCACTGGGTGGGAAGTAGGTTTCACCACCTCTAAAGTTATCATTTAGATATAAAATGCATGTCCATTCTCTTGAATTTCCTGTCTCGGGAACTGCATCTTCGTTAATTTCTGAGTTAGAATAGGTATCAAAGTGTGGGATTTGAACTCCACCTATGTCCCATTCGTTTAGTGCCATCATTTCGGGATAGAAATGTTGTCCAGTTTCATTGAATATATGTGATGTGCAAATTTGAGCTGCACGTCTAAAACAATCACGTACCCAAGATGTTCTTATGTGACAGAAATCTATGGCACGATAGTCTGTACCGTCACCAACTGTTCTTAAATGTTTATGCGTTAGATGATACTTTATCAGACTCTGGCAGTCCATCGGACTCAGTATGTTCTGAATTGTTATCGGCTGATACACTTTGTATGTATTTTGCAAGTGCTTGTCGTTTCTCATACTCTATTCTCTTAGCTCTTTCTTTAGGTCGTGATTTTAATGCACGGTCTAATTTCAATTTTGAAGCACGTTGTAAGAAGATGATACCATTAAGATGGTCGACTTCATGTTGAACACATCTTGATGCAAGTCCATCTAGACTTATAACTTTTTCTTCACCTTGTGCAGTTTGATATTTTAGTTCTATCATTTTTGCACGTTTAATCATAAGGTACATATCGGGAAACGATAAGCAACCTTCTTTCATTAAATCTGTTTCTTGTGATACCTTTGTTATCTCGGGATTAAAGAAACAAACATTTCCTTGGTCTTGAGATTTCATTACAAAAACTCTTGCATCCAATCCTACTTGGTTTGCACTCAAACCTATTCCACCAAATCTATCCATTGCTTCACTAAGTGCAGTTTCTATTTCTTCTGCATCCTTTCTTTCTTCAAAGTTGAATAGTTGTGGGGGTGTTCTTAAAACCTTAGAGGCTTCTTCTATCAATTGATACATAATTATTTCTTTAGTAGACCGTTATATTTTACGGCAAGGTTATAAAATTGTCCGAGTTTCTTAAGTCCAGCATGACCTGCCTTGTTAGTCCTCACTGACATCTGCATGGTGTACGTTGTATCTTTCGATGCAAGGTGTAGGAACCAATTCTGTTTTGATGACTTTGAAGCTTCTGCTTTGATAAACTTAACTACTGGTAAGAATACTCCGAGTTCATCATCATCTGTAACCTGTTCATACGTGGAACCAATTCCTTTAATAACTTTAGTTGGAACGCCTGGAGCTTCACGTAAAATCTCTGTCTTTATATAGTCAAATGCTTTGCCACCCATTTTACCATTCTTATTGAATAGGTCTATCAATGCTTGTCTGACTATCTCTAAGTGTTCATTATAATACTGTTCATACTTGGTGTTGTTAGTCTTATCAAAATCTTTTAAAACTTGTGCTGTAACCTTTCGGTCTTTACTATCATATGTTTTTGCAGAAGGCATACCTTCAATCTTAGAGTATACTTCTTTATGTAACTTCTGAGATAACTTAGGTACATTGTTTCCTTCTTTAAATGCTTGAAAGATTGGGTTAACATATGTGTTGAGTTTAGGTTCAGAAGTTTTCTTACCACCTGCTTTGAGAGAGGTTCCTAAGATTGCACCATCTGTAAACTGTAGAAAGATGTCGCCTGGATGTTTGGGTGGAACGCCAGATGGTTTTGCACGGTATCCCCAATAAACATTCTTGATTGACTTTGCTTTCATTTCGTCATAGATATACTTTGTAATACCTATTGCATTCTCTACTTTCTCTTGGAACTTGGATGACTCTTCTGCCTGTGCAATGAAATCCTTTGCAGCCTGTTTGTCTACACTGCCTACACATTTTAACTTGTCTACATCCTGTGTAAGTATCCAATCATAGAATGATGATACTGATTTAGGTTTGTAATTTTTCTCCCATGCAATGCAAGGGAATAGTTCTGTGATACTTGAGTTTAGTGTTGTCTCATTCATGCCACCACTCTTGGGTTTAAACATGATGATTGCACGGTCTCCATTGATTGATGGAATAAAGATAGGGTCAAAACTTGATAGAGAACTTCCTTTAACTTCTGCAGAGATATCTGCATTCCTTAATTTCTTTTCTACATCGTCTCTATCTCCGTCTCTGTCTTGTGTCTTAACGACAAAAACTGTAGTCCTACTGTTAGACTTTTTATGTTTCTCAATTGTTAGTCCATCGGTTACTTCAGAAGGTAAGTCTTTAACTTCTAATGATTCATCGAGTGTAGGAATATCAAGTCTGATATCCTCAAGCTTAGGTTCGAGTAATTGTTCGAATGTTTTCATAATACTATTTATCCTATTCTGCTAGTCTAGAGAAGTTTTTGTACTTCTCAAATCTTAACACATTACTGAACTTATCATATAATGTATCACCTTTATGACTAATGATAAATGCATTTACTCCATCTGTCAAGGTGTTTAACAGCTTTAAGAATTCATCTGTACCAGCAACATCTAAAGATGAGTCAAAGACTTCGTCTAGAATTAATAGGTTAGTGTTCACACTATTCTTCATTCTTGCAACACTTCTCCATGTGAATAGAAGTGCAAGGTCGATTCTCATTTTCTCACCTTGTGAAAAGTTTTCGTATTTGAATACGTCACGGAATCTTGATTTAATTGTTTCATCGAATGATTCATCCAACTCAAATCCAACATAGAATTCTAATTGTGCAAGATACTTATTAATAAGCTTATTCATGATAGGAACATACTGTTTAATAATCTTTTCTTTAACACCTTGGTCTCTAAGTAACATAGTTGCAATCTCATAGTAGTGTGTTCTGTCTATAAGAGATTTATGTTTGGTATGTAGAACATCTAATTCATCTTCACCTTTGGTGATTCTTTCATGTACATCTGTACCACCATCGGATTCAATTTTTAAGGTTTCTATTTCACCATTAATTTTTTGGATATATTTTTGATTGGATAGGATTTCTGTTTGATGTAATCCTACTTGTCTTTGGATGTCGTCGATTTGTGACTGGATGTCACTGATTTCGAGGATTCTTTTTGAGGCACTGGAAACTCCATCTTCAATCTGTTGGAGTGCGAGTGCAATCTCCGTTGCCTTCTTATTCTTTGATTCGAGATGTTCTTTCTTGTGTTCCTCATCTAATCCTTGTTTACATGTTGGACATTCATCATTCTCTTCATAGAACTCAACTTCTTTTAATGCTTTCTTTCTTGCAGTAGTAAGTTGTTTATCCATTTCTTCTAAGTCTTTTAACTTTTTAGTAACGGAATCTTTATCGGAAATTGTTAACTGTATAGTTGCAATCTCTTCACTGTTAGTATCTATAACTTCTAACAGCTCACCTATATGAATGTTAGTATCTACTACTGTTTTTTCGAACTGAGTAATCTTTGCCATTCTATTTTCTGTCATGACTTTTACTTGTTCGTTCAAACCATTGAGTCTCTCTTCTAAGATTTCAACTGCATGTTGTGTATCTTTAACTTCAATTATATGTGCAGCCTTTTTCTTTCTAAGAAGCTGCATCATTGTTGTGAAGATATTGATATCCAGTAAATCTTCTACCAATTTTCTTCGGTCTTTTGCTCTAAGTTGCATGAAGGGTGTGAAGTTAGCAGAACCAAGAATTGCAACCTGTGTGAATGAACGATAAGACATTTTAAGAATATGTTTTTCAAGATGGTCTTGATAGTCTCTTACTGTTGCATCTTGGTTAACAAGTATGTCATCAACATAGAGTTCAAAAATATTTGGTTTTGCGCCACGGATTATTTTGTATTCTTTTTTACCGATATAAAACTCTATCTCAACGACTAGAGCTTTCTCATTGATACTATTAATAAGTAATTCTTTTTTTAGATTTCTAAATCCACGTCCGTATAATCCGAAACACAATGCATCTAATAGTGTAGATTTACCAGCACCATTCTCTCCAAGGATAAGAGTGGTTTGATGTGTATCTAATTCTATTTCAGTAAATTTGTTTCCCGATGAAAGTAAATTCTTCCATCTTACCTTTGTGAAATTTATCATAAGTAAGTGTGTTCGTCCAATGCTTCATTATATAAGGTCTTCATAATCTCGTCGAGTTTTTCTTTCTTACCTTGTATCTCCAACCCATCAACATACTTGGATAATATGGTTAGGGTATCATCAACTCCTTCGATTTCATCATCGTCAAAGAAATCCATATGTTTATTATCATCTACGACTGCAACATGTAAAGGGTTAGATGCATGTACCTTGTCTAGGAATGAATCAAACCAGTAAGGATTATCTTTATTAACAACAATAACCTTTACAAACTTACCCTCAAATCTTGAGTAGTCAATCTCTTGCAAGGCCTCGAAATTTTCTATCTTACCATCATCATAATATCCTTTCTCAAACATAGTCAAAGGATTATGTACTGGGGTAAGTTCTTTTGTTTCTGTATCAAAAATATGGAAGTACTTTTTATCATTATAATCTGACCAAGTAAATTCCATTTGTGAACCTAAGTATCTAACATTCTTCACTTCTGATTTGTGATGGAAATGACCACTGTATACTTGTTCAAATCTTTTAAGATATGATATGTCTAGTCCATGTTGACATGTCATGTTAGGTAATAGTAATGCACCTTCTATCTCGAAGTGTCCCATACAGTGAGTTGCAGCTGCAGTCTGCATGAACTCTACCATGTCTGCATAGTTATCATTGTTAATCCATGGTACTAATGCAATTGGAAAGTCATCGTATTCTTTTACAATAGGGTCGGCATATACGGTAATATTAGGTTGATTATAAAGAAGTAACTCGGGTGAATTAACATCATTCGTATTCTTATAATATGTATCATGGTTACCTAGAATCAAGTCCATCTTGATTCCTCTCTCATTGAGTGGGTCTACAAAGTGTTCGATGTTTGCTTTCATCGATGCAAAGTTTACATACTTACGTCTATCAAAGTAATCACCCATATGGATAATCTGTTTGATGTTATGTTCATCTAGATATGGGAAGAATATCTCTTCATAAAAACGTCCTTGGTACTTGGACATTTCAACCATATCTGAACGGACACCACAGTGGGTATCATTTAATATTGCTATCTTCATTCAGTAAAGTTTTCTAAATTTTTATTAGCTTTCTTTTTCTTATTTTTTGATTTACGTGGTTCATACTCTACACGATTCATATTCTCTTGCATCCACTCTACGTTAGAGTTGACTAGTGATGGGTCATGTTGACCATCGATAGTTGCAAATGAATCCATAGTAATAGATGATTCCATGATTTGTTTTTGTTTGATGTAGACTTGTTTCTTTTCCTTCTGAATCCTTCTTAAGAAAGCGTAATAACAAATCTGAGTGACATATGCAAATGCATTGTTTGATTTTTCAACGTTAAAGTTACCAATGTATTGGATACAATTTTCGATTGCATCACAAATCATTTCGTCACGGTAAGTATAGTTGATGAAATTAGGTCGAGTGGATAATCGGGTTGCAATCTTATAGATGCATTCACCAATGTATTCAGTCATTCGAGGGGGTTGTTTCCCAGCATCATTTGCTTCTTTAACTAAAGTATTAAACTCTGCAACTGCAGCTGTAAACTCCTTGTTATTGACGTAATGTTCTGCTTTTTTGGGGTCTTTTTTTGTAGTCATGTATACATTATACCTCTTTATCGTAGTATTGTAAGGGGCTTTTTAAATTAAAATTTATTTATAAAAGCCTATAGACAAATGAAAAATGTGTGATAAAATGAATATGTCCCAAGGGGGATATACTTAGCTAATCAATAGAACGAGTATGAATTGTAACGTCCCGATTAATACAAAGAATGAAATCCCGAGGAAAATGCAGATGAACATAATGTCGAGGGGATTTAGGTCGACCTTTTCCTCTTTACCTAGACCTAATAATAGCTTCGCGACAATCTTAAAATAATTTTTCATTTATAAAAAACATACCCAGCATCATAAAGAATACAGTCACCTGTATAACTGCTGGTACGACGACGAATAATTGCATTGCAGAAAAGTCACCCTTCATAAAGAAGTCTTCTTCATACCATGTTTCTAATTCTTCGTTCGTTGCTTCCTTCACAGTATTATTTAGTAAGGTTAATTCACCCTGTTTTAAAGATGTCAAGTCGTATACTGATTGTCTGACTACGGGTCTCTTCCAAGAGTCGTGCTTCACTTAAGTTCAACCTCAATAAATTTACCAATCATATTGATATCTGCATCTGACAACATACCTGCTTGAGCCCACATCGTGGAACTCATTGCACCGACCTCACCTCTATTCTTATAAGTGTTAAGTCTGTCAACTATGTAATCTGCAGATTGACCAGCAAGTTTTGGGAAGACTGCCATACCTTGACCTTCTTGACCATGACAAGCTGCACAACCACTCCATAAACTTCTGATTTGACTAAACTCATCTAAGTTTGCAAGAGCTTGTTTTGCTTGTAACTGTTCTACCACAGTTCCGTTTAGTTCCACATACTCTGCATAACACATACCAGTGCAAGACTGATTACTGCTATATCCTGTGTACTCTAGATTAGGGTAAATTTTAAGTGAAAAGAATGCAAATATTACCATGCATCCTACTAGTGTCATTCCTAATTCTTTCATAACATTTGAATGTGTTGTTTGAATCTTTCCAAATCTCTAACTGCTCTTAAAGCTCCAGGCTCTCTGTCCATAAAGACCCATGATGTTAAGAGTATAAAAATAAATGGATATTTCATTTTGGGTTGTATATATAAATCGCTATTAGTATTATTACTTGTAAGGATAGTCCGCTGACTAAGAAACCTATATCAGACATTTGGAATCAATCCAAATATAGATGCACAGAAAATCAGACAGAGGCCTATCACCTCTGCCTGTTCTCGTAGTTTATTTTTGTTTCTCTCAAACATTAATATCCTTTGTAGGACATAAACATTACCATAAATGGTAGAGCAAAAGGAAGAGTCATCAGCACTAGAAATTCGATAGTGTCACAGATTGTACACACTTGTGGTGATTCTGCGACTTCTCTAGCTTTTCGCACCATGCTCTTCGCAATGTAGGTTGCTGTGGACATGGTTTTCCTATTAGTTAAGTTATAAAAATTTTGTATATCCTGTTATAACCATGGATTATACGCACTTATTTAGACAAATTAAAAACCTAATGAATTGTTTTCTTAGGGTCAAGGTCTTCTACATCGAATTCCTCTTCAATCATCTCTAAGTCTTCGGGGATTAAAGACTCCATTACTTTATTCAAGTAATCACGTCTTACATCTTCTGCGGTTATCTTTTGATTAGTTAAAGGGATTGATTGTGTTTCAACCATCTCTAACCATCTAGAAGAAGCTTCATCATAAAAGGGAATGAATTGTTGGTTCATTACACTTCTATATAACACTTGGTCTACTGGTAACATAATAATTGGGTCTTCACTCAAGGGTGCATACGGATAAAACGTAGCAAGTGTATTGAGTTTGTCTTGAACAGTTAGTTGACATATCATAGGTAAAGTTATTTCAACACCGTTGTTTGTATCTCTTACCATACCCACAATCTCACTACCAGTCTTCAGTTTTACAACCTCGTACTTTCTGTTTGTTAAATCTTGTGGTGATGTCATTTTAAGTCGAACTGCCTTATCTCGTAGTTAAAGTTTTCTTCGTTGTATATATTTATACGTTCTTTAAGGTGATTGAGAGTATGATTTTCATATTGTAAGTCATCTGATATATCAAATAATTTCATTTTAGTTTTACCCTCAGCCTTACGAAGTCCTCTACCTATAGATTGAAGGTTTCTTATTCGACTTTTTGATGGTGATGCAAAGACAATATTGTCTATACGTTTTATATTAACACCTGTAGAGAAGGTGCCGTATGATGCTAGTATGACATTTTCATTTGAGTTCTCGACATACTCTCTTACAGCTTCACGGTCATCAACATCCGTTCCACCATATACGTAATGTAGTTTGTCTTCTAGTCTCTTCTGCATTTTTGCATGAAGAACAGTTCCATGTTTCTCTACAAACTGAAACAATACTAGAGTGTTCCCCTTAAGGGAATAGACAAGGTTACATAAAAATTCATTTCGTTTATCATTCGATACAAGGTAATCCATTTCTTCTTGGTATGTCATTTTCTTTTGTTTAGTATGACGGAGTATGACACAATCAATAGATAAATTTGCAATCGTACCTTTGTCCATTAATTCTTTTGTTGATATGACTTTCTTGACTGGGCCAAACAAACCCTCTAGTTGTAGTCTATGTACTTCTGTTCCGTCTAGTGTACCAGTACAACCAATTCGTACTGCAGTAGTCTTCATCTTCTCAAGAATACCTTTCAATACGTTTGCTTTAAATAGATGTGCTTCGTCTCCTATAACTACATCAAACGATTGCATGACTTCTTTAGGTGCTTTACTAAAACTTTGCCATGTTGATATCGTAATGTCAGAAGGGAAAACAGGTTTACCACTATAAATTTTACATATCTCTTTATCATATCCATACTCCTTAAAGTCTCCTGCCATCTGTTCCACTAATGATGTAGTAGGAACAATTATTATTGTTTTCATGTTATAGTATCTGGCCAACATATAAATGATAAGAGACTTACCACTTGCAGTGGGTGACAACAAAAGCTGTCTACCATATTTAATTGTGGATTCAAATGCTTCTATCTGATAGTCTCTAGGTTCAAAAGGTAAGTTTAAATCTTTGATGTTCCAATCTTTTAATTTGTGTTTATGTCCAATGACATCACCAATACCAGCAAATGCATATCCTCTTTCTCTACAGAACTCATCTACGTATGGTAGTAATCCAATATAAATTTTGTGTGTTTTGATTGAGAAAAGATATACCTTACCATCCCACCATTTGTTCTTATAACTTGGCATGAATTTTGCGTTTGGTACGGTAAAGGAAAAGTAATCATGTAGGTCTTTGGCTAAACCATCATCACAGTCTACCCTCATGAAACATTCATCTACCTTCGAGACTGTGACTTTCATTTTACTTGTATGGATATCCTACGAACCATCCCACTAGGGAAGTTCTACATCCTCGTGTGACTGGTGTAACTTGATGGTGTACAAATGAAGGGAACAATACTAATGAACCCTTTTGTTTTGCAGAATTTGGAATCTGTCTATACCAATCTCTCATGTCTCTCGTATAATCATTAGGTGTAAGTGTATCCTTTGAACGGATATCTTCTATCCACTGAAAGTTACCACCTTCATATTCATCGGGGTCTGTTAACTGAATAGAGAAACTTAGTTTTCTAATCATACCACTATTTGCATATGGTTCATCACTAGCATCTGTATGCCATGTATAGAACCCACCACGTGAACCTTGTTTTGCATGATAGACTGTATGTTGTAGTGGTTCTACTTTTTCTATGTCGACATTCCAACCACATTGTTTCATTCCCATTGCAACTGCGTCTTCAACCTTTGTCCAAACATCACCTAAGTTTTTCTGTGCATCACCGTAAATCCATCTAATATCAGATGCTCTAACCTTATCTACAATTTGACCACCGTCTCCACCAGCTGCTCTTTCTTTACCTCTGTCTTCTCCATCGGGGTCTAAGTCTAATCTTCCACCTTGACCAACTGCAGCTGTTTCTAGAGGAAACTCCATTGCCTTACCATTAATAAATTCAACTTCTTCAGAAGTTAATAGTTCGGGATATGTCCATAAGTAATTTTTTAGATTCATTATTGTCCAGCCATAAACTTTCTCCAATCGATAGTGTTCTTAATCGTTTGGTGTCTCCATGTTATGTTCTGCATACACTCTTTAAGAAAGTCTACAGTAACCTTGAGGTACTCAATTTTTGCATTGAGTTCTTGTAAATCTTTATCTGCATTGAAGAAGATACTCATATCGTTCTTCATTATTTTTAGACCATTGAATGGGTCGGGTTCCCAACCTAGTTCTTTAATTCTATCGTCATCCATTTTTCCATTGAACCACAACCATTTATCTTTAAGTAAAGAGTTATAGTTTTCTTGGTATTTTTTAAGGACTAGAATCTTACTGGTTAGTAAGTCTTGATATTTTGCATGAAGTTTTGGAACATCTAACGATGCCGTATCCAATTCTATATCATCTATTTCACAGTCACTTGCCCATTGGGCTTTTAAATCATCTAAAGTCATAATATATATTATACCACAAATGTGTGATATTAACTAGTGGTTTCTATGTCGTAGTAAGTAAATTTAAACTCTATAGTGGCTACTACAGCCTCTCCGTCTGCACCCGATTCAAACTCTAATCCACTCAAACTGATTGGGAAACAGTCATGGAATCTAAAGTATTTATTGGGAATATTTTTGTTGGTTGTTGTAATCAAAGTTATGTCTGACATTTCTTTATCAGTTCCACCTAGAGATGCAGATGTACCAGTTGTAGTTTGTTTACTACCAACATAAGATGCATAATCAGATGGGTCTTTGATTGGTACGATTGCATTCATCCAATCGTATACTTCTTTAAAGTTTCCTAAGTCTTCATCGACTAAGAAATCTACCGAGAGATTTTCAAACGTAACCTTGTCGCCTGGAAAATATGCGTCCAATCCAACACCAGCACCCTGTGCAATTTCTGTAAACTGCACGCCAGGAATATTACACTTCTTAATATAGTATTCTGTTGTGGGTATCTTATCAATAAGAAGTCTAAAATTATTCTTATTGAGAATGGACTTATTAATATCAACCATGTACTTTAGTTATCCTTTTGTTTGAAGTGATATCATGATAGTCATCACCTCTATACTCTCTTAAGGTTGTCTCTTCACAAAGATAACCGTCTTGAATATAAGTTGTAATGGTCTTACGACTCAATACATTTGTTGTTTCAACTCCATTAGGAAAAACAGATTTCTCCCATGGCCCTTCTTTCACATTGATTTGTTTATCATACATAATATTTCTCCGTATATATCTATTTAGGTGTTTGGATATGCCAGAACCTACGGAAGTGAACATAATTAGGCGGTATGGTACCAAACTTAACTGGTTTATTAGGATTCGTAGGGTGTAAATCTTCTGTTGTCCAACTGTATACATCTCTTCTATAGAGTTCATTTTCTACAATAACACCGAAGTCGGTATTCAAATCTTCATCATCATACCTTGTATAAGTCTTACCTATCTCATCTAAGTAATCTTCTACATGTTTGTCATTAAAGAAAGCTTCCCAATTATCAAACCCATTGAAGACTCTACTATTTTTTCTTTGGTGTTTTGATTGGCCTGGTATATAATCCCATTCGGTCACTTCTTCTTGTCTCATCCATGGTTCAGCTGTTGGTTTTGTATTGACTGCAGTTTCTAAAAACATTTCGTCTGTATGATTGAATGCTCTTCTTAAATCATCGTAAATATTTTGAACATGATATAGAGTACCAAAGTGTATAATTAAATCCCACTTCCTATCAAATGACCACTCTTCATTATGATTGATACACAACTTCTCTGAGTCTGTGTCTATACCATCCAATAGTTCTTGTCTTGCATCTGCATAGGAAACTGTTGCACCTAGTTTCTCAAAGTGTCTACCAACTAGTCCATGTGCAGTTCCTAGTTCTAGGATAGTCTTCCCATCAAACCAGTCTTCACCTTTACAATCAATAACTTTTTTAACTCTTTTTTCTGTTGGTAGGTACATTGTATCTATTTGACCTGTAGTTTCATTCTTCCATTTAAAGAAACCTTCCAACCCTTCACCATACTTTATCATCTTCATATAGTTATTTATCGCGTATAAATATATGCCTTGACAATGCATATCGTATTTTGGTATACTTGTAAGGTAGGAAGTCGAGACGGAAGATAGATGGTTGTGAGAGGTTGTTCCGTATAGACAAGGTGTTCCACACTGTTAAAGTCAATTAAGACGTGGCATATAATCGTGAGGTGTGGATAGAATCCGAACAGAGAAGCTCTAGAAATTCTTGACGAGTTGGGATAGGGACGGTAAACGAACTTCCGTATGGTCAATACCTATTGACCTAGATAAAATTGGGGTAAGGCCTCACTAGAAGGACACGGTGTAAAGAATTGGGTTCATACCCAAGACATTGAACGATTCAGTCATGCTAAAAAAAACCCCTCGAAAGAGGGGTTTTTAGTATTCCAATTAAGGAATGAGAACCTAAGTTCCTTACAGAATGTTTGACACTGCAAATTTTCTGTAGTATTGGTTAGTACCAGCAGTTGCTAGACCATCACGGCCTGACATGTTGCCAGTGTCAACGAATGGGTTTGAAACCATGCCGTATCTTGTTTTGAAACCAATTTTTGGTTGGAATGTGTTCTCACCAACTGCACGAACCATTTGTAATGGAACGTATGGGCAATAGAACATACCAGCATCATAAGGGTTAGTTCCTCTATAACCTACTGTTAAGTAGTCAACACCAGCATATGGGTCAACATATACTTTAACTCTTCCGTTTAAGATACCAGCAAATGTATTGCCTGTGTCGTCAACGTTTAAGTTAGTGTTAAGAGCAGGAGCGTAATCTAATACACCTGCCATAGATAGAGCAGAAGCTACATCAGATGAACATAGGATAAAGTTACCTTTTCCTCTACGTGTATCTTTAGCGATGAAGTTGCTTTCTCTTTCTATTTGGAACAATAATCCTTTGAATTTCTCAACTGACCATCTTCCGTTTGCGTCAACGTCAAGGTTGAACGTACCAGCAGAAGCTGTTGCAGCTGCACCAGTTTTTGCTTGGATGTTAACATTTCTGATAACTTCACGGTTGATTTCAGCAAGAATTTCTGATGAAAGAATATTTGCTAGTTCTGATTCTGCGTCAAGACCGTGGATTGCTTTGAGGTCTTGTGCTAATTCGAGTGTGTACTCAGCTTTTAATGCTCTGGATTTTGCAGTAACAGTTGCTTTCTCAATGGTGAATGCCATTTGAGCGAAACCGTTTGATGCTTCAACGTCACCAAGTGCTTCTGCACTTGCTGTTGACATTCCCGCACCTGTATCAGTCGCATATGAACCATTGAATGGGTCATTATTACGTGCTGCTAAAGGGCCGTCTGCGACAACTTGGTTGTCATTGGAATATTTAGTATCTGCTTCAGCATGTAATGCTTCAGTTTTACCTTCTCTTCCTACAGATGGATAGTCATTATATCTTGCTTTCATAGCAAATATAAGTCCTGTTGGGCCTGTCATAGGCTGAACACCACAAATGTCGTATGCAACGAGATTTGGCATAGCTCTACGTACTAATGAAATCAAGATTGGATTCCAGTTAGCAACTGCAGAACTTCCAGTAGCATTTAAAGGTGCTGCTTCCTCAAGAGCTTGACCTTCTTCGAAAAGGGCCTTCTCTTGGTTTTCAAGGATTACAGCAGTAACAGCACGCTTGTAGTTATCTTCGATTTTTGGTAAATCGGAGTGTTCTAGAATCGGTTGCCACTTCTCTTGTAAGTTTTCTGATAAAAACATTTTATTTTTCCTTTAAATTATCCTAATGGATTTAGTTTAGTTATTGCTTGAGTGTACTGTTGCATATCGGGAGCAAGTACTGGTTCTTTCTCTTCAGAAATTTCCCCTGTTCCTTCTTCTACAATAGTATCCTCAACTAGTTTATCAACATCACTTGGGAAGTAAGCTTCAGCGATTTCTGCAATCTTCTCAGCGAAGTCTGCTTCATCTTTGAAGTCTACACCATTTGATAATGATTCTAGCTTCTCTTTTTGTGACTCAGACAAACTGTTACCAGCAGTCTTTACCACGTTACTTCTCTTGAGGGCATCTAACTCTTCTGTAATGTCAATATTTTTACTGACTTCACCATCAAGTTTCTGTTCCATCTCGTCGAGACGATTTGCGAGTTCATCGATTACGTTATACTTATCTTCGGGAACGTCAACATAATGTTCTACGAACAATGTTTTCAATCCGTCGATGAAGTTTTCAGTCATCTCTGCTCTCAATCCTCTTTCAATTGCAAGTTCGTTTTCTTTCGTCCACTCTTCTGCAACATAAGAAAGATATTTGTCAACGCCTTCTGCGAGGTCGGCTTTGACTTTTTCTACTGAGGATTTTAATTCTTCTGAATATTGATTTTCTAAAGACTCTTTAATCTCTTCTACTTTAGATGAGACTGCAGCCTTGAAGATAGTTTTTGCTTTCTCTTGATTCTCTTCTGAGATATCTAGTGCTTCTGAGATTTTAGATAGGTCGTCTTCTACTTCAATCTCGACTAGATTTGCTTCGAGCTCTGCAGAAGTTTCTTCGTCAACGATTTCCTCTTTGACTTCTTCTTCCTCTTCTTCTTCCTTAGACCACTTCTCAGCAATATCTGATACTGCTTCTTCGTCCATAGACTTTAGTGATTCAACAATTTTTCTAGCTACTTCTGCTTTAGTCAAGGTTTCGTCAACTTCTTCTTCTGATATAGAACTGAATCTAGTTTGAAGTTCTTCCTTAGTCATTTCCTTCATGTTGTTGACGATAGCTTTGATTGATTCCATTTTTGTTGCCTTAACAACATCTTTAGACTCTTCTTCTTCTGAAACTTTTGCAAGTTTAGGTTGACTGTCACCTTTTCCAGCATTCTTTTGATGTGCATCACCACTAACTGGTTTCACATTTTCTGCTTTCTTCTGTGCATCAACTGCTTTGTCAACAGGATTTTCTTCGGGTTTGACGACTTCAGCTTTACCGCTTTCGATTTTCTCGGCATCTGATGAACCTTGCTTAACAGGTTTCGCGTCACCTTTTTGAGCACCGTCTGTAGGTTGCTTCTCTTCAGAAACTTCTACTTCTGTACTTTCTAGGTTATTTTCTAACTCTGCCATGTTTTTCTCCTGTTTGAGTTTACTTTTTTATTTATATGTTATAGGCTTTCAACAAACCTTTTCCATAGATTTAACTTAGTTTCTTCCAATTTATTCAATTTAGCACCCCTTAATTGGGTTCTCATTGACTCTGAATCAACTGCTTTCAATATACCGTTAGACATAATCCACTCTACACCCTCGTATATACCTTCAACGAAGGCCTCGGGGGCAGATGGGTCTGCGACTATATCGGCTGCTGTTGCCAGTTGGAAGTCACCTTTTACGTATTGAGCGCCACCTTTTTCTTCCAAGGAACCTAATCCTCTAGATGATACTCCTAATTTGGCACCGTCATCGATTAAATTTCTTACGATTTGACCGTTTGGTGTGCTCAAAATTTTTGCACGTCCCACATAATTGTTACCATCTTCTTCTAAAGATGTGATTAAGTGTGACACTTTGTCAAGATTAATAGTTGGGCCTTCGGGATGTCCGAGTTCTCCAAATGCTCTATCCTTCTCAACGAATTCTTTTCTATAACGGTTAACTTCTTTTTCCATTATCTCTTTAGGATAAACTCTACCGTTACGGTTTTTAATTTCTGACTGCATGAACACTCCTTCAATGAAGTATTCCTTCTGTCCTTTCTCATTTGCTTCAATGATTACTGGTGACATTTGATAGTCATTATATTCAGATATTAATTTCATTTATAATTTCCTCTATGTTTATACCTTCTTCGGACATGTTTTGCATTATTTTTTTAATGTCTTTCATTTCTTTCTCTGCAGCTTTTAAATCTTTATATGGTGAATCTCCACTAAAGAGATTACCATCTAGATATACATCTACCTTATTTCTTTTGTTCTGAACATAAGATACAGATATCTTCTTACCACCAACCTTTGCGACATCAACTTTAAGTTCTTTGGAACCACTTGGCAATTTAATTTTTGCCTCGTTAAGTTCTAGTTGTACTGTCTTAAAGGACTTCACTCTACTCTCCTGTAGGTTCCTGTGGTGTTTCCATCCAGTCGACTTGAGCATTAACTCTCTTCATGTCTACTGCATCAGCAGCTGCTTTCTTAATTCCATCACCGATAGAACCTTTTGCAGCTTCAAGTTGACCTGCTTCTATTTGGTCAACGATTTGTTTTGCTATTTCGCTACTCATAATTTACTCCTAAAATCCACCGAAGTCATCTTCGTTATCATCTCCACCCTCATCACTTCCTTCTTTCTTGATTTGGGCATCAATTATTTTTATGTCTTCTTCTGTTTGTCTTAGTACATACTTTCTGATATATTCATCTGAATAGTATTTACCAACATAATCAGCTGCCTGACTGAGAGTATCTAATCTCTCTCTTAAAATTTCTGCATCTTTCAACTCTGTAAAGTGGTTGTCTGTTGCATAATCATACAGGAAAAAGTCCTTTATTTTATCAAACTCTTCACCTGTTACGACTTCCTTTAGTACTAATTGTGTCTTAAGGATGTCTGTAAAAACTCTTCCAAACTTCTTCTGAAGTCTATTAGTGAACTTATTAAATTTAAGTTCGTCTCTAGAAATCTCAGAAGCACGACCCATGTTAAACCCATTGTCTGCTTCCATTCTAGATGAAGGTACATTTAGAGACTGATATAACTTCTTCTTGAAGTATTCGATATCATCTATATCTGCTAGGTTTTGTCCGCCTGGCAATGTAGTAATCTCTGTTCCTCTACCACCTTCTCTTCTAGGTAACCAAAAATCTTCTAACATACTCATATGTTTTCTATCATCTTTGATTTCACCTGTATCTGCATTGTAAACCAACTTGTTCTTGTATCGGTTCATTACATCAGCAAGATACTGTTCTGCTTTTGCTTTTGGAAGGTTACCTACGTCGATGTAGAATATTCTTCTCTCGGGAGCTCTTGAAATCCTATAGATAACAAGTGCATCTTCCATCATTGATAACTGATTTGCAGTCTTCAATGCCTTGTGCAGATACCCGATGACTACGTTCTTAGTGTAGTCAAGTAATCCCGAAGTCGTATATGTTACTGCCTCGGGTGCAATTCGTACAGTGCTTCCTTCAGCTGCACTGGATTTATCAAACCCTTTATCATTGAAAACATAGAACTCTTCTATCTTTGAAATCCTTTCGATTTTAGTCTTAGGGTCTCTTTCCTTTTCAATGTTTCTGACCTTCTTAATCTTAATTGGGTCAATGTTTCTTAAGTCTACTATGCCTCTTTTAACATTTTTAGCGTCGACGACTTTATGGAAGTATACTCTTCCATCTACGTACCATTTTCTGAATAATTCATGAGAGTTCTGATTGAACTTCATCATTGATAGGATGTTGTAAAACTCGTCTTGTATCTTACCTTTGATACTATCAGAGAGCTTAACATCTCTGAGGTCGAGTGTGACTATCCTATCAGAACTATCCGATGTGATACACTCATTAACTATATCTTCAATTGCAGAATCACATTCTGGCACCAAAGATACCTCACGATATCTACGAATGAGTTCTGCCTCATTCTTGATACCACCTTCCATATCGACGTAAGCACCATATGCTCCGCCACCTATGAATCCACTTTGTTGTTGTATGACTGGTGTACCGTCATCATCAACTGGTGGAACAAAAGAAGGTGCCTTCGGCAACTCCTTTGCTCTTAAGTCATCCTTCTTACGGGATATTTCAAATCCTAAAATTTCCATACTAATATTTATACCACGCTAAGGTGGTCTGTTTCACTGTTCTTAAAGAACTCTTTCCCAGTGAGAGAAAGTTAAATCAACTGTAAATTCTTCTAATGCATCGACTGTTTCGTAGCTTAATGCTATTTCACCGATGTTTTTAGGGAACATGTTGAAGAACTCATATCTCGCTAGTACAGAGTCGTCTTTGTTTAACTGTTCTACAAATCCTCTTGATAATAAGTAATCAAGTGTAGTAGACCCTTCACCACTATCCATTGCTTGGATTTCCATCTGCCATGCTTCTAAAGCAGTTCTTGCTGAAAATTCCATATCATTGATGATAGTAACTGACCAGTCTGCAAAAGAACGTTCCCCTGCTAACTTTAAGTTTGCTCCTCTAAAAGGTATTACAACTTCACTTAACGTTGCAGCTGGGATGTTTGCACCTTTACACATGAACTCGATATTGTTTCCAGCTCTTGGTAAGAATACTCTAAAACGGTTTGCTCTTGGGCCACCACCGATTAGTTGTGCTTTAAATTGGTCTATTGTTGCCATGTTTTATACTCCTTAAACTGCACCATAAATTTCACTAAACTCAACACCCGACCTTGCAGCCACGAAGTTAAGAGTGATAAAGTTAATACTTCTAGAAGGTTTCACAAAGATAGAACATACAAATTCGTTTCTATCGATGACTGAATCAGTGTTGTTTGTTTCGTCACAAACTACTGAGAAATCTACTAGTCCTCTTCTGTTTTTTACGTCTCTTAGGAAAGGTTCTATTGCAGCTCTAAACTGAGCTCTTGTGAATGCATCGTTGAATTCAAAGAGTTGTGATTTAGCTGCAGTTGATATTGCCTTTTCTAGTACGATGAATAGTCTTCTTACGTTGATTCTGTCGAATGCAGAAGGACTTGTTAATGCAGTCTTATCACCGTAAAGAATTGTACCTTGGCCTGGGAATGTTACTACTGGATTAACTCTTGCACGGTATAAGTCATCTCTAGATGCTTGTGAAGGGTTAAATGCAAGTTTAGTAATTCCTAGGTATTGTCCTCTAGAGAATCCTGCTGGTGAGAACCATGCATCTCTAAGAAGGTCTGACCTTGCCATAACGCCTGCTGTATGTCCGTTAGCAGGTACGTAACAGTACTTATCGTTGTATCTGTCATATTGATATGTCCAACCGCTGTCAATTACGGCATATGAACTTGATGACATAGTGTTTGCAGTTGTGATAACGTTCGCTGCTTGTGATGACTCTGAAGTAACACCAACAACGTCTGCACGTCTTGGAGACATGATTGCGATACAATCTTTTCTACCTTCTGCAATTAAAACTGCTTGATTAGAAAGAGTAGTCCAGTCTGCAAGAATATCTTGGTCTGTACCACTTCCGTTATCAGTTCTTGAAGAACCTACGATTAAGAAAGATATATCAGATGTTTCACCATCTTTAAAATGCATATCCCATGTACCGTACTTCTGCGCTGCAGTTGGAGTTCTTCCATTTGCACCGTTTGCTAGGGATGTAACTTCTGCCAATGTTGGTCTTAAGAATGCTTTACCCGAAGTAGCTGATACTGCGTGTGTTCTGTGTTCATTTGCAGTGTTAACCATTGCAGTTGAATGTTGTCCCCAATATACCCACTCTGAACTGTTTCCTATTACATTTCTGTAGTAGTTAGACTCACCACTTGAATCTTTTGCGTCTGACGCAAGAGAAACAAATCCATAAGTCTCTAACATTGAGTGTGGAACTCCTGTGATTGCACCGTCTTCGTCTACTACGACTACGTGAATTTCGTCTGTTGTTCCATTAGCTGTTGTTGCTGATGCAGACTTGCCTGGAGCTTTATCGAATGATGCATAGAATTCCCAGTATCTATTAACTGCAGTTCCGTTTGCAACGGTTGCTACTAGACCTGTTCCTGTTGGTTGTCCTAATGCTTCGATTGTGATATCGTTTGTGTTGATTGCTAGAACTCTGTATTGTTGAGTTGTTGAACCAAATGTGATGATGTCTCTGACTTGTACTAATGCACCGCCACCACTCGCAAGTGTTATAACGGTTTGACCAGCTGCCTCTTCGGCACCTGTTGTTGTCGCTGCATCATTGTAATATGCATCTGAGGATGCACATACAGAAACTTTCAATGAATTACCTAAGACGCCAGGGCATCTTGCAATCCATTTACCTACTGTTCCACCGAGAGCTCCACTCTCGTATGATTGAACATATTCTTCATGATTTTTTAGAAGTGAAGAAGAAGAACCACCACCGTTTGCACTAAACAAACCTGTAGTGTTAATTCTAACCACTCTAAGAGATGAACCATATCTTAAAAATGCTTCTGCTGAATAAAAGTCTTCTGCTCCAGCATTAGTATTAGCTGGTTCATAAAACTCATCGACTAAACCCTTTGTATCTGAAACTGTCTTAACTTCATCAACAGGGCCCCATTGGAATGAACCAGCGAAAGCACCAGTTGTGCTTGATACTGCTGGTACAACATTTGTAAGGTCTACCTCTTTGACCTGTACGCCTGGTGATACTTGAAATGCCATACTTTTTCTCCTGTTAATGTAAAAAGTTGTTTACTGTTTTATTTATAACTTTTAATTTCCTAACTTAATAGCTTTATTACTATTCCATGTTTTTGTGATACCATCTGTCACCTTGATTATCAACAAATGATGTTTCCTGTTGTGAAACATCTCCAAAGACTCCTGCTGGTAGCAAGTCGTCTTGAATTATCTTCTGTTGTTCAGCATACAACAAGTCTTTGACCTGTGTATCTGTCAAGTGATAAAAGTATTCCGTGGTGATAAACCAACTAAACATGACAACATTCATTACCATGTCGTCATGATATCCTCTATCAGCCTCGAAACTAGTACCTTTATTTATGAAGGTCATGAGCTCCGTGATTGTAGGTCTATCTACTAACTCTAATCTGTGTTCTTCCAACAATTCTTTCATTGTAGAACATCCGATACGTTTAATCTTTCTCGACATTGTAACTCCAATGTCTTCTGCTTTTGCAAACCCTTGAGTAAAGACGTTTTCGTACTCTATATCATAGTGCAATTGATTGGCCACCATAGCACCTTCGTTATTATTCTCAATTATTACAATTGGTTTATTGTAAGGTGTTACAAACTTATTTATAATATCGGGGAAGAGAAGGGGACTTATCATGTTATCTCTGTACACAGCCACTTGTTTAAAGGGTTGAACCGACACATCGAAGATACTAAACGTCGACCAGTCCATTCCTCTACCCTTTGCAACATCAACTGTACATATGTATTCGTGACCTTCTACTGGTCTATCATACATAACAAAACCATCTTTCTCATACTCTCCTTCTACTGCTTTCATTTCTAATAGTGTGTTACTATTGATAAGAGTATTACCAGTTCCTAAGAAACTGTTACCATATTCCTGTTCGAACTGTGCTTCAGATGTGTTTGCAATAGTCTGTTGTTTCCATTCTTCATCTCTGCCAGGCACGTCAAACCAGTTAATAAGAAAGTCTTTATACTCTGATTGTCCATGTACTGCACTTTCATATATCTTATGAAACATATTACCTACACCGTTTGCAGTAGAGGTGATTATAACCTTCGAATCTTTACCCGAGGTAACAACTGGATATGTTGCAGTATAGAACGTTGCAGCGTCTTCTACGAATGCAAACTCATCCAAGTATAGTAGATTGATAGACATACCACGAATTGATGATGATGACGTTGCAGCTGCAACTACCTTCGAATCATTTGCAAATTCGATAGAACCTTTGTTTAGAATCTTAACGCCGGGCTGTAAAAAGAACGGAACCGATTCTAACATAGTAACAATACGTGCAATCATCTCCCTTGCAATTGCACCTTTGTTTGCAAGAACGGCTACAGTTACTTCGGGATGAAACACTAAGAACCACAATAAGTATGCACAAGAAGTGATGGATTTACCACTCTGTCTTGATGCAAGTACTACATTAAAACGATTACTATCGTAATGTTTTATAAGTTTATCTTGATATCCACGAAGCTTAAAAGGTACCATACCTTCATCTAGTGATATAATTTGTGTGTAATTTTCAATGAAATGACATGGGTCTTCAGAACACTTCATGTATTCTGCAAGCTCTTTTTCGGTATATTGATGTTCTATACCCGAACGTTTGATGAGGTTGTTACCTAAGTATCCCTCGTTTGTAGGTTGTACCATTACTTATTCTTCTTTAGAAATTTCTGTAACTCGGATGTTGAACCGACATATAGATGATTGTGTTGTGTTCCAATCCGTTTCTCTTCGTCGTCCTTTTCTAATTCCTTTAATTTCTTCTGCACGTCTAATAATTTTTCTGCAGTATCACCAACCGTTTTAAGCAATTGTCCAGCAACTTCATATGCACGAGGATGTTCTGTTTCCTTTGCAACATCTAAGATACCTTCGATTGCATCTTGCCCACGCTCTACAAGACCATAGAGATTTTCTCTTGCATATTTGTAGTCGTTTACTATTGATTCACCTCTGTCTTTAACAGTAGGTAATTTTTTGGGAAGTATTTCTACTTCTGCTTTGATTTCAGTGTGAATGTCTAAGACATCATCTAACTGTTTATCTATCGTGTCTTTTGTCATTATTAACTCGCATCTGTAGTCCTATCATCTGCAAAGCTTCTTGTAGAACCATCATCATAAAATGTTACCGTTTCTGCAACAACGAATGTATCAGTTGGGTCAACTGAACCAACAAACTTAAGTTTAGTTTTTGCATCTAATGTCACTGCACTTGATACAACTATACTTAATTTATCGTTTGCAATACTTGAGATTGTTGGATTCGTTCCTAAATTGGTACCGAATACTTCATCGTTTGCACTTATCTTAGTATTTATAGCCGTTGCAAATGATACTGTGGTGGAGTTATTTACTGCAGTTGAGGTTGTTTCTGCAAATGCTGGTTCGTAATGTTTAACTTCTTTAACCAATCCACTACCGTCTATCTCACTGGTAGTGAATAAACCACTTGCAGTCTTAACTTGACCTTGCACTCCGTCTGATATGTATGTTCTTTCAATAACATTCTTAATAACTTCACCAGTATATACTGGGCCGAAGAAATATAACTTCATAGTAAACTCTAATGTGTACTCAATCACACGTCTTTCTTCGAATGAACCTTCGTATTGGTCTTCCATTGTTACAGAACCTAGAATGATAGGTACGTCTCTGTAATCGACCATAGAGTCAATCATCTTCATTGTAACTGTGTATTCGGGTTGGAAATATGGTAGGATTTGTTCTACTATTTGTAGTGCATCGTTCATGTTCTTTGCAAGAATCGATAGACTAAATGTTAAATTGTATGGTGCTGGTTGATATTGGAATCCTCTTTTACCTGTGTCTGCAGTCTCTAACTGTGATTTAGAACTCCTAATTAGTTTGTTTTGTTGTCTAGTTGCATCATATTCGAACCCTGTAAGTTCGAATGCAAGTCTAGGCATACTGATTGCAGTTCTCATACCATCACCAAGGTTGGCATCTTCTGCTAATCTTTGTAAGAACTTTTGTTTTGGCCCATAACTTATGGGTACTTTTTGTTCCGTGAGTACCGTACCGTCTGATTTTACTTTCTTGATTGTAATGTTATTAAAAAGAGTACCAAAAATTGATACAGCTCTCTTCATTGTTTCATTATAAAAATAGGTACCAAACATTATGAATAGTCCTCTATATACTGTTTTATTTCTGCAACTGTAAATAGGTTTTCTGCATCTTCATCTGCTATTTTAATATCATAACTGGACTCAATGTCCATAATTACTTCAACTACTGATAACGAATCTGCATTTAAGTCATCAACAATATGTGACTCATCTGTGATTGTAGATATATCTACATTTAATCTATCTGCTAATATTTTTTCTATCATTATGTAACCTCACCAAATGGGTTTGTTTCTGAGAAGTCTAGGTATCCATCTGCTTTATCTTCGAAGTCTTTATTCTGTGCATCACCATCATTTGCAAACGTTAGAACGTCTGTAATGGATTCTATGACCACTGTCTTACCACTTGATGCACCAACCAAGGTATCACCAACTGCAAGGGTTCTTGTAACATCCTTGATAGTAAGTTTACGTATCTCGTCTGATGCGCCTGGCGTCCAACCAATAACTTCACCAGTTGCAGCTCCACTGTAATTTATAACTTCTTGAATTGTAAATTCTCCACTTGTATTTGAAACAACCATTTCGATTGTGTATGCCTGTTCGTTTTCTACTAAGTCTACTACTGTTCCAGTATCGAAATCCTCTCCACTGTATTCGAACAACTCACATTGTAATTTGAATACAAATAGTTTTCCGACTTGATAGAATGGGTTCTCATGTTCTACAAATTTGATTTCAAACATTGAACCACTCATAGGGAAGTAAATTAAATCTCCCTCGTTAGGTCTTAATGATGTGGTGAGATTTGAATCTAAAGAAATGAATCTTTCCCATGTTCTTAATGATATTACAAAGGTTGCAGTATCCCTAACTGAGACACCAAACTTAGACATTAAATCTCCATCACCTTCAAACCCATCTGTATTTTCTAGATACATTTCTACTGAGTATGCATCTCCAAATTTGGATTGTACATCTTCACCAAGGATAGTATCCTCTTCTACAATTTCTCTAGGTAGGTAAAATGTTTCGTGTCCATACATTCTAAGTGACTCAACAACGATGTCTTCATATAGCATCTGTTCAGTATTAACTGCATGGTTAAAAAATACGTTTGTTGGCATGTTTTTATCCCATTAAGTCCATGACTGGCATTTCAAAATTCAGTCTAGACTCTTCTTCTAATCTTGTAATTTCCTCTTGTGCTTCGGACTTCATCTGTGCAGCGTCTAATGTGACTCCGCCAGGCAATGCAATTCCCGAAAACTTAGATAGGTTTTCACCCCACTGATACTTAACTAATGCAGTACAATATTTCTTTAACCATATATCGTCATAGACATCTGTCATATCGGTTGGGTCAATCTTTCTGTAACATTCAATGATTAGATATTCACCAGCTGTTAAACTATCTGCATCTAAATCTAGATACAATCTATTAGAATGCATGTTGTATCTAATAGGTGTTCTTCCAACTAGGATGTTATCCATCATTGTTATATTCTGCTGTACCATTTCATAATACAGAACGTTAGTTGAAGTTAAATCATATAAGTCATTTAGTCTTAATTGATATCTTAAATCAAACATGTTTAGATTATGTTTGTCATTGAATGGTAAAATGTTTAAAACAGATAACACATGTTCGGGTAGAGTAAGATAGTTTTGTTGTTCTTTATATGTTTGATTACTTACTGCATGACCACCTGCTGTTGCAGCTGAATGTGATTCATCTGTCTTGAATGAATCTAACTGACTTTGTGTAAGTTGGTGTTTTAAATAACACTTAATACTACCATCATAGCAGTATTCTCTAAAGTATTGTAGACCTTCATCAAGTCTATCATCAAACTGGTCATCATCTACGTTGATTTCCAACACAGGTGCGCCTAGTTTTCTCTTAACGTACTCCTTGAGGGTTGCTTTTGAATTTGGTTGTGCCATAATAGTATTCCTGTTTAATACTATTTATGCGTTTTTTATTCTTGGAAATAAGTCTTAGTAGTAAGTTTATCGATTTTATCAGAGATACGGTTCATTTGGTCTAATAGTTTAGACATATCTTTCTCAATTTCTTCACGTGTGACATAATCTTTGGCTATCTCTTCACGTGTCTTATTGAGAAGAATCCCTTGGCGTGATACCTCTTGTAGTGTATTCCTAAGTAAGAAACCTATAGGTACAATAACAAAGACTGTAATTATATTCCATAGGATATAAGGTGTGATAGTAATTTCCATACTACTATTTAGAATAATCAGTTCAGTATGGGGTTACCTATTTCATCTAATTCAAAAGTAAATTCATTCTCATTGGGTGGTGTCCCTTGAGGGTCTCTTCTACTTGGGGAAGCTGAAATTTGATGTACTCTACAATTGAACGAAATTGAGTATCTTTCTTTGTCTGTAGGATTGGGTTCTACCATATGCATTGCACCACTAGGAAACATTATAAGTCTTCCAGTGACAGGATGATATCCTATACTCTCGTGCATTCTAGCATTGGTAGGATGGTCTGCGACTACCTTTGGGTCTGTATTGATTAGTTGTAGGTCACCTTCATCACCGTCTCCATGTATATAAAAAACTCCACTATACCAACAACCATTATGTAAATGTGGTGTATTCCATGCACCTTTATCATTTATATTTGCCCATGTATTGTCTATTTTAACTTGTGCATCGTCGGGATGAACTCTGAAGAATTGTTGTACTTCATCTCTCAATGCAGTTTCAATACATCTAACAATCTTTGCAAAGGCTGGATGTTGTTCTACCCCATCTTGAGACTGCCAACCAGTGTACCTGTTTGATATTTGTCTACCCTTGGGGTCTCTTTTTCTCCATGCATCCATTTCTTTTTTAAGAGTCATTATATATTCTTTGGAGACAGCATCTTTACCATACTTCTCTTGGTCTAATAAATTTCTTTCAAATATGAATGTTGGGAATGCTAATCTAATTGTCATCTGTATCTCCGAATAAATCTAATTGTACTTCTGCATTTTTTTCTACTAAATCGGGATTATGCATAGGACACTCGGGTGGTGGATTATCTTCTTTAAACATTCTTCCCTTCTCATTCCAATACTTAATTCTTCTATAGGCACCAGCCATTCCTTCAATATGTCTTTTCTCTTCTCTAAGTTCGGGTGACCTATTCCATTCATCCATTGTTTTTAGTTTACCACCATCTTCACCCACTCTATGGGTAGTTCTAACTGACCTGTTCTCTTGCCACGATTGATTGTCGTATGTTATATAGGATGCATTCCAAGTCTCTCTTCTGTAAGGGATGATTTGAACTAATGGTGTTCCAGCTTTGATTATAAAATCTTTATTTGTTTTAGGATAGAAGATAATTTGAGAGTTATCCATATTAACATTAAATGCATCTGTATCAATCATACCTTGCCATGTTGCAAAATACTTATTTTGAAATAGAAATGGGTCTAAGTATAGACAAGAATAGCCTGGCGGAGTAATAATATTCCATGGTGCTTTCATTTTGAATGCATCTTTTGTTGGTGCATCTTCTTTAGATAAGTAAGTAAATTGATGACCTGCTTGTCCAGCTGGATGTGTTGGTGATGAAAGTCTGTCCTGTGGGTCTGTTCTTGAATTACTAGAATGTTCACTTACAAATACTTGCATGTCTTTCTTTGCACAAATTAACCATCCAGTCTTTAACCAGTCATCCATAGCAGGACATGACCTTATAGTCTGAGTTTTGTGACCACGAACATTCTCTTGAACCTTCATAGTCTTCCACCAATCGGGAACTACTTTCTTTGCTAGAACTGGTCTCCAATTCTCCGTGGTTTGTTTATCATAACATGTAAATTCAATCGTAGGCATCTTCACCCCATAAAGTCTTTAGACTAATTTCATCTCCTCTTATAACCAAAGAACGTCTATCCATATACCTTGCAGCTGGTTTTGGTGCATCTGCACCATGTGGTATTCTTCCATCAAATATTAATAATCTATTGGGTTTAAAATACACTTCTGCAACTTGATGATTTTTAATATGGTCTTCTCTTCCATGTATTCCTTGTTGCATTTTATCATACATTCTTAAAGAACCACCCCAAGAATCATTCCAAAACTTATTTGGATAATATAAAAATGAAAGATTCCAATCATCTTGAGGCTCACAATCTGCATGTGTTGTTCCCTCTAGTCCTTGAGTCTGAGAATTCAAACCAAAGTATTGAAATCTCTCCCACATAAATCCGAAGTCTGTTTGTAACTTTCTATTGAACCAATTCATAAGATATGTATCTTTAGGTTCCATACCACGTTCTATTTCTTGGTTCTCACCTCTAAAGAATCCAACACCCCAAAAACTATGGTGTGGTAGTCCTGTAGGGCTGTCTGAGTTTACTTGATTAGTTTTTGCCCAATAAGAATTTCTAGTTATCCTATCATCAATACAATGATGCATCGTTGTAGATAAGTAATCATCTAAAACGTATACCTTTTGCAAAGGCATATCTTTGATATGGAAAGGTTCTTTAATGAACTCTAACTCAACGTTAAACCCCATTGACTACGGCCTAGTATCTTCTGGCGTATATGGACTAGGTAATTCACTCTGATAAGCGTCATAGTCTTTTAAGAAGTCTTCTCTAGTAGATTGGATTTCTTGAACTAGTTGGTCTAAAACAGAGTTAACTGCATCTGCAAATTCCATTGCTCTTCTAGCGTTATTTCTATGTGGATGATTCGAACCTTCTCTACCAGCATAAGTAACTTCAGATAGATTATCAAAGTTATACTGTTTACATTCTTGGTCGATGTAATCTTTAGTTGTACTATAAAGAGTATTGATAAATTGCATATTGAGACTGTGACCTATAGGTGGTTCACTATTCTCAATGTATTGTTCAATCATTTCACACTCTTCTTTTGAGAGTGCAGTTTTTTGTTGTCGGTCAAAAGCTAGACCTTCTTCCCAGTTTAATATTTTAACTTCTATATCATCATAGATGATAACATCAAACTCAAAATCAAAAGCTGGTTTGTCTACAGAATCGTAATTGTATTCAAGTCCGTTAGGTTTACGGATGAATAAAGTTCCTTCACTGTCATATATAAATGCGTTCATAATTTAGTTCCTCGGTAATATTATAACATACTAATCGCCAATTGGCAATCTTCTTTTCACTTTTAAAAAGTCTTCAAGATTATTTATGGTTGAATAATCCATCCCTTTTACCCATGGGCCACCACGTGTATAATGTATACCACTGTAGTTGTACTTTTCTTCATGGTTATCATATCCTTCTACAAAGATATAATGTTCGGGTATTTTAGAGATTTTATCTGTCCACTCAAATTGATGTAGCTGTTTTCCTGTCCAAGTGTTAACAACTTCGGGTGTTAGCTTCTTACAGTCTTCATGTCCATTATTGAATACCATCATACTAGACCAAAGCTTCTTAGGGTAATCTATATTAACTTCACCATCAAACTTTGTTTCATCATGTTTGTATTGTGGATATTGTATACATGCAACAGCATCATTAGGGTTTAAGTAGTAAAACATTGGTAGTATACTTTTATTAAAGATGAAGTCATCATCAATAAAGATACTAAATCCTTCGTAGTTCTCTAAGTAAGGTATTAGGAATCTACTGTATGTAAATTCAGTACTTTGATTTGCATACTCTCTAGTATACTCGGGAATCTTAGAAATGTCAAGTATTTTAACTTCGGGTTCCCATTTAACTTGGTCATGCATCCAACCTCTACCAAATCCGTTTTTAATACTTTCTAGGATTGCAAACTTAGAACACTTAGACAAATCTCCATGTCTACTATCATGTCCAATATAGATTGTTAGGGGTTTACCTTTTGCAAGTTCATAGACCTGTTTGTTAAATGCATGTACTTCATCTCTGAAATCTAAGTCCATTAATGCAGTATTATATTCAATACAACCATCCACATATGTGAATGAACAATGGTATTGCTTGTCTAATCTCTTTAACTTAGTATACCACATCTCTAATACGCTGTCAAGGCTTGTCGGTTCAACTTTCACAACATCAAAATTATCTATTACCATAATTTCCATATCGTTGTCTTGCATCTCTTCAAAGACACCCGAACGAATAGAGCCTGGGTGTATTCTAAATGTGTAAGTAGATTCAGTATTCATACCAGTGACACCATTATCTACAACATATCCTTGAATAGGAGCTCTTAAACCTTCCTCTTGGATACTTTGAATTAGCCAGTGTGCTTTTGCACCGTGATAATACATAGACAACAATGAACCCTCTGCATGTTGGTCTCTGTTTTCAACTGTGTCCCAATCGATTAATGTATCTATATCTACATATCCATTAGAATCTTTCATGTCCATACCTGCTACGCCTGGAATTACCTTTCTAGGTTTCTCTGCATAACCAACTGGTAAAAACTTGTGATAAGTTACTGACTCATTTCTTAATCCATTGAACCCACCAAATCTGTTTTCTTTTCTTAGATATTCAAAGTCTTTCCACTTTGCAATCTTTACTGGTGGTAGAATTTCTTTGAACATCCACTCAAGTATTTTATAGGTTTCTGAAGTTTTTGAATAGCCTGGTTCTATATTAAATGCACCAAGATGAAAATTACCAATGGCCTGTCTTTCTTGTGAGGTTATCTTAGGGTCATAAGGTTTTATTAATTCTTTTGCTTGTTCTAGGGTTTCAATTTTCTGCATGGTATCTCCATAATATCTGTCCTATATTTAGTAAGATAAAAAAAACCCCTCTTTCGAGGGGTCTTTGTTCACTGTCGGGTAGGTTCCTATGATGTGATTGGTGTTGCAGGCCATTGTTGTGATACCACTCCATCCCATCTTGCTTCGGGTGTTCTCCCTTGTCTTGAATAGGTGAATGGACTTCTATGCTGATAAGTCGTTGGTGTCTGACCTGTTCTTTGATATGTAAACGGACTTCTATGGTTATAAGTCGTTGGTGTCTGACCTTGTCTAGCATACGTAAACGGTGACCTGTGAGAATATGTTACAGTTGTTTGACCAGTTCTTTGATACGTAAACGGTGTCTGTGCATTCCTTATGTTTGGTTCTTGAGCAGCTGCAATATAAGGATACGGATTCTGTTTGTTTCTTATATTGGGTTCTTGTGCATTTACAGGATTCCTATAAGTGAACGGTGACCTATGTTGATACGTAGAAGGTTGACGTGCATTACTAGGATTCTGATAAGTAAACGGTGACCTATGACTATACGTAAACGGTGTCTGATTGTTTCTAATATTAGGTTCTTGTTGACTTCTAATATTAGGTTGTTGTGCATCTCTAATATTAGGTTCCTGTGCAGATACAGGACTTCTATATGTAAATGGTGACCTATGACTATACGTAAACGGTGTTTGTGCGTTTCTAATATTAGGTTCTTGTTGTGACCTTATATTTGGTTCTTGTTGGTTTCTAATATTAGGCTCTTGTGCATTACTAGGATTCTGATAAGTAAACGGTGACCTATGACTATAGGTAAACGCTGCCTGATTGTTTCTAATATTAGGTTCTTGTTGTGACCTAATGTTCGGTTGTTGTATGTTTCTAATATTAGGTTCTTGTCCATTACTAGGATTCTGATAAGTAAACGGTGACCTATGACTATACGTAAACGGTGTCTGATTGTTTCTTATGTTTGGTTCTTGTTGTGACCTAATGTTCGGTTCTTGTTGGTTTCTAATATTAGGCTCTTGTCCATTTACAGGATTTCTGTATGTAAACGGAGACCTATGGTTATAAGTAAACGCTGCTTGTGCATTTCTAATATTAGGTTCTTGTTGACTTCTAATATTAGGTTCTTGTGCCGAACGTATATTAGGTTCTTGTCCATTTACAGGACTTCTATATGTAAATGGAGACCTGTGGTTATAAGTAAACGGTGTTTGACCCTGTCTTGCATATGTAAATGGTGACCTATGAGAATACGTTAACGGTGACCTATGTGAATACGTTAAAGGTGACCTATGTTGATATGAACTCGGTTGTCTTGCTTCTCTTATGTTAGGTTGTTGTGCAGATACAGGACTTCTATATGTAAATGGTGACCTATGATTATATGTAAACGGAGACCTATGGTTATAAGTAAACGGTTGTCTTGCATTAGCAATGTAAGGTACTCTGTATGTAAACGGATTCCTTGCATTATTAGGTTGTCTTGCGTTAGTAGGGTTCCTATATGTAAATGGTGCTTGGAATGTGAACGGTTGTTGACCATTCGCTGGATACCTAGCATTATACGTAAATGGTGCTTGGAATGTGAACGGTTGCTGTGCATTCGCTGGATACCTTGCACTATACGTAAATGGTTGTTGAACAATCGAAGGCGTCTGTACATCAACGGACACTTGTCCGTTTTTGATAGTCGGTTGTTGTCTTTGACCTATTGGCATTTTAGATTGTTCCTGTTATATTAATATTTCTCATTTGCTTACGGCTCCATGACATTAGGTGGATTACCACCACCAAAAGTGAAGTAGTATGTAAACGGACTTCTGTGTTGGTACGTTATGGGTTGTTGTGCAATACTTGGGGCCCTAGAGTTTGCACCAGTTCTTGCGTTTGCAATGTAAGGCACTCTATATGTAAATGGGTTTCTTGCACTATTTGGTTGTCTTGCATTCGCTATATAAGGTTGTCTATATGTGAATGGGTTCCTTGCATCGTTAGGTTGCCTTGCATTAGTAGGGTTCCTGTACGTAAATGGTGCTTGGAATGTAAAAGGTTGCTGTGCATTCGCTGGATACCTTGCATCATACGTGAATGGACTCCTTGCATCTCTAATGTTAGGTTGTTGAATTGCCCTAATGTTAGGTTCCTGTGCGTTTACTGGATTCCTATATGTAAACGGAGACCTATGGTTATAAGTAAACGCTGCCTGATTATTTCTAATATTAGGTTCTTGTTGTGACCTAATATTTGGTTCTTGTTGTGACCTAATATTTGGTTCTTGTGCATTTGCAATATAAGGATACGGTTGTTGTGCAGAACGAATATTAGGTTCTTGAGCAGACACAGGGTTCCTATATGTGAACGGTGACCTATGTTGATACGTAAATGGAGACCTATGATTATATGTCAAAGGACTTCTATGTTGGTATGTACTAGGTTGTCTTGCTTCTCTTATGTTAGGCTCTTGTGCAGATACAGGACTTCTATATGTAAATGGAGACCTATGAGAATATTCCAAAGGCGACCTATGTGAATATGTTAACGGTGACCTATGTTGATAAGTTGCAGGCTGTCTTGCATCTCTAATATTAGGTTCTTGTCCATTCACTGGATTTCTGTAAGTGAATGGAGACCTATGTTGATAGGTAAATGGTGACCTGTGAGAATATGTCAAAGGACTTCTATGTTGGTATGTACTAGGTTGTCTTGCTTCTCTAATATTAGGTTCTTGTCCATTCACTGGATTTCTGTACTCGAATGGAGACCTATGATTATATGTCAAAGGCGACCTATGTGAATATGTTAACGGTGACCTATGTTGATACGTAGAAGGTTGTCTTGCATCTCTAATAAAAGGTGCTTGTCCATTCACTGGATTCCTATATGTAAACGGTGACCTATGTTGATACGTAAATGGAGACCTATGACTATACGTTAAAGGACTTCTATGTTGATAAGTTGCAGGCTGTCTTGCATCTCTAATATTAGGTTCTTGTCCATTCACTGGATTTCTGTAAGTGAACGGTGTCTGTGCATTCCTTATGTTTGGTTCTTGTGCATTTACAGGGTTTTGATATGTAAACGGTGACCTATGTTGATAAGTCGTTGGTGTTTGACCTTGTCTAGCATATGTAAATGGACTTCTATGTTGGTATGTACTAGGTTGTCTTGCTTGTGCTATATAAGGATACGGCTGTTGTTGGTCTCTTATATTAGGTTCTTGTGCATTTGCAATATAAGGATACGGATTCTGTTGGTTCCTTATGTTAGGCTCTTGTGCATTTGCAATATAAGGATACGGATTCTGTTTGTTTCTTATATTGGGTTCTTGTCCATTTGCAATGTATGGATAAGGAACTTGAGTCGCAGTCTGCCCCGATGCGTTATTCCATCCTGTAGGGGTTTTAATGTAGATTTGGTCAACTGCTTTCCATGTGGAACTAGCTGTTTTTACCCATGCACCTTGAGTTGAATTCCAACCTGCTGGTGTTTTGACCTTTTGTGAACCTGTTGCCATTTAGTTATCCATTAATAATACTGTTATTTATTAGAATCCTAAACTCCTAGATTAGGAGTAAAGAATCCACATATCACCAACCGCTCCATCTGAACCGCCAGGTGCAGAAGTTGATTGGTAAACATTTCTTGCAGTTCCACCACTGTTAGATGCATTCGTTATTGTTAATGCACCTGTGGATACCGCTGCTGGTGTTACTGATAATGCACCAGTTGAAGCACCTGTTGCAGTAGTTGTTCCGAATGCAAAACTTGATGCACTATCGTCCCAACCCATAAACACGTTACTTTCATCACCTCTCTCAATGACAATACCTGCGTCTCCCGATGGAGAACCAGTTGTCCCTGTTCCTAATTCAATCAACGAATCTTCGATAGTTGTGTTAGTTGAACTATTTGTTACTGTTGAACCATTTACTGTTAAGTTACCTGTAACTACAAGGTTACCACTTGCAGATACGTCTGCAAATTGAACATCACTAGTTGTTGCAACTGCCTGACCGATACTAACTTGACCCGAACTGATAGCAACACCAGTACCATTAGAGAAATGTGCTCTTGTCTCAGCTGCACTTGGCCCTGTATATGTAATAACACCAGTTGAATTGTTATATGCAAGTGAACCATCTCCACCTGCGTCTGTTACTGAAACTTTTCCTCTGATAGTTGCATCTGTAATTGCAAGGTCGACTGCACCGTCACCAGCATCATCATATGTTGCAGTGATGTTTGTGTGTGAACCGTTAGTTGCTAATTGAGTTCCAACTGTGTCTTGAATGTTTTCGTAAGGTACTCTAATTTCTAGTGTTCCAGCTGCATCATCATATGTTGTTGCAACGTTTACACCAGCAGTAATTAAAGCGTTAACTCTATCGTCAACTCTTTCATCTGTATAGTATAAGTTACCACTCTCACCAATGTGAGATGTGTTTAAAGTAACTGAAGCACCTAAGTCTACTGACTGTGAGTTAATTGTTACACTGTCATTTGCAAGTTTACTGTTTGCAATTGAACCTGCTAACATGGCATTAGTAACACCAAGTGCTTTAACTCTTAATGCATCTGAATTTGTTTCGATTGAACTATCGTCTACTCCGACTGATAGAACACCACTTGAATGTGCAAGACCGTCACCTGCTACTGAAGCATCTAGGTTTAAAGTAACTGCACCACTTGAACCACCACCCGATAGACCGTCTCCAGCTGTAACACCTGTGATGTCCGCTGCGTTTCCGTCAATTGTAAGTGTTCCAGCTGCATCATCATATGTTGCAGTTATGTTTGTTCCACCAACAATCAATGAACCGACTCTGTCATCCACTCTTTCATTTGTAAAGTAAAGGTTACCACTCTCTGTGATTCCACCAGTGTTTAGTGTGATGTTTGCTGTACCGTCAAATGAAACACCCGAGATAGTTCTTGCACTTGCAAGTGCAGTAGCAGTTCCTGCTAATCCTGTTGTATCTTGGTTAAGTGTTCCGACTGCAAAGTCTAAAGTGTTATCTGCATCTTGATACGTAACTGTAAGACCACTTTCTGTATTAGAAGTGACCATATTACCAACTGTATCTGAAATAAATTCTGCGTCTACTGCAAGGTCAATAGTTCCATCTGCATCTTGATATGTTGCAGTAATACCTGTTTCAGTATTTGAACTGAACATTGCTCCAGCAATATCTTGAACTCTTTCTGTAGTGTGATATAAATTAGTTGAGCCTTCGTTTAAGTCATCTGAATCAAATGCACCCATATTGACTGCAACATCATTTGCATTAACTGTAATACCAGTTCCAGCACCAATGTTTAATGTTGCAGCTCCACTTGTTGCACCACCAGTTAAACCCGAACCAGCAACTACTGATTCGATGTCACCAGCATCGTTTGTGAAACTGAATACACCAGTTGTGCTGTTGTATGATATATCACCAGTTGCTGATAGAGCAGCTCTTGCTCTTGCATCTGTAAAGTAAAGGTTACTTGAACCTTCTGTAATTTCGTCTGAATTGTCTTTTGTTAGAATACTTGCATCAACATAAGCTTTAATTGATTGTTGTGATGCAGCGTGAGATGCACTGTTCGAAGACATATCGTCTTCGTCTTTAAGGTCGATTGCAATGTCATCTGCATTAACTGTGATACCTGTTCCAGCAATAGCATTTACTGTTACATCACCACTTGTTCCGCCACCTGTTAGACCTGCTCCAGCAACAACACTTGTTATGTCTCCAACTGGAACTGTTGCAACTTGAGTATCAACATATGCTTTAATTGATTGTTGAGTAGCTGCATGTACGGCACTATCTGATGCCATATTGTCTTCGTCTTTAAAGTTGATTGCAATATCGTCTGCATTTACAGTAATACCTGTACCAGCACCAATGTTTAATGTTGCATCTCCACTAGTTGCAGTACCAGTTAAACCAAGTCCTGCGTTAACTCCTGTGATATCACCAACATTACCTGTAATTGTAAGTGTCCCAGCTGAATCATCATATGATAATCCAATACCAGCACCTGCTGTTAGTAAGGTATTTGCAACGTGGTCATCGATGACCTCTATAGCTGCAGTACCAAATGCACCTGCTACTAAGTCACCCGAACTATCTAGAACATCATTTGTTCCTACGGATAGACCGTTCTTTAGTATAAAATTCTTTTCCCCTGCCATTAGATTGTACCCCCATCAATAACTGCATTTGATAATCTAGTATCGAATGAAGTGTTAAATCTACTTGAAGTAAAGTATTGGTTCGTGGAACCTTCCGTTAAGTTATCTGAAGTAAGTAAAGATATTGCTGATACAGCTAGTTTTCCTGCTGAGGAAATAACTTCTGTTGAACCAACTGTAAGTCCGTACTCAATTACGAATGTATTTTGTGTTGCCATTTATGTGTCCTTTTAAGGTTTACCTTGAGGGGTGTTACATTTATTTATCGATTCACTCCTCTTAAGAATGTCCTATAATCTGTCTTTTTAAAATTACTTTATCTTTTTAAGCGTCAACTAAAATCTTCTTAAATTTAAAGACCGTTGAATTACTGGTAGCAGGAGTAGTTCTGATACGTAACGTTCCGATGTTTATATCTACACCAAACGTTGCAAGTTCGGTAGTTCCTGTCAAAACTGTACCGTATTGTGAAACACTTGCAGTAGTACCATTATGAACTATTGAAAGTTCTGTGAACTGATACGTTCCACTTGTTGAATCTGAAATAGACACTTCGTACTTTGCACTTCTATAAGAGCTCGTTGAAAAAGTATCCATGGTTGCTTCAGAGGTTGATGTAGTTGTTACCGTTCCACCTTCTAATCCTGTAGGTGTTGCAAAAGATAGTGTTCCACTACCATTTGTGGTTAATACTTGACCACTACTTCCGTCTGAAGTTGGATAAGTAATACTTGCACCTGTTAAACTATTTGTAGCAGTCAATGTTGTTGCAACTAAGTCACCAACATGTAAGTCTGCTAAAGCATATCCACTACCACTTAAATTAACTGTGGTAGAAGGTTCTACTTCTAGACCATCAAACAACTTCCATGTGGAGTCTGACGCGTCTCTAAATAGACCTGTATATTCACTTGCACCACCCTCTCCACTTAAACCGTCATTATAGTTACCATATATTCCTATGTCAATAGTGTCTGCAGTTGTGTTACCACTTGCAAGTTCTATCAATGAATCTGTAACCGATTGGGTTGTAGAATCAATAATTGTATTGGTTCCGTTAACAGTTAGGTCACCAGTAACAACAAGATTCCCACCTATGGATGTATCTCCTGCCGTTTGTATCCCTACATCTGCTAAAAATTTAGATTGAGTTGCCATAGTTCTATTTATAGCTAAAAAAAGGGGAACCGAAGTTCCCCTTAAAAGATTTTGGTCTTTTGTTTATGCGTCTACTGTTGTTCTATCAAACTTAGTAACGGTTGATGAAGTTGAAGCAGGTGTGATTCTCAATCTGAGGTCACTTCCACTTATATCTGCATCAAATGTTGCTAGAGCAGAACCACTTTTTAACGTGCCGTAAGCTGTTAGTGTTACATTGGTACCATCATGAACTAATATTAGTTCGGTACTATGAAAGTCACTCCCTTCAGTCATTGCAATAACATATCGTGCAGCTCTATAACTTGCTTTTGCAAACGTATCCAAGTTAACTTGGGTAGTTGCAGTAGTAGTTAAATCGCCTTTACTTCTGTTTGCATCTAAAAGGGACTTACTTGTACTGATTTTATCTGTTGATGTATCGTACTGGAAGACACGGATTAATTCTGCTAATTTAAAACTATTTGATTTTGCCATTAGTTAATCCCCCCTTAAGAATGTCTAATTTGGAATGTATCAATTGTAGTGTTTGTGTTGGCTGGAGTAACGAGTAATCTCATTGCCCCCGAGTCAACGTCTGCACTCAATGTAAACAAACTTGCTGTTGAATACACATCACCGTATTGTACGAAGTATGCATTCGAGCCGTTATTAATAAGTAAAACTTCACATGCATGTGTCCCTGCCGAAGCATGAGTTGCATTAATTACATACTTGATGCCCTTAATTGCCACACTATTAGAAGATAATACTTGGTCTGCTGTTGTCGCTGTTAAAACACTTGCAGTGAAGAACCCTTGTACAAGGTTCGCTGCAGCTGTAATTGCAACTATTTCTAACACGTCACCACTTAAAGCATTTGCTTGTAGTGTTATTGTCGTACTGTTTGTCGTTGCATAGTCTATGCCACCACCAATTAGTTTTACACCATTTAAGTAAACTTGTTCACTACCTGCTTGATAAACTAACGAGTTACTATCATCATCGTTTCCAGTGATGACTGTTGTCGTTGAGCCTATAGTGTAGGTAAATGTTACAACTCCACTTGATGGTTGATTACTAAATGAAAGTGTGCCTGAACCATTTGTTGACAATACTTGATTCGACGTTCCGTCACTAGTTGGGAAAGAGTAGGCGTCATTAACAGAAAGAGTTTTAGGATTAGAACCGATTTCTGTAATCGCTGCTGACCCATCGTTCTTTTCAGTATACATTCTACCATGATAGGTATTAATCGCGACTTCACCTAGTGATAAATCACTAGTAGTCGGAACTGCATTCTGAGTCGAACTTCTTTTAAAATTAATAACTGTTGCCATGTTACTCTCCTAGTATTGATTGATTGATGAAATATTAATTAAAATGTTCCGCCGTCAATACCAGTGATTGAAACTGCACCACTTGATACTGTAAAGTTTGCTGTGGCAAAACTTGCAATACCTTTATTAGTTGTAGTTGCATCTTCTCCACTTACAGTTGCTGTACCACTTGAGTATGATACGTCCATACCTTCACCAGCATCAACAATCACGACACCTAAATTAGATGCACTTGATTGTTCAGCACTGATTGATATAGAACCAGCACCGTTAGTTACATCGATACCATCACCAGCAGTAATAGTTCCCAAAGCCATGTCTCCATTGGCTGTGTGACCCATAAGAATCTGACCATTAGTTGGTGCAGCTCCATCAATCTCTTTGATTGACCCACTTAGTGTTAAGTTCGTTGCTTCCACACCACCGAATACTGCGTCCATAGCAGTTCCACTGAATACTGAGGAAGAATCTGTAGCTTGTTTAAGAGCTACGAACTTAGTTGTATTTTCATCGTAACCAAAGAAACCAACTCTAGCAGAACCATCGTTGTATTTAAACTTAATACCACGGTCTAAGTTATCGTCTGAACTATCAGCACCAAGTTCGAAAACTGGGTCTGCGATTGATACAGTAGTTGAATTAACTGTAGTTGTAGTTCCGTTAACACTTAAGTTACCTGTTACAACAACGTTACCACTTGCAGTCAATGTTGTTGCAGTGATGTCGTCTGAGTTTAGTGTTCCGCCAACTGTTACGTTACCGAATTCTACGTTGTCTGAAGTTCCAACTGCCTGACCGATTGCAAACTCTACCGCTTGACCACTTGCAGAAGTTGTTACACCTGTTCCACCTGTGAAAGTTAATGATTGTGTATCTAAATCAACTGCTAAAGTACCACTATCCGCTGCACCGTCAAGGTCTTGAGATTGTAGTTCTGTAGTTACTGCATCAACATAAGCTTTAACTGATTGTTGTGAAGGAACTTTAACTGCTGAGTCGGATGCCATGTTGTCTTCATCGACAAAGAAGTCAATGTTTCCAACTTGCACTGCGTTTGCAGCGATTGTTACAGCACCACTTGATGCCATAGTTGCATCACCACTCATTGATACGTTATCGAATGAATTACTTCCATCATGAACAAGCATTTGTCCGCCTGTTGGAGATGAAATATCTGAATCCGAAGCACCTGCTAGGGTTGATGTTGTTGATAAGAATGATAATGCGCCTGAACCGTCTGTTCCAAGAACTTGGTTAGCACTACCGTCCGTTGAAGGAAGAGTCCACGTTACTGAAGAGCCTAAAGTGTTTGGAGATTTAAGAGCAACGAAGTTTGTTCCGTTGTCTGTGTCTTCCATTAACTTAATACTACCACCTGTACTTGCACTATTACCGACTTTTAAGTCAGCAGGAGTTGCAGTAGAACCAGCTAGCATATCTGTATAGTACTTACCACCAATTGCTTGGATTAATGCAGTACTATTATCAGAGTCTACTGATTCAATGTATAGTTTCGCTCCAGCACCCGAATTCGACCTATCCTGTACGTACGCTAATTCACCTTCCGCTAAGTCGGAGATAGCTGGTGCAGATACACCTGTACTTCTTTTAATCTGAATTACTGTTGCCATTTTTATTTCCTTTTAAATAAAATTATTAGTTGTTGTTTCTCGTTCACTATCCCGAGAAGTTGAGTTCATTATATAGTCTGTCCACTCACAATGTGGGTCGTTGTCTCACTGTCGACAACCTTGATTTGTACACTTATTTAGTGTTTTAGAATGTCCCACCGTCTAAAACGGTAGTTGTAGTCCATTTGTCTGATGCTTGGTCATATGATAGTAATCCATCATCTGTTTCCGAAGCATTTACGTCTGCAAGTTCATTGATTGATTTTGCAGTGATGTCTGTTTGGGCTGCAGAAGTTCCACCCATAGCAACCTGTGTTGCTTTGATGTTTCCACCACCAGTGACTTTACCACCGACGGTTACAACTCTACTTAATGTTCCTCTAATTGCCATATTATTACCTCGTCACACTTGGGGTTACGATGGCTTGTCCTTCTATTACTCTAGTCGTTGTTGAACCACTAGTTACAGTCATATCGTAAACATACCTGCCTGGCTCCAATGCACCAGTAACAGTATCGGTTAATGATAAAGTTACCTTACCATCAGACGCTGATACTACAGTACTGAATGTTGCACTTGCATTTGTTGAAGTATATGTCTTTCTCATTTGTGCAGCTGCAGTATAACCTGTTAAGTTAAGAACATTTCCAGTTGCATCGGTGACATCTACAGTAATGCTGAAGTCTGTATGTTGGTCGATAAATATGTTTGCAAGAATAGCCATATAACTATTTATACCTTTTTAAGTTTTACTTATGAATTAAGCACCAAACTCACCCATTGGGAACTGAGCAGTTGGTACAGATTGGTGTGTTTTCCTTGCAGTTCCACTATCATTTACATAAGCTTCTTCTACCTTTCTTAGAGTTCCATTGTCATTAATGAATACACCTTTAACTTTTGCATTTCTAGGTATGACTCTTTGATGTGAGTAAGTAACTTGATAGGTAAATGGACTTTGGTGTTGATATGATATCTGAGCTCCAGCATTATAGAAGAAAGGTGTTTGTGTATTTCTAATATTAGGTTGTTGTCCTTGTACTGAATTTTGATATGTGAACGGACTTCTATGTGCATAGGTAAATGGACTTCTTCCATCTGCAATATATGGATAAGATACTTGCTTGTTTCTAATATTAGGTTCAGTTGCAGTTGCAATGTAAGGATAAGGTACATCGCGATTACCAATAGCTGGTTGTTGACCTGTTGTTGCATACGTAAATGGACTTCTATGTTGATAGATACTTGGTAATTGACCAGTTCTTTGATACGTAAATGGTGTTTGACTTTCTTTTACAACATTTGTTTGTGCATTACTAGGGTTTCTATATGTAAATGGAGACCTATGGTTGTATGAAACTTGTCTTATTGCTTGTCTATTATATGTAAACGGACTTCTTGTCTCGTAGGTAAACGGTGACCTATGAGCATATGTCGCAGGTTGTCTTGCATCACGTATGTTAGGTTCTCTTCCCTCTACAGGACTTCTATATGTGAGTGGACTTTGATGTTGATACGTAGACGGTGACCTGTGACTATATGTTAAAGGACTTCTATGTTGGTATGTATTAGGTTGTCTTGCCTCTCTTATGTTTGGTTCCTGTGCATTCACTGGACTTCTATAAGTGAACGGACTTCTATGTGCATAGGTAAATGGTGACCTGTGACTATATGTTAAAGGACTTCTATGTTGGTATGTACTAGGTTGTCTTGCTTCTCTAATATTAGGCTGTCTTGCATTTACAGGATTTCTATATGTAGTAGGTGTCTGACCCTGTGTGTCATAAGTTGCAGGCTGTCTTGCATTTCTAATATTTGGTTCTTGTGCATTTGCAATATAGGGATAGGCGTTTTGTCTATTTGCTATAGAAGGCATCCTATATGAAACTATAGTAGGTTGTTGTAAACTATATGGTTGTTGAGCAATGGCCATTATTGTAAATCTCCACCACCCTTAGACATCGACAATTGAATCAATTGACTCGTTGGGTTTGTTGTATAGATAGTAGGATTACTTCCAACATTTCCATTCACAACTTTTAATTGTATTGAAACACCTGTAGAACGAAGATAACCTAAAGAACCTTGGTTACTACTGCCAGAACTTGCAGACCACTTAAACCCTACCGCTGTTGAACTATTATCATTTTGTTCTCCATCCCAAATAAAATAAAATTGGTTTTTAACTTTTGCACCAGTTTCGTTAGCTGAATCATTTGGAAATTCAGCTGAACCACCAAAATTACTGTCATCTATATCAGCATTAGAATTCCATTTAGCAGATATCTCTATACCATCTCCATCTTGACTATCACCTTGGAAGTCTCCATAGAAGTTAATATAGTCTTCATAAACTGGGCCCATTGCTGCGCTATCGACTGCATACCATTTTGCTTTAACTGAATATGCATTGGTACCACTTTCTTGCCAATCGAATCGCATTAAGCAACTGCCACTTGTTGCATATGCTGAAGAATGACTTCTTGTTGTTTCCCAAGTTCTATTTGTTGTTGTGAGGCCTGACTGAGATTGACCCGCGTTAATATGAATCGCTGCACTGTTGCCTGGGCCCCAAGTAGTGTTGCCTGCATTGTTTGGTGCATCCTCTCCATCCACTCCATCATATATGGCGGGTTGTTGGGCAATTATTGGAGTTGATGAACTTGTAGTTGCTGGTGTCTGTACATTATAAGTCGTTGGTGTTTGACCTTGTCTTGCGTATGTAAATGGACTTTGATGTTGATAGGTAAACGGAGTCTGAGAATTTGCACTATAGGGATAAGGATTTTGTTTATTAACAGGGTTCTGATAAGTAAACGGTGACCTATAATTATAAGTAAACGCTGCTTGTGCATTTCTAATATTAGGTTCCTGTTGGTTTCTAATATTAGGCTCTTGTGCATTCTTAATAGTAGGTTGTTGTGCAGATACAGGATTCCTATATGTAAACGGTGACCTATGTTGATACGTAAACGCTGTTTGACTGCTTCTAATATTAGGTTCTTGCTGATTTCTTATATTAGGTTCTTGTTGGTTTCTAATATTTGGTTCTTGAGCAGACACAGGGTTCCTATAAGTGAACGGTGACCTGTAGTTATAAGTAAACGGTGTTTGACTGTTTCTAATATTAGGTTCTTGTGCATTGACTTGATTCGATTCTTGTCCAGCTGCAATATAAGGATACGGTTGTTGTGTATCTCTTATGTTCGGTTCTTGTGCATTTACAGGATTCTGATAAGTAAAGGGACTAGGGTGTTGGTAGAACCCAGGCTGTCTAGCATTTGCAATATAAGGATAAGGACTTTGTAAAGCCCTTCCATTTGGTTGTTGACCAGCTGCAATGTATGGATAAGGATTCTGAAAATTATATGTTGCTGGTTGCAGTCCTTGTCTTGCGTATGTAAATGGACTTTGATGCTGATAGATTGTAGGTGTCTGACCCTGTCTTGTGTAAGTAAAGGGTTGTTGTGCATTCCTTATGTTTGGTTCTTGGCCAGATACAGGAGTATTGTATATGAACGGAGACCTGTATTGATACGTTGAGGGTTGACGAGATTCAGCTGTATAGATAGACTGTGTCTGTCTAATGTTTGGTTCTTGACCATTTACTGGAACTCGAGCATTGTACGGTTGCTGAATTTCCGTTTCTATGTTTACAAATATTTCTTCAGACATATCATACTACAAACCATATGTGTCCAGTCGACGTTGACCCAACACCACTAGGTGCAGTTGACACAATTGCATAATCCAATTTAACATTATCGGATTCTAATTTAATTCCTTCACTTGCGTTGACAGCAAACGTTAATCGAGTGTCTGAGCCAGTCCCTGTGTATGATTCACTTAGACCAGCACCTGCTACCATTAAATCATTTACATCGGAATCCCCATATTGAGGAGCTGCAGTAAGAATAATTTTATCATTATTATCTTGATAGTCTGCAGTTATATTTGAGTGGTCATTGTGGTCTAGTAATCCTTTAACTTTGTCTTGTGCGTATTCTTGGAAAGTCTCTCCATTGAATGTTAAGTTACCATCGATGTCAACATCTCCACCAAAGTTAGTGTTACCACTAATGTCTGCATTTCCGTTGATATCAAGTGAACCACCTTCTATCTCTCCAGTTGCAGTAACGTTTCTAAATCCAGTGATATCTTTATTTGAATCTACTGCAACTGCTTTACTAGCAATTACAGTTCCGTTTGTTAGGTCATCAATTTTTTCTAAATCTGTTTGGTCTATTCTTGCATTTCCGATTACGAATTCGCTTCCAGCAGTAATATCTCCAGTTGCAGTAACGTTTCTAAATCCAGTGATATCTTTTGATGAATCAACTGCAACTACGTTACTAGCAGTAACACTTCCTAGTGTAGTTCCGTCAAGATAGTTAATCTCTGTAGTGGATAAAGTTGCACCGTCTATTATCTCTAGTTCAGTCTCATTTACTCTTGCATTTCCGATTACGAATTCACTTCCAGCAATTATGTCTGTAGATGAAGTAATGTCTCCACCAGCAGTTACCGTTGAAGTCAGAGCTGCAGTCCCACCACTTAGGTTACCGTTGAATATTGTTGAGGTGATAGAACTAAAACCTGTACCCACACCGCCTGTAATCGTTGCTGTTGAATCGGTGAAGGTTGGTGCAGTGATTGTATGTCCAGTATCTACTGTAAAGTCGCCATCATGGAAAGTCTTACCATACATTTCAATTGTATTTGTACCAGTAAGAGCTGTTACCCTGTTAGCATCATCTGCATAATTACCATTTAAAATTATTCCACTATCGTTATTATTATAAATTGTGTTTTCAGATGTCTCTGTAAAGAAACCAATTGATTGACCACCGATTGTAGATGTTCCTAAGTATGAACCTGTGAAAGAATATATGACAACCATGTCATTTGCAGCTGCAGCTGATGTTAGAGTCAATCTAAAATAGATATTTCCAGTTACTTGGGATATAGAATAGTCTGCACCCTCTAATAATAGAGTTGAATTCTTAAATACTTGGAATCTATCCTGTCTTAATCTAAGTGTATTACTAAAATCGTCTGCACCAGTGAATACTGACTGACCAGCTGTTGCAGTATAGATAAACTCTTGGAAAAAGAATGACTTATCTTCCAAACTATTAAGTGCATCTATTACTGTTTCAGTATTTTCTGTTCTTAAGCCAGACTTATCACCAACATCAACAGCCAATTCGTTGTATTTGGTTCTAAACTGTTCAATAGTTGAGTATGTGTCTACTGTTTTTGCCATTATGTCCTATCCAATAATTGTTGAAGCATCAATTTCATCTCTGATACGTCACTTTTAAGAGTATTTATCTCTTCTTTCTGAGCTAAAAATCTTTGTTTTCTAACTTTATGTAATCTATATTGTTCTACGTCTGTATTTATGATAGCATGAGAAGTTTCTTCTCTATAAAGATGAGTATGTCCTTCGACTTTGATACCCATCTTATGCAAGTGCCATACATCTTAGTGCAGTTACCGCTGGCACTATTGCTGTACTTGTTCCTTGTCCCACTATCTTAACAACGAATCCACTAAACTCGGGTAAATTATCTGCAGTGAACTCATATTCTTTAAAGTTTCTTGCATCTGCTTCTGTTGTGACATCGGGTGAACCATCCGTATTGAAATATTCAAATCCGACATCATCTAATAAAGTTTCTTCGTCATTTTTGATGATTTTATACATCAATTTAAGTTCTGTTGTTGGTGGTCTATACATATCTGCAATAACTTTTAAAGATGTTGCTGGAGTTTTAAGATTCACCTTCCTTGTTACATAGACCATTGCATTATTATCACCCTCTGACTCAGTTGATGGAACGAATGTTGAACCGACTGGTAAGGATTTTGTAGTACCATTGTTTTTAGTACCAGTTGCACTGTCTATATTGTTAATTCTGTTTGCAATTGCTAAACAACCCGCTGCTTGTATATCAATCATAGGTGATATGTTAGGGTTGAATGACATTAATTGTAATTGTAAATTGAAAGATTTCTGTGATGACATCTCTCTAGATTCATTATCACTTGAAGCTACAATTGATGGTGTGTCAAAGAATACATTATCATTTAATGTTACAAATTTATTTGTTGAACGTCTTTGATATGCCTCTCCACTAATAATACCTTCGGGTGAATACTGAGGAGTTGTAAGAACGTTTGCACTAATAATGGTTCCTTGCAGTTGAACTGAAGGAATCATTGTATGAATTGCATCAAAGTAATAGTTTCTTGTTGCAGTTGCATTTGCACCACCACCGATTGTTGATTCGAATGCATAAAGACTTGAGAATGAGTATCCGCTGAGAGATGGAGTAAATCTAAATGAATCTATTCCTCTATCTGCAAGAGTGCTATGTAATGTATTGATTACTGCAATAGGACAACCACCTAAAGTATCTTCGGGTGTTCCTAATACTACACTTACATCTGCATTGGAAGTTCCAATATTTGTAATTGTAATGTTATCACCAGCAGTATAGTTCTGTCCAACTTTTAAAATATTTACATCTGTAATTGCACCACTTGCTATGATAACTTCACACTTGATTCCACTACCTGTTCCACCACTATGAGTATCATCTGTACAGTTGATTGTTCCATCTGCTGGTAAAGTATCAGAACCAATCTGTGAGAAACTTGATACTATCACTGCAGAATTTTTCTTGTCTCCAACAATACCAGCTATTGTTACATTATCTTTATTATTGGTGTCATCATAGAAACCATGATTATAAGAATACACTTTAAGTTTTTTATCTGCAAAAGTTTCTATCGGATTTGTTTGTAGGTTAGTGTATGGTAAAGCATCATTTTCGAAATTAACATTACCAACTTTATCAATCTCATATTTTGCAACCTTCATGTTAAATTTAAGGTCATCTGTTTGTTCTGCAGTCCAAGTAGAAGCATTCTGTGACATGAATAATGAACCAGCATATGGTTGTCCACTTATAACTTCTGCAGTTGTTAAATCTGTTTCACCCATTCTAGAAATAAAGCACTCATACTCATTAGAGTTTGAGTATACAACGAAACAATATTCATTGTCCTGTTCTAAGTGAACTGGTGATTCGAATGTAAATGTTGTTGCAACTGAACCATCAGCTGATGTATTAATATCATCGGGGTTTTTAGTAACGTCTGAGAAAGGTAATACTATCTGGCCTGGATATCCATTTACCATGTTTCTAATTTGTACTGAACAAGGCATAAATGTATCTTTTGTTGCAAAGAATAAATCTATTGAAGTCATATCCATACCACCTTGTGCATCAACCAAGAATGATTGTGCAAGTGGGTCACCCCATCCTCTCATCTCTCCACCATTTAAAGCAAAGATTAAAGGTCTTTCTATTGTTCGTTCTACAAAATCTCTTCTATCAATTTGTGGCACTGCTACTGGTAAAGGTGGCGGTGTTGGAAGAGTTATAACTGGTGGTATAAATCTAATATCGGGTATGATGTTAGGTATTGTAATTGGAAAGTCGGGAATTATAGGTTCGGGTATATCAATTATTTGAATAGAGTTATCGACTGGTATCTCGTTTACTGGTGGGAAAATTGGGCCATCTGCATGTACTTCAGAGTTTAATCTCTCACCTCTTCTTGAGAAGTCTCTTGTTGCTGAATGGTCTTCTCTAATTACTCTACCATTTCTTGTTGATACGATTTCTGTTTGTGTTGCTTGTAAAATACCTTGTGCAGAGTACATTCCATTTCCCTGTGAAGCAGGGTTTGCCATATTGTAGAAACTTGAAGTAATTCTTAAGTCTCTTTGACCTGTTGGGAATCTTTGAGCTGCACTGTTAGGCAATTCAAAGTATGCTCTTAGTCTTCCATTACCATCTGTTTTACATTCTGAAGTAACTGTTGTTCCACCGTCTTGTGAATACGTTGCATTGAAAGGTCTTACAAATTTGTTAACATTGATGTTATCAAAATAGAAGTAATGGTTTGAATTTGGTTTTAAATTTGTTGCATCAATTTCAATTGTTCTTGAACGGATAAATGGTATCAATGACATTGATACAACTCTATCGTTTCTTGTCTCTACAAAATCTTCAACTACAGTTGTTGTTACACCAGTTCTTGTTTGAATTTCGGGTGTCTCTGTAATTTCTCTACTAACAGTTATTCCTGCTACCCACTCTCCACCTTGTAATGGGTCTCCACTCCATGAACCATTTGAAGTTGATTGAACTTCTGTTGATACAGCTGAAGGTTCTCCAACCCATGTTGTTTGCCATGAGTTCCAAACTGTTCCTAATGAGTTTGCATTCTCAGCCATAACAGCATCAAAGTTACCTTCACGGTTAACTCTCACATCGGGTAATCTTTCTGTGTCTTGCCAGATATCTGTATCGGGTGTTAATTTAACATTACCGATAAATGCAAATACGTGATAAGGGTTAACATTAATTGAACGAGAAGCTTTATCTTGATTAACATAACTAACTTCACTATATGGTAAAGTAATTATATCACCAGTCTTTTTAAAGTTTGTTGATGCACCTACGTTTTGTGTAATACCAAAGAATTGAGTAAATGACTTAGGTCTTAACATACCCATCTTGGTATCAATAGCACAGTTGTAATCGGGATGATTTACATCACCAATTTTATGACCTCTGAAGTTATCTACTAAGAAGCCTGATTTGTATCTATCAAATCCGTCTGCATCTAAAATTTGTTTTGTTTGTGTGTCTTTTTCTAATAGAGAAAGAGATGTAATTCTTTCAAGGTTAGTAACCCTATTGTTTATCTTACCGATATCCTTCATGGTATATCGTCTATGGTCAAAACTTCTTATTTGAACATCACTTAATTTATTGGTATACGGTGGTATTCTCATTTCGAATAACTGTATACTATCATCTAAAGCTGTAGGTTTAGTTGGAGATAATGCTGGAGTTCCTTGAGATATTTCGAACTTACCTTTCTTATGTAAGAATACTTTATCTATTCTTCCAACATAGAATTCAATATCACCTTTAAGAGATGAACCACTTACTGGAACATCTACTGCGTTAGCACCTGTATCTGTAATACCAGTTCTTGCATCAGCGAAAGAACGACCACTCTCATAACCAAATGGTGCAAATACAGCTCCACTGGTTGAGTTCGATAAATCTACTGCAGCTGCTACGTTCTGAGAAACATTAGATGAAAATGTAGTTGTCCCTAAAATTTGTCCTACTACTGGTCTAAAGTCAACACAATCTGAAAGTTCAAATGTTCCATCGGGTTCTAGTCCACCTAAGTCTACCTTGTTTGGTGAGTAAACTGGAATGTCTTTATAATCGATTGATGAATAAGAATTTACATCAAAGAAGTCTCCACCACCCGATACTGTAAAGGAATCAAACACTAGTAAAAGTGGATTACTTGGTTTAGGTTGGCCAGGTTTTAATGTTAGTTTGGATAAGTCATAGTATCCATCTCTTTGACCATTGTCAAAGAAGTATCTGTCTTTAATGTCGGGGGAACCTGCGTTAACTCCACCACTTTCTGCAGTCGGCATTGTACCACTTGCAAGTGATGTTTGTCCTACTACAGTTTCACTTGGTAAGAATACTTCACCATCTGTTGATGTATAATACCAATATGAGAGATTACCACCACCAAAATTAATAAGACTTGCTCTTGCACCCGAAGTCTGACCAATGATTATTTCGTGGTTAACAAATTCATCACTTGTGGTTATAATTGCATTTGGAGTAATTGGTGTCCCATCAATTCCTTCGAATACTCCAATAACTTTGTGTACGTCTGCAACACCTAATGTAATATCTTTGTCATCGTATGCAGTTCCATAGAAACCATTATCACTTCTAGGTTTTGATACTTTTAAAACTCTTGCTTTGGATAATGATTTACCTCTTGAGGTAACACCACTAGTTTTTGTTACTGTATATGTTACATCAACAAAGGCACCATTGTTACCTGTAAGAGTCAAAGTTAATACTTCTGCGTTACCAGCAACGTTTACACTTGGGTTTAAATCTTCAACATTAAGTAAATCCCCAGCTGCATAACCACTACCTGCTTCTCTTACTGAGATTGAAAAGTTATCTGTATTTCGTGCATTGAATGTCTCATGGGCTCCAGTAGTTATACTTATCTGATTAGATGCAACTTCTTTAACTACTTGTCTTCTTACTGTTACAGATTTTGGAGTATGACTTGCAACAAAATCTCTTGGGAATGCATGTATGTTTGCAGTCTGATTTTGGTCAAACAATTTTGCACGTCTTCTGACTGCATTACCACTTCCAGCTGCTATTGAGTTTGCAGTCAAGACTAAAGCTGTTTCTGAGGTGACTGAAGCAACGGTATTAACATTACCTGCTTGGTCTATTATTTGGTCACCCTCTTTTAATTCTTTTGCAAACTGAGTTGCAAAACCTGTTACAGCTGTTGAGTTTGTAGCTACAAAGGTAACTGTTCCACTTAGAACATTATCTTGTGATAATGAAACATCTGCAGTGAAAATTTCTCTGTTAGTATTGTTAGGTTTTTGTGCAACTGCTCTTGCACGGTCAATGTTGTAAGTTCTAATTGCACTACAAGATGTAAGTGTTGCAGTGCTTCCACCACCTTCTGCTGATATATTATCAGAAGTTGTAAATGCACCTTGTACATCATGTACAAAGAGATTACTTCCCTCGACATGGTGAACGATAGCACTTGTACCAGTTGAACTACCAGTAACTTTATCACCTGCTACGAATGTGTTTGCAATCGTACCAGTAAGTTTAGTAAACATCTTGATATCAAATAAATATAAATTCCAAAGAGCTGTGTCTGTATAGACATCACTTGAGTCGATACCTTCATGAAGGTCTACGTTTCTAATTCTACATGTTCCAATATTACCAGTTGCACTTAAGGCTCCATCTGTATCTGATATACCTAAGTCTGCTACTAGGTTATCATATAGTAATGCTGGATTATGTGGGTCAATAGTATCTGAACCAGTTTCGTTACCGAACTCGGGTAGACCATGAGCATTAGTAACTCTTAATTTATTTCCTAATCTGATTGGTGCTGATACACCAGTCAATGATTCTGTTGTTCTTGCTTTTTGAATGTTTAGAGTAGTTGTTCCAACTTTATCAATTTCATAACCTCTAACATATGCCTTGCCCGGCGATACCATGAATACGAATCTTCCTTCGTCTCCACCATTATTCTTCGTATAGAAACCTAAATTAGTTCCGTCATCTAAATGTTGTCTTAATGATGCAGTAAATTGTGTGACTACGAAGTCTCCGTTTGCATCGAATGTTCTTCGTGCAAGAGTGTTTTCTATTTCTGCATATTTTGTTTTGTCTATTTTAAGTGTGATAACACCTGCGTTAACTCTTGATAGTTCAACGAAGGATGTACCTAATACTGAGTCTAATGTATGTTTTGCTAGTGTTAAACTGAATTTTAAACGGTCTGCTCCAGCTGCATTTTCATTTGATGTACCCGCTGCATTATCTTCTAAAGAGTCGTCTGCAGCTGATGTTACTAAAGATTCAACAATATCTAAACCTACTCTGTATGAAGGAGCTCCACTATATTTTTCTAATATAATAGTTTGTTTGTCTACCTTTGTAAAGAATCCTCTTGTGAATACAACACCTTCTGTTATCTCTGCAATAGATGCTCTACCTGTTGGTGTTTCGGAAGAAGGTTGTATTTCTAAATCATTTTCGGTAGATGTATCTGTAGTAACAGTACCACTTGAATTATATCCAACTAACTCTAATGTTTCTCCTGCTGAGAACATAAAGTCATTAGTAGAATTAGTACCTTGTTGTACTGGTCTAATAAACATTGTTAATTTATCTGCACTAGTTTCTGCAGTTGACGTTACTACTTTTGCAACAACACCACTTGTTTGTCCTCTGACATACTTATCATGAAAGGATGTTCTATATGATTCTACTGCACTGTTGCCTAATGGATTTGGATTGGCTGCTTTTACTTTAACAAAGTAAATATCCATATCGATGTTCGTTTGAGCACCTTGGATAATAGTACCTTCTTCAAAAAAATGGTCTCCCATTCTTTCGATTTGGTTTTGTAAAATAGATTGAGACTGTGTTAATTCCCTTGCTTGCAAAGGACGACCAGCCCTATAAAGAACTTTATGGAACTTCTTATCTTCGGAATAATCGTCGTAATAGGGTGATATATTTAAGTCTGTCTTCTCTGCCATAGTCTTTTAGCCTTTTAAAAATGTAAAGGGGATTACTCCCCGATATTACATTTCAATAATTAATTTAATGTCTTCGATTTGGTCTGCAGCTCTAGAAACAGCACCACGGTTCTCAATGTACAGGATGTTGCCTGAGTAGTGTTCCACTTCGGGATGTGAAGCATCTACTGCTGATACAGTTCCAATATTTGCACCTGCTTTGTAAACTACATCTGCAGCTGCAAAGTTGGCATAACCACCTTCACTATTTGCGACTGGTATATGAGAAATTACTGTTCCGTTTACAGAAACAATTCTTGATACTGCAACACCAACACCGTCTGAACTTGCATCCATGATGATGTCGTCGGGAGCAAGACCACTTGCACCCGATAATGTCATTTGTGAATATGCAGTCATAGACGTTGCAGAACCAACTGCTGTAGTTCCTTTTGCAAATGGGTCTTGACATAAACCTATTCTTCTGAAATCGTTATCTGTTGGGAAGTCTCCACCACCTTCACCGAACTCAAATCTTGAGTTGATGATAATGTAGTTTCCACCTAATTCTTCTACTGGGTCTGCACCGTGTCCAATAATTGGTGATAGGATAGGTTTAATTACACTACCACTTCCACCAAGTCCACTGATTCCTGCTGTGTCTATAGAAGCTCTTCTATAACCAGAGCCTGGAGTTGTAACTGTTACGTGAGTGATAACACCACCCGATACGTGTACTGAACAAACACCACCTGTACCATCTCCATCGATTGCAACGTTTTCGTATGTACCATCTCCGTTTGAATGTCCACTTCCGCCTGCAGTTACTACAATATGATTAATTGAACCATCAACTGCATCGTTTTCAACGTCCCACTGTGCAGTAGTATCGTTGGTTGCAGCTGTACCTAATCCACCGTTAGTACCATTACCAAATATTTCTGTTTGAGCACCAATTGTTTTGACTGGAATAAAGTCATTAGTTACGAATTTGATTACATCTGAAGCTGAGATTGAATACATATATTTCCATATGTATCCTCTACCTGTTCCCACTCCAGCATCAGCAGTTTCAATAAGTGTAGTTGAAGATGTACCAACTGGTTTAACGGAAGAAGCGACGACAGCACCGTTTCCATCTCTTCCTGTTCTGATACATTTGTATACGTTATACTCTTCTGTCATCACATAAAATCTAGAATCGTAAATATTTGAAGAACTAGTTGCCGTTGAAGTGTTTGATGCACTTACATCGTGTTGATATTCATCATAGACTACATTTTCTGTCCAGTTGTATCTAACTAGACCATGAGTTACGTCGCCAGTAGGCACTTTCTTTAGTGCAATCATATCTGACCATGCGTCTAACTCTTCACCAACTGAGTTTGCTGGTGCAGTAGGAACTGCATCGTTTGGCCATGCAAATGACCTTCCTATGAATATATAAGTTGAAGAAGCTCCTTCTGATGCTGAGAAGTCTTCTTTAAATTGTTTCGCGTTATGTGTACGAAACTTCTCTGTAATTATTGCTGCCATTTTTATTTCTCTCCCGAAATTATATAATACTATTTATAACACTAACCCGACCTAACGTAAGCGGAATATGTTAAATTTGTTCGTTTGTTTGCAAAACTCTTCTCATATTCATCTGTATATCGATGTGGGAAGTAGTTTTCGAATTCTGATATTCTCAGTCCTTCATATTTAGGTGTTTCTAACATTACATTTCCTACACCATTCTCTAAAACTATACCATCATGTCCTTCAAAAGTTAAAGCTTTACTTGTTATCGTAATTGCATGACTCAAAGTGATTTGAGTACTACTAACTATGGTTGCAATTGTAGGAGCGGTATCTAAATTAGTTCCTAACACCTCGTCTCCAACTTCAATCCTTGAACTGATTGCTGAACTAAAGTTTACAGTGGTAGAATTGTTTACTGCATTTGCAGTTTCTTGTATCACTGCATCATTATTACTAGTTGAGTCACGATGACCTTCACCTTTCATATAGTAAGATATATCATAAGTCTCTTGACTTGATAACATATTTAGTCGTCTTAATGTTGTTCCAAAACCATAATTTTGTTCTGCTCTTGCATATGATTGACTTCTTTCTGTTACAAAATATTCTTCTTCTCTAACTATGGTTGCGTCTTCTATATGCATAGCTTCATTACCTATTGATACTGGTGAACCATCTACCAAGACTTCAGTTGCAGCTTCAAATTGAACGAAGTCTCCTTCCTCTGCATTTGTATTTTGTGTATGAGTAGGTTCCATTCTCATGAAGTTATCAACTTGTTCTTGTACAATCTTATGACCAGTTTCTAATAATAGTCCTTCGTCATTAAGTGTTTGTACTGAAGTCTGTACTTTACCATCCATAGAAGTTCTTGTTGGTAATGGTATAAGATTTGGTGGTGATGATTGGTCTAAAATAGATTCTGTTCCGTTACCACCAATGCCTGAAATTTCTACATGGTCTCCATACTGGTCTGTTGGATATAATGATAATACAGTATCAAAGGATGGAACAATTTTAGCTGCTCTTCCACCCATTCCAGCATGTAGTGTACAATAATAGTAAAGAGTAGAAGGTGTTGAACCATCTACAATTAACTGAGTCAAGTTATATAAATCAGCTGAATTATTATGATTGTAGTTTATAACACCAGTTGTATAGATAGTTCCACCACCGTGAGTTCCATCTGCAGTGGTTGAGAATTTTAATATATGTGCTTTAGGCACTGAGAAGAAGTATTGATATCCTTGTTGAACTTCTATTGTTCCAGCTCCGTCTGCAATTCCCATTACAAACTTACCATTTGAAACTGTTACAGGAACAGCAACCTTCTTCGGATTACCATCTGTTCTAGTTGTTTTTCTTTCTATTGGTTCTGCTTTAGAAACAATTCTTTGAATATTTACGTGTCTTGATTGTAATCTAGTAGATTTTTGTACTGGGTCTGTTATGACTATTGCTTCTGAATCGTCACTACCATCACCGTCACTATCTTGGATTGCTGTAACTCTAAGTGATTCTGTATCAAAAACCCCATCTGAGGTTGGTGAACCAGCATCTTTATAGAATGTTATTGGTGCATTAACCCTAGCAGCTGGGATGAATCTTTCATCGTTAATCTTACTCTCGGGTCTCGATAATTCATGGAGAACCTTAGTGCCGTCTTCAAATAGTATGTGATGGTCTTCGTAAATCTTACCATCTACTTTACTCTCAAGAACCATATAGTCTGTAAGATATGTCTGTATAATTCTTTGTGTTTCTTTAGAAGTATGTGCAAAATTATCTCTAGAGTTTTCATTCTCTAGTAGATGTATGTTTGTTGTTGAGTATAAGTCATGGTCAATTGCAAAACCATCTTCTAATGCTAAGTGGTCTTCTTGATTTCTATCTGAGGTTTCTAACAATACATTATCTGTAGGATGTAATTGCATGATAACCATCGGTACCATTGACACAGCATTATCGGATGATGCATCTACTTCTGATTTGATTGCAACTTCACCAAAGAATATATGACCAGCTGGATGTAGCAAGTCTTTGACTATACTTCTCCATTTATTAATAGACTCACCAACTCTAACTACATAAGAGTGAGATTGATATCTATAACTATCATGTATGTTGGCTGCTGTTGCATCTAACCAAGACTTGTCTCCTAGGAATTGTTCTTGTATTACACCTTCACCACCAAACGTACCACGACCATTATAAGGGTCATCGAACATTACGGTAAATGAATCTATGTTTTCATATGCAACTCTTTCGTCCTGTAAAAAAGAACCTTTTAAATTTGTGTATTTAAGGATGTGTCTGTCTTGGTCATAATTAACTACGGTTGCAGTTGCACCCGAAATATCACCAACAATTTTTGTTCCACTGTTTAGTGATGATGTTGGAGTTGTAATCAACATAGGGAAAATAGATGTAGGACTTACGACTGCATCTGAGGTGAATCTATTACCTTGGTCTAGAATGTTTAATTCTTGAACTGCACCGATATCAGCTGAGTATACAAATAATTTTGCTCCAGCTCCAGTTGCAACATTGTTATTCAGAATAGTTGCAGTTACTAAAGAGTCATTACCTTTAATTAATTTACCGTTACCAAATATACCTGTATGTGTACTGTTTCTTAAAACTGTGATTCTATTTAATCTTTTATCTATTTCTAAAATTGTTGCGTTTGCAGTTGTACTACCACTCTCTCTTTGTTCTAATAATTCACCTTCTACAAAACCTGTAACATCTTTAACAAAAATATGTCCGCCTGGATAACATTTAGGAAGAGTGTGATAACCAGCACCACCGTCTGTGATTAAGACTTCTCTGATTCTTCCATCGGTAGAATTATAGTTTATAACTCTGCCATCTTCATAAACTATTCTGTAGTATTCTATAACAATCTCAATTACATCACCAGCACTACATGGTTCTGTGAATACTACTCTATCATTTTTATGTGAATAGTCATGAACTGTATGTGAAGTATTAGCTTTTCTTTCTATACCATTCTTAAATACTGTGATTGAGTTATCATTAAAGAAAAGACTCTTTCCATGAATGTCATCACCACTGAAAAGTGTTTGATTTGCAGTTGCAATATATTCATACTGACCAAATGTCTCATGGTTTTCTTGGATGACCTCGTCACCTACTGAACCTAGAATACCAGCTGCACCCGAACCACCAGTGGCAAAGTTATCAAAGACAACCATCTCTCCACCTTCATAATTGGTTCCACCAGTTTCAATAAATATTTTTTGAACACCACCTAAAGATAAACCACTTATCGTGGATACTGCTTCTATAGTGTCGAGATTGTCCTTTGCACCTGTAAAATTAATTCTATCAGCAAAACTGTACATAGAACCAGCATTACCACCTTCGAGTAGAACACCACCACCATCTTCAAATAGTAGGTCGAACTCTACAGCTTCTTGTAGTATAAATCCACCGCCAGACGCATCTTCTAATAATGTTTTATTTCCATCTTCTAATGATATCATACCATCTTCAGAATCTACACCAACATAGGTTGCAGATGCATCATGGTTTATAGAATGTACTAGACCTTGGATAGTTGCAGTCTCGGTTGTTATACCATCTCTATCAATTAAAAATACTGTACCACCTTGAGTAAAGGTACCTTTGTGATTGTCTGTAATCTCTAATGAGTATTCGTCTTTGTTTAAATCTGTAACAAAGACTGCTTCAACAACTGATTCAGCTAGAACCTGTACTTTTGAAGAGTCTGTATATTGAATTAATTTATCTGTGGCAAGCGGTAGACTACCAACCTTTGTCATCTTTACATTTACTCTTCTCTTCTGAGAGTAATTAGAATCGGATGCAAATATTGTTTCGTTGTAAGGGTAACGCACCTCTGCATCTTGACCATAGATAAGTCTCATTAAGAACTTTAATGATTCTTCTGTACCCTTTTGTTGATATAGGTCTTTGATGTTTTTGATTGTAAGTCTCTTGTTCATTGTGAGACCTAAATCGAAAGCTGGTGCTAAATCTGTTTGGAAGTAATTTAAAAACTCTTCCGTTGTATGGTCGATATCAGAATAATCTAATAGTCGATTGTTTGCGAGAATTGTATTCTCTTTATAGGACTTTACTGTGGCTGTTTGCCTTCCTTCTCGTCCAGTGATAGTTTCGCCTTTTGCAAAACCAGTTCCCGATATTGTCTTAAGATATAAACATCTACCACTAGGTTTATTGTTTATAACTGTAATTTCTGCAACCGTTTTACTATTTGTTCCAACAATATACTCACCAACCTTTAAAGGTTGTGCAGTAATAACATTATCGTTTGAATCTAAAAGTGATTGTGAATCAAGAGGGTTGGAATCTGTTCTTTCATATTTTATGAATGAATTTTCTTCGTCGGGTGATGGCGAGATGGTAGCAGGTTCCAATAACATGGAGCCTGTACCATCTTCATTTAAAATACCATCTATGTCACTCTCTACATCGAGAACTAAGATTTCTGCTTCTAGATATTCAAAGTATGCATTGAGGAAAGCCTCAAACATCGGAGATTCATCTTTCAAGTACTCGGGAAGTAATGAAGGAAGTCTCTGACTTAACTTATCTATAGTATAATCTTGGTGTGACATATATTAGTTTAACCTTAACTTAAAGTTGCACCAGTATTTGCAACGACATACCATTTGGTACCGTTCCATATTAACACTACTGCTTCACCAATAGTATCCAACTTAATTTGCTCTGTACTGTCAGCTGAGAAACCCCAGTTTGATACAGTAATATTAGCTTTATGAGTTGAAGCTGGTTCAGTTGAAGCAAGGATAATTTTTAACTGACCTACGTCTGTTCCGTTATCCAAAGTGAATGCAACATCACCACCAAATGAACTTCCATCAATGAACGTTGCAAAAGTTGATGCAAGGTTTGATGCTGATGCTGTCAATGTAGCAATATCATCTACTGCTAAGTGAGTTGGAATGTTTTCAAACATCTGACCAATGGTCATTTTTTTGTTTACAGGAGTTCCGCCTGGGTTGTCTACAATGTGCAATAAATCATCAGCACCGATTTCTGAATCAGCAACTGCTGTTAAAGCTGTTATTTTCTTATCTGCCATTTTTATTTCTCCTAAAATTGACTAATTTAATTAAAACCCCTTTCGAGGAATGCTACTCTAAGCACTGAACCTACAGTCTTAGACCACTCTATGCATAATTAATATGACGAGGTTGATGTTGATGAATAACCAACTCCAGCACTCGACTCACCACTTGCAATGGTGTCTACTTCACCTGTTACCTTAACATCTAGAGGGTCAATGTCAACTAAGTTACCTAAGTTTGCGACCACATCATTACCTGCTGGGATAACTGTGAAATCAATCGTTGAATCAGTATTACTCGTTGAAGTAATATTGATGGCATTGATTGTTATTTTCCCATTTGTATAATCCACTAAACCAGCTGTATTATCCAAATAAACTCTGGCACCACTTGATAAGTAGTACCTTCTTAGAATACCGTTACCATCATCATCGAAATAATGAAGGTTAGTTGCATCCCCTTGAGTATAGAAACCTGTTGTTTGGGTGATACCACCACCCGCTGCATTATATCCAATGTTTGGATTATAAAATGCATTACCAAAAGAACTTGTATAACCTGTTTCTTGTCCAGTCTTTATAGTAGTTCTTTTTCTTAATCTGATATTACATGTGTTAGATAGAATTGCACTATCTGTTTCATCGATTGCCTTAACAAGATTTGAATGTCTGAATACTGCATCAAAGTTTGCAAGGTTAGTATTATCGAATGTATTGATTGAACTTGTTACTAATGTCACCAATTCTCCGTTAGAGTATTGTGTTGCATTCTCATTGTATTTGAACACACATGTTATTAAAATTTTAACTATGTCTGCATCTATAATGGTAGGTCTTACTGTCATCATATTTAATGCATTTAGTTTTGTTTGTACTGCAGCCTTTTCTGTATCTGATAGATAGTCTGAGTTCTTAGGTTTTAGCGCAATGAACACCTTTCCATATTCAGGCGGGTCATTGTCTTCACCACCCCATACTGCAACTGCATCTGCGTTCGGGTAATACTCACTGACCTTTGCTTTGTAGTCATTCAGTGTTACCAGTCTGTTCTGAGATGTATAGAACTTTGTTGCTTTAAATTTGATTGAGTCTATTGATTCTTTTTCTGCACCACCTGTGGATGCAATAACTCTTGTAGTTCTTATGTCTGAGAATCCATTGATACTTCCCACCATTGAGAATTGATTAGCTCCATCTGCATGATTTTCATCTACCACAATATAGGTTACTGAAATTGAATCACCGTCTTTAAGAGCTGCACCAAGAACACCATCACCAAAATACAATTCAACATATCCTTCTTCATTCTCTTGTGTATAATATACTTTAGAGGTTGTATTAATTGATGAAATGTTTGTTGACAATGCATATGTGTCTGTAATACCATTTGATGTAACTGTAACACTTACCTTAGATTTGTCAACCCTTGGATTTGATAATACAAATTTTGGATTTGCAATTTGAGAATCAAAGATGTATATGTCTGTTGCATAAGTTCCTTGTACAAGGTTTACGTCCGTGTAATTGTAAGTAGTTCCATTCTGACTAGGTCTTACTGTTGATGTCACTACATAATTATAATTAGTTCCATCATATACTGTCTGAAATACTGTTCCTCTTAACAATTGCATTTCTGCAGTTGTAGGAGATGTTCCATTTGCATTAATTACATTAGAACATGCAACATCGATTGTTGCTTCAGAAGCTGATTCAGACGCTGGAATGAATCCTAAATCCTTTGCACGAGATACTACATTCTTTCTCATTTGTGCAGAGTCTAGGAATAATTCCGAAGCTGCTATGTTTGTATTGATTGCACCAATGTGTGATGAGTATGCAAGAAGGTCAATCAAGACCGACATATTTGACCCTTCAAAATCATAATCTTTAAATTGGTTTTGACCCTTTAAATAATTTTTTAGATTTTCTGCAATTGAATCAAAGTCTAAATCTGTGACGTTTATTTGTGAACTATTTGTTGCCATCTTATCTTGCCCTCGTTACGGTGAATGTTAAATCTTGGTTTTTTACACCGTCGGTTATGTTATAAAAGATGGTTACGTCCATCTCGTTTCTCTCAACCTCGCCAAACAATACTACAACATTTTTGACTCTTGGTTCGAAAGTCTCTATTACTTTTTTCATAGTAGACTTCATTCTGTTTACCTTTCTATCTGTGTCCAATTCAAACAACATATTTCTAATAGAACCACCAAAGTTTGGCTTGAAAGGTCTTTCATATTTGTTGGTAAGAACTATATTTCTTACTGCTCTACGAATTGCATCTGTATCTGTTTTGGTTGTAATGTCACCAGTAACAGGATGTGGTTTCATTGTAATATCCATATCGGCATAGATATTTTTTGTTGCAACTGTTTTTCCGTTATTTATTAGTGTCTTTGCCATGTATCTATTTATACTCGCTTACTTATTACTAACTTGGTTTAACGGAACTATATGTTCCCGAACTAGAACCACCACTCACAGTTGTTTTATGTGTATGAGATGAAAGCTTAGGTTTATTACCTTTCTTAGTTTGTATCTCGCCATCTGCAACTATAGATTTCTTATTAGTCTGAGCTCCAGTGATATGAACCGTACCGTCAACTGTTAGATTTGTAGTCATTTTTGTAGTTGGTGAAGTGAATGTAGTGTTACCCACTACGTCTGCGTTTAGTGTTCCACCAATCTGTGCATCTACGTTACCTTCGGTCACATCTAGATTGACATTACCTTTTGATACTGTTGTAAGAACATTTCCTTCTGATACTGTTGTGGTCATATCACCCTTCAATATGTTTGTTGTTACATTACCTGTATTGACATTGATAGTTACGTTACCTTTCTCTACGGTTACATCTGCATTACCAGCTATGTAAATCTTGTCATCCTTACATACTACTTGATAGTGGTCATTAACTATTCTAGAAACTTCTGAACCATCGGGATGTATCTCATGAAACGTTCCCGACCTATGATGTAAATTAATTCTTTCTTTAGTTGGAGTGTCATCTAATTCTATTAAATGACCCGACTCTGTTTGAGTAACTTTATTGTATGGATAGACTGGTTCCTCTGCACTGTCTAGGAATCCCTCTAGATTGTCTGATAATTTATGGTCATATAAAGTTCCAGTTTTGAGTGTTCCTCTTGCAAAGGTTGACAAATCGGATTGGTCGGTGTATAATGGATAGAAGGGTAAATCACTTTCAGTAAGTTCTGTCTCTGTAATCTTAGAACCAGTTGCATCATACATGACTGTAATTTCTTTTGGTGTTTTTGGTGCAGTATCTAATGCAGTTGTTATTCCGAATCCTCGTCTAACATCTTGTTTTGGATTAGGCCCATCGGGTGTATCATTATAATCTGCAACGGTTAATTTTCTTGGGTCATTGAAACCTCTTTCAACTGACCTACTAACCTGTTCATCGGTTACAGTTTCTTTATAACCTTTTTGTGGAATACCTGCTGACGTTCCAAGAATGATAGGGTCTTGTTTTAAATCACCATCTCTGTAATATCCAAATACTGTACAACCTTCTATAAGTCCATGTTGAGTTCCTATACCCGAGAGTCCAGCTGCAGTTGTAGGCAGAATTACTTGACACCAAGGTAAGTCGGGTGTTGCAATCCATTGTTTATTATCAGTGTGGATTCCATGTATACGTACACGTACTCGACCTATCTTTAAAGGGTCTTGTCTATCTTCAACTATACCATAAAAGTAATCCATTATATCTCCTTCGGTGATTTATCACTATCTGCTAAACCTGGCGCATCCACAACCTTCATTGTGTAACTTTCTTTTGCACACTCTAAATGCATTACCCCTGTTGCAGTACCTATGTCTATGTTGCAACTAAGGTCGGTTATTAGATATCTATCATCATTCAACGTGTCACTAACGTTACCATCTATTGTTTCTGCATTTGGAATGTTTAATTTAATAACTGTCCCTACTGAGATATCTGTTCTTAATGGTATCGTTACAATTATTTTATGTTGTTCTAAAATTTCTAGTAAAGCACTTCTTTCTAATCTTGCATTGTCTTTGTTTTTACTTCCACTAAAAATTTCATCGGTTGAAATATCATCTGCATTATCAAAGGAGTGGTTTGACGTGTATCCATATTCCACTTTAGTTTCAAATGCTTTGTTCATTGCAAGGTCTACATCAAGTTCAATTATACTTGGTGCTTCCCTTTCGTCCATCTGATTGTTAGCAGATAACATAACTTCTTCATCATCTGTTATTATCAATGGAAAGCCTGAGACATGTTTCTGACCTTTAGACATTGATTCTTGATAATCGTAAATAATGTCTTCTTCTAGTTTTCTAACTGGGTCATATATTTTCATAGATGAACCATATGCACCACCAATCAATCCAGCAAGTGTATCAAACTCTTGGGGTTTATAGTAATTGAGTATAACACTATTGAGACCGCCTGGAGCATTCAAATCAGTTTGGTCTGTTTCCAAATTACTCTGAGTCGGTTTAAAGGTAAACTCAATTGGGAATTCTCTTTGCATCATTCCTTCTACTGAACCAAATCTAAATCCACCATTAAGAGTCTGATAGAAAAACATTGAGTTTTTCCATCCTTCACTTACTTCTGAGTTTGCAGTGTTGACAACGTAATCCATAAATCTATTCACTGACCAATTGGGACAAATGAATTGATGATTTGTTGTTTCAGTACCTTCCCATAAATCAAATTCTTCGGGTTGGAAGTTTGCTTCGTCTAATAATGCATCCTGTAACATTTGACCTTTAGAACCTCTGAAAACTCTACTAAGTCTTTTCTTATTAACATAGAATTGTCTAGGGTCAACAAATTTTACTACATAAGACATGGTAGACTCTTTGGGTCTTTGAGTGTTTTCTACTTTGTATATTCTGAAAGTCTTATCAATAGTAAACTCTTTTGCAGCTTCTTCATCAAATCCTTCTTTTTGTTTTACAGATATACGAATAAACTCTTGTCCAGTAAAACGATAATTTTTAAGTAATCCTACCCCATCGATAAATGATGCTTGGCCCGAACAGAATTTACTGAAGATTGATTCATATAAAGTTATACCAATACATACAGCATCAACCACGACTGTCTCACCGTGTTGATTTATAATTGTAAGTGCTTCGATGGAAAAACCACCAGCAGTAAAATTGCCTTGGGCCATTATGAACTCATTATTCTATCAAACTCTTGCACTACTTTTCTTATGTACGTTGGTCTAATAATTTTTATTAATCTTTTCTTATCGTTTATATCAAACTCATCTTGCCATAGTGATACTGAAGTATATCCATTTTCAAAATGATTTTTTCTTAATCCGTTACTATCTTTATAATATGCAATACCATCTATTTGATTAACTGCATTTAGAATTGTGGAAGTCTTATTAGAGATATCACCAGTAATAGTATCTCCACCATCAAAACCTAGTTTACCTTCTACTCCAATTCTATTATATGTAGGTTGCACTTTAATGATGTGTGCTTCGTTACCATCGTTGGCCACAATCTTTTCCCCCAATAGAAACTTTGAAGTTTGGTCTATCATATCAGAGGTATTATTGAAAGTCAACCATTGGCCTGGGTATTTTTGTTTCAAATATATTTCAAATGTTTGTGTGTCTTTATGCCAATCATAATATGATTGCATTTGGTTAACTAATAACAGAGTCCAATGCAAGTCACCATTACCATAAAGCTTTGTTGCAACGACATCGGGTCTTTCACCATCTTCTAATTCGTAGTACTCATAATCAACAATACTGTTAACTGCATTTTGTTCTATTGTAGACTTTCTAAAGAAGTCTTTAATTGTAATCCATTTACCATTTGATAATTTATAATTGGTTGTAGGAAAGTTCTTGAAAAATTCATTTGCCATTATTAACCACCATCTCCACTAGACGCTGCATTCGTAGCTGCAACTGTTTCTGACCTTCTCATTGCAAGGGATTTATTACCACTACCGATAGTCTTATCTGCTTTAGAAGATTTAGATATCTGTTGATAATTTTCTTGAGTGAGTATTTTAATTTCTGTAAATGATAAGGACATTGTTGAAGACACAGGGTATCCATCTTCAAATAATTTAGTTGAATGTTTAGCAGATACACTTGTACAAACCATAGGTAAGAAGTCATCAAACTGTTCTGCGATTGGGCCTTCCCAATATGCCTTAAAAATATTTGGATAGTTGAAGTAGTTCTCTACTGCAGTGTCCCCTTCTGCATTACTATATGTATCGGGTAACATTGCTGTTTTAAAAGCCCATATGATATCTTGAACTTCTTGTGATTCATATTTATTTCTAGGATAAAACTCGTAATCAAAACTAAAGTCTCTGAATCCTACTCCTTGAAACATTTGTTCTTCCATAGGATTCACTGCTCTTCCAGCAAGGAAATTACTTGAATCACCAACTATCATTGTTGCAAGAGAATCTAAACCTGTTTGTATTGCATTTTCTAATGCAGTTCCAACAGCCTGTAATGTTGACCCATCCATCTTACCATTGAAAGAATCTTTTATTTCTAATGCACTTCTAATACCTTTACCAACTCCAGTTGCTGAGTATTCTGCTTTAACATCATCTCCAACTTCACTTGGAACATATAATGCTATCTCTATGGTTTCAGATGATAGTAAGTTTTTATTGTTTTCTCCTTCTCTTGCAACCCTTGGTAATGTTTCAAAAATAATAAAATTTTCTACCCCATCCCCAATTGGATATTGTAACTCTCTCACCTTTGTTTCGGGGGAGGCCTTTGCATATTTTTTTGATTTCACTGATTGACGAGACTTTTCTAGACTTGCACGTCTATTGTTTAGTGTATTTTCAGCTTCTAATTTTTGTTGTGCTAATTTATCTGCAACACCACCAAGAGCAGACCCTTCAATGCCTTGGGTCACCATGTCTTTTAGGTCATAACCTGTTCCACTGATTTTTGCTTGTATTCCTTTAAGAGATTTAACTGCTTGTTTCCCTTGGTTTACTTTGTTTAGTATTTTGTTGATATTCGGCATTCAGAATCCCTATAAATAGTTCTTGTTAATTATGGTTACTGTTATTTATGGCATATTCGGGTAAGTTCAAACCAAAGAACTACAAAAAATACAAAGGAGACCCCACTAAAATCTATTATAGGTCTTTATGGGAGCGTAGATTTATGGTTTACTGTGATGAAAACACCAATATCTTAGAATGGGGTAGTGAAGAAATCATTATACCCTACATTTCACCCCTAGACAAGAGACCACATAGATACTTTCCCGACTTTTACATAAAATATAAGAATGCATCGGGTCAAATACTCCGTGAAATCATTGAAGTCAAGCCTAAGAAACAAACTAAACCCCCAAAACAACCAAAACGTAAGACACAACGTTACTACAAAGAGGTTGCAACCTATGTTATCAACGAAGCAAAGTTTAAAGCTGCAGAAAGTTTCTGCAAAGATAGAAAATTGGGATTCCGTATACTAACTGAAGACCATTTACTCCCAAAAAAGGTAAAGAAATGAAAAAATTATATGTGTTTGATTTAGATGGAGTCTTAATTGATTCCAAAAAGAACATGGAAACAGCATTCAACTCCTTAGAGACTGGTATGCCATTTGAAGATTACTTCAAACATATTGGTAAACCATTCAAAGACATCTTAACTGAGATGGGTATACTTACTGACCAAGATGAGTTGATGAAAATGTACAACAAAGCATCTGAAGAAAATGGAGACATGATAAAATTCTACAAGGGTGTAGAAAAACACCTTCAACATTTACAAGCTGAAGGTAAAAAATTAGCCGTGGTAACTTCGAAGTCACATCACCGAGCTCATGCTATTCTGCTTGAACTTGATGTTGAATTTGAAATTATATGCTGTCCGAATGAACGGTTTAGAGGGAAACCATCTCCCGACCAATTACTATATACACTTGCAGAATGTAATGTAGACCCAAAAGATGCAGTCTATGTGGGTGACATGCAAGTAGATATGGATTGTGCAGACAGAGCTGGTGTTGATTTTATTTACGCAGAATATGGATATGGAGATATAGAATGTTGTTGGAACAGAGCAAGTTCAATCGAGTCGGTTTAATACCTGCCCGATATGGTTCATCTAGATTTGAGGGTAAACCCCTTGCATTAATCTGTGGTGAATCTATGATTAAGAGAACCTATGACCGTGCATCGGCTTCGAAGAAACTAGACAAGGTCTACGTGGTTACGGATGATAATAGAATTGAATACCATTGTGAGATATTCAACATACCTGTAATAAGAGTTGACGATGATTGTGAGACTGGAACAGATAGGTGTGCAATTGCATCCGAACAAATAGATGCAGATATCTATGTTAACATCCAAGGTGACGAACCTTTGATTGACCCCGAAGCAATTGATAGACTATGTGATTATTTTAATCCTAATCTTGGTGTTGCAAATGCATACGTTACAGTCGAAGAACCTTACAAGGTCATGGACAACGATGTAGTAAAGGTTGTGTTTGATTCACATCATTGTGCAATGTATTACTCACGTCTTGGTATACCTTTCCCACGAGGTGAGGATGCAAGGGTACATCAACAACTTGGTTTATATGCATTCACTAAAGAACGTCTACAAGAGTTCTCTAAGTTGCCTATGCAAACTTTAGAGTTTGCAGAACGAATAGAAATGTTGAGATTCTTAGAACATGGATATAAAGTTCTAATGGTTCATGTAGAAGATGATGGTCTATCAGTAGACACACCTAAAGATATCAAACTAGTAGAGGATAGAATAAATGCATATAACTGAAGACCGCCTACGAGAAGCCTTTGAAAATAAATCTAAGGTATCAATACCAAAGATAGCGACTCTAGCCGAATGTAAACATTGGCATCCATATCACCCTAAGACATATGGAAAGAACTTATTAAAGTATATTCATCACATCAATGTTGCAGAGAATAAGACCGACGATGATTCACTGAGAAACGAAGCACAGAAACTAGTTTGGTTAATAGACCAATACAAAACAGTAGGGTTTTATTCTACACCACAAGCATGGATTAAACCAAACGATAGATGGAGAGTTCACCCAGGCTCTGTTCGTGTAAATGCTCTGATACAATGTAAAGCTTATGAAACAAAATTTGTTGTTTGGGATGACTCTAATTACTTACCTAACAATAAACAAATCACTTACGATGATTGGATAAATGAATTTCCAATCCCCGAAGGTAGAAATGCAGTGTTCTTTGATGTTGAAGGTATGATTGAGTTTCATATATCTGAAGACCGTCCCGAAATGTATGAGTACTACTATAGACTTAGAGAATTATATGAGGGTAAGAAACCTAGACTCATAGGAACCTGTGATGAAAGTATAAAACATCTATTCGGAAATGGTAGAGTTACCGTTACTGGTCATATCACTGAAGAAGACCTCGGGTCATTCCTAGAAATAAATCCATCTAATCGAGAAGTTATAGAAACTAATTTTAGTATTGTAGCCTAAAATACATAAATAGTTCTATGGTATCAAGAGTCTTATTGTCAGCAGTAGCAAAAATGTTACCCGAAGATGTAGAGTCGGGAACTGAAGATAGTCTTGAATGGTTTAGAAATAACGTAAGAGATATTAAACTAAGACCCGATAGAGTAATGGGTGGACTGAGTTCGGTTACATCTAGTGGTTTGAAACAAGGTAAAGTATACATGTTTCACTACGATGCTAAATGGCAAGATGAATTACCTTACTGGGATAAGTACCCAATAGTGATACCAATAGAACAATATAAAGATGGGTTCTTAGGTATTAATACACATTACATTGCACCTAGACATAGAACTGCATTACTCAGACCCTTATTAGAAGAGCTAAGAGGCAATACAATAGAGGGTGATGGAGATACTAGAATGGAAGTTGATTACAACATCATTCAGTACAATAATGATTTAAGGTTTGCAAAACCTTGTATCAAAAGATATTTAACAACACACATAGGTGCAAGAATAGTGGAAGTACCTTATCAACAATGGGAAGCAATATTGATGTTACCACTTGCAAAATTTAACGTCAACGCAAATACTGTGTATGCAGAGAGTCAAAGGAAATTCTAATGAGTATAACAATAGATACGTTTAAAGCAAATTTTGATGTAGGTGCAAGAGGAGACCTTTATGATGTTGCTATTCTAGCTCCTGCTGGATTAGGATTTCAGTTTTCTGCAGAAGACATGCTTAGATGTAGAAGTGTAGATATGGAAGGTTCATCTTTAGGAACTAATACAAGAGACCAATACAATTCGGGATATGAAATCCCCGACGGAACTGTAGACCAAGGTGGGTTTGTTGACTTAACCTTTATATGTGACCAATCATTTCATGACCGTGCATTAATTGAAGCATGGCATCGATGGATTTACGAAGCATCATACACAGGTGGTGCTGGTGGAACTCAAGGTTCTGCACAAATACCAGTCATGAAATATCTTGATGATTACATCGGACAACTTGAAGTGTATGCACTGAGAAAGGACGAAACTAAGTCTTTAAAATATACTTACCATGATGTATATCCATCATCATTCGATACTCAAAGTTTTGGTGCAGACTCAAGTGGTATACTAGAAATTAGTATGTCATTCCAATACAGACATTACGATACAGAATACATGGTAGAAGATAGGAAGCCAAATAGAAATTACACTGAGATATATGATGATATGGTATCAAGACAACCAAAACTTCCCGAAGCTTCTGCACTAAATACTGGAAGAAAGATTTTAGATTCTACTTTAGACGTATTAAAAGTCGGAAGTAGATTTAACGATAAAGTTGGTGGTTACCTTAATAAGTTATCATCACTTGACACCGCTGCCACTAAGTACAAAAACCTAGGAATAGGAAAGTTACTAGGTGGTGGTTAATTAATTATGGAGTATAATTATGGCCTTACCAATTCAGGCAACCCCCACATACACATGTGAACTGCCCTCAACTGGTACTGAAGTAAAATTCAGACCGTTCCTAGTAAAGGAACAAAAGATTCTTGTCATTGCACAAGAAAGTGAAGACCCGAAAACTACACTTAGTGCAGTTAAGGATTTGATTAATAATGTGACGTTTGAGAAAGTCAATGCAAATGAATTGACTATGTTTGACCTAGAGTACTTGTTCTGTAAAATCAGAGCAGTATCAGTAGGTGAAACAATTCCATTAAAGTTGGCTTGCATGGCAACTGACTGTAATGGAACTGGTGAAACAGTAGTTAACTTAGATGACCTAACAGTAACAGAAGATACTGGTGGTGACCCTAAGATAATGATATCAGATGACGTTGGTATTATATTAAGATATCCAAAGGTTAAAGATATGGAACAAATTACTACTGCTTCTGAAGACCAACAATCGATAGAAGTTCTTAAGGCATCAATCACACAAATTTTTGATGCAGAGAATGTCTACGATGAGGCTGATATGTCAGCTGACGATAAATCAGAGTTTGTAGAAAGTTTAACCTTTCCACAGATTGAGAAGTTGAGTGCATTCTTTAACGGTATGCCCAAACTTCAAGGTAAGATTGAATACAAGTGTAACACTTGTGGTAAGTTGAATGAGAGATTATTGGAAGGACTACAAAGTTTTTTTTAATAACCCTTTCTCATGAGTCGGTGTTTAATTTTTATAGCACCAACTTTCAACTAATGCAACACCACAAATACTCGTTAGACGAATTAGATTCAATGATACCTTGGGAAAGGGAAATCTATATTAAATTGCTCATGCAACATCTAGAAGAAGAAAAAGAACGTCAGAAGGCAGAACAAGCCAAAATGAGAAGATAACGTTTAATTAAAACTAGAGGATACAACAATGAGCGATATGGATAAATTTCAAGGCGACATGAGTCGTAACGAAGTAGAAATTGACTTGAAAAAGTTTATGAGTATGGTTTCTGAAATCGGTGATTTGAAACAGGAAATCTTTGAACTAACTCAAGAAGATAGAAAGAACCCTTGGCAGAAATGGATATTTGCAGCCAAGACAATTGATGCATGGAGAATTATACCTCGTGCATTCCTAGGTATTTATATGTACCTATTATATTATGCGACCTTTTGGTTTATGGACTTGGCAGACCCAACCCTTGAACAGTCGGGATTAATTTCCGTACTAGTGGGTGCTGGAGCTGCATGGTTTGGTCTATACACTTCAAGTGCAGCGAAAGAACACGGTGACCAAAACCCCAATTAGGAAAATCATAAATGGCTGAGACCAACGCAGATATAAAGAATTTTACAGAAGGTTTAATTGGAAGCTTGAACAGGGTAACAACTGGTCTTGCTTTCAAGCAGTCTGCTGAAATAATTAAAGCAAACGAAAGAATGAAAGAGTCTCAAGAAAGACTCGCTCGTAGGCAAGAAACACATCAAGAAAAGGTCGAAGCACAACAAGAAAAATTCGATAAGTCTCGTGAGAAGATTATGCAAAAACACGCAAATAATCAAACTCAACGAGACATAGAATTATACAAACTAGACAATAGAAGAAATGATGCAACTAAAGAATTGGTTGACGATTTTGATAAGTTTAAAAAATCATTAAGTGAAGGTAACGACTTAGAGAAAGACCACATCGAAAACCTTAAATCTCAAGGTAGTATGAATACTGGTATAGACGGAATGTCTTCTGGCATTGATGATATGGTTAAAGGTATTGAAGGTTTGACATTTGGTCTAGTAGACTTAAGTGGTAGTTCTAATAAACTAACTAATTTCTTTAAAGGGATTGTTAGTTTAGGTGTTGGTTTAATAAGTTTCTTAGGAAGTCTAGGTGAGACTGTTGTACTATTAACAGACCACTTAAAAGTCTTTGATAGAAAAATAAAAATTACTAGAACAGGGGGAGCGCCAGGTACAGTACCTAGTGGTATCACTGGCATGGGTGAAGATTTTGTTGGCCCTGTTAACCCCAATGCAGCTACATCATCAGAAGATATTATTGAATCATCGGTTGTTGATTTTGCAACCCCATTAGGTAAGAAAGCAGGCAGTTTCTTTAAAGGCATCAAAGATGGAATCGGTGGTGTCCTTGATACAGTAAGTCCACAAAACATCAAAAAGCAATTTGATGTTGCAACCAAGACATTTGCTAAAGGAGCAAGCATTGTTGCAAATGTAACACCTACTGAAAGTGAAGAACGAAGACCTCTCCAAGAAACATTGCCGGGCATGGAGAAATCACCCCAAGATAAATCAGCTGAGTTCCTATCTACATACAAAAGTGATTCTGTTCCAATAGAAGCAGCTGGTGCAATATCTGATATGTTAAATGGAATTAAAAATTCTCTTAGAAGTTCATTTTCGTTTGGTGATACAGACAAACAAGCAGAAGCTGGTGAGATGATGGAAGAAAATTTCTCACAGATGAAAGGTCATGCTGAAAACTTTAGAGGCTTAGTGTTTGGTGAAGGTTCTATGTTTGCTAAAATTACTGGTGGATTTGGAGATGCATTAAATTTCTATGGTGAGAGTGTTAATAAGGTAGGCAATACGGTTATTGGATTTGGGAAATCAGTTGGCCAGTTCTTCAGTAGTGGAGAAAATATGAAAGCTGGGGTGGCGTCTTTCGCTGCATCTTCATGGTCATTTCTTAAATCTGCATTAAAGTTTGTTCCTGCTGTATTAGGATTCGTTGTTGCAACCACTATGTTTGTGGGTTCAATGATTGTTGCATCCTTACCATTCATTGCAATGGGATTATTAATTGCAGTTGGAGTTGCTTTACTCGTTGGAGCTGTAGTTGCAGTATTTAATAAGTTCCCTATCATAGGTGAGACTTTATCTACAGTATTTGGTTTTGTATTTGATACCATTAGTGGTATAGTCAATGTTATTATGGATGTCTTCAGCAATATATGGGGAGCCATAACAGACATCTTCGGTGGATTCATCGATATGTTTAGCGCTGCATTCAGTGGTGATTTTGGTGGTATTTTTGATGGTCTAATGAAGATAATAGGTGGAGTCTTTGATTTATTCTTAGCACCATTTAGAGCAATCTTCGATGGTATAGCAGGATTTGTTAATTCACTATTACCCGATTGGGCAAAAGACATGTTAGGGGGTGATACTGCTTCTGCAGAAGAGAGTGGTCTCTACGATAAAAACAGAATAGGTAAATCTACTGTAGATGCATCTATGATATCTGGCGCTCCAACTAAAGACTTAATGGCCATTGTTTCACACAATGATTTATCTGAAGAAGACATGGCACTAGTTAAGGCAGAACTTGATTCAAGGAATATAGGTCTTGAAGGTACTCCTATGACTGGTGAAGAATTAAAAGAACAAAGAGAAGCATCTAAAGCTGCAATGGATGGTGGAACACAAAACAACACTGCAGTTGCACAACAAAACACTAATAACAATGTAACTAATAATGCATTCTCACAATCACCTAATCCTAGACCAACTGATTCTACAATTGGAAGAACTGCAGCTGTAAATCTAAATTAATTCAGGCCCTTTAAGCATATCTGCTTTAGTCATTGCCTTTCTGTTATATTTTGTTTTATCTTTTTGAACTTGAGTAAGTCCATGTGAAGGTGTAACCTTTCTAACCTTTACTTCAGTTTTTTTACCAAAGATAGTATCCCAGTTATCTGAGTATAATTTCTCGTTAGAATTCCTACGTTGTGAACCCTTGCCACCGTGCCATTGTTTTGCCATGTCATCAACCTAACGGCCCTCTAAATCCACGTCGTCCCATTGATGCTCTTTTTGCATCTAACTTCTTACGTCTCTTCAAGTCTTGGTTTCTTTGATTCCTAATTGTATTAGGTTTGATGTGATACTTTCTATCACGACATTCTTGAACTATACCTGCTTTCTCACAATCCTTTTTGAATCTGCGAAGTAGTTGGTCGAACCCTTCTACGTTCCGATTCTTTGGATTTATTTTAGGTGTTACACTAGGCATAATTATTCTCTAATAGATGTGAAGTCACCCCACGCTTTACAGCAACCCGTTCTTCACCGACCAATCCGCTATATGCTATTGACCTTTCCCTTACTGAGTACCCCCAATCATTTTCCACGGTCTCAGTGTGTAGTCGTCTTATTTTCAAGGACACATTTTGAATAAACACGACTACCCCATTGTAAGAAACTCAACTACTAACTATCAGCAGCCAGTTTCTTAAAGTAGTCCATCGCATCATCTTCTTCCACTTGGGGAGCAGATTCTGCTGATGCAACTACAGGTTCTTCTGCAACTGGAGACGTGTTAACATCTGACCATGGAAGTTCTTCCATATCATCTGCAACTGACTCAGCTGTAGAGTTAGTTACTGCACCTGTTAATCCAAGAACTCTATCGAGTTTCTCTTTTAACTCTTCGTAAGATTTAAACTCACTTGGTGCAATAATTCCACTTAAGCTATGTAGGTTGTTTACCACATCTACAAGCTTTTGCTCATCATCAAATAAAGGTGCTTGTGAATCGAACTCTGATTTATCATAGTTCCAGTATCCGTCAACTTTTCTGATTTTAATCTTGAAGTTGGCACCTTCGTCTCTGAGGTCAAAAGGATTGATTGCTTTCTCATCTTCAAATGCTGGTGAGATTGCTTCCTTGAGTGCTTCAAAGATTTTTTTACCATATCTGTACTTAAACACTTTACCTTCGTTAGCAGGATTTTTAGGGTCTGAGATAACAAGGATGTTAGACACATAATGTAAACGTCTTTTCTGTTTACGTGCTTGGTCTTTGTTTGCCTCAACACCAGTATTCCATAACTGAGTATTGTATTCAGACACAGGGTCTTGTTTATTAAGAGTCGTTAAAGACTTCTCAATATACCATCCACCTGGCCCTTGGAAACCGTGGTCGAAGTATGATACCCATGGCATCTCTTCACCCTCGGGGGTAGGTAAGAAACGAACTACAGCGTAACCGTTACCACTCTTATCGAGTTCGGGTTTCCACATAGTGTCGTCTGAGTAGGATTTTTTTTCTCCGCCTGTTGGGGAAGCTGATTCCATTGCAGCTCTTAGTTTATCTAAACTACTTGACATTGTATTCTCCTATTTTATTACAATTGTATCGCATTTTATCGCATATTATCAAGATACTTCAGATGGGTGTCCCACCCCAAGTATCCACTTTTCACTATTTTCATAGTTAAGTTCATTATACTCTACTTTCACAAAACCTTCAAGAGGCTTTTTCCAATAGACATTAATGTTTTCATACTCCTTTAATAGAGCAAGAAACTGTTGTTGTTGAGTATGGAAGACTCTATCGTCTTCTGAATAAACAACCTTGTATTTATACAAGCCAGACTCAGCAAATATATTACTGGGGTCATTATGTTCAAGTGCATCGAATCCTATTAGACATATGTCTTTGTAACCGTTTTCGATTGCATATCCTAATGCACTCATTCCACCAAATAGATTCTTAAGCTTAGGATTATTATACATAACTATGTTATTCCCATAGTCCCCGCTAATACCTATAAAGAAACATTCCTTTCCGTCGTAACTTCCTTGGACTGAAAACTCCGTATCTCCGTCCTTCCTAATCTCATAGAAGTTATCATATTCACCAATACCCATCTTCATCATATCCCACATTTCAATCGGGACGGTCTCGAACTCGGCAAATGCAACTTTGTTTGTTTTATAGTATTCTTCGTCTACAATTTTTGCTTGAACTTCTATATCAATTGCAAATAGTAAGTCGGGTTTAACAATATTATTTGATACTGCATTAAAACCCCACCACTCTTTATCTTTGAATTCTTCCCAGTCTACATTCTTCTGACTAGGGCCATTCCCTATTAAGTAGAGCATATTTCTAGAAGCTTCTTTTTGTATTTCTGTTGGTCATATGATATGAATGACTTGTACTTGTTAATTCTAATGTGTAAGTCGGGATACACTACCTTCTCTGAGATAAGTGCTTCCCAATCTTTAGTGAAACCAATTATTTCATCCATGATGCAAATGGTTTCTAAACTTACATCCTTACTCATGTAAGCTTTAAGTAATCTAGGGTGTTGACCGTCGACTACTTTAAGTTGTGTCTGAATCTTGAACTTTCGTATCAAGTCATTCACTTCTGTTTCAAACATATAACCTAATTTCTGATTACGTTTCTTCCATTCACGATATCTCTTATCACATTCTTTATCTAGAAGGTCACCCGCCCAGAAATCTTTATATGATAGATTTGCAATATAGAAATCTTGTAATTCTTGTTTATATGTTCGGTACAGTTTACCAAAATGGTATTTATCTTTACGTTTAAGAAATGACTTGATGTCTGACTTCACTTTTCCGTTATACTTAACGAAGTCATAATCCTTGGAATGAAAATGTAACTTTATCCCAAGGTATAACGTGTATGCATCATAACCTTCTCTAGAAGTCATCAAGTAATAATCTTTTTCTCTGCTGGGACTTCAACTCTTGGAGCTTCTTTTTGTCCTGTTGCAATAAGATATGCATTTTGAACACCTTCGTTAGATTCGGTTGCAAAAACATAATTATTAAATGTAATGACTGCTGGATTTTCGTCTCCAGTTACAGCCACACCTCTAGCAAAACCCATTCCACCTTCGGGATTGGATACTATCATTTTTGGTTGAGTTAATGTAATGGTTGTATCTAACTGACTGTCAAATGTTCCAACATACTCTCCACTGATTGCCACTACTGTGACGATATCACCTTTTTTCATAATTACCTACTTGTTAAAGAAACCTGTAATGGTTCCTTGTGCTGATGAACCCCTGTTTATCATTTTCAAACCAGTTGCTTCCGCTTCTAGCTTTTCTTTGAGAGGTTGGGATATTAACCTCTTTGCTGATTCGGGTTCTACTTTGTTATCATCACAAACTTTTATGATTGCTCCCATAACATCCGTTTTACCACCTATCAATAGTTTTTCAACTTGTTCTGTAAATTCTTTTTTACTAATCACATTTATACTCCATGTAAGTTTGAATACTGTTCTCTCAATTTATACAACTCGTCAACATATTCGCATGGGTCTGCAGAAAATAATTGAAAGTTACCATTTTCAAGACTTACTATTGCAGTAATTTCTTCAATGGGTGTTCCTGTTAGTTCTTCTACCATGATTGCATATGCAGTCATCTGTAAGAACCAAGGTTTAGCCATATAATCTTCTTTGAATGAAGAAGATGTCTTAAAATCTATAATAGATAATGCATCTTCAAATATTCCAATGCAATCTACTCGTCCAGCCATTTGCAACTTGTTACTTAACATAGGTGCTTCTAAACATATCGGTACTATTTCATCTAGTACTGGTTGGACTCCTCTGAATCTATTCTCTTCTATAAGGTCTTGGAATACTACTTCCTTTTCTTGCCTTAGATAGTCTTCTACGACTTGGTGGAATGATGTACCACGTTTGGCTGCACCAGTTGAAATACGATTGGCCTCTTCTTCACCAACTCGTTCTCTCCACAATTTGATATGTTCTCTATTGAGTAAACCGACAACCGTTGTTACACTTGGATAGTGAAATGATTCTTCTCCATCTGTGTAAAATCTTTTACCATTCTTCTGAACAGTTTTTAAATCTAAATGTTCTAGTTCCCACAGTTCTAATAATTTACTCATAAGTCTATTCTACTTCTTTCTTGATTGAATGTCTAGATGCTTTTTAACTATTTCTTTAGTCTTAACTTCTTTGGTTCCACGTTGTCTATGTCTGTCCATAGGTGAGCCTGGGTTTGCAGAAGAAATTTTATTGAGGACTTCTTTGAATCCATCATCTGTTTTTACTCTATCTCCATGTCCACCTACGGTCATGGGAGCGTCAAGTATTACTTGTTTTAGATGTGGGTTGTTTTCTTTGAATTGGTCAAGTTTTGTATAAGACATATTATGCTCTTCTACTTCACCAGTTTCATTATTTAAAAAATCATATAGAGGCATTCATAAACTCGGGTGTTGGTCTTGCAGTCCATACTGCAAAATCTTTTTTGTATTTGTTATAGTATTTATGGTAACCATCTATACTCGATTTCATTTTGACATCGTCTGGCATACACTGAGGTGGTTCTCTCCATGCACAGAGGTCAATATTGTTCGGTAACTGGTTTAGTAAATCTAGTAGTTTTGTCTCTGTTAAATGGGCCCTGGCATAACGATAGGTGTATTCCTTACATAACGCTGCAAATAGGTCATATACGAATTGATAGTGTACTGCATTCTCTCTAGTCCATATTGCAGACGGATGATTGACGTGTGAAGCCTTGTATAAATTGTCCATATCACCTTCAAGTCTCCATCTTTGAATTCTACGTCCACTTGAATCGTCAATATAATGTTTACCATCTAACATTCTATGTGCAGTTGATAAAAGCTGAGCATATTCTATAATCATTTTGACCACATGTTTGTCACAATGCAATTCTGCAGCGACTTCGGGTTCTTCATGTAAATAGAATATGTTCATTGTTTAATCTCCCTTAACCAATCTCTGTAAGGGACTGGATTGTCTGTTGTTGTTAAATACTTTTTGTATTCCTCTTTATTTTCTTTTGATTTTGTCATGGTATCAACCCAACCAGTGGATGAGTCTTGCCATCTTTTAGAATTCTCTGTCATTTATAAAATAAATGATTATTAATAACTACAGTCTCATTCAATGAGTCTGCCCAATAAGGATTTACACTGTCACTATGGTAATGTGTGGCACCTTCAGTGATATCTTTGTACTCACCCCATGCAACTGCCTGTGCAACCTCGAGTGAAGCCAACCAAGTTGCACTATCTACAGGTTCGTCTGACTTACCATCACAAAACCATGAAAATTGACACATATTTCTAACTGGTACTGGATTACCTTGCCAGTTTGTTTTCCATTTGGACTGATAAATCACTCCACAAATATTATCGGGGTAATCTCGGTTTGCAACGCGATTCATCACGACTTGTGCAACCGCTATTTTACCTGCCAGAGGCTGATTTCCAGCTTCGAAGTAAATATTTTTTGCCATACAGACATTTTCACCATTTGGGTCGGATGCAAAAGCCTTCTGAACGAAAATAACACCAATAAGGGTCAAAGTCATCAACCCCATGTGCATAGGAATGAACCATTTAGATTCTGAATTTGGTATTTTCATGATTTATACTCCACCCAAGCCTTAAAAATTGTATTTGCTTGGTCTCTGTTAAAACCAAAGTTTTCTCTTAACCATCTTGGAGCTCCAAACATGTTAATTTCACCACTTTCTTGTAATAAGTCTAATTCGGGAAACCACTCAGCTGGTTCAAAAGGCAAATCTGCCCTACTTAACTGATTTTGGTTTAAATGATAATTACTCATAATTGTTCTATCTCCTTCAGAGTGCTTTTTACGTCTGCATCTGATAAATAACCTATAACATCATTTGTTATATGTGTATTATAACACAATTCTCCTTCTTTGAGAACTGCCATTTCCCATAAACCGTCTTTACCGCCATATGAGTAGTCGTGTTTAACTACACTTGCACCATAACCGTTAGGAAATTCGTGTACAACCTGTACACCATTGGCATATTCTTTAGTTTCTATAATCATCGTCATCATCCATAAGCATTTTGGCAACGGCTAAGCACATTACACACATAAACCCTACCACTACTGTTAAACCTATATCCATTAGTAACCGCTCGTTGTATGAGCATACTCATCTTCACAAGCTTCTTCACCACAGACACATATGTTCTCATCTAAATCCAATTCACCTTGAAAAGGATTCATATCTTGAGCATTAGTTGTTCCATAAGTTGCAAGATTGTAAACATCATCTGCTGATAGTTTACCATCGGTACATGATGCAATTAGTTTTGCACTTTCGTAATCAAGCTGCATAATTTCTTTCTCCGTTCCAGTTCTCACCGTTTCTATTATAGTTGTCAACAATCATGTCAACAACATCACCTGCCCAAAAGGACGTACCACCAATATTCCACTGACACTCTTCAGTAGGAATGTATCCATACTTCCAAGCATAAATGGTAACAGTCTCATACTCCCAATCATCGTAATCAATCTCATCGACATTGTTTGCATCATACCACTTGGCATCAATAACCCACTCACATGACACTTTGTCATCGGGGTTAGCACTAGTAAATGTTGGGGGCCCCAACACTTCACACAACCTTGAATAGGTTGTAGTTTTATATCCCTTAAGGGATGTCCCGCCCGAACACATATCGGGGGAAAGGACTTCATAATCTTTAATTATCATATTGCATTTACCTCACTAATTAATTCTGTTACATCACCCACCCATGTAGGATTGTCGATTTCATCAGAACGAAAATCTCCTTCTTGCACTTCAATCGAAGTGATGTAATCGAATGACCCTCTCAGGCCATTGTACCTGTTGACATGTTTCATGACCAATGCAGCTGCACTAGCCTCAGTCAAACTAGGTGAATGGTAGTAAGAGTGTTCACCCTCACCATATGCGTTCTCCTCATACACGAGGGTCTCCACATCGAAACCGATGACATAATCCGACCCACCTTTGAACTTATGGAAGTTATCTCCATACTCTTCAAGATTTTGGGTGGTGATTACATATTGGTTTCTCATAATTTTTTCCTATTAATTTATTACTCTACTAGTATATCAAAAAGCCAGAGCCATTGTCAAGGCATTCTTAATTAAGAATAGTAGACCTACTGCATTAAGTAATATCAATGCCCTATCGTTCCATAAGAATGATACCCATAACCAAAGTGCAATTCCAATCATGGAAAGACCTAAGTCATAATGCGCCATACCATCGATACCTCTTAGAGACATCGCTGCAAGAACGAATACACATGCCAACCACTTAACATACCAATCCGTGGTATGTTTTGGGGTTACACTTTTTTTTGAATATTTCATATTAGATAATCCGGCCCGTATTTTCTCATGCCAGT